>Ga0079104_1000629_pt1 | contig 34402 bp, 31 predicted proteins | sample MedtruBG_FD_76829 | JGI IMG/M metagenome (GOLD analysis project Ga0079104, IMG submission 76829) | Root nodule microbial communities of legume samples collected from California, USA - Medicago truncatula BG | ecosystem: Host-associated > Plants > Roots > Nodule | place: USA: California...
GGTAAAATCGCGGATATCTACGCCAACTGCGGCATCACCAAAAAAGTGAAAGCCACCGGTCTGGACGCGCTGTTTGATGCCACCATCAAAGAGATGAAAGTCGCGGGCGACAAGACGATCGTCTTCACTAACTTCGTCGATTTCGACTCCTCATGGGGTCACCGTCGCGATGTGGCAGGGTATGCTGCCGGTCTGGAACTGTTCGACCGCCGTCTGCCTGAGCTGCTGGAGTTGCTGGGTGAAGATGACATCATCATCCTCACCGCTGACCACGGCTGCGACCCGACCTGGACCGGTACGGATCACACCCGTGAACACATTCCGGTGCTGGTGTATGGCCCGAAAGTGAAAGCAGGCTCTCTGGGCCATCGCGAAACCTTCGCGGATATCGGCCAGACGCTGGCGACGTACTTTGGTACTTCGGCAATGGACTACGGCAAAAATATGCTGTGATGGGATTGCCCGGCGGCGCGAGGCTTGCCGGGCCTACGGTTAGCTTAACCGGGTTCGCAACCCGGTGAATTAAACATAAAAAGGAAATAATGATGGCCACTCCACACATTAACGCAGAAATGGGTGATTTCGCAGACGTCGTACTGATGCCTGGCGATCCGCTGCGTGCGAAGCACATTGCTGAAACCTTCCTTGAAGATGTCCGCGAAGTGAACAACGTACGCGGCATGTTGGGTTTCACCGGGACGTATAAAGGCCGTAAAATTTCCGTCATGGGTCACGGCATGGGTATCCCGTCCTGCTCCATCTATACCAAAGAGCTGATCACCGATTTCGGCGTGAAGAAAATCATCCGCGTGGGTTCCTGTGGCGCTGTGCGCATGGACGTTAAACTGCGTGACGTGGTTATCGGCATGGGTGCCTGCACCGATTCCAAAGTCAACCGCATGCGTTTCAAAGATCACGACTTCGCGGCGATTGCTGACTTCGGCATGGTGCGTAACGCCGTTGATGCAGCGAAAGCGCTGGGTGTTGATGCTCGCGTCGGTAACATCTTCTCTGCTGACCTGTTCTATTCCCCGGACGGCGGCGAAATGTTCGACGTGATGGAAAAATACGGCATCCTGGGCGTGGAAATGGAAGCGGCCGGTATCTACGGCGTTGCGGCTGAGTTTGGTGCGAAAGCGCTGACCATTTGCACCGTGTCTGACCATATCCGTACTCACGAGCAGACCACCGCCGCTGAGCGTCAGACCACGTTCAACGACATGATCAAAATCGCGCTGGAATCCGTACTGCTGGGCGATAAAGAGTAAAAATCGTTGTGCCGGGCGGCGGCGACGCCTGACCCGGCCTACGTTTTGGTCGGTCCGCTAAGCGTAGCGCCAGCGGACATTTTCATTATCTCACCGCTTTCGCTATCCACTCCGACAACTCCCGCAGCTCTTTTTCCTGTTCGGGGAAATCCACCAACAGCGCGTCACATTCCTGTTGCAGATTCTCTGCCCGATACAGGCTGCCTTGTAAGCGTGCCGCAAGGGCTTCGAGTGGGGCAGGGTTCAGGCTGTCGGTAAAGACCTGCGTGCGGGTGATATGACCTTTCTCTACGTCAAAATGCAGCTCGACGCCGCCCCAGGTAAAGCGTTCATCCAGCAGATGCGAGAACGCCGGTGCCTGCCCGAAATTCCATTCCCAACTGCTTTGACGGGCAAAGGTTTCCGCGAAGTTAGGCAAATCCGGCGTTTTATCCGGGGAAATCACCTCGGCTTCAACCTGCTCGCCGTAGTGATTAAAGAATGCCTCCGTTACCGCAGCGCAAATTTGCTGATGCGTAATCCCTGGCAGCAGTTCAGTCAGGTTAGCCACCCGGCCGCGCACGGACGTGATGCCTTTCGCCTGTAGCTTTTTCTTATCCGGATTCAGGTAATTTGCCAGACGGCTAAGATCGGCATTCAGCAGCAGCGTGCCGTGATGAAAACCGCGATCCATCGTCTCGCGATAGGCAGAGCCTGAGACTTTGCGATCGCCGTCCAGGGTTTTGACGACTAAATCGTTACGCCCGGAGGCTTCAGCTTCCACGCCCAACGCATTCAGCGCATCCAGGACGATTTGGGTCGAGATGGTTTTATCGTATTCCGGCTTGCCTGCCATAAAGGTAAAGCAGGTATTACCGAGGTCGTGAAACACCGCGCCGCCGCCGCTACTGCGACGCGCAAGGCGCACGTTGTCCTCTTCCATGCGCCGCGTATTGCACTCTTTCCACGGGTTTTGCGCCCGGCCAATGACCACGGTATCGGCGTTGCGCCACAGGAACAGTACGCGTTGGGTGGCCGGCATCTGGCGGAAAATACACTCCTCTACCGCCAGATTGAACCACGGATCGTATGAATCAGAGATAAGCAGACGTAGCGTAGACATGGCAGATTTCCTTTCTTTAATGATTCACATAATCTATCACTTATCGTTCTTTTCGCCGTCATCCTCTTCCGGCACAGACTTGCTGGCCGTCAGCAGGAACGGGGATTGCTGCCAGCGGGTGCGTTTGCCTTGCAGCAGCGTACGGGTCAATACCACGCCGATCGCCAGCGAAAGCAGCAGCATCAGGCGTAATATGTTGGTGGTGTTATCCACCTGCTTAGCTTCCGTCGCCAGCGTATGCGTGTCGAGCGTCAGCCGCAGGTAGCCGAGCGGTTCATTCTTCCCTTGAATGGGTTCGACGAGTTGCTGGTTGAAATACCCCCCGGCTTTTTTACCGTCGAGCGCCAGTCTGTCGCGAACGTTCACGCTTTCTCCGGCGTGAGAGATCAAATCGCCTTGCTCGTCATAGACGCTGGCATCCAGCAGACGGCTGCTGGTGGTCAGCTGCGTCAGCAACTGATTGATTTTCTTCTCATCAGGCGTTTCTGAACGCATGAGCGGCGCCAGGTTCAGCGTGACCTGATGGGCGAGTGTGCGGGCCAGTTCTTCCATCTGCGGATTACGCTGCCGCTGGTGGCTTTGACTAAACCACGACGCCCCTTGCATCAGGGCAACCAGCAGGGCGAGACAGATAAGGACGATCACGGCGCGATGCAGCCGAAATTTCAGTTTTGCGCGAACCATATTCCACCTTTGAAAATTTGCAGCTTAATGTGTCAACGCAAAGCAGAAAAGGCCTTTTTGTTGCAAGACACAAATGTCCTTACTTCTGGCTAAGGCCTAGGTGTATTGTTTCAAAGCTATCCGGACACAAAAATTTCGCTCCCAATGTGTATAGCATTCTCTATACGGCAGGTGTAAGCTGTGTATATCATTTGCTATACAGGGGCTCACCATGAAATCTGATGTTCAGCTTAACATTCGGGCTAAAGAGGCCCAGCGCGCGTTGATCGATACCGCTGCCGGTATTCTCCATAAATCACGCACCGACTTTATACTAGACATAGCCTGCCAGGCTGCTGAAAACGTTATTCTTGATCGCCGGATGTTTAATCTCGATGATGAACAGTACGCCGAATTTATCGATATGCTGGATGCACCCGTAACAGCGAATCCGGCACTGGATACGCTCCTGGCGAGAAAACCGCAGTGGGAAAAGTAACCGCTCCAGCACCGCTAAATACGACTCACATTCTTTCAGAGTTTCACTCCGGAGAAGCTGCACTGGATGAATGGATCAGGCTCCGGGGGTTAAAAAACCAGTCGACCGGCGCCGCCAGAACGTTTGTGGTATGCCGGGAGGATTCTTCGCAGGTGATTGGTTTTTACTCTCTGGCCACCGGCAGTGTCACTCATGCCATTGCGCCCGGTGGACTCAGACGAAACATGCCTGACCCCCTTCCCATCATAATTCTGGCCCGGCTGGCCGTTGATTCGAGTTATCATGGCCAGGGCCTTGGGGCGGATTTACTGCACGATGCGGTACTGCGTATTTGCCGGGTTGCGGAGAATATTGGCGTCCGGGCCATTATGGTGCATGCCTTGTCTGATGCGGCAAAACAGTTTTACCTGCATCATGGATTCCAGCCCTCAATGACACAGGAGAAAACACTTTTTCTCCGGTTACCTACTGCCATTTAACCGCACGCAAGCCGTAATTCCCTCTGGGGGCAACTCACAGCCAGAAGAGGATATTTTTAACAACACGGCGGTTAATCAATGGCGAACAGGCCATAGCGGCTGTGGCCATTCTGGTGACCAATAATGTGAGAGAGTTTGCGCGGCTGCCAGATCTGATGCTGGAAGAGTGGGTTCGCTGACCGCGGACAGAATGCCGGATGATGAAGGTCCGCTCTGTGCCAGGAGCGGACATCTTAGAGACATTTATTAGACTTTAACTATGCGTTTTCTATCCTTGTTTGCTTATGCCTTTCATTATCAGGGTTGACATTATTTTCTTCCATATCAGATAGATACAATTGATTTTTATCTGTGGAAGGGATGAAAATCGCTGATGCCATATGAAACATTTTAATAATGACAGAATCTGATGCACTTAGTAATGACCTTTATTTTGGGATGAGATATAACGTGCTTCGAAAATAATTAACATTCTCATAACGTTGTTAAGGTTAAGCAAATGAAGCAAGTTGGCATTGTTGGTTGGCGAGGAATGGTCGGTTCTGTTTTGCTACAGCGCATGGTCGAAGAGAACGACTTTGACGATATTTTTGCGCATTTTTACAGCACTTCCAGTGCGGGTGCCGCCGGTCCGGTCATTGGTGGAGTCGGCTATATACTCAAAGATGCTAACTCCATTAGTGCCCTGGCCGAAATGGACATCATCATAACCTGTCAGGGCGGGGATTATACTAAAGCGGTCTATCCTGCATTGATTGCCCATGGGTGGGAAGGCTACTGGATTGACGCTGCTTCAGCGCTGCGGATGGATGAAAAAGCCTGCATTATTCTAGATCCCGTCAACCGCACAAATATTGACCGCGCAGTCAAAGAGGGAATTAAACTTTTTGTCGGCGGCAACTGTTCGATCACGCTGAGTCTTATGGGGCTAGCCGGGCTGATAAAGGCAGATCTCATTGAATGGATGAGTGTGATGACGTATCAGTCTGCATCAGGGGCCGGTGCGCAATATGTCCGGGAATTAATTACGCAAAGCGCTTACATAAGCAACCATTTGTCCTCCGATGAACTGGCATCATCAGGTTCAGTGCTTCCTTTAGTCAATAAAGTCAGTGAATTGATTAATAGTACGGAGATGCCAATTCAGAATTTCGGCGCGCCTTTAATGGGCAGCATCATTCCATGGATTGACAGCGATTTAGGTGATGGCAACAGCCGCGAAGAATGGAAAGGTGAGGCAGAAACGAACAAAATCCTGGGCCTTTCTCCCGGAACGATCCCGGTAAACGGCTTGTGTATCCGCGTCGGCGTGATCCGATGCCACAGTGCTGCAATTACTCTGAAGCTCAAACGTGAAGTCAGTGAAGCAGAATTTGCGGAGCTCGTTACGCATTCCCACCCCTGGGTTAACTATGTGGCAAATAACAAGGAAGAGAGTGTCAGTAAATTGACCCCTGCATACATTAGCGGTTCTCTCCAGGTGGGCATCGGTCGCTACAAGAAAATGGCGCTCAACAATGAGCCAGTCTATTCAGTTCTGACTGTAGGCGATCAGCTGTTGTGGGGAGCCGCGGAACCCTTGCGCCGGATGTTGAATATTCTGCTTGGCAGAGTTTGATTCATTTTATTTAGGCAAAAGCACCTGCTCGATAGGTGCTTTTAATATTCAGGATCATGCAATCCAGATGTTAATAAAAATAATGAACAGGATGACGTATGACGACTAAGCCCGCCGCTGAAATTTGTGCAACACAGGGTCTATTCCAGACGCTAAAAACGTTCCCTGCAACAGTCCATGCATTGCTCTTTTTTACGCTCATTATACGGTTCAGCTATTTTATGGCATGGCCGTTTATTGCAGTGATCATGACGCAGAATTACCACATGTCGCCTGTTGCCATTGGCGTGGCGATGACAAGCAGCGCGCTTATCTCCGTAGTGCTCGGTATGTATGGCGGGCAGCTTTCGGACAGGCTGGGACGACGGGTTATTCTTCTGCTGGGCTGTGGGTTTTCTGCTGTGGGGTATATGACCCTGGCTTTGGCTACTGGGATGGGGTTGTTTATCACCGGCCTGATGATCATCGGTGTCTGCTTTGCGTGGGTTGATCCCCCGGTGCGTGCTCTGATGAGTGATTTGCTTGGTGACCGCCGCCGTCGTGCACTTGCCCTTCAAATGCGCTACTACCTGATCAACGTCGCAGCGGTGTTTGGCCCGCTGGTAGGAATTGTCTTTGGCCTGACATCTCAGAAGGGGACGTTCCTGATAACCGGGCTGACCTATCTGCCTTTTTTCGTCTACGTGCTGTTGTTTATCCCTGCGGGTAAATTACTGGGCGAGAAGCCGAGTGGCAGCGGTCCAGCGATTAAGCTGCATCAGGTGATGAGTATAATCGCCAAGGATAGAATCTACGTTGCTGCTCTGCTGTGCAGCATTTTGTGCAGTGTGGTTTTTATCCATTACGAAGCAGTACTGCCCCAGTACTTACTGCTACTGGACAGCAATGCGGCGGTTAAGCTCATTACCCTGATTCTGGTCACTAATGCCTGCACAGTTTTGGTGTTTCAGACTTTTATAATGCGGTTTCTGGCACAGATAAACCTGCCAAAACGCATTCTTCTGGGTGGAGCAATTTTCGCATTCTCACAGCTATGCTTTTTTGCCATACGTTCTTCGGATATTTGGGTATGGCTGACGGTCACCGGCGTATTCAGTATGGGGGAAGCGATTCTGATGCCGAACCTGAACATTTTAATCGATCAGTTGGCCCCGGCAGAGCATCGCGGAGCCTATCTTGGTGCATCAACGCTGTCTACGCTTGGGCTCGCTGTTGGGCCGTTAATCGGTGGTGTGATGCTGGCGATGACCGGGGCGGGAGTATTTATCAGCACTGCATTGCTCAGCCTGCTGTTGTGCGTGATTATTTACACCTGCAGGATCAACATGCTGGTAAGGTTGCAGGCGTAAATAATAAGGGGCAACGGGCGGCAAAGAGTAGGACTAAGCTGCAACTTGCCGGTTCGCTGGACTGCAATAATGGCATAGAGATTCAATGGGCTGAACTGCTACATTCTTGCCATAAATGTCCGCTTTTCGCTCAAAGCCGACCTCCAGAGCCCTGCATTTGTCCGCTCTGTGCCAATAGCGGAAGTTTCTAACATCAGGTAGGGTTCATTGATGAGGGACTTTTATAATCATATAGCCACCTTCCAGACGATGGTAGAGGTGGCTATATGAAACCGGGCAACAGATTGCCTACGGTATTGACGGCCACACGAGTGGGACAATTTTGTTTAACGTTAGCGGCGCCAGTTGACTGGACGAAATATTGGAAGGAGATAACCAGAGAATTTCCTCAATTTCAGCAGCAGGCTTCACATCCTGAATGTGCCTTTCCATGCTGAACATGCCGGCATGAAGCAGATGTCCGGGTTCGTTAGCAGCCCTATCAGTGAATTCGCCAAGCGGGATAAGCTCTTCTTGTGATAGTTCAAGATTAAGCTCCTCCCTGAGTTCCCGAATCAGTGCTGAGCGAGCGTCTTCTCCAGGCTCAATTTTCCCTCCGGGTTGCATAAAATACACGGTGCCTCTCTTCCTGACCAGAAGCAATCGCCCTTTGTCATCCATCATGACCGCAGCAGCAATATGAATCGTTTTTTGCTCAAGCATGGCGATTTCCGTTCCACGTTGTCCATTTTGAAGCAGGTGGTGTATAGGTTTTAAAATAATCGATAATATCGTGCAAATTCTCTGAAAAAAGAAGCATATCGGCATAATCCTGTTTCATAAAACCTTCACTTACCATCTGATGTACCATCACTCTTAGAGGATTGTAAAAGTGATTAACGTTCAGAAACGCACAGGGTTTATCATGTATTCCTAATTGGGCCCAGGTCCACTGTTCAAATATCTCCTCAGCAGTTCCTGCACCACCGGGTAATGCGATAAAACAGGATGCTAATTCTGCCATCACAGATTTTCTCTGGTGCATATTATCCACCACCTGCAGCTCGGACAACCCAGTGTGGGCAATTTCACGTTCCAGCAAGGATCTTGGAATAACACCCGTTACATGACCACCATATGCGAGAGCTGAGTCCGCAATGGCACCCATTAAACCAACGCGCCCGCCACCATAAACGATATTTATACTCTGTTCAGCTAAACATCTACCAACATGACGAGCGGCCTCCATGTACGCTGGTGTACAGCCTTCAGAAGAACCACAGAATATGCCCACGGCGTGCATGTTTTCTCCTCAAAAAATGAACAAATCCCCGTGATGGGAGATTCAGGGAGGCACATCTTAACATGTCCCTCGCGGGAAAGTGGATGAGTGCTATTCTCCAGTAAATGAAGGCAAATGATTTGAAGACCAAATGACTGCTCTTCGCTCACAGCGGACCTGACAACCAGCTGGTTGGTCCGCTCCGTGCCAGAAGCGGACCTCTCAGATTCCTTTTTTGTTACCAAAAACGGTAAGCCGCTATAGTGTCATAAAGAGAGATCACTCACGCAATGTTATTTTTATAGCATATGATTATTAATTTCTCTTATCTCAGAGGGAAGGTTAAGTTTTCACCAACTATAATCACTATAACCTTGTTAAACGGGTATCATTCAATGATTAGAGAATCTGGTTACGCTTTTGAAGAATCATTGCTTTTCTCAGAAAAACGCCTTTCATTTATTGGTGAGTCTATTCACGGAGTATCTGAATATACAATGTTAAAATTTGAAATTGCGGAGTGCTATTTCTTTAAACAATCCATTTTAATATTCGAAGCTGATAATCACGGAATGTTTCTTTCTCATCAGCACAATGAAAACGCTCATTCTAGGCTGAAAAATTTCCCACGAATATTACGTACTCAAGAAACGGTGAATATGTTAGCTTGGGCAATTTCCAGACTAATCCCCTGTTTTGGAATTGACTGTATTCCCCGGAGGGATTTAAATGATTTCCCTATGGAGATGAGAACAAGACGCCAGCGTGAAGTGGACGAATATAGTAATGCCAAGTTGTCCCAGGTTTTTTTTGATTGGCGAAATAATAAAATGGCTAAAAATTTGTATGGAATAGCTTCAGAGTATCCACAGCATCGCATGCTAGTTATGCTTCATAACCTTCATATAAAACGCCATGGAAGTCATGAGCATGGAGTGCTAAGACTTAAATCTGTACGAGAATACTTAGAGGAACACATGCCTCTACAAAGTAACTCTATTGCACAACTCGCTCGCCACGGTAGCGCTTTTAATAATGATTCATCGCCGTTTAATTTTCATATTCGTGATCCTCTTTCATTAGAGGTCTGTTCCGATATAAGGGAGTGTGATTTATTCACAGAGTCACGGATACCTGATGCATGTATTGCATGGCATCACGCATTCGAGCGTGAAACAGTACCAACAAAAAAGCAATATGAGGGATGCTTTGTATTCAAGAAAATAAATCCTCCCGTGCTACTATGACTTGATATCATATACCTGCAGTATTCTCTCAGTTTTTATCATAAGGACAATAACACCGGGAGGGGCGGATCAGGCTTTCTATTCTATAACAAAAAACAAGCTCACTGATATACATTGAATGTAGGGGCGCCGGTTAACTTGCTTTCAAGTATGTTAATAATCAAATCGAGTGGGAAAACTATTTCAGTTGTGTGCTTAAGCTCTTCTATTGTCCACCAATAGTGATCGCGAATTACTTTCTTTTCGTTGTAACTCCAGCCTGAGCAGTCGTTCTCTGATTTATCTGTATAAATAATAAAAAAACGCTCTTCAGCAAGAACTGTCTCCCCACTTGGCAGCATCATTGTGAAGGTTCTGGATGCTATCTGCGGTCCTGCTGCTGTTCTTATCAGACCTGTTTCTTCAAATAATTCGCGTAAAGCAGCCTGTTCATAGGATTCATTAAGTTCGAGTCCTCCACCTGGAGTTGCCCAATATGTCTTTCCACTCAAAGCATCGTCGGTATGACAGAAACTAAAAAGTAGGACGTGATTTTCAGGCGAAAGAACTATCAATCGAGATGATGGACGAGTGCGCATATGCCCCCTAATAAAGTTAAATCCTAATTATTTAATTTATTGAAACACAAGAGGCATTCTTATGTGCGCCAATATAGCGTTTTTTTCATCTTAAACTGCATTCAACGTCCGCTCATCGCTCACAGCAGACTTGACGAGCCCCATTCTGTCCGCTGCGTGCCAGGAGCGGACGTTCCTAACATCGCCGCATATTTTTGAGGACATCATAAGGAGTTGGTAACCTTTTGGGACTTAATCTGTGATGAGTTATCCAGCAGCCTAATTGCAGGAACCATACTGGCAGCTATAGTGGCGATGACTACCGCCATCGCTGAAACTAAGAGCACATTGCTGCTCCCAAAATGTATTGCAAGCGGTCCGGCGACCAACTCGCCGAAAGGAATAGCCACAAACGAACCCACTGCATCATAGGCGTATACGCGAGCCAATTTTTCCTGCGGAATATGGGTTTGTAGCGAATGAGCCCAGGACACGCCGAACAGGCCAAAAGCGACACCGGCAATAAAAAAAGCGGCTGTAAGCCACAATGCCGAAGCAAGCTGGCTGAGCATAAAAATCGGTACTGCGCAAAGTGATATCAACATGACGCTTATAAAGAGATCTCGCCGTGGACGCCATCGCAAGGCAAGGAACGAACCTGCAATCAGGCCAACACTTTGCGCGGCAACGATAATCCCCCAATTAGTTCGTCCAAAAGAGCCATCAGCAATCACTGGCCCTAGTACCATAACAACACCACTAAAAGCAGCATTAATAATAGTAAACTGGACAACAATCGACCAGACCCAGGTTCGACTGGCGAATTCATTCCACCCCTCTTTTAAATCTTGCAAGATATTATCCTGGGATGGGCATGCCTCAATTGATGTAGCGCGAATGAAGAAATAAAGTGGTGCAGAGACCGCGAAACCCAGCGCATCAATTGCGAGTCCCCAACCCGGACCGACTGTACTGGTCAACATTCCACCTAGCGAAGCGCCGATTACGGTACCGCTATAAATACCGAGCTGGATTAATGCGTTGGCTTCCCGCAAATTCTGTCCTGGAACAGTCTGAGGAACCAGCGCAGAGGACGCAGGTAATGCGATACCGGCAGCCGCTCCGTTCAACGCACCGAGTAATGCCAGACTCATCACAGTGGCTGAACCATCCAGCACCGACCATGCAACGATAGCTTGTGAAACGGCGGCTATTACTGAAGAAGAGACTAAAACGAGGCTACGTGAATAGCGGTCCGCCAGTACTCCACCAATTAACAAGAATGCAACGTTAAAAATGGAACGTGATGCGACGACGATACCTAAATCAGTGACGGCTCCGCCAATATCAAGGACTGCGAACGCAAGTGCGATCGGTGCGATACCATTACCCAGTACGGTAAACAGGCGTGCAACAAATAGATGACGAAAGGCTTTGAAGTGATAAGCTCTAGCTCTTGTGATACGCGAATTCATTGGGGTAATGGCTTCCAGGATAGAGGATGTTTTTTAGAATACCTGCATTTCAACAATATATGAGCATAAACTGAAAATTGCACAATATTATGGATTTTCAATATAGACCTAGGGGCAGCTCTTTGCTCATAGCAGGCATTGGCCATAACAAATGAGATTTACCATAACGCTCTAATTGTACGCACCGCCATAACGCGTTCAGGGCGTTTCTGACGAATAACCGGTAAAAAGGGTAACAAACCACCCGAAAACCCGCCAGAAACGCACAGGCAGAATTTTACCCCACTGCATGACTATTCAGGTAAATGTATCCGGCCCGGATTCATCCTGATTTGTCCCTGTCAGCCTTCTTTCTGGGTAACTTCGGTGGTTTAACAGGGGACATACTTTGCGTTCTGCGTGTATTCCACGGATGATCGGCTGCCGGTTTAACATAGAACTTCGAACGCAGGTCGAAACGCGCATTCTCAACCCGCTCATGAACACTCTTCTCGTCATCAAGAGGTAAGGGCTCAGGCCCATCCACATATTTCTCACAGCCAAGTTCCCGGCTGTCGTGCAACACCGTAATCTCTCCCTGAAAATTCTCACAAACCGTGACGAGCGCATGCCTAAGTCGGTAACCCTGCCCTTCTGAGCGAATCTGATACGCGCAGGTTTTGTACTGGAACGTCAGGTTCTTGGACAACACACGGCGGGCCTGATAGGAGAGAATGTAATTCAGTTCTTCCGGAGTGTGATGAATGTCCCGATGGGCATTACCGCCTTCCCGGGGCTGGGATGCAAAGCGGTCATTGTAAGCTTTCACGAATTCCGGCAGCCAGGCGTTAGCCGTTTCGATGTCACTGATATGACGAAGTCGCAGCTCTTTAACCAGCCTGTCCTGCAACGTCTGATTAGCCCGTTCAACCCGACCTTTAGCCTGCGGGGTGTTAGCATGAATCGGCGCTATGCCAAGCGTTTTCACGGCGCGGGTGAACTGCGTCAGCTCCCCTTCCCTTTCCGGGTTATTAACACGGAAAATACTGTGCCGATCTGAATACAGGGCGAGAGGGAGTCCATGGTTGCCGAGATAATCTCGCAGAGTTTCCATATAAGCGCGGGTGGTTTCGGCCGGGGCGAACCGAAGGGCCATCAACGCACTGGTCGCATCATCGATAAAGACGATCAGCGTGCAGCGCGGCCCCCGTGCTTCGAACCAGTCATGCGGAGAGCCATCAATCTGGATCAGCTCCCATAGCAAGGGCGGCGCTGCCGCCGCTGATAAATACGGGCAATTTTACGACGACGCTCTCGCCACAGTCCCGCCTCAACCATCCACTTACGCAATGTCTCAGCGGACAGCGCAAGCCCGTGAATTTCACGCAGCTTCTCGCTGGCAAAGGTGGGCCCAAAATCCGGGTATTTATCCCTGACAAGCGAGATAACGAGTGAGCGAAACTCAGGCGAGAAAGCATTATTGGGACGTTTCCCGCGACGGCGTGAAACCAGCCCCTGAGGGCCTTCAACCCGGTATCGTTGAACAAGACGTTTGACCTGCCGGACCGAAATACCTATTCGCTCCGCAGCCTGGTCCTGAGTGATGTGGCGGCTGACCGACTCCCGAATAATCTGGAGCCGATCGAGCTCTTTGTGACTCATGCTAATTATCTCTTTTGCCATGAAATATCCTCCCCAAAATACGATGGGTGACATTTCAGATTTGGTCAAAGGGGACATTACCGCATAGTCTTAACAATTTGCAGCTTAATGTTGCCAGAAGCGCTGGATACAAGGTAGCCTCATGCGTTATTTTCCTGCTCAAATCTCGATTACTGGAGCTGTAATGCCGAACAGTCTGACCTGGTGCGACCTGCCCGACGATGTCTCCTTCTGGCCTGGGCTGCCGCTGTCTTTAAGCGGTGATGAAGTCATGCCGCTGGATTACCATGCCGGACGCAGCGGCTGGCTGCTGTATGGTCGTCGTCTCGATAAGCAGCGCCTGACCGATTATCAGCACAAGCTGGGTGCGGCGATGGTGATTGTTGCCGCATGGTGTGTTGAAGATTATCAGGTCATTCGCCTGGCGGGTTCACTGACGCCGCGGGCGACGCGCCTGGCGCATGACGACGGCCTGGACGTGGCACCGCTGGGGAAAATCCCGCATCTGCGCACCCCGGGTCTGTTGGTGATGGACATGGATTCCACGGCAATCCAGATCGAATGTATTGATGAAATTGCCAAGCTGGCGGGCACCGGTGAGCTGGTGTCCGAAGTGACCGAGCGCGCGATGCGCGGTGAGTTGGATTTCACCGCCAGCCTTCGTCAGCGCGTCGCCACGCTGAAAGGTGCCGATGCGAACATTCTGCGCCAGGTTCGCGACACACTTCCGCTGATGCCGGGTCTGACCCAGCTGGTGCTGAAGCTGGAAACGCTGGGCTGGAAAGTGGCGATTGCCTCCGGCGGTTTTACCTTCTTTGCAGATTATTTGAAGGACAAACTGCGTCTGACGGCGGCGGTGGCCAATGAGCTGGAAATTCGTGACGGTGTGCTGACCGGTAATGTCACCGGCGACATCGTGGATGCGAAGTATAAAGCCAGCACCCTCAACAGCCTGGCCGAAACGTACGAAATTCCGACGGCGCAGACCGTGGCGATTGGTGACGGTGCTAACGACCTGCCGATGATCAAAGCGGCGGGGCTGGGCATCGCCTATCATGCTAAACCGAAAGTTAACGAGCAGACGGAAATCACCATCCGTCACGCTGACCTGATGGGCGTGTTCTGCATTCTCTCCGGCAGCATGAATCAAAAGTAAGAGGTTATTGTGGCGAAAGCACCCAAACGCGCGTTTGTCTGTAACGAGTGTGGCGCGGATTATCCGCGTTGGCAGGGACAGTGCAGCGCCTGTCATGCCTGGAACACCATTACCGAGATGCGCATTGCCGCTTCGCCCACCGTGGCACGCAATGAGCGTCTGAGTGGATACGCAGGGGCGTCCGGCGTATCGAAAGTGCAGAAGCTGTCCGAAATCAGCCTTGAAGAGCTGCCGCGTTTTTCCACCGGTTTTAAAGAATTCGACCGCGTTCTCGGCGGCGGCGTGGTGCCTGGCAGTGCAATCCTGATAGGCGGTAACCCTGGCGCGGGTAAATCCACGCTGTTGCTGCAAACGCTGTGCCTGCTCAGTGAAAACATGAAAACCCTGTACGTGACCGGTGAAGAGTCCTTACAGCAGGTCGCCATGCGTGCGCACCGCCTCGGTTTACCGGCGTCGAACCTCAATATGCTGTCTGAAACCAGCATTGAGCAGATTTGCCAGATTGCTGAGGAAGAAAAGCCGAAGCTGATGGTTATCGACTCTATCCAGGTGATGCACATGGCGGACGTTCAGTCGTCGCCGGGCAGCGTGGCACAGGTGCGTGAGAGCGCGGCCTATTTAACGCGCTTTGCCAAAACTCGCGGCGTGGCGATCATCATGGTTGGCCACGTCACGAAAGATGGCTCGCTGGCCGGTCCAAAAGTGTTGGAGCACTGTATCGACTGTTCCGTACTGCTGGACGGCGATGCCGATTCCCGTTTCCGCACGCTGCGCAGCCATAAAAACCGCTTCGGCGCGGTGAACGAACTCGGCGTGTTCGCCATGACCGAACAAGGGCTGCGCGAAGTCAGCAACCCGTCGGCCATTTTCTTGAGCCGCGGCGATGAAGTGACGTCCGGCAGCTCGGTGATGGTGGTCTGGGAAGGCACGCGCCCGCTGCTGGTAGAGATTCAGGCGCTGGTCGATCAGTCAATGATGGGTAACCCGCGCCGTGTCGCAGTCGGCCTGGAGCAGAACCGTCTCTCGATTCTGCTGGCGGTGCTGCATCGCCACGGCGGCTTACAAATGTTCGATCAGGACGTGTTCGTCAACGTGGTCGGGGGCGTTAAGGTCACCGAAACCAGTGCCGACCTGGCGCTGTTGATGGCGATGGTCTCCAGCCTGCGCGACAGGCCGCTGCCGCAGGATTTGGTGGTGTTTGGCGAAGTTGGGCTTTCGGGAGAGATTCGCCCGGTGCCGAGCGGCCAGGAGCGTATCTCCGAGGCGGCCAAACACGGCTTCCGTCGGGCGATTGTGCCCGCCGCCAATGTGCCGAAAAAAGTACCGGAAGGGATGAAGGTCTTTGGCGTGAAAAAACTCTCCGATGCGCTAAACGTGTTTGACGACTTATAATAAAATCCCCGTCGTCTTTCCGGCGGCAGGTGTGTGGGCTACGTTTACTTGCCGCCTTCCTGCCACCCGAAATCCAGAGGGGATTTCTACATGTGCCCGGCTAATCCGGGAGAGATCATCAGCAGGAGGCTCCTTTGTCATCATTCGATTACATTAAAACCGCGATTCGCCAGAAAGGCTGCACGCTGCAGCAGGTGGCCGACGCCAGCGGGATGACCAAGGGCTACCTTAGCCAGCTTCTGAACGCCAAAATCAAAAGTCCGAGCGCACAGAAACTGGAAGCGCTGCACCGTTTTCTGGGGCTCGAATTTCCGCGTCAGCAGAAAAGTGTCGGCGTCGTGTTCGGCAAATTCTATCCGCTGCACACCGGTCATATTTACCTGCTCCAGCGCGCCGGAAGCCAGGTCGATGAGCTGCACGTGATCATGGGTTACGACGAAAAGCGCGACCGGGCGCTGTTTGAAGACAGCGCCATGTCGCAGCAGCCAACGGTGTCTGACCGTCTGCGCTGGCTGCTGCAAACCTTCAAATACCAGAAAAATATCCGCATTCATGCCTTTAACGAAGAGGGCATGGAACCGTATCCGCACGGTTGGGATGTCTGGAGTAACGGTATCAAGGCGTTTATGGAAGAGAAGGGGATTGAGCCGAACTGGATTTACACCTCCGAAGAAGCCGACGCCCCTCAGTTCCGCGAGCACCTTGGGATCGAAACCGTGCTTATCGATCCGCAGCGCACGTTCATGAACATCAGCGGGGCGCAAATTCGTGAGAACCCGTCGCGCTACTGGGAATACATTCCGACTGAAGTGAAGCCATTCTTTGTGCGCACGGTGGCGATTTTGGGCGGCGAATCCAGCGGTAAGTCGATGATGGTCAACAAACTCGCCAACATCTTCAACACCACCAGTGCCTGGGAATATGGCCGCGATTACGTCTTCTCCCATCTGGGCGGCGACGAGATGGCATTGCAGTATTCCGACTACGACAAAATCGCGCTGGGTCATGCGCAGTACATTGATTTTGCGGTGAAGTACGCCAATAAAGTGGCGTTTATTGATACCGACTTTGTGACCACCCAGGCTTTCTGTAAGAAATACGAAGGCCGCGAGCATCCGTTCGTGCAGGCGTTGATCGACGAATACCGTTTTGACCTGGTTATCGTGCTGGAAAACAACACCCCGTGGGTCGCCGATGGTCTGCGAAGCCTGGGCAGTTCGGTGGACAGAAAAGAGTTTCAGACCATGCTGGTCGATATGCTCAAAGAGAACAACATTGAGTACGTTCACGTTGAAGAGTCAGATTATGACGCCCGCTTCCTGCGGTGTGTTGAGCTGGTGAAGCAGATGATGGGCGAGCAGGGCTAAACAAAAAACCGGGCGCTGTGAAAGCTGCCCGGTTTTGTCATTTCACCCTTTCCAACCGGAAAGGGCATCACACCGCAAAATTACTTCGAAATACGCTTGTACTTGATACGCTTTGGCTCCAGCGCATCTGCGCCGAGAGTGCGTTTCTTGTACTCTTCGTACTCGGTAAAGTTCCCTTCGAAGAATTCCACTTTACCTTCATCCTGGTAATCCAGAATGTGAGTAGCGATACGGTCAAGGAACCAACGGTCGTGGGAAATAACCATGGCGCAGCCTGGGAACTCCAGCAAGGCGTTTTCCAGCGCGCGCAGGGTTTCGATATCCAGGTCGTTGGTAGGTTCATCGAGCAGCAACACGTTCCCGCCGACCTGCAGCAGTTTCGCCAGATGCAGACGACCACGCTCACCACCGGACAGTTCGCCAACGCGCTTGCCCTGGTCGGTGCCCTTGAAGTTAAAGCGGCCAACGTAGGCGCGGCTTGGCATTTCGGTGTTGCCGACCTTCATGATATCCAGGCCGCCAGACACTTCTTCCCACACGGTTTTGCTGTTGTCCATGGCGTCACGGAACTGGTCAACGGACGCCAGTTTCACCGTTTCACCCAGGGTGATGCTGCCGCTGTCCGGCTGTTCCTGGCCTGACATCATACGGAACAGGGTAGATTTACCCGCGCCGTTCGGGCCGATGATCCCGACAATCGCACCTTTCGGCACGGAGAAGGTCAGGTCCTCAATCAGCAGACGCTCGCCGTAGGATTTACGCAGGTTACTAACTTCAACCACTTTATCCCCCAGACGTGCTCCAGGTGGAATAAACAGTTCGTTGGTTTCGTTACGTTTCTGGTATTCGGTATTGTTGAGCTCTTCAAAGCGTGCCAGACGGGCTTTGCCCTTAGACTGACGGCCTTTCGCGCCCTGACGTACCCACTCCAGCTCTTTCTCGATAGATTTACGACGAGCGGCTTCTGAAGAGGCTTCCTGCGCCAGACGCTGATCTTTCTGCTCAAGCCAGGAAGAGTAGTTGCCTTCCCATGGAATGCCTTCGCCGCGGTCCAGTTCGAGGATCCAGCCCGCCACGTTGTCGAGGAAGTAACGGTCGTGGGTGATGGCCACCACGGTGCCTTCGAAGTCGTGCAGGAAGCGTTCCAGCCAGGCCACGGACTCGGCGTCCAGGTGGTTGGTCGGTTCGTCGAGCAGCAGCATGTCGGGTTTTTCGAGCAGCAAGCGGCACAGGGCCACACGGCGGCGCTCACCACCGGACAGGTTTTCGATTTTCGCATCCCAGTCTGGCAGACGCAGCGCATCGGCGGCGCGCTCAAGCTGCACGTTCAGGTTGTGACCGTCGTGCGCCTGAATGATTTCTTCGAATTTGCCTTGCTGAGCGGCCAGCTTGTCGAAATCGGCATCCGGTTCAGCATACTTCGCATAGACTTCGTCGAGGCCTTTCAGGGCGTTAACCACTTCAGAAACGGCTTCTTCGACGGATTCGCGAACGGTTTGTTCCGGGTTGAGTTTCGGCTCCTGCGGCAGGTAACCAATTTTGGTACCCGGCTGTGGACGCGCTTCGCCTTCAATGTCGGTATCGATACCGGCCATGATGCGCAACAGGGTGGATTTACCGGCACCGTTCAGGCCCAGTACACCGATTTTTGCGCCAGGGAAGAAACTCAGGGAGATGTTTTTCAGAATATGACGCTTCGGCGGGACCACTTTACCGACGCGATGCATGGTATAAACGAATTGAGCCACGTTGGACTTCGCCTCTTTTATTTTGATGATAAGGAGTCAAAGGCGAAGTGTAGCCTTTTTCCCACGCTAATCCCAGCCAGGCGATCGTGATAACAGTAAAGGTAAAAAAGTGTTCATAACGTGGCGCAATCACCGTTGTCTGGTTAGCATAAAGAGAGGATCCGCTACGGAAAGATAATCACCGGACACGGCTTTTTTACGCGGCATGATGCTGCATTGACACAATTTTCTAAGGAGCGCATGTGGAAAAAGCTACACCCATGACGTGGCGTCTTCTGGCTGCTGGCGTCTGCCTGTTTACGGTCAGCAGTGCAGTTCACGCTGATTCACTGGATGAACAACGCAGTCGCTATTCCCAGATTAGACAGGCGTGGGATAACCATCAGATGGATGTCGTTGATCAACTGATGCCGACCCTGAAAGACTATCCGCTCTATCCCTATCTCGAATACCGTCAGCTGACTGACGATCTGATGAACGAACCGGCGGTCAGTGTGACCCAGTTCGTGCAGGCCAATCCGACCCTGCCGTCCGCGCGGACCCTGAAAAACCGCTTTGTGAATGAACTGGCGCGCCGTGAAGACTGGCGCGGCCTGCTGGCGTTCAGCCCTGATAAACCCGGCACCACCGAAGCGCAATGTAACTACTATTACGCAAAATATAACGTGGGCCAGACTCAGGATGCCTGGGATGGCGCAAAAACACTGTGGCTGACGGGTAAGAGCCAGCCTAACGCCTGTGATCCTTTATTCAGCGCCTGGCGTGCGTCCGGGACTCAGGATCCGCTGGCGTATCTGGAACGTATTCGCCTGGCGATGCAGGCCGGGAATACCCGTCTGGTTATCTCGCTTGCCAATCAAATGCCGACGGATTACCAGACCATTTCCGCGGCGGTGATAAGCCTGGCGAACAATCCGAACAGCGTGCTGAGTTTCGCGCAAAGCACCGGTGCGACTGATTTCACCCGCAAGATGGCGGCAGTGGCGTTCACCAGCGTCGCGCGTCAGGACGTGGAAAATGCGCGTCTGTTGATCCCGCAACTGGTTGAGGCGCAGAAACTCAATGAGAGTCAGACGCAGGATCTGCGCGATATCGTCGCCTGGCGTTTGATGGGCAACGACATCACGGCTGAACAGGCACAATGGCGTGATGACGCCATTATGCGTTCTGAATCGACCTCATTGGTTGAGCGTCGCGTGCGGATGGCGATTGGCAACGGCGACCGTCGCGGGCTGAACACCTGGCTGGCGCGTTTGCCGATGGAAGCCAAAGATAAAGACGAATGGCGCTACTGGCAGGCTGACCTGTTGATGGATCGTGGTCGTGAGCAGGAAGCGAAAGATATTCTGCATTCCCTGATGCAGCAGCGCGGTTTCTATCCGATGGTGGCGGCGCAGCGTCTGGGTGAAGATTACTCGATTCGCGTCGAAAAACCGGAAGGCACAGTGGCTCCGCTGTTGGTCAATAGCCCTGAAATGGCCCGCGTCCGGGAGTTGATGTACTGGAATCTGGATAATACTGCGCGCGGTGAATGGGCGAATTTGGTGAGTAGTCGTACGCGTACCGAACAAGGGCAGCTGGCGAAATACGCTTTCGACCAGGACTGGTGGGATCTCAGCGTGCAGGCGACGATTTCCGGGAAGCTGTGGGATAACCTCAAAGAGCGTTTCCCGCTGGCGTACAAAGATTTGTTCGTGCGCTACACCGGCGATAAAGACATCTCCAAAAGCTATGCGATGGCGATTGCTCGTCAGGAAAGCGCCTGGAACCCGAAAGTCCGTTCACCGGTCGGCGCGACCGGGCTGATGCAAATCATGCCGGGCACCGCGACGCATACCGTGAAGATGTTCTCCATTCCGGGCTACAACAGCGCCAGTCAATTGTTGGATCCGGAGACTAACATCAATATCGGCACGAGCTATCTGCAATACGTTTATCAGCAGTTTGGTAACAACCGCATCTATGCGTCAGCGGCGTATAACGCCGGTCCGGGCCGGGTCAGAACCTGGCAGGGCAACAGCGCAGGGCGCATCAACGCGGCGGCGTTTGTCGAGAGTATTCCGTTCTCTGAAACGCGCGGCTATGTGAAGAATGTGCTGGCGTACGACGCCTACTATCGCTATTTCATGGGCGATAAAACGCAGATCCTCACCGATGACGAATGGAAGCAGCGTTACTGATTCGCTGAGAGTATGTTATGCTTGTACTCGCTAAAGAGTACATTCGGCGGATGGCCCTGTGCCATCCGCCCCAACATGGTGGCGTAACATGACCCAACAATCCCCTTACTCAGCCGCAAATGCGGAACAGCGCCACCAGGAGTGGCTACGCTTTGTGGAACTGATGCGTCAGGCGTTTGCCGCTGACCTGGATCTGCCGCTTTTGAATTTGATGATGACGCCGGACGAGCGAGAAGCGCTGGGTACGCGCGTGCGAATTATCGAAGAGTTACTGCGCGGAGAGATGAGCCAACGTGAGCTGAAAAGTGAGCTGGGCGCGGGTATCGCAACCATCACCCGCGGCTCGAACAGCCTGAAGTCAGCGCCTGCTGAATTGCGTCAGTGGCTGGAACAGACGCTGCCGGAAACTCACCGATAAACGGCGTTGTGAAAAGGACTGAGTGCCAGAATCACCGCCTGATGATAGACACTGCTGCGGGTCAGTTTGCCCGCAGTAAACACGCCAATCGCCCCCTCTTTACGGCCAATCTCATCGATACCGGTATAGTGTGACATCACCGGGCCGAGGGCATCGCCTGCGCGAACGCGCTCAAGGATAACCGCGGGCAGCGGCAGTGTGGCTGAACGGGCTTCACCGCGCTGTTCACGCGTTTCAATCACCACCCAACTGAAGGTGCTGCCTTCGTCGATACCTGCTTCAATCGCCACCCAAAAGTCAGCGTCTGGTCGGATGAGTCGGGCATTTTCCACGCGATTTCGTGCGCCAGCACGCGTTTCCTCATTTCCGAGGGGTTGTTCTGGTACACCGCTCTCGACGGAAACGGCGTCAATATGGCAGGATCCTTCGCCGAAGATCTCGTTGAAAGCCTGCAGAATAGCCTTAATTTTGGCGGGATTGGTGGTAGCTGAGACAACCTTGTGCATAATCAGTACACTTACGAAAAAAATTATCATCGCAGTATAACGGAAAATTCGCATGTTACAGGTATACCTTGTTCGCCACGGTGAGACGCAGTGGAACGCCGAGCGACGTATTCAGGGCCAGTCCGACAGTCCGCTCACCGAAAAAGGTGAGCAGCAGGCCCGACAGGTAGGTGAGCGCGTCAAAACGCTCGGCATCACGCATATCATCTCCAGCGATCTGGGCCGCACGCGCCGTACCGCTGAGTTAATCGCGGAAGCCTGCGGTTGCAGCGTCACCTACGATCCACGGTTACGTGAACTCGATATGGGCGTGCTCGAGCGCCGTCTGATCGACTCGCTGACTGAGGAAGAAGAAGGCTGGCGCCGGACGCTGGTAAACGGCACGGCCAACGGACGTATCCCGGAAGGGGAGTCGATGCAGGAGCTGGGGGACCGCATGAATGCGGCATTGCAGGATTGTCTTGAGCTGCCAAAAGGCAGTCGCCCGCTGTTGGTGAGCCACGGCATGGCACTTGGGTGTCTGGTGAGTACGATTCTCGGATTGCCGGCCTACGCTGAGCGGCGTCTGCGTTTGCGGAACTGCTCAATCTCTCGCGTGGATTACCAGCAAAGCCCGTGGCTGGCACCCGGCTGGATTGTTGAAACCGCAGGCGACGTCACACATCTGGACGCCCCTGCGTTGGATGAACTGCAGCGCTAACGGCGAATAGGAATCAGGTACTCGCAGCGCAGCTGGATAGGCGGTTCCTGATTCATCGCATCTTTCTGCGGGAAGAATCGTTCGATGTCCTGGCCCTTACGACGGGTCAGGCCGAGCATCGGCATGCAGGTGCCATAAACAGTCAGCACAAATTCCTGCAATCCGTTTCCTAGCCCTTCATAGGTGAACATCACGTATTCACCGCCTTCCAGTTTCACCGGATGCGCATCCTGCAGATGGCCGTTAGCCATTTCAGGCGTCAGCGCCGTGGTGTACAGCACTTCCTGCTCATCGTCTCGTTCGAGACTTGGACGCGGTTCATGCAGGCCGTAAAGCATCGGCGGGATCGACGGTGAATTACCCAGGAAATCGCGCCAGAACTGACCACGCATCTGCTGGCGGAATTCAGAAATCTCTTCCAGTTTACAGGTGTAGCTCTGGGTGATACCGACCAGCTGTGTGTCCGGCATAGTGATGAATTCGTACTTCGGCATTGTGAATTCACCCAGGCGCAGCGGCGGACGCATACCGAACGAACTCCAGTCCGGCGAACGGCGATACAACGCGGGCGTCAGGCTAAACTGTTTCTTGAACGCGCGGGTAAAGGTCTGCTGAGAATCGAAACGGTACTGCAGGGCAATATCCAGAATCGGGCGCGCGGTCAGGCGCAGAGCCACAGCAGATTTTGACAGGCGACGAGCACGAATATAGGCGCCGATAGCATGGCCGGTGACATCCTTGAACATCCTTTGTAGATGCCATTTGGAGTAGCCCGCTTTGGCTGCAACGTTATCCAGTGACAAAGGTTGGTCGAGATGCCCTTCAAGCCAGCTAAGAAGATCGCGTATTATCCCAGCTTGATCCATATAATGTCCTCATCCTTTCGCAGGTGCCTGTAACTAGGGTAGCGGATAATAGCATTTTTTGATGTTTTAGCATTCAGTGTTTTTTTTGCTCTAAAGTGCGATAAAGGTACTAAATAGGCATGATTTTTGTAAGGCTGTGATCTATAAATATTTTATTCTGCGCAAGGGCATAATAACGAATGACTTTTACAGAAATGGTAACAATATGAAATACAAGCAGTTAATTACAGGCTGTCTGCTGGCATTGGCCTGCAGCGCAGCACACGCGGAACAAGTGGGTTCCGTGGATACCGTCTTCAAGATGTTTGGCCCGGATCATAAGATTGTCGTTGAGGCCTTTGATGACCCGGATGTGAAGAACGTGACCTGCTATATCAGCCGCGCCAAAACCGGTGGCATCAAAGGCGGGCTGGGGCTTGCAGAAGATACCTCCGACGCGGCAATTTCCTGCCAGCAGGTTGGGCACATTGAGTTAAGCGACAAGATTAAGAAGGGCAAAACGGAAGGGGAGGTCGTGTTCCAGAAACGGACTTCTCTGGTGTTCAAGAAACTGCAGGTCGTGCGTTTCTACGATGCCAAACGTAATGCGCTGGTCTATCTGACCTATTCCGACAAAGTGGTCGACGGCTCACCGAAAAATGCGATAAGCGCGGTGCCGATCATGCCCTGGAAGGAATAACAGGCGAAAAAAAACGGCGCCAGGCGCCGTTTTTTTATGCACTGAGGAACCGATTATTCCTGCAGTTCGCCGCAGAAACGGTAACCTTCGCCATGGATAGTCGCGATGATTTCCGGGGTATCCGGCGTAGATTCAAAGTGTTTACGGATGCGACGGATTGTCACGTCAACCGTACGGTCGTGTGGCTTCAGCTCACGGCCGGTCATCTTCTTCAGCAGTTCTGCACGGGATTGGATCTTGCCCGGGTTTTCGCAGAAGTGCAGCATTGCGCGGAATTCACTGCGCGGCAGCTTATACTGTTCGCCGTTCGGGCTGACCAGTGAGCGGCTGTTGATGTCCAGTTCCCAACCGTTAAACTTGTAGCTTTCCACGCTGCGGCGTTCTTCGCTCACGGTACCCAGATTCATGGTACGGGAGAGCAAGTTGCGCGCACGGATAGTCAGTTCACGAGGGTTGAACGGTTTAGTGATGTAATCGTCGGCGCCGATTTCCAGGCCGAGGATTTTATCCACTTCGTTGTCACGGCCGGTCAGGAACATCAGCGCGACGTTAGCTTGCTCACGCAGTTCACGTGCCAACAGCAGGCCATTTTTGCCCGGCAGGTTGATATCCATGATGACCAGATTGACATCATTTTCAGACAGGATCTGATGCATTTCCGCGCCATCGGTGGCTTCGAACACATCGTAACCTTCTGCTTCGAAAATACTTTTTAACGTGTTGCGTGTTACCAACTCGTCTTCAACGATAAGAATGTGCGGGGTCTGCATGTTTGCTACCTAAATTGCCAACTAAAATCGAAACAGGAAGTACAAAAGTCCCTGACCCGCCTGATGCATGTCGAAAATTAACATGACCGGCATAACATGACTAAAGTACGTAATTGCGTTCTTGATGCACTTTCCATCAACGTCAACAACATCATTAGCTTGGTCGTGGGTACTTTCCCTCTGGACCCGACAGTGTCAAAAACGGCTGTCATCCTAACCATTTTAACAGCAACATAACAGGCTCAGAGATGGCTGACACCCAATAAAACTACGCTTCGTTGACATATATCAAGTTCAATTGTAGCACGTTAACAGTCTTGTGAAATCCTTGCATCCAAATGCTAGCGTTTGTCACAATTTTTCAACAATTAATGTAATTGCAAGAATGAACTGATTAGCAAAATGAATCCAAAAGATGAGAGTTAATCCTATTTGAAATACCCTAGTAGAACATAAGGATATCGAAGTTCTGTTAACATATCTTATGGGATGATTCTTGGGTAATAGTTTAGCCTTATTGATGTGTTAAGAAACACCCTTTCAGCGTTTATTGTTGCAATTAAGTAAATTCGCGACGCGCAATATGATGATGTGCATCACATTGTGGTTGTGACAGAGCAAAAAAGAGAAGATTACATGCGCTTATCAATCGTGCTGGTTTCACCAGCAAGAGCCGAAAATATCGGCGCTGCAGCCCGGGCAATGAAGACCATGGGGTTCACAGAGATGCGAATTGTCGACAGTCAGGCGCACCTTGAGCCTGCGGCAAAGAGGGTCGCGCACGGGTCAGGTGAGATACTTGAAAATATCCAAACTTTTCCGACGCTTGCTGACGCACTGCACGATGTCGATTTCACTATTGCGACCACTGCACGCAGTCGCGCTCGCTTCCACTATTACGCCACGCCCCAGGAACTGGTGCCTATCCTCCAGGAAAAATCACAATGGATGGGCCACGCGGCGCTGGTGTTTGGTCGCGAAGATTCCGGGCTGACCAACGATGAACTGGCGCTGGCTGATATCCTCACCGGCGTGCCGATGGTTGCGGATTACCCGTCATTGAATCTCGGCCAGGCGGTTATGGTGTTTTGCTATCAGCTTTCGGCGTTAACCCAAATGCCGACGCCGCCTGTTGCTGAAAATAACGAAAACCAGCTTAAGGCGTTGCGTGCACGTGCCATGTCGTTACTGACCCAATTACAGGTCGCGGATGACGTCAAACTGGCCGATTGGCTTCAGCAGCGAATTGGCCTTCTCGGGCAGCGAGACACCGCAATGTTGCATCGATTACTGCATGATATCGAAAAAAATATTGCCGATTAAACTGCTGTTGTAAGTTTTTGTTATGGGTTAATGCTCTGCCATAGGCTTTTTCACCAGGCGAAGCGTGGCGAAAAGCGACATCTTTCTGGCTCAGGCTAATGGTGTGACAAATAGAGGCGAATGTAAAAATTCGTTGACATAACAGGGCCAATACTTTAACCAATAGAGGCAGACGACAGACAATAACAATGACAGAGCACACAACATCCATGATTCGCATCAGCCGCATGACAACAATTATTACCACCACCATTACCACAGGTATCGGTGCGGGCTGACGCGTACAGGAAACACAGAAAAAAGCCCGCACCTGAACAGTGCGGGCTTTTTTTTCGACCAAAGATCAAGAGGTAAAAACCATGCGAGTCTTGAAGTTCGGCGGTACATCAGTGGCAAATGCAGAACGTTTTCTGCGTGTTGCCGATATTCTGGAAAGCAATGCCAGGCAGGGGCAGGTAGCAACCGTGCTCTCTGCCCCGGCCAAAATCACCAACCATCTGGTCGCGATGATTGAGAAAACCATCGGCGGTCAGGATGCTCTTCCAAATATTGCCGATGCCGAACGTATTTTTGCCGAGCTGCTTCAGGGCCTTGCCGATCTCCAGCCTGGTTTTCCCCTCTCTCAGCTCAACGCGTTTGTTGAACAAGAATTCGCCCACATTAAGCATGTCCTTCATGGCGTCAGCCTGCTGGGTCAGTGCCCGGACGGCGTCAACGCCTCCCTGATTTGCCGCGGCGAAAAGCTATCGATTGCAATTATGGCGGGCCTGCTCGAAGCGCGTGGTCACAAGGTCAGCGTCATCGATCCGGTCGAAAAATTACTGGCCGTGGGCCACTATCTTGAATCCACCGTGGATATCGCCGAATCCACCCGCCGCATTGCCGCAAGCCAAATTCCGGCAGACCACATGGTGCTGATGGCCGGCTTTACCGCGGGCAATGACAAAGGCGAATTGGTGGTGCTGGGCCGTAACGGCTCCGACTACTCCGCTGCGGTACTGGCCGCATGCCTGCGCGCCGACTGCTGTGAAATCTGGACCGACGTCGATGGGGTTTACACCTGCGATCCGCGTCAGGTGCCTGATGCGCGCCTGCTGAAATCGATGTCCTATCAGGAAGCGATGGAGCTTTCCTATTTCGGTGCCAAAGTCCTGCACCCGCGCACCATCGCGCCAATCGCACAGTTCCAGATCCCTTGCCTGATCAAAAACACCGGCAATCCGCAGGCGCCTGGCACGCTGATCGGGGCCAGCCATAACGAAGATGGCCTGGCAGTGAAGGGGATTTCCAACCTCAATAACATGGCGATGTTTAACGTCTCCGGCCCGGGCATGAAAGGCATGGTCGGCATGGCGGCGCGCGTCTTCGCCACCATGTCCCGCGCCGGTATTTCCGTGGTGCTGATCACCCAGTCGTCCTCTGAATACAGCATCAGCTTCTGTGTACCGCAAATCGACTGCGCCCGCGCGAAACGGGCGATGGAAGATGAGTTCTATCTGGAGCTGAAAGAGGGCCTGCTTGAGCCGCTGTCGATCATGGAGCGCCTGGCGATTATCTCCGTCGTCGGTGACGGGATGCGTACGCTGCGCGGTATCTCTGCCAAATTCTTTGCGGCGCTGGCCCGCGCCAACATCAACATTGTGGCGATTGCCCAGGGCTCGTCCGAGCGTTCAATTTCCGTCGTGGTGAACAACGACGATGCCACCACCGGCGTGCGCGTTACGCATCAGATGCTGTTCAATACCGACCAGGTGATCGAAGTGTTTGTGATTGGCGTCGGCGGCGTGGGCGGTGCACTGCTGGAGCAGCTCAAACGCCAGCAGACCTGGCTCAAGAACAAGCATATTGATCTGCGCGTATGCGGCGTGGCGAACTCCCGCGCGCTGTTGACCAATGTGCATGGCCTGAGTCTGGAAGACTGGAAAGGTGAGCTGGCCGAAGCCAAAGAGCCGTTTAACCTTGGTCGCCTGATCCGCCTGGCAAAAGAGTATCACCTGCTGAACCCGGTGATTGTGGACTGTACTTCCAACCAGGCAGTGGCCGATCAGTACGCTGATTTCCTGCGTGAAGGCTTCCACGTCGTGACGCCAAATAAGAAAGCGAACACCTCGTCGATGAACTACTATCACGAGTTGCGCCAGGCGGCCGCGGGTTCACGTCGCAAATTCCTGTACGACACCAACGTTGGTGCGGGTTTGCCGGTTATCGAGAACCTGCAAAACTTGCTCAATGCGGGCGATGAGCTACAAAAATTCTCCGGCATTCTGTCGGGTTCACTGTCGTTCATTTTCGGCAAGCTGGACGAAGGCATGAGTCTGTCGCAGGCGACGACTATCGCCCGTGAAATGGGTTACACCGAGCCCGATCCGCGTGACGACCTTTCCGGAATGGACGTGGCGCGTAAGCTGCTGATCCTCGCCCGTGAAACCGGACGCCATCTGGAACTGAGTGATATCGTGGTCGAATCCGTACTGCCGGATCACTTCGATGACAGCGGCGACACCGAGAGCTTTATGGCGCGCCTGCCGCAGCTCGACGACGAGTTTGCGGCGCGTATCGCACGGGCCCGGGACGAAGGCAAAGTGCTGCGCTACGTCGGTAACATCGAAGACGATGGCGTGTGTCGCGTGAAAATTGCTGAAGTGGACGGAAACGATCCGTTGTACAAAGTGAAAAACGGCGAGAACGCGCTGGCTTTCTACAGCCACTATTATCAGCCGCTACCGCTGGTTCTGCGCGGTTATGGCGCAGGCAACGACGTGACTGCGGCCGGGGTGTTTGCCGACTTGCTGCGCACCCTGTCCTGGAAGTTAGGAGTTTAAGATGGTTAAGGTCTATGCCCCGGCGTCCAGCGCCAATATGAGCGTTGGATTTGATGTGCTTGGTGCGGCGGTCGCGCCGGTTGACGGCACGCTGTTGGGCGATAATGTGGAAGTCGTCGCGGCTGATACTTTCAGCCTGAAAAATGTCGGCCACTTCGCCAGCAAACTGCCACCGGAACCACGGGAAAATATCGTTTATCAGTGCTGGGAACGCTTCTGTCAGGAAATTGGCAAAACCGTCCCCGTCGCGATGACCCTAGAAAAGAACATGCCGATTGGCTCTGGCCTGGGCTCCAGCGCCTGCTCCGTGGTTGCCGCTCTGGTGGCAATGAACGAATTCTGCGGCAAGCCGCTCAACAACGGCAAAATGCTGGCGCTGATGGGCGAGCTGGAAGGGCGCATCTCCGGCAGCGTGCATTACGATAACGTGGCGCCGTGTTTCCTCGGCGGCATTCAATTGATGCTTGAAGAAAATGGCATCATCAGCCAGCAGATCCCGGCCTTCGACGAATGGCTGTGGGTGCTGGCGTATCCGGGAATTAAGGTGTCGACCGCCGAAGCGCGCGCGATTTTGCCGGCGCAGTATCGCCGTCAGGATTGCATCGCGCACGGCCGTCATCTGGCGGGCTTCATTCACGCCTGTTACAGCCGTCAGCCCGAGCTGGCGGCGAAACTGATGAAAGACGTCATTGCAGAACCGTATCGCACCAAGCTGCTGCCAGGTTTTGGCGAAGCGCGTCAGGCGGTGGCGGAAATTGGTGCGCTGGCCAGCGGGATTTCAGGCTCCGGCCCGACGATGTTCGCCCTGTGCGATAACCCGGCAACCGCACAACGAGTCGCAGACTGGCTCAGTAAACACTATCTGCAAAATCAGGAAGGCTTCGTTCATATTTGCCGGCTGGACACGGCGGGCGCTCGCGTAGTGGGATAACCGATGAAACTGTATAACTTAAAAGATCATAATGAGCAGGTCAGCTTCGCGCAGGCCGTGACCCAAGGGTTGGGCAAAAATCAGGGGCTGTTCTTTCCGCACGATCTGCCGGAATTCAGCCTGACCGAAATCGACGAGATGCTGAAGCTGGATTTCGTCACCCGCAGCGCCAAAATTCTGTCGGCGTTTATCGGCGATGAAATTGCGCCTCAGGAACTGGAATCCCGCATTCGCGCGGCGTTTGCTTTCCCGGCTCCGGTGAAACAGGTGCAGGAAGACGTTGGCTGTCTGGAGCTGTTCCACGGGCCGACTCTGGCGTTTAAAGATTTTGGCGGCCGCTTTATGGCGCAAATGCTGACTCACATCAGCGGCGATAAGCCAGTGACCATTCTGACCGCCACTTCCGGTGATACCGGCGCGGCGGTTGCGCATGCGTTTTACGGCCTGAAAAACGTGCGCGTGGTTATTCTTTACCCGAACGGCAAAATCAGTCCGCTGCAGGAAAAACTGTTCTGTACTCTCGGCGGTAACATTGAAACCGTGGCCATCGACGGTGATTTCGATGCCTGTCAGGCGCTGGTGAAACAGGCCTTCGATGACGAAGAGCTGAAAGTGGCGCTGGGTCTGAACTCGGCGAACTCGATTAACATCAGCCGTCTGCTGGCGCAGATTTGCTACTACTTCGAAGCGGTAGCGCAGCTGCCGCAGGAAGCCCGCAACCAGCTGGTGATTTCCGTTCCAAGCGGTAACTTTGGTGATTTGACCGCGGGCCTGCTGGCGAAATCGCTGGGCCTGCCGGTGAAACGCTTTATCGCCGCGACCAATGCCAACGACACCGTGCCGCGCTTCCTGCAGGACGGCAGCTGGACACCGAAGCCAACCCAGGCGACCTTGTCTAATGCAATGGACGTTAGTCAGCCGAACAACTGGCCGCGCGTGGAAGAGCTGTTCCGTCGCAAAGTGTGGCGTCTGAACGAACTGGGTTATGCGGCAATCGACGATGAGACCACCAAAGGGACCATGCGCGAGCTGCAGACTTTGGGTTACACCTCTGAACCGCACGCGGCGGTGGCCTACCGTGCGCTGCGCGATCGTCTCAATCCAGGGGAATATGGCCTGTTCCTCGGCACCGCGCACCCAGCGAAATTCAAGGAAAGCGTAGAAGCGATCCTCGAAACCGAACTGCCGTTGCCAAAAGAGCTGGCGGACCGCGCTGATCTGCCTCTGCTGTCGCATTATCTGCCAGCTGACTTCGCAGAACTGCGTAAGTTGATGATGGCAAAGGCATAACCTCTGTCTGAACGGACATAAAGCCGGGTCGGCATTTCGCGACCCGGTTTTTTTATGGGCAAATGTGGAGAAAATAGGGAGACAATAAGTAGGGATTAAGGACGAATTCCCAATAAATGCGGGCACTTAGAGTTTAGGATTGCGGAGAATAACAAGTCCACTTCAGGACAGGTAAGCTCATTACATCGACCCTAAACGGGCAATGATGTGAATGGAGTAACCTATGTCTACGTTAAAACCTGTAATTTTGGCACTTTCTATGATGCTGGTGGCTCCAGCGGTTGTACAGGCTTCTGAAATCACGCTGGTCCCCGCGGTGAAGCTGCAGATTGGCGATCAGGATAATCGTGGTAATTACTGGGATGGCGGCAACTGGCGCGACCATGACTGGTGGAATCATCACTACGAGCGTCACGACAATCACTGGCGTGCCCGTGATGATCATCATGACCATCACGATGATCGCCACGACGACCATCACGGTAAAGAGCATCACGATAACGGCAATCACTATGGTCAGTACAAACACCACTAAACAAAACGCCAGCATTGCGCTGGCGTTTTGTTTTACTGCTCGTGCCGTTTAAACACCAGTTCGCTGTCAGTCGACGCGGCTTCATCAAAGAAATACCCTTCGCTATCAAACGCTTTCAGCTGTTCTGGCTTCGTCAGGCGGTTTTCAATGATGTAACGGCTCATCAGTCCACGCGCTTTTTTGGCGTAGAAACTGATGACTTTAAACTTGCCGTTTTTCTCATCAAGGAACACCGGCTTGATAATTTTGCCCTGTAACACCTTCGGCTTCACCGCTCTGAAGTATTCGTCCGAGGCCAGATTGATAACGATATCGTCACCCTGCGCCTTCAGTACTTCGTTGAGTTTGTGGGTGATGACCTCACCCCAGAAATGGTACAGGTCTTTGCCTTTGGTATTTTCGAGGCGAATGCCCATTTCCAGACGATACGGCTGCATCAAATCCAGCGGACGCAGCACACCATACAGACCGGAGAGCATACGCAGATGCTGCTGGGCGAAATCAAAATCGGCTTCGCTGAACTCTTCCGCCTGCAGTCCGGTGTAAACGTCGCCTTTAAACGCGAGGATCGCCGGGCGCGCATTTTGCGGGGTGAAATCCGGGTGCCAGTCGTGAAAACGGGTGGCGTTGAGGTCGGCGAGCTTGTCGCTGATGCTCATCAGTTTGCCAATCTGCGGCGCAGACAGCTTGCGCGCCACGCTAATGAGCTGCTGGGAATAGTCCAGCAGTTCCGGATGGGTGTAGCGCGCCGTTGGCAGGTCGCTCTGGTAATCGAGGGTTTTAGCAGGTGAAATCAGAATCAGCATAATCAGTCCTTGCGGGCATTTTCCGTGACTTTAGCAAAAAACGCCCGGGAAAGGATCGATAGCTGCTATTGGCGAGGCACATCATCCCAGCTTCCTGGCGCCAGCTGCTGTTCAATGTCTGGATAACGCGCCGGGTCGAACACCGGTTTCACACCCATTTTGCGCTGTCGCAGATAATCACTGGCGATAATCTTCACCACCGGGGAAAGCAGCATAATGGCAGTCAGGTTGGTGATGGCCATCAGCGCCATGATGATATCGGCGAGCTGCCAGACAACCGGCAGGCTCAGCAATGTGCCCAGCATCACCATCATCAGGGTGATGCCGCGCAGCAGCCAGACGTTGCGCGGGCTGTTCAGCTTCAGGTAAATCAGATTATTTTCAGCGTAGATATAGTTGGCCACGATTGAGCTGAAGGCGAACAGCAGCACGATCCCCGCCACAAACCCGGCGCCCCAGCTACCGGCGAGAGACGCCACCGCGTTTTGCACCAGCTGGATGCCGTCGAGTGAGCCTTGGGGGGACGTCTTCCCGGCGAGGAGCACAACCATTGCCGTGGCGGTACAAATCACCAGCGTATCAACCAGCACGCCAATCATCTGCACGATGCCCTGCGCCGCAGGATGCGGAGGCCATGAAGCTGCCGCAGCAGCGGCATTAGGCGTGGAGCCCATTCCGGCTTCGTTGGAGAACATGCCGCGCTGGAAGCCGCTGGTTATCGCCTGGCTGATGGTATAACCCACCGCACCGGCGGCCGCTTCCTGCCAGCCAAACGCGCTGCGGATGATGGTTTCAAACACTTGTGGAATTTCAGTGAAGTGCCAAAGGCTGATGAACACGCTGGCGGTGACCCACAGTAGCGCCATTACCGGCACCAGCCACTGCATCAATTTCGCGACGCCACGCAGGCCGCGCATCACCGTCACCAGGGTGCAAACCATCAGCAACAGACCGGTCATAAATTCAGGCAAATGAAACGCATAATGCATGGCATTCGCGACGGAGTTCGCCTGGACGGTGTTGAAAATCAGGCCGTACGCCAGCAGCAGAAACACGGAGAACATGACGCCCATCCAGCGCATACCCAGTCCGCGGGACATATACCACGCCGGGCCGCCACGAAATTGCCCTTCGGCATCGCGCTCTTTGTAGAGTTGCGCCAGAGAGCATTCGGCGAAACTGCTCGCCATGCCGATGATGGCGGAAACCCACATCCAGAAAACGGCGCCGGGGCCGCCTGCGGTCAGCGCAATGGCGACGCCGGCAAGGTTGCCGCTGCCGACGCGAGCCGCAAGGCTGGTGCACAGTGCCTGGAACGAGGTCAGGCCGCCTGATTGAGGCGTAAGGCTGCTTTTAAGACTTTTGCCAAACTGGCGAAGATAACGAAACTGGATATAACCCGTACGCCATGTAAACCACACTCCGGCGCCGAGCAGCAGGTAAATCATTACCGAGCCCCAGAGTATTTCATTGATAAATGATAGGAATTCAGGCATTTAACGTCCCTTAGTCGATGCCGGAGACAACTGTAAGCGCTACCATTAAGAGATAGTCCATTATCGGATAGGCCATGAATAAATTGAGTTTATCATACTCTGCGCTCATGGACCGTCTGCGGTTGCGCTGAAAACGGGGCGTGATATTATCGAGTCAGAACGGTTTACATCCCCCTAACAGCTGTTTAAAGAGAAACACTATCATGACGGATAAATTGACCTCCCTGCGTCAGTACACAACCGTAGTGGCTGACACCG
>Ga0079104_1000650_pt1 | contig 33488 bp, 33 predicted proteins | sample MedtruBG_FD_76829 | JGI IMG/M metagenome (GOLD analysis project Ga0079104, IMG submission 76829) | Root nodule microbial communities of legume samples collected from California, USA - Medicago truncatula BG | ecosystem: Host-associated > Plants > Roots > Nodule | place: USA: California...
CTCCCCCGCCACAGCCGCTGCTGTCGCCACTGCTGCCGCCGCTGTCGTCGCTCGACGACCCGCTGCTGTCCCCGCCCGCATCGTTGCCACTGTCGCTGCTGCTGCCCGGGCGGGTGTCCCCGAACCCGTCGGTGCCGCCGTCGTGGCTCGAACTCGAGAACTCGCCCCCGCAATGGATGACCGTGGCACCGTCGCGGCTCACGCCGCGGCAGTCGGCCACGTAGACGTGCCCGCCCGCCACCTTCAACTTCGCGTCGATCGCGAACAGCAGCGGCAGCCGCGTGGGCTGGCGCGGGTTGATGTTCTCGTCGCGGCACGCGAACCAGAAGCAGCGGCGCAGCCCGGCGTTGCTCTGCCGCGCCCCCCGGCGAGGGTCACCGCCGGCGTGTGGTGCATGAAGCGGCCGAAGGCCTTGTGGCAGAACACCTCGTAGTTGCGCGTGTGCAGGATGAACTCGTGCCAGAGTTCGTCGGCGATCTGCGAGGGCATCGAGACGTACTTGCGCCCGCTGTGCAGGTGGGCCAGGAAGAACTGCCGCAGCGCGTGGGCCACGAGCTGGCAGTCCTTGAGCGACAGGTCGGCGTGGCGCTCGCGCAGCGGAGCGAAGAGGCCGTGGGGGAACTCGAACGACCGGATCCAGGCCTCGCGCCGCAGCGCCTGCTGGCGCCGCCACATCACCAGCAGCGCGAGGCTCGTCGCGATCAGCAACACGGTCAGCAGGATCTTCATCGGTGAGCGGCCTCGGGCCGGCAGTGGCGGCAGGCAGGATCATGCAACACGGCGGTATGCTCCGGTCCGATGCTCCCCGTCGTTCCTCACCTCGTCGCCCACATCCGCCTCGCCGCCGCGTTCGCGGTGGGGCTGGCCGCGGCGCTCGTGGTCCCGGGCGCCGACGACACGGTGAGCCGCGCCCTCGTCGGCTGGAACGTGGCGGCATGGCTGTACCTCGCCCAGGTGGCTTGGGCCATGTTCCATGCCGACCACGCCCACGTGAAGCGGGTGGCCGAGGCCCAGGCGGAGAGCATCGTGGTCGTGCTGCTCGTCGTGATCGCCGGCGCCGTGGCGAGCCTGGCCGGCACCGTGCTGCAGATGGCGGACGTGAAGGGGCACGACACCGGCGAGGCGCTCGGCCGCCTCGCGATGGCCATCGTCACGGTGATCGGCTCGTGGCTGCTGGTGCCCACGCTGTTCACGCTCGCGTACGCCAGCCGCTTCTACGAGAGCGACGAAGGGGGCGGCCTCGGCTTCCCCGAGGGCAAGGGCTACCGGCCCCACTACGCCGACTTCCTCTACGTGGCCTTCACCATCGCGGTGGCCTCGCAGACGTCCGACGTGCTCATCTCGAACGCCGCGATGCGCCGCCTCGTGCTGCTGCAGTCCGTGGTGTCGTTCGGGTTCAACACCGCGGTGCTCGCGTTCACCATCAACCTCGCGGCCGGGATGGTGTAGGAGTCTGGGAGGCAGAGAGAAGGGCTCGCGCCGGGGCGAGCCCTTCTCTCTGCCTCCCAGACTCCTAGTACAGCGTCTCGACGTCGCACGCCAGCCGGTAGCCGGCGCCCCGTTCGGTGACGATCAACTGCGGGTGCGCCGGGTCGGCTTCCACCTTCATGCGCAGGCGCCGCACCTGCACGTCCACCGTGCGGTCGTACACCTCGGCCTCGTGCAGCCGCGACATCGACAGCAGCTGGTCGCGCGTCAGCACCCGCTGCGGTGCCCGGCACAGCGCGTTGAGCAGGCTGAACTCGCCGTTCGACAGCTCCACGGCCTCTCCGTGCGGGGCCACGAGGCGCCGCGTGCGCAGGTTCAGCTCCCAGCCGGCGAAGCGGAAGGCGCGGCGGCTCGCGTCGCGTTCGGGCAGCGTGGCCTGCACGCGGTAGCGGCGCAGCACCGCGCGCACGCGGGCCAGCAGCTCGCGCGGGCTGAACGGTTTGGTGACGTAGTCGTCGGCGCCGAGTTCGAGTCCCATCACGCGGTCGGCCTCCTCGTCGCGTCCGGTCAGCAGCACGATGGGCACGGTGGCGCGTTCGCGCAGCTGGCGGGCGAGCGACATGCCGTCCTCGCCGGGCAGCTTCAGGTCGAGCAGCACGAGGTCGATGGCTTCGCGGTCCACCAGGTCGAACAGCTCGCGGCCCGACGCCGCGGTGGTGACCCGCAGTTCGTTCTTGCCCAGGTACTCCGCGACGAGATCGCGGATACTGGGATCGTCGTCGATCACGAGGATGTGCGGTGCAGTGGATTCGGTCATGGGGTGCGTAGCCAGTCGCGGGGATGCTAGCGCATGACCCCGTCCGCGCCGGTTCGTTCCTTCGCGCCGCGCTGGTGGCTGGCCGCGCTGGCCGGCGTGTGCGTGTTCGCGCTGGTGGCCGCCGGAGCGCTCTGGCGGCTGCACCGCGACACGCTGGATGCACAAGCCCGTGAACTGAACCTGCTGTCGCTCGCGCTCGCCGACGAGCTCACGCGCGGGCTCGAGGGTGCCGAGGAAGGCCTGCGGTCCGTGCGCGCGGTCTGGTCCGCCGGCCGCCTCGCGCCGTCGGGCCCCGAGACCGATCGCTCCCTGCGCACGCGCGCGGAACTGATGCCGCTCGTCCAGTCGCTGTGGATGCTCGATGCCGAGGGCCACCTGCTGGCGTCGTCCGACACATCCCCGCCGCCCGCGCCCGACACCTTCTCGCCGGCCCTCGCCACGCTGCCGCCCGATCGCACGGCGGTGAGCACCCCGTTCGGCTCACCGGCCCTGGTCGCCCTGGCCGTGCGCGTCCCGTCCCACGGCTGGGTGATCGCGTCGGTGCCGTCGGCCGCGCTCCTCGGCGCCTTCACCGCGACGTCCTCGGTGGCCGACGCCCGCATGGCGGTGCGCCGGCGCGACGGCACCGTGCTGGCCGGCGGGGTGCCCGCCGGCGGACCGGACCGCCTCGAACAGCGCCGGTCGGTCGAACGCTTCGGGCTCGACGTGACGCTCTCGCGCGACACCACCGCCGCCCTCGCCGGCTGGCGCGAGTCCGCGCAGCTGGCCGCCGCCGCTGCGGTGCTGCTGGGGGTCGTGCTCGCGCTGTCATGGCGGTTCGTGCAGCGCGCGGACCGGCGGCGTGCCGAGGCACAACAGGCGCTGCAACTGCAGCGGGCGCGCGCCAGCAAGCTCGAATCGCTCGGCACGATGGCCGGCGGCGTGGCCCACGATTTCAACAACGTGCTCGCCGCCATCGTCGGCTTCGGCGAGATGGCGGAAGACGCCGCGCCGGCGGGCAGCGACCAGGCGCGCCACCTCGGCAAAGTGCTGCAGGCCGCGGCGCGCGGGCAGGCGCTCGTCGCGCGCATCCTCGCGTTCAGCCGCGGCGGTGCACGCGCCTCGACCGTGTTCGCGCTGCAGCCCGTGGTGGAGGAGGTGCTCGCGCTGCTGGCCGGTTCGCTGCGGCCCGGCGTGGTGCTCGAGGCCGACCTCGAGGCAGCGGGTGCCCGCGTGCGCGGCGACGCGACCCGCGCGTTCGAGGCCGTGATGAACCTGTGCACGAACGCGATGCAGGCGATGCCGGAGGCCGGCACGCTCACCGTGCGGCTGGTGCGGCACCGCGCCGCGGTCCCCACGGTGCTGTCGCACGCGTCGCTGCCGGCCGGCGCTCACCTCGCGCTGTCGGTGAGCGACACCGGGCCGGGCATCTCCGCGGAGGTGATGGAGCGGCTGTTCGAACCGTTCTTCACCACACGCGCCGAGGGCGGCGGCACCGGGCTCGGGCTGGCGGTGGTGCACGGCGTGGTGTCCGAGTTCGGGGGCGCGGTCGACGTGTGGAGCGCCCCGGGCCGCGGCGCACGGTTCACGCTGTACCTGCCGGAAACCACGGACACGGCCGACCCGCCGCCCGACGGCCGGCGGCCACCGCGGCGGGGCGCCGGCGAAACGGTGCTGGTGGTCGACGACGAACCGGCGCTGGTGGAGATGATGGCCGGCCTGCTGACCGGGCTGGGGTACGCCCCGGCCGCGTTCAACGACCCGCTCGCCGCGCTGGCAGCGGTGCGGGCCGCGCCAGGCACGTTCGCGGCGCTGGTGTCCGACGAGGTGATGCCCGGACTCAGCGGCACCGAACTGGCTGCCGCGGCGAACGAGGCCGACCCGGGGCTGCCGGTGCTGCTGGTGAGCGGACACGGCGGCGCGCTGCTCGCGCAGCGGGCTGCCGAAGCGGGGGTCGCCCGCGTGCTCGGCAAGCCCCTGCGGCGTGCCGAACTCGCGGAGGCCCTGTCCGACGTGATCGGCTGAAGGGGAAGGATCCCGGAGCCGCGCCGGGATGCCTCGTGCCCCTCCACGGACCCGCCCTCGGGGCTCCTTTCCGGGTCAGTCGATTTCGTCGGTCTGTTCACTCACCGAGGCCACGCGGCCATCGCGGCCGAAGTCCACGGTGAAGCTCGCGGCCCCGTCGGCCATCTGCGGGGCGGTGTAGCGCCAGGTGGCGCCCGCTTCGCTCGCGAAGTGGAAGACACGCTCGGGCTGGCCGATGGCCGCACGCACTTCGGCCTGGGTCATGCCCGGGTGCACGGCGCTTTCCTGCGCGGCGGTGACGCTGATGCCCGTCGCGGCCTGGGCGGCGATGGCGGCGACCGACAGCACGGCGGTCGCGAGGAGGTTGCGGGAGGTGGTGTTCATGACTGTCCTTTCGAGGTCGTCGCGGGGGTCACGGGCCACATGCCGCGCCCCGCACCACGATGCTCGGCGCGCCGCATTGACCGCACATTGCGGCGCGGCGGGTGCTTCATTGCAAACGTCATCGACGCTCCATTGCAGATGCAACAAGGCCGCGCCGTTTCCGACACACGGTTTCCCGGGCCGGCGCCGACGATGCAGCCATGCACCGGGCCCCGGTGCTCCACCGAAAGGAAACCGACCATGAAGTTCATCCCGTTCAAGCCCGCCCTCGCCGCCGCCCTGCTCGCCGCCGGCCTCGGTGCCACCGCTGCCCATGCCGAACCGTTCTATGCCGGCGCGAACCTGGGCGCCCCGCGCTACGAAGACGGGATCCAGGGCAGCACCGGCCACGGCGACGGGGTTTCGGGCAAGGTGTTCGGTGGCTACCAGGTGACCCCGAACATCGCCTTCGAGGCGGGCTATGCGGACCTCGGACGGGTCGGTGGCGACACCGGGCACGTGAAGGCGCGTGGCGAATACCTCGACGCCGTGGGGCTCGCCCCGATCACCGACCAGTGGACGCTGCTCGGCCGCCTGGGCGTGGCCCACGTCGACGTCGACACCCCGCATGGCGACACGAGCGGCAACGGCCTGAAGCTCGGCGCCGGGGCGCAGTACGCGCTGACCCGCGACGTGGCGCTGCGCGGCGAGTGGGAGCGCTACCGCCCGGACGTCTTCGGCGACAAGCCGAACATCGACCAGTTCACGGTCGGTGTCCGCTACGGCTTCTGAACCCCTCGAGGAGATCCACCATGTATGCCGACCACCATCCCGCCCCGGCCCGCCTGCTGATCCACGCCCACGACGACCATCCGCCGGGCCGCCACGCCGACTCCCCGCTGCAACGCCTGCTGGCGCTGTACCCGTCGGGCAGCCGCGCCACCCAGCGCGAGCCGCTGCGCCTGCTGATCGACACGCTCGACGGCGAGAACGTGCTGGCGGTGGACGACGCCGGCCCGCTGGTCGACGTGTCGTTGCCGCCCGGCACGTACCACGTGACGGCCCACCTGGGTGACTCGCACCGGGGCTACACGATGCGGCTCGATCAGGGCGCGTCGTTCGACCTTCACCTGCGGCTGGCCAAGCCGGCGTCCTGATCGACCGAGGCCTGCTGCATCACGCGTGCCCACGGCCGCAGCCGCCGGGCCTCGTGTGCCGCGGGGCCCCGGTCGAGACCGGCCCACAGGCCGTCCTCGTTGAAACTCAGGCGGATCTGCAGGTCGGGGCGGCGCGACAGCGGGCGCACCTCGTCGAGCACGCTGTCGAGCACGGCAGCCGTGCCGATGGGGGCGCCCTCCTCCGGCAGCACGACGAGCGCGACGTGCGGCCGCCAGACGTCGCCCGCCCCGAACTGCAGCCGCCCGTAGACGATGCGCAGGCGAGCCGGCGGCACGCCCGCGCCGATCAGCGCGAAGTACTTGGCGATGGCGAAGTCCTCGCAGTCGCCCGCGCCGCGGGCGGCGAGTTCGGCCGGCGTGGCCCATTCGTCGCCGCGGCCGGAATCGGTGTCGGGCAGGTGGACCGCCTGGCGGTTGACGCCGGCGTTGAGGTCACCGAGCGGCGGGAAGCCTGTGTCGGCCGGATCGGCCAGAACCGGTTCCACCGCGAGCCCCGCGCAGAGGGCGGCGATGCAGGGCGCCCGGTGGCGCAGCGGAGCGAGTGACATGGGGAACCTCTCGCATGCGGAGGTTCCGGTGTACGGCGTTGCGCCGGCCCGGTCAATTGCCCCAAAGGGCAGGCTCAGCCCGCGCGCTTGCGAGCCGTCACCTCGATCTCGATGCGCATGCGCGGGTCCACGAGGCCGGCGGAGATCATCGTGGCCGCCGGGCGCACCTCGCCCAGGTACTTGCGCATCACGGGCCAGCACGACGGGAACTCCGAGGCCACGGGCAGCACGTAGTTGACCCGCACGATGTCCTGCAGGCTCGCGCCGGCGTGTTCCAGGGCGGCCTGGATGTTCTTGAAACACTGTTCCGCCTGGTCGACCACACCGTCGGCGATGGTCATCGTGGAATAGTCGAAGCCGGTGGTTCCGGACACGAAGACCCATTCGCCGTCGACGACGGCCCGGGAATAGGCCATGTCCTGTTCGAAGGTCGATCCGGAGCTGATCAGTTGGCGTGACATGAAACTGGTGAATCTGCTGGAAAACCGGGATGATGGCACACCCTCCCGCGGCCCGGTATCGACACCGCTCCAGCACACCGTGATGCGGGGTTTTGACGTGCATGTCGCCTGACAACGACAAACCGGGGCGCCAACCGGAGTAATCTTCGCCCCGTTGAACGTACGTCCATTTCTGTACCCAAGACGCCCATGTCCGCGAAACCGACCGCCACCGCAGCCTTTGCCCCCCGCAAACCCCGACTCACGCTGAAGGACGTCGCGGCGGCGCTGGACGTGAGCCGTACCACCGTGTCGAACGCGTTCAACCGGCCCGAGCAGCTGTCCGAGGCCCTGCGGGCGGACATCCTCGCGAAGGCCCGCGAACTCGGCTACTTCGGCCCGGACCCCGCCGCCCGCGCGCTGCGCAGCCGCGAGATCCGCCAGGTCGCCGTCGTGTTCCACCACGACCTGAGCTTCGCGCTGGCCGACCCCTTGAGCATCGAGTTCCTCCGCGGCGTGGCCCAGGAGCTGGACGCGCGGGGCATGACGATGCAGCTGATCCCGAAGATGGGCCGCACCGTGTCCCTCGCCTACGCCTTCCAGACCACGGCCGACGCGCTGGTGGTCTACGCCGAGGTCGACGCCGACCTGGCCCCCGAGGTCAAGGCCTTCAGCAAGCCCATCGTGCTGGTCGACACCGGCGTCACCGGCGTGCCGTCGGTGCGCATGGACGACCGGGCCGGCGCGGCGGCCGCGATGGACCACGCGCTCAAGGGCGCGCCCGACCGCGTGCTGGTGCTCTCGTTCACGCTCGACGAACGCCAGCGCAAGCACCGCCTCGACCTCAAGTCGCCCCGCAGCGGTTCGGTCACCATGGAACGCAGCCACGGCTACGTGGGCGCCGCCCACAAGGCCGGCTTCGACCTCGACCGCATCGACTGGCTGGAGATGGACGACAACAAGCCGGCCGACGAGATCGACCGCATCACCGAGTACCTGAAGCAGCTGCCCGCGCGCACGAAGCTCGCGGTGCTGGGCATGGCCGACACCATGGCCCTCGTGGGCGTCGAGGCCCTGCGCGGCAACCGCCGCCTCGACGTCACCTCCATCGTCGGCTTCGACGACATCCCCGCGGCCGCCGCCGCCGGGCTCACCACCATGCGCCAGGACGGCGCCCTGAAGGGCCGCCTGGCGGTGCGCCAGGTGCTCGACGGCGAGCGCAGCGATCCGCTGCCGTTCGAGCTGGTGGTGCGCAACACCTGACCCCGACGCGGGTCACACCCGCGGTGGGTCGGTCTCGCGCGCGAAGTTGCGGGGGCCCCCCACCCGGGCCAGGAACGCGGCCACGGCATCGTCCGCACCACCCCGGCGCAGCAGCGCAGGGTCCGGCGAGCCGTCCGGCATCGTGTCGGGCAGCTTCGCGGCGTCCGCCAGTGCGCTGGTGGCCGGCAGCAGCAGCGGCTTGCTGTGCCGGTACTGGTCCTTCACGAACTCCAGGGCCTGGCCCAGGGCGGCCAGGGCGTCGTCGCCGGACGGCACGACCACCGCGTCCCACGTGGCCGACGGCGCCGTCTCCAGCGTGACCTCCACGTGCACGTCGGCCACCATGCCGAGCCGGGCACCCACGAACCGTGGCAACGCGCCAGCCTGCGCCAGGCGCCGGTGGATGTCGCGCAACTCGCCCGTGTCGGCGCCCTCCGCCACGAGCAGCGCGATCTTGCGGCCCTTCGGCCCCACCTCGCCCGGTCGGGCCATCAGCGACAGCGCCGGGGACACCGTCACTTCGGGGGCGGCCGGGTTCTCCAGCGCCTTCGGCTGGGGCGGCGGCACCGGCACGCCCAACCCCTCGGCCACCCGTGCCGCGAGCACCGCATCGACGTTCGCGAGCATCGAGACCACGCGGTCCCGGACGGCCTGCACGCTCACCTTCGTGAGCTCGAAGCGGTAGGCGCCCACGATGTGGTTCTTCTCCGCCTCCGACTGGCTGTTCCAGAACAGCGTGGCCTGCGTGTAGTGGTCGGCGAACTTCTCGGGCTTGCCCCGCACCTTGTCCTCGAAGACCGGCGCCGGGAACGGCACGAAGCCGCGCATGCCCGCCTGGAACGGGCAGCCGCCGCCGAGCGAGTTCGGCTCGTAGGCCACGCGACCGCGCGGGATCGCCTGCCGGTGCATGCCATCGCGCTGGTTGTTGTGCACCTGGGCGAGCGGCGTGTTGATGGGCAGCTCGTGGAAGTTCGGCCCCCCCAGTCGCGACAGCTGGGTGTCGAAGTAGGAGTGGTGGCGGCCCTGCAGCAGCGGGTCGTTGCTGGTGTCGATGCCCGGAATCATGTTCATCGTGCCGAAGGCCACCTGCTCGGTCTCGGCGAAGAAGTTGTCGGGGTTGCGGTCCAGCACCAGCCGGCCCACGGGACGCACCGGCACCAGTTCTTCCGGCACGATCTTCGTGGCGTCGAGGACGTCGAACGAGAAGGCGTCGGCCTCGTCTTCGGTGAACACCTGCAGGCCCAGTTCCCACTCGGGGAAGTCTCCGCCCTCGATGGCCTCCCACAGGTCGCGCCGGTGGAAGTCCGGGTCGGCGCCGTTGATCTTGACGGCCTCGTCCCACACCACCGAGTGCGTGCCGGCCTTGGGCGTCCAGTGGAACTTGCAGAAGCGCGACTCGCCTTGTGCGTTCACGAGCCGGAACGTGTGCACCCCGAAGCCTTGCATCGTGCGGTAGCTGCGCGGGATGGCGCGGTCGGACATCACCCACATCAGCATGTGCGTGGACTCGGGCATCAGCGACACGAAGTCCCAGAACGTGTCGTGGGCGCTCGCGGCCTGCGGCATCGCGTGGTGCGGCTCGGGCTTGACGGCGTGCACGAGGTCGGGGAACTTCATGGCGTCCTGGATGAAGAACACGGGCATGTTGTTGCCGACGATGTCCCAGTTGCCTTCATCCGTGTAGAACTTCACCGCGAAGCCGCGCACATCGCGCGCGAGGTCGAACGAACCGCGTTCGCCGGCCACGGTGGAGAAGCGCACGAACACCGGCGTGCGCTTGCCCGCCTCGGCGAACGGCGCCGCGCGCGTGAGGTCGGCGAGTGCTTCGTACGCCTCGAAGTACCCGTGCGCGCCAGAGCCGCGCGCGTGCACGATGCGCTCGGGGATGCGCTCGTGGTCGAAGTGAGTGATCTTCTCGCGGAGGATGAAGTCCTCCATCAGCGTGGGCCCGCGCAGGCCGGCCTTCAGCGAGTTCTGGTTGTCGGCGACGGGCACGCCCATGTTGGTCGTGATCGCCTGACCCGTGGAGTCCACGCGCACGCGGTCCAGCGAATCGTTCGCGGGGTTGGTGCCGGGCAACGCCGGGCCCGAGCCGACCTTCGGCGACGTGGTGTCCTCGCTCACGGTGCTCGAACCGTCCACGGGATGGTGCGGCGGCACGGAGGCACCCGCCGGAGGCGCGTGGCCGTTGTCGAGCCCGTGTTCGGCCGCTTTGTTCGGGTTGGCGGGCAGGGCCCCGGCCGCGGCCTCCGCGCCCACGCGGCGCGTGTCCAGCGAACGGGCGGGTTCGGCGAGCGTGTCGGCCACGGCCTGGTCGGGCGCGAGCGTGGACGGGCCGGAGGAGGAGGCGTGGATGGAGGCCCAGTCGGCGGGGACGTCGCCCGGCGGGGTGGCGGGCGTGGCGGGCGACGTGACGGGTTTGCGCGGGGGCGTGCGGTTGGCGGGCATGGGGGTACTCCAGGATGAGGGGCGAGGCCACGCGGCGCGGCGGACGAACGCGCGCGGCGATGGACCATCATCCCGATCGCACCGGCTTTCCCCATCGGCCGGACCGGCGTCGCGGTGTCGGACAACTGCCCGATCCCTCCGCCCCAGAAAAAACGGCCGACGCCCCCCCGAGGGCGCCGGCCGAAAAGGTCGCCGTCTGCCGGTCAGGGCTTCAGGAACGGACCGTCTGCACCAACCTTGCCCGGCGCCGGATTCCCCGGCAGGTCCAGCACGTAGATGCGCGCGTTCCCCTGCCCCGACACCGTGGCGGTCAGCACACCCGAGGAGACCACCTTCGTGTCACCCGTGACGGCATCCTTGTAGGTGCCGTTCGGAATTCCACTGAACGTCGCGCCGCCCGACACCGCGACCAGGACGAAACTGTCGACGCCCTTGGCCGCGTCGGTGAAGCGGCGCTTGTAGGCGATGCCGCCCGACACGCCTTCGGTCGAGTACTGCCCCTTCTGCAGCGCCGACACCTTGCGGCGGATCTGGTTCAGGCGCTGCACGTGCTTGACCAGCGGCTTGGCGAGCGTGGTGGCCACCGCGCCGGTGGCGCTCGACACCACGCCGAAGTCGGACGCCACGACCGTGCCCTCGAGGTTGTCGCCGAAGTACGCGCGGCCGGTGGTCGCCAGCGGGCACGTCGGGCCGCAGTCGATCTGCTTGCCGGCCTGGAACTCGATCTCCGAACCGTAGTACAGCGTCGGGATGCCCCGGAACGTCCACATCAGGCTCATGTTCTCGGCCCAGGCCGAGGTGCCGCCCGTGTAGCGGGTGTTCGACTTGTTCGGGCCGTAGTCGTGGCTGTCGACGTACACGACGTTGTAGGTCGCGTCGTTGTAGCTGTCGTCCGAGTCCTTGCCGTTCCAGTACGCGTTGCCGGCGTCGCCGAAGTTCATGTGCATGCGCATGTCGATCACGCTCATGCCGGAGAACTTGCTGTGGTCGGGTGCGTGGTAGTTGTTGCCCGACAGGAACGCGTTGGTCGACGTGGGCTGGTTGCCGGTGCCGAGGTTGTTCTCGTAGTTGAACTGCTCGAGCGCGGCGGCCGTGTCGTCGGCGCTGTACGTCGCACGCTCCTTCCACGTGAAGAACTGGGCCGAGTGGTTCACCGAGCCGCGGTTCCACTTGTCGTTCACGAACGAACCCACCTCGCCGAACATGAAGAAGTTCTTGCCCTTCTCGCCGAAGGTGGTCTCGGCATACGACTTGGCATCGGGCAGGAAGTGGCGGTTCCACGTGACGCGCGGGATGTGCACCGCGGTGTCGATGCGGAAGCCGTCCACGCCCATCGCGATGTACTTGCGGTACACCTGCTTCAGGTAGTCCTGCACGGGCTTCGACTCGGTGTTGAAGTCGGCCAGGTCCTCGTGGATCCAGCAGCTGCGGGCATCCTCGCCTTCCCAGTTGCCGATCCAGCACTGGTGGTACAGCTCGGGCTTGAACATGCCGGTCGTCGGGTTCGGCCACTGGCAGTTGTAGATGCGGTAGCCCTCCTTGCTGGTGAACGACGTCGGCACGCCCCAGTTGCGGCAGGTGTTGCCGGCCGGCTCCGTCGTGCTCCACAGGTCACCCGTGTACGACTTGCCCATCGGGTCGGCCACCGTGATGCCGTCGTACACGCGGCCGGCGATCGGTTCGTCGTAGTACCAGCTCCACTGCGCGTCGCGCACGCCGAACACCTTCGGGGTCTGCAGGTTCTTCTCGCCCCAGCGGCTCGAGTGGTTGTAGACCACGTCCTGGATGATCTTGATGCCCTTGGCGTGGGCCGCGTTGATCAGGTCCTGGTACGTTGCGCCGGCGCTCTCCAGGCGCGGGTCGACGCGCATGAAGTCCCAGCCGTGGTAGCCGTGGAAGTCGTAGTCCGAGCGGTTGAGCACCACCGGCGTGATCCACACCGCCGAGAAGCCCAGCGCCTTGATGTAGTCGAGTTTCTGCATCAGGCCCTTGAAGTCGCCGCGGAACATCGGGTCGTTGTTGGCCGCGTTGCCCGAGGTCACGTGGAACTGGCCGCCGCGGTTGTTCGTCGAGTCGCCGTCGAAGAAGCGGGCCGTCATCACGAAGTAGATCGAGTCCTCGCGCATGTCGGTGCCGATGGGCGTGCCCGCGGCGCTCGGCTGGCCGGTGGTGGCACCCACCGGGGCGCTCGCCGCCGAGCGGTTGCCGGCGGCGTCGTACGCGGTGATCGTGTAGCTGTACGTCGTCTGCGCCGCGCCCGTGTCGTTGAACGTGGTGCCGGTGACGTTGGTGCTCACCGGGCCCGCGCCACCGGTGCGGGACACGGTGTAGCCGGCCACGCCGTTGGCGTCGGTGGACGCGGTCCAGCGCACCGTGATCGCCGTGCCGCTCGTGGTGGCGGTGAGGCCGGCCGGCACCGTCGGGGCGATGGTGTCGACGTCGGGCACGGCGGTCGAGGCCGACAGCGCGGTGCTCTGGGCCGACCAGTTGCCGGCCGCATCGCGCGCCCGCACGGTGAAGCTGTACGCGGTGTTCGCGCTCAGGCCAGAGGCCGTGAAGTTCGTCGTGGTGGCCGTGCCCGCGGACACGCCGTTGCGGAACACCTCGTAGCCGGACACGCCCACGAGGTCGGTGGACGCGGTCCAGGCGAGCGACACGGTGCTGGTGGTGGCGCCCGTCTTCGACAGGCCCGTGGGCACGCTCGGCGGGGTGACGTCGATCCCCTCGCACGGGTCACCCGACGAGACGGCCCCGTTCTCGACCTTCTGGTTGCCGGTGCCGAGCGCGTAGTTGCGCCCGCTGTTGTTGTCCCACGTGGACCCGTTGTTGAACGTGACCGCGAGGCCCGTGGCCGAGCCCAGCGAGACCACCTTCTTGCGCCAGCCGGCGCAGGCCGTGTCCATCGACACGCCGGGCGCCGTGGTCCAGGCGCCACCGTTCGGGGCGTAGTGGATGTTGACCGTGGTCCACGCGGTGTTCGGCTTGTAGAAGACGGTGGCGCTGTTGGTGCCGCTCGTCGCGCAGGGGTTGCCCGCGTTCGCGACGATCGCACCGTTCTTCACCTGGTGGATGCCGTCGGGGATCGTGTAGTTGCCACCGCCGGTGGGGTTGTCCCACACGTTCGAGCCGTTGTTGAAGACGGCCTGGAAGGTGCTGGCCGACGAGGTGACGGTGGCGACGGTCCAGCCCGTGCAGGCGGCCGTCATCGCCGTGCCGGGGACCGTGGTCCACGTGCCGCTCGCGTTGTGGTGGATGTTCGCTCCGGTCCAGCCCTTGGAGGCGGTGGAGTAGTAGACGGTCGCGGTGGCTGCCACGGCCGCGGGCGCGATGCCGGCGGCGAGCAGCCCCACGAGCGCCGAGAGGCGCCGACGGTTCATTGCTTCGCTCCAAAACGTGCAAGGTCGCCCGCTCCTGCGCGCCAGGGGCCAACGACGATTCGGGATGCGGAAGCGCCGACCGGTCGGAGCACACCGCAGGAGAATCGATGCCTGAATCGGTTCAGGTCTCGAATGGCAGCGATTCTGTATCGGTCAAGAAGACCGAGGGTGCGGTGATTTCCCTAGGCTCGGGAGAATCCGGAGGAACCGCTTCCGCATCCCGCGGAAACGGTTCCGGACGCGGTTTACTTGCGCAGCGCCGCGAGCGCGGCCATCGTGTCTTCCGCCGTGATGCGGTCGTCGTTCCAGAACGCCGCCACGGTCTCGCGCACGGCCTTCTCGGTCGCATCGTCCTGCACCATGCGGTGGGCGATGGACGGCACGAGGTTGTTGAGCATCGCGCTCGCGACGAAGTGCGCGCTGGACTCCTGGCCGCAGCGGTCGAAGCGGTCGCGGTTGATGCCGGTCACCACCGGGATCGAGCCCTTGTTGAGGTTGAAGTTCTCCTGGAACTTCGGGCTCATGATGGTCTTGACCAGCGCACGCTGGCCTTCGGCCGCCTTCGGGTCCTTCAGCTGGAACATCGCGAAGCTGTCGATGTTGAAGATGTACGACCGCTCGGTGCCGGGCGCGGCCACACACAGGAACTGCTCGCCGGGCACCTGCTTCGCGGCGAGGAACTCGCCCTTGGCCCAGTCGCCCATGAACTGCATCCCCGCCTGGCCGCTGATCACCATCGCGGTCGCCTTGTTCCAGTCACGGCCCGGCGCGCCCTTGTCGGTGTAGGTCTTGATGCGGCGGTAGGTGGTCAGCACGCGTTCCATCGTGGGGCTGCGCAGCGTGTTGGGGTCGAGCTGCACGAAGGCGCGGCGGTAGAACTCCGCGCCACCGGTGCCGAGCGCCACGATCTCGAATGTGGTGAAGTCCTGCCACGACTGGCCGCCGTGGGCCACGGGGATGATGCCCGCCTTCTGCATGCGCTCGGCGACGGCGAAGAACTCGTCCCACGTGCGCGGCGGGCGGGCGCCGGCCTTGCGCAGCGCGTCGCGGTTGATCCACAGCCAGTTCACGCGGTGCACGTTGACCGGCACCGCGACGAAGTGGCCGTTGTACTTCATCACGTCGGCCACCACCTTCGGCACCTGGGCGTCCCACGCCTGTTCGCGCGCGATGTCGTCGAGGTTCGCGAGCACGCCGAGGCGGCCCCACTGCTGGATCGCCGGACCCTTGATCTGCGCGGCCGCGGGCGCGTTGCCCTGCTGCACACGGTCCTTCAGCGCGGCCATCGCGCTGTCGCCCCCGCCGCCCTCGACGGCGAAGTCACGCCAGCGGTGCCCCTGGTTCGCCAGCAGGCCCTTGAGTTCGTCGACCGAGCGGGCCTCGCCGCCGGCCGTCCACCAGTGCAGCACCTCGACTTCCGCCGCTGCCGCCAGCCCCATGCCGAGCGCCAGCGCGCCCCCCACGAACCAAGTCCTTGCCGTCCGAGCGTTCACGCACGTTCCTTTTCCGAGTGACCGAAAACAGGGCCGTGGAACCGATCTTGAAACCAGGACGACCCGCTGAGGGGGTCGATTATTAAAGTGGCCTTACAGAATATTTCTACTCGTTAACACCGAGCCGGTGCCAACCGCTGTCAACGTTCGCACGGACGTCAGCCCGGCGCGTGTTCCGTCGTGCGCAGGCCCAGCATCTTCGCGAACGCGTCGGCGCCGAGCGTGCCGGCGGCCATCGACGGCATCGTCGATCCGCAGACCATGCGGCGGCACCACTCGCGCTGGGCGGGGGTGTCGACGTCGGACGCGACCACACGGAACATGCGTGCCGCGCCCAGCGCCACGAGGCTGCGGGCCAGGCCGTCGGCCGAGGCCGACGCCGCGGCCACGTACCGGGGCGCCTGCAGCTTGAGCAGGTCGATGGGGGTCTCGACGAGGCGCAGCAGGCTCAGGTCCTGCACGCCCAGCCCCGTCACCCCGACCCCGACCCCGAGCGCATGCAGCGCATCGATGAGCGCGACATGGCCGTGGTGGTCGTCGAGCAGGCCCGGGCGCAGCTGCACCACGAGCCCGTGGGCCGCGGCGCGGTCGCCCGACAGCAGGCGATGCGCCTTCTCGAGCGCCGAAGCCGTTTCGCCGAGCAGGTTGACGGCGATGCGCACCGGCGGCAGTCCCTGGTTGCGCCAGGTCTGCGCCTGGCGGCTGGCCTCGGACAGCATCCAGGCGTTGAGCCGCTCGGCGAGCACCTCGTCCTGGGCGGTGTCGAACATGTCGTGCAGCGGCGCCGGCGTGCCGTCGCCGGCCCAGCGCGGCACCGCGTCGGCGCCCAGCACACGGCCGCTCGCGAGGTCGAGGTCGGGCACGTAGTCGAGGCGCAGCTCGCCGCGGTCGAGGGCCTCGCGCAGGCGGTCCTCCCGCTGCAGGTGCGCGTCCATCTGGGCCTGCAGGTCGCACTGCAGGAAGCGGCAGGCGTCCTTGCCGCCCTTCTTCGCCCCGTACATGGCGGTGTCGGCGCCCTTCATCAGCGTCGCGGCGTCCTGGCCGTCGAGCGGGTACACGGCGACGCCGATGCTCGCGCCCACCTGGTGGACACGGCCCTCGTCCTCGATGGGCAAGCGTGCCGCGGCCAGCAGCTTGCGGCCCACGTTGAACGCGTGCAGCGGCGACTGCAGGCTTTCGATGACCGCGACGAACTCGTCGCCGCCCACACGCGCCACCATGTCGGATTCGCGCAGGCAGGCCTTGAACCGCTGCGCGAGCACCTTCAGCACGAGGTCGCCGGCGTCATGGCCCGCGCCATCGTTCACGGCCTTGAAGCCGTCGAGGTCGATGAACAGCACCGCGGTGCGCCCCCCCCCGCGCTTGGCCCGGCCGATCGCCTGCTCCAGCGCGTGCTGCAGGCCGCTGCGCGTGGGCAGGCCCGTGAGTTCGTCTTCGAGCGCGGAGGCCGCGCTATTGCGCAGGCGCATCTCGTTCTGCGCCTCCATCAGCTTCGCGAGCTGGTCCGACAGGTCGGACCGGGCCCCGGCCGCGCGCCGCTGCACGAGCCAGACGATGCCGATCACCGCCAGCACGACGGCGCCCGCCCCGCCCCACAGCATCGCGACGTTGCGCTGCCGCTTCTCCTCGGTCTCGAGGCCCAGCTGGAAATCACTGCCGACGGGCGGCGGTGCGGTGAACACCGTCTCGGTGTTCTCGAGCAGCCACACCTCGCGGCCGTGGCGGGCGAGGTCGATCAACTGGTCCTTCGGGTGGTTCTTCGTCTCGCCGCGGTGCAGGATGAAGTTGAAGCCGGTGGCCGACGGGTCGATCGGCACGTCGAAGTACACGCCGTAGGCATCGACCCCGGCGGGTTCGAGCGGGCGCTCCCACGTCACATCGCGCGTGAGTACGAGGTTCGAGCCCCACAGGTGCAGTCCCCAGCCGGTGTAGTCGTGGCTCACGCGGTGGAAGTGGAGCCGCACGACGTTGGCGGGCGGTGCCTCGGCGAACGCGGGCCCCGCCGCGCCGAGCAACAGCAGCAGCCAGCACAGGGCGATGGCCAGCAGCGGGCGGAACGCCCACCTCGCCAGGGAACGTGCAGGAGCGGGCGCGGCGAAGAACGGGATGGAACAGAGCATGAGGGACGGTGACGACAAAAAACCGGTCGTTCATCGTCTTCGGCCAGCCCCCTCGTGTATGAAGGGGTTTTCGCGCAAGGCCCGTGTCAAAACTCACGCCGGCCGCCGCTGCGGCGGCATCGATTCAGCTCCGGATGCGGCCGAGGAGCACGGGCAGGCCCGACTGAAGCAGTTCCTTGACGGCGGGATCGCTCATCGCCGCCTCGTCGATCACGACCGTGAACGTGACGTAGGCATCGTCGAGCCCGAGGCTGCCGGCGGTCTCCTGCACCCGTCCGCCGTCCTGTTCGGTCACCACCGGCGGCTCGACGTACGCGACGCCGCCGTTGCCGTCGACCGGGAAGGTCTTCAGGCCCTTCTTCGCGGCCAGGTGTTCGATGAACTCGCGGCCCACCTTCGGGCGCTCCTTCACGTACGCCTTCAGCGAGTGGTAGGTGAAACGGATCAGGAACTGTTCGGGATTGGCGGGCGTGAGCACCAGCGTGCGGCCCTCGTCCTCGAACGACTGGCGGTACCCGTTGGGCACGTTCATCTTCCAGTCGGCATCGGCCTCGCGCTCGGCGGCGGAGGCGTGCGACACCCACGTCATGGCGGCGAAGAACACGGACGCCAGTCGGCGGATCCAGCGGCAACGGAAAGCAGGCAACACGATCTCCTCGGGGACCCCGGATTGTCGCCGATCAGGTGCGCGAGCCCGAGAAGGCAAGGCGCGCGCCCAGGCCGATCAGCATCGCGCCGAGCGACCGTGACACCCAGGCCGACAGGCGCCGGTTCGCCGCGAGCGCCCCGGCGGCCCGCGCCGCCAGCAGCGCGATGGTCACCTCGACGACCACGCTCACGGCCACGAGCGCGAGGCCCAGGCCGAAGATCTGCCACGCGGGATCACCATGGCCGGGCCGCACGAACTGCGGCAGGAAGGCGATGAAGAACAACGCCACCTTCGGGTTGAGCACGTCGATCAGCACGCCCTCGCGCCAGCACTGCCACGCGGTGGCGGGCGGCCGCGCCGCGGGCTCGGCGGTGGCCTCGCCGGCCGACAGGATGGCGCGCACACCCAGGTACACGAGGTAGGCGGCGCCCACCCACTTGAGCACGGTGAACGCGAGCGCGGACGCGGCGAACAGCGCCGACAGCCCGAGCGCCGCGGCGACCGCGTGCACGAGCGCACCCGAGCACACGCCGATGGCCGAGGCCACGCCGGCACGCGTGCCCTGGTTCAGCGAACGCGACACGATGTACATCATGTCCGGGCCGGGCGACACGTTCAGCGCGACGACGGCGCTCACGAACACCAGCCAGAACGACAGCGATTCCACGCGATTTCCTCTTCTCTCAGAGACCCACGCCCTTGGCCATCAGCGACGCCGCGGCCAGGATGCCGACGAGCAGCACCAGCTCGACCTTCAGGATGCGGGAGATCCACGTGTACTGCGCCTCGCTGACCACCGGCGCGAGGCCGCCGCGCAGGTCGCGGCTCCAGCGGATGAACACCACCGTGGGGTAGATCGACAGCAGCCCCACCAGCACGAACAGCGTGAGCTTGAGGTGGAAGAACGGGTTGTGCAGGTAGTAGTCGAGGCCCTTCTCGAAGCGCCACACGCGCAGCGCGCCGGCCACCAGCAGCACCAGTGCGCTCAGGCCGTAGAGGCGATCGAGCTGCTGCAGGCGCGAGGCCTCGGCGACGGTGGGCGCGCGGTTGAACAGCAGCCACTCGCCGAGCAGCGTGCCGAACACGCCGAACACCGCGGCGAAGTGCAGGAAGGCGATGGTGGCGCTGGCCAGCATGGGGCGACTCCTCAGGAAGGACGAACCGTGTCGGGACCGTGCGGCGCCGCGGTGAACGCGGGCAGCGCCTCGCACTCGGCCGTGAAGGCCACGAGCCGCGGATGGCTGGCTGCAGGAACCCGGTCGGGCACCATGGCCTGCAGGAAGGTCCACGCCACCGCCGTGGTCACGCCCGCCTGGTCGAGCGTGGCGATGGTGGCGCCCAGCGGCCGTCGACCCAGGTCGGACTCCATCGCGGCGCACGCGGCCAGCAGCTGGCCGGTGACCCGCTCGACCCACGGACCGTGGCGCTTGTCCTCGGGCCGCAGCTCGTGTTCGTAGACGATCTGGATGCTCTTGTCGAGCGCGGCCATCGCGAGGCCGATGGCGCGCAGCGTGTGCTGGCGCGCGGGCAGTGCCGTGGGCATCAGCGAACGGCGGCCGGCGGCGAGCGCCTCGGCATAGTCGAGGATCAGCGTGGAGTCCATCAGCACCTCGCCGTCGTCGCAGACGAGCGTGGGCGCCTTCACCACCGGGTTGATGGCCTGGAACTGCGGGAACGTGCGGAAGACCGAGACCGAACGGTGCTCGAACGGCAGGCCCAGCAGCTGCAGCGACACCGCCACGCGCCGCACATAGGGCGAATCGAGCATGCCTACCAGTTGCATCGGCCACCTTCCTGTTGTCGAAGGCGGAAGTCTATAAGAAAGGCCCTCGGCCCCGCGATGTCAGGGCATCTCGATCAGGTGGCGCTTGTCCACCACCGCGCCCCAGCGCGCGTGGTCCGCGAGGGCCGGCTTCGAGCGCGTGAGCGGACGCCACGCCTTGTCGCGCGCGAACTGCGCGTTGAGGGCGATGAACGGGCGCTGCGCCTCGGAGATCTCGGTGGCATTGACGATGGCGTCCACCGGGCACTCGGGCACGCAGATGGCGCAGTCGATGCAGGTCGTGGGGTCGATGGCGACGAAGTTCGGGCCTTCGATGAAACAGTCCATGGGGCACACGTCGACACAGTCGGTGTGCTTGCAGGCGACGCAGGGTTCGGTGACGACGAAGGGCATCGGGGAAGGAAGGGCTCAGCAGGCGAAGGATTCGGACAAGGCCGCATCATGCGGGGAGGTCAGCGACACGCTGGTGACGGCGACCGACAACTCACCGCGTTGGGCGAAGCGCAGTTCGAGGCGCGAGGCCTCGCCGAGTTCCCCGGGCAGCGGCAGCTGGGTGACCCACACCCCCTGCGCTTGCACACGTCCTTCCGCCAGTCGCCCCGCGAGGCCGTCGAGCCCGTTCGGCCACGGCCCGCCGCGGCACACGAGTTCGACGCCCGCGACGAAACCCTGCCGCGCCCCGCTGAACGCGGTGGCATCGGGCTCCGACACCTGGGCGGCGGCGAAACGCACGCGCAGCGAATCGCCTTCGGCCACGATGGCGGCCACCTCGGAATCGGCGAACGAGAAGCGCCGCGTCATGGCGCCGGGGCCACGGCGGCGCCCTTCTCGGCGAGCAGCGCACGCAGCACCGAGCGGTGGCACCGCGCCTCGTCGTCGCAGTAGCAGCCCACCGAAAAGTCGGCGTGGTGCGACAGCGCGGCCAGCAGGTCGAGCGTGCGGTCGTTCTCGGGCGCCTTCATCTCGCCGCGGTACTTGCGCACGAACGCGTTCCACGCGGCGTCGCCCTCGGCGCCGAGACCCAGCTTCACCGTGTCGGCCGAGGGCGCGAGGTTCGGGTACCAGACGTCGTACCAGTCGTCCAATGCGAACCGCGCCTTGGCGACCCCGCGCGGCGGACGGCGCACCGTGCCGATCCGCGTCCCCTCGCCGACCGCCCGCGGGCTGCCCAGTCGAACCACTCTCACCACCACGATCCCTCTCCCCCGTGCCGACGCGGCACATGCCTGATTGTCTTCATCCTGCAGGTCACCGATACTGTACGCCCATACAGATGCAACCCCGGCCTCCGCCGTGACCGATCCCGCTCCCCGCCGCCTCATCGCCCACCTCGACATGGACGCCTTCTACGCGTCGGTCGAACTGCTGCGCTACCCCGACCTGCGCGGCCAGGCGGTGGTGATCGGCGGCGGGCGCGACAGCCAGCCCGTGCTGCAACCCGACGGCACGCGCCGCTACTTCCACCTGCGCGACTACACCGGCCGCGGCGTCATCACCACGTCCACGTACGAGGCCCGTGCACTGGGCGTGCATTCGGCCATGGGCACCATGAAGGCGGCGCAGCTCGCACCCGACGCCATCCTGCTGCCGGTCGACTTCGACGAGTACCGCCGCTATTCACGCCTCTTCAAGGCCGCGGTGCGCGCCATCGCGCCGAACGTGGAAGACCGCGGCATCGACGAGATCTACATCGACCTCACCGACATCCCGGGCGCGTTCGAAGACGGCGGCCGTGCCGTGGGCAAGCAACTGCGACAGGCCGTGTTCGACGCCACCGGCCTCACGTGTTCGGTGGGCATCACGCCCAACAAGCTGCTGTCGAAGATCGCGTCCGAACTCGACAAGCCCGACGGCCTCACGCTGCTGACCGCCGACGACATCCCCACGCGCATCTGGCCCATGGCCGCGAAGAAGGTCAACGGCATCGGCCCGAAGGCCAACGAGAAGCTCGCGGCCCTCGGCATCGTCACCATCGGCGACGTGGCCGCGGCCGACCCCGCCTTCCTCGTCGAGCAGTTCGGCCGCAGCTACGGCGCGTGGCTGCACGCCGCGTCGCACGGCCGGGACGACCGGCCGGTGGTGCTCTTCTCCGAGCCGAAGTCCATCAGCCGCGAGACCACCTTCGAGCGCGACCTGCACGCCGTGCGCGACCGCGCGGTGCTCACCGGGATCTTCACCACGCTGTGCGTGAAGCTCGCGGGCGACCTCGAACGCAAGGGCTACGCGGCCAAGACCATCGGCCTGAAGCTGCGCTTCGACGACTTCCGCATCGTCACGCGCGACATCACGCTGCCAGCCCACACCTTCGACGCCCGCACCATCCGCCGCGCCGCGGGCGAATGCCTGAAGCGCGTGGACCTCGGCCGGCGCATGCGCCTGCTGGGCGTGCGTGCGGGCAACCTCGCGCGCGTGAGCGACCTGGCCCGGCAGCCCGCGGCGCTTCAGGTGCAGGAGCCGCTGGCGAGTTTCCTGTCGCCCATGCCGCTGTTCGACCCGCCAGCGGATTGACCCGGCCTTCAACCGCCCAGGATCACGCCGTCCATCAGCCGCAGGTGGGCCTCGAGCGCGGCCACCGCATGGCGCACCTTCGCGGGCTGGTTCCCGCGCTGCGGCGTCACCGCCCACACCGGGATGCCCGGCAGCCGCCACTCCGGCAGCAGGCGCACGAGGCGGCCGGTGCGCAGGTCCTCGTCCACGTCCGGCACGGTCATCACCGCCACGCCCAACCCCGCCACGCACATCTGCTGCAGCGTGAGCTGGTTGTTGCTGGCGATGCGGGCGTCGAGTCGCAGGGTCTGTTCCTCGCCGTCCGGCCCCACCAGCGTGAACTGCAGCACCGCCCCGTCGCGCGAGCCCACCATCCACTGGTGGGCGTGCAGGTCGGCCGGACTGCGCGGCATGCCGTGGCGCCGCAGGTAGTCGGGCGAGGCGCACAGCCCCCACTCGAACTCGCACAGGCGGCGGGCCGCCCACGTGGAGTCGGCGAGGCGGCCGGCGCGCAGGGCGAGGTCGATGCGGGCGTCGATCAGGTCGATCATCGCGTCGTCCACCAGCAGCCGCAGCGTGAGCGCGGGGTTCGCGGCCAGCAGCGGCGCCAGCGCCGGGGCCACGTGGCGCGCGAACCCGACCGGGGCCGACAGGCGCAGTTCGCCGGACGGCGCGTCATGGGCCAGCGTCAGCTGCTGCCGAGCCGACGCGGCGGCCTCGACCATCGCGACGCAATGTTCGGCGAACCGGGCGCCCGCGTCGGTGGTGCTGAGCTTGCGGGTCGAGCGGGTCAGCAGCGTCACGCCGCTCTGCTGCTCGAGCGCCCGCACCTGCTGGCTCACCGCCGAGGTGCTGAGGCCCATGGCCCGCCCGGCCGCACTCATCGACCCGTGGGTGACCACCGCCGCGAACACGGCCATGCGCTTGAGATCGTCCATTGTGAAGTTCAGCTAAAGAAACTTGTTCGATTTGACCGACTTCCGGGGCGATTGTGAAGCCCGTATCGTTCAGCCATCGTCACTTCACCTCACAAGGACACCCCATGAAGATCGCCCTCATCGGTGGCACCGGCTTCGTCGGCTCGGCCGTGCTCGAAGAACTGCTGCAACGCGGCCACCAGGTCACGGCACTGGCCCGCGACCCGGCCAAGTACACCGCCCGCGACGGCCTGACCGTGGCGAAGGCCGACGTGCTCGACGCCGCCCAGGTGGCCGACGCCGTGCGCGGTGCCGACGCGGTCGTCAGCGCCTACAACCCCGGCTGGCAGGAACCGAAGATCCACGACATCTTCCTGCAGGGCACGCGCGCCGTGTTCGACGGCGTCAAGCGTGGCGGCGTGAAGCGCCTGCTGGTCGTCGGCGGCGCCGGCAGCCTGTTCGTGGCGCCGGGCGTTCAAGGCGTGGACACGCCCGACTTCCCCGAGCAGTGGAAACAAGGCGCGCTGGCCGCCCGCGAGGCGCTGAACCTGATCCGCCTGGAAACGTCGCTCGACTGGACCTTCCTGTCGCCCGCCGCGATCCTGGAACCCGGCCCGCGCACCGGCAAGTTCCGCCTCGGCGGGGACCAGATGCTGATGAACGGCGACCACCCGGCGAAGATCTCGGTGACCGACCTGGCCGTGGCCATCGTCGACGAGATGGAGAAGCCGCAGCACGTGCAGAAGCGGTTCACGGCGGCGTACTGACCCTCACCGCACCGTCCACCGCACGAGCGTCAGCACGACCGGCTTCACGGCCAGCACGCAGACGAACGCGGTGGGCATCGCGAGCAGGTAGGCCTCGACCACCTTCACGGCGAGGCCCGGCGCCCATCGGGTGCCGACGCCCACGATCACGGTGCACATGAGCCCGGCCATGATGGCCGACATGTAGAAGGCGAACACCACCGGCGCGCAGGCCGGTGGCAGCTTTTTCAGGCCCTTGGGGCGCGAGCGGGTCATCGTCGTCATGGCCCGCATTCTGGGAAAGGGGCGTCCGCCGCGGTAGCACCGGACCGCTTGGTTCACTCGAAAGCGGAATTGAGCAATCGGGGGTGCCATACTTCCATTCCATGAAGCACCTGCGTGGCATCGAGACGTTCGTGAAGGCCGTCGAGTCGGGCAGCATCGCCGAGGCGGCGCGCCAGCTCGGCTTCACCGCGGCCGCGGCCGGCCAGAGCATCGCGAAGCTCGAACGCGAGCTGGGCACGCGGCTGCTGGTCCGCACCACCCGGTCGCTCGCGCTGACGGATGCCGGGCGCCTCTATTTCGAGCGGGTGCGCGAACTCACGCAGCAGCTCGAGTCGGCTCACGCCGCGCTCGACGAGGTGCGTGGCGAACCGCAGGGGCCGCTGCGGGTGTCGAGCACGGTGGCCTTCGGCCGCGACGTGGTGGCGCCGCTGCTGCCCGGGTTCGTGGCGGCCCACCCGCGCATCTCGATCGACCTGGTGCTGACCGACGACACCGTGGACCACGTGCGGCAGGCGGTCGACCTCAGCATCCGCTTCCGCTCCCAACTGGCGCCCGGCCTCGTGGCCCGGCGCCTGGCCGAGGTGCCGATGGTGTTCTGCGCGTCCCCCGCGTACCTCGACCGCGCCGGCCGCCCCCGCCGCCCCGAGGAACTGGCGGACCACGACTGCCTGGTGTTCCGCGTGCCGCACGACGGCCTCGTGATGCGCTGGGCCTTCGTGCGCGACGGCCTGCGCTTCGAGCCGCCCGTGCGCCAGACGCTCGCGTGCAACGACATCGGGGCACTGGCCGAGATGGCCGCGGCGGGGGGCGGCATCACGCGGCTCGCGAGTTTCGTCGCCAACGACCTGATCGCCGCGGGTCGCCTGGAGCCGCTGTTCATGGACCGCGCGGGCCGCAAGGCCGCGATCGCCGAGCCGCTGGAGTTCTACGCGTGCTATCTGGAACGCCGCGACGTGCCGGTGAAGGTGCGGCGGTTCATCGACCACCTCGCCGCGCACATGGACGGCCACCCGGGGCTGCAGGCCCCGAAATGGCCCCGGTCAGCCTAGAGCTGCCGCGCCTCGAACGTGTTGCACTGCTGCACGCTGCCCGTCGACAGCCCCTTCTTGAACCACGTCACGCGCTGTGCACTGGTGCCGTGGGTGAAGGTCTCGGGCTGCACGGTGCCCTGCGACTTGCGCTGCAGCGTGTCGTCGCCGATCTGCGAGGCGGCGTTCAGCGCCTCCTCCACATCGCCCTCCTCGAGGATCTGACGCGCCGCCTGCGCGTGGTGGGCCCACACGCCGGCGAAGCAGTCGGCCTGCAGCTCGAGGCGCACGCTCATCGCGTTCTGCTGCGCCTCGCTGACCCGGCCGCGCATGCTGTCGATCTTGTTGGTGATGCCCATCAGGTTCTGCACGTGGTGGCCCACCTCGTGGGCGATCACGTAGGCCTGGGCGAAGTCGCCCGGCGCGCCGAGGCGCGTGCGCATGGTCTCGTAGAAGCTGAGGTCGATGTAGACCTTCTGGTCGCCCGGGCAGTAGAACGGCCCCATCGCCGCCTGGCCCGTGCCACACGCCGTGGGTTCGCTGCCGCGGAACAGGCGCAGCTTGGGCTCGCGGTACGTGCCGCCCAGCGCCTTGAACTGCTCGCGCCACACGTCCTCGGTGTCGGCGAGCACGGTGGACACGAACCGGGCCATCTGGTCGTCCGCCGGCGGCTTGCCGGCCGGCGCCTGCTGCACCGGGGCCGGACCGCCCCCGCCGCTCAGCAGCCCGAGCACGGTGAGCGGGTTGATGCCGAACACCCACCCGGCCACGAGCGCGATGGCGATGGTGCCGAGGCCGATGCCCCGGCCGCCGCCGATGGGGAACCCGCGCCCGCCGCCGCCGCTGCCACGGGCGTCCTCCACGTTGTCGCTTTGCCGGTTGCCTTCCCACTTCATCGCAGACTCTCCCGTCGCCCGTGTGCTCGCTGGTTGTAGCGCGTTTCCGCCCGTTTGTCGCTAGGCGAGCGGTGGTGGTTCGGGGGCTCCGGTGGTCTCGGCGATGAAGCGCGAGAGGCCCATCGACCAGTCGGCCGACCCGGCGTCGACGTCGGACAGCGCCTCCACCACGACCCCGGCATCGGCGAGCATCTTGCTGGCCGCCTCGTTGACCCGCACCTGGTGCGACTTCTTCTCGAGGTACACCACCCGGCGGATGCCCACCTGGATGATCGACTGCACGCACTTCGGGCACGGGAACTGGGTGGCGTAGATGGTGGCGCCCGTGAGCGGCAGCACCACGCAGTTCAGGATGGCGTTGACCTCGGCGTGCACGATGTAGCTGTGGCGGGACAGGAACGGGTCGCTGTCGTCGTCCATCCAGTACGTCTCGTCGTGGTCGGAGCAGCCCCGGGGCAGGCCGTTGTAGCCCACGCCCACGATCTTGTTGTCGGGGCTCACCACGCAGGCGCCGTTGCGCTTGCGGGAGTCCTTCGAACGCGCGGACGCCAGCAGCGCGACGCCCATGAACATCGAATGCCAGTGGATCAGGGGACTGTTGTCCATCGGAAAGGTCACGTGGTGGGGGCGGGTCGGACGACCCGGAGGCCTGGAAGTTTATCCGCCGGCCGTGCCGCGGCGGCCTGCAGGGCGTTCCGGCTTCGGTACCATCACGGTCACCCGATTCCCATGACCCTCACCCAAAGCCTCCTCATCATCGCCTTGCTGATCGTGGTGAGCGCGTTCTTCGCGCTCGCCGAGATCTCGCTCGCCGCGTCCCGCCGCCTCCGCCTGCGCCAGATGGCCGACGAGGGCGACCCCCGCGCCGAGCGGGTGCTGCGCCTGCAGGAACAGCCGGGGCCGTACATCACGGTGGTGCAGATCGGGCTGAACGGGGTGGCCATCCTGGGCGGCGTGGTGGGCGAAGGATCGCTCACCCCGTACTTCACCCGGTTCTTCGAACTGTGGTTCTCGCCCGAGACCAGCCAGGGCCTCGGGTTCGGCGCGTCGTTCGTCACCATCATCGCGGTGTTCCTGATCTTCGCCGACCTGTTCCCGAAACGCCTGGGCATGAGCCAGCCCGAGCGCCTGGCCATGGTGCTGGCCGCGCCGATGCAGGTGCTGATCACCGCGCTGATGCCCGTCGTGTGGCTGTTCACCCGCAGCACCGACCTGCTCTTCAAGCTGCTGGGCCTGCACGCCCAGCGCGACGACCGCATCACCTCGGCCGACATCCTCGCGATGGCCGAGGCCGGCGCCCAGGCGGGCGTGCTGGCCCTGCGCGAGCAGCAGGTCATCACCAACGTGTTCGAACTCGACACCCGCCTCGTGAGCAGCGTGATGACCTCGCGCGACCGCATCGCCTGGTTCCTGCGCGACGACCCCGAATCCGTGCTGCGTGCCCGCATCGTGGCCGAACCGTTCTCGGCCTACCCCGTGTGCAAGGAAGACATCGACCACGTGCTGGGCTACGTCGACGCGAAGGAAATGTTCCAGCGCGTGCTGAGCGGCCAGCCGCTGTCGTTCGACGCCGGGCTCACGCTGCACAAGGCGCTGGTGATCCCCGACCGCCTGTCGCTCACCGAGGTGCTGGAGATGTTCCGCCAGGCCCACGAGGACTTCGCCATCGTCGTCAACGAGTACAGCCTCGTCGTGGGCGTCATCACCCTGAACGACGTGATGAGCACGGTGATGGGCGACCTCGTCGGCCCCACCGACGAGGAGCAGCAGATCGTGCGCCGCGACGAGAACTCCTGGCTCATCGACGGCCTCACGCCCATCCAGGACGTGCAGCGCGCGCTCGACATCGACACCCTGCCCCACGCCGAGGAGTACGAGACCCTCGCCGGCTTCCTGATGGTGATGCTGCGCCGCGTGCCCAAGCGCACGGACACGTTCAGCTGGGGCGGCTACTGCTTCGAGGTGCTCGACGTGGACAGCCACCGGATCGACCAGGTGATGGTGACCCGCACCCCCAAGTAGGCAAAAAAACGTGTCATCCCGGCGAACGCCGGGACCCACCGCCCCCTGTGCGCCTCGACCACAACGGGCCCCGGCGTTCGCCGGGGTGACGCTAGTTCTGTTCCAGCCGCTTCACCAGCGCCTCGAGCCTCGGCCTCACCTCCGCCCCCATCCGCATCTGCGGGTTCGAGGGCCCGTCGCTCTTCCCCGCCTCCTTCTCCCGCCGGTCGATCACCGGCAGCGCCGCGGCGAACGCAGCCTCGAACGAGCGGGTCGTGCGCAACTGCTCGTCGTACATCGCCCGCCCGAAGAAGGTCAGCTCCGACTTGCGGCCGCAGCCGTACGACGTGTGCGTGGCGTCGGCGGCCGTCAGCACCAGCGTGCCCGGTGCCTCCAGCGCCGGGATCCACGAACCCGAGAAGCAGGCCGAGATCGAGATCACGGCGTAGCGGACCCCGGCGTCGTCGAGCCAGCGGCGCAGGTCGGTCGGGGTGACCTCGTCGACCTCCAGCGGCTCGAAGTCCGCGGCGAGGCGGCCGTTGCGCGCGCCATGCGACGTCAGGTGGAGGAACAGGATGTCCTCGTGGACGTCCATCCGCTCGGCCATGCGGCCGATGGCGCGCCGGAGGTTCAGCGGCGTGGCCCACGGCGCCGTGGCCAGCGTGCTGGCGTGGTTCTGAAGGTTCATCTGGCGGCCTGCGGTGTCGAACCGCTCCCGCATCACGGCGCCCACCATCTTCACTTCGCGGCTGAACACGTCCTCGTCGGCGTACGGCGCGAACGTGAGGGCGTACAGGTCGGTGACCCCGGGCCGCTGCGGCTCGATGGCGTCGAGGGCCTCCACCAACGTGCGGGACTGGGCTTCGAGCGCGTCCTGCGTCAGCGTCAGCGGCGGCGGCGGCGCCACGGCGGCCGACGGCGCCGGCGGGCGGATCCAGGCGGGCCGGAACGGGTAGCCCTGCACCGCCGCGGCCACGACACCCAGCAGCGTCAGCACGGCCAGTCGCGCGCCCATCGACCGTGCCAACGGCATCAACGCGACCGAGGCCGCCACCAGCCACCACAACAGCGCGACGGGCCGCACGGCGTTCAGCCAGAACAGCGGGGGAAGCCGCGGCGGGAGCCCGATCTCATAGAACCCGAGGCGCACCAGGTGCACCACCGAACCGATCACCAGGGCCTGGACCGCGAGCCACGCGAGCACGGTGGTCGTGTCGGGATCTCCCTCGGCGCGGCCCGGGCGGGCACGCGTCACGAGCCAGCAGACGAACAGCACCAGCAGCGGCCCGAGCAGCCCCCGGTCGAACGACGGCCAGGAGAGCCGCGCCGCGCCGGGGTTGCCCACCCGGGCGCCGAGCACGGCGAGCAGCAGCAGCGCCGCGCCCAGCCCGAGCACGGTCGGCAGCCCCACCACGGCGTCGCGCCGCAGCGGCCGCAGGAACAGCGTGGTCCTCAACCCGTCCCTCACCACCCCCCACCCGCCCGCGGCGTGCGCCATCGTCATCCGTCCTCCCGAAACCATCCTACCGCCTCAGGAAATCACGGGGCCCTCCCACGGCACCCCGGGCGCAGAATGGGACCATGACCGCGGCCCTCGACCGCGCCTGGAGAACTTGCATGAGCCAAGCCCGCACCTCCATCGAGCTGCTGTCCCAGTACGCGGTGTACCACCGGGATCAGCGCAACATCGCCACCCACTTCGTCGGCGTCCCCCTGATCGTCTTCGGCATCGGCGTGATGCTCGCCCGGGCCCGCTTCGGCCTCGCCGGGGTCACGCTGAGCGCGGCGTGGGTCGCGTTCGCGCTGTCGGCGCTCTGGTACCTCACGCGGCGGGGGCAGTTCATGCTGAGCATCGCCGTGACCGGCGCCGTCGGCGTGCTGATCGCCCTGGCCCACGGGGTCTCCGAAGGCAGCACCGCCGCGTGGCTCGCCTGGGGCATCGGCACCTTCTTCATCGGCTGGGTGGTCCAGTTCGTGGGCCACTACTACGAGGGCCGCAAGCCCGCCTTCGTCGACGACCTGGTCGGGCTGCTGGTGGGCCCGATGTTCGTCACCGCGGAGGCGCTGTTCTCGCTCGGCTGGAACAAGGCGCTGCTCGCGGAGATCGAGCGGCGCGCCGGCCCGACGCACCTGCGGGACCTGGCGCACATCTAAGGCACGCCGTTTGCCACCTTGGCGGCGTCCGGCCGCCAGGTTCCTTGTCGTTCCCCTGAACCGCGCGGCGGGACAAGCACGCCGCCCGGTTCCATGTCCCTGCCCATCCCACCGACGCCCCTCGACGCCGGAAGGCAGCGGGACCGGACGGTCCCACAGCGGATGACTCTCAGGGAGATCGACTTCATGAAGAAACTGCACGCCCTCCGGGCCGCCGGCCTCGTGGCCACGGCCGCCATCGTCGTGGCCGGTTGCGGAGGTGACGACGACGACATCACCCCGCCGGCCGCCACCTGCGCCACCCAGGTCAACGACACCGAGGAGAAGCTCCTCGCCTGCGTCACGCTGCAAGGCGTGCAGGCGCACCTGACCGAGCTCGACAAGATCGCGAAGGCCAACGGCGGCAACCGCGCGTCCGGGGAGCCCGGGTTCCTCGCATCGGTCGAATATGCCGAGAAGGTGTTCGGTGCCGCCGGCTATACCGTGAGCCGCAAGACCTTCGACTTCGTCGCGTTCACCGACCTCGGCGGCAGTGCGCTGCAGCAGACCGCCCCGGCCCCGGCCGCCGACCTGCCCCACTTCGTGATGTCGTATTCGGGCTCGGGCGACCTGCCCGGCACCCCGGTCACCGTGGCGGCGAACCGCGGCTGCGACGCGGCCGACTTTGCCGGCTTCACGGCCGGGAATGTCGCACTGGTCAGCCGTGGCGACTGCACGTTCGCCATCAAGGCCACGAACGCGATCACGGCGGGTGCCGCGGGGGTGGTGATCTACAACAACACCGACGGCGACCTGAACGGCACCCTCGGGCCGGAGTTCACGGCCGACGTGCCCGTGATCTCGGTGACCCAGGCGCTCGGCCAGCAGTTGGCGGCCACCCCGGGCCTGTCGCTGCGGCTCAAGGCCGCCACCACGCGCATCACGAAGACCACCTACAACGTGATCGCCGAAAGCAAGGGCGGCGACGCCGACCACGTCGTGATGGTCGGGGCTCACCTCGACTCGGTGCACGAAGGTCCCGGCATCAACGACAACGGCACCGGCTCGGCCGCCATCCTCGAGACGGCGACCCAGCTCGCGAAGGTCACCCCGAAGAACAAGCTGCGCTTCGCGCTGTGGGGCGGCGAGGAGTCCGGCCTGCTCGGGTCCACCGACTACGTGGCCTCGCTGACCGACGCCGAACTCGCGAAGGTCTCGCTGTACCTCAACTTCGACATGATCGGTTCGCCGAACGCCGGCTACTTCATCTACGACGGCGACGACTCCGACGCCGCCGGTGAAGGCCCCGGCCCGGCCGGTTCCGACCTCATCGAAAAGCAGTTCGAGGCGTTCTACACGGCCCGCAACAAGAAGTTCAAGGGCACCGACTTCGACGGACGGTCCGACTACGGCCCGTTCATCGAAAACGGCATCCCCGCGGGCGGCCTGTTCACCGGCGCCGAGGACCTGAAGACCGCCGAGGAGGTGGCGCTGTGGGGCGGCACGGCCGACGTGGCGTACGACAAGTGCTACCACGCGGCCTGCGACGACCTGACCAACCTCGACACCGCGGCGCTCGACCTGAACTCGGATGCGGTGGCCGCGGCCACGCTGCACTACGCGTTCAACCTGGACGGCATCGGGCCGACCTTGAGCCGGGTGCAGACGAACTCTGTGCGGGCGAAGGCCTACACGCCGCCGGCCGACATGCGGCCGAAGCACCTGCCGAAGTTGAAGTAGGCCCGCCAGCCGGCCAGCGCCTCCTGCCCCCAGGGGGCGCCACGGGTCGCCCGGGGAAACCCGGGCTCGCGTGATGCTTGATGGGTCGCTCGCGCCCGTTCCGGGCGCGAGCTCAGGTGTCCTTCGAGACGGTGATCGTCGGAAACTTCGACGAGAAGTCCTTCGTGCGCTGGGCGATCTTGACGGCCACCTCGCGCGCGATGTGCTTGTAGATCCCGGCGATCTCGCCGTCGGGCGCGGCCACCACCGTGGGCTTGCCCGAGTCCGCCTGCTCACGGATGCCCAGGTCCAGCGGCAGCGAACCCAGGTGGTCCATGCCGTACTCCGCCGCCATGCGGCGCCCGCCGTCCTGGCCGAAGATGTGCTCCACGTGACCGCAGTTCGAGCACACGTGCATCGCCATGTTCTCGACCACGCCCAGCAGCGGCACCCCCACCTTCTCGAACATCTTCACGCCGCGCTTCGCGTCGATCAGCGCGATGTCCTGCGGGGTCGTGACGATCACAGCCCCCGTGAGCGGCACCCGCTGCGACAGGGTCAGCTGGATGTCGCCGGTGCCCGGGGGCATGTCGATCAGCAGGTAGTCGAGGTCCTGCCAGTTCGTCTGGCGCAGCAGCTGGTCGAGCGCCTGGGTGGCCATCGGGCCGCGCCAGATCATCGCGTTGTCGGGTTCGACGAGGAAACCGATCGAGATCACCTGCACGCCGTGGTTGCGCAGCGGCTCCATCGTCTTGCCGTCCGCGGTTTCCGGGCGGCCGGACAGGCCCATCATGGTCGGCAGGCTCGGGCCGTAGATGTCGGCGTCGAGCAGGCCCACCGAGGCGCCCTCGGCGGCCAGCGCCAGCGCGAGGTTGACGGCCGTGGTGCTTTTGCCCACGCCCCCCTTGCCCGAGGCCACCGCGACGATGTTCTTCACGTTGGGCAGCAACTGCACGCCGCGCTGCACCGCATGCGGCACGATGCGCGAGACCACCTCGACGGACACCTTGCCCACGCCCGGCACCGTGCGCGCCGCCGCCTCCAGCGCCGCGGTCAGCGACGGCACGAGGCTTTTCGCCGGGTAGCCCAGCTCGACCTCGAACGACACGTCCGCCCCGCTGATGCGCAGGTTCTTCACCTGTTTCGCGGTGACGAAGTCGCGGCCGGTGTGGGGGTCGACGACGGCCTGGAGGGCCGCGGTGAGGGTCTGCTCGCTCAGGGACATGGGTGAAACGGTGCCACAGGAAAGAAGTCGGGCAGTCTAGCGCCTACCACCCGCCCCCGGTGCCCACACTAGAATCAACCCTCGTGCCCCGGAACCACCCATGACCCGCAAGCTCTTCGTCACCACCGCCCTGCCCTACG
>Ga0079104_1000662_pt1 | contig 32558 bp, 28 predicted proteins | sample MedtruBG_FD_76829 | JGI IMG/M metagenome (GOLD analysis project Ga0079104, IMG submission 76829) | Root nodule microbial communities of legume samples collected from California, USA - Medicago truncatula BG | ecosystem: Host-associated > Plants > Roots > Nodule | place: USA: California...
GAATTTGAAGATAGCCTTGTAGTTGAAGGTGGAAAAATACAATAAGATTTTCTAAAGGATGAGGATACAATGTAATCTTCATCCTTTATTTTTATGCACTTGAATTATACACTGCAACCAATATTTAAGAAGTATTATGCTCGGCTAATATTTTAAAGAGCTTAATTAAAGTTTTATAAGAAAGTTATGGTTTGTAAAGAGAATAAAAAAAGAAGATATATTCGCCTGCGATTTTGTTCTCGTTTTGAGGATTGGAATGTACGAAGTTTGTATTCATGGGCATTAAATCGATTAATATCGATATTTTTTATGTAGTCAAATGTGTAAGATTATGCTAATATTTAAATATGAATACCTATTTGGGTAAGTTTTTGATTTATAAGTCTAATTAGTAAAAATCCAAATAGATTTTAATATGTGTTTGCTTTCTATAGAAGTTTTTTATGAGCAAGCAATAGTTAATTATTTCATTCGGAGGTGCATATGAGAGTTGTTAGCGTTTCCAGCCTAAAGGGAGACGAAATACTAGGGAAACAGATTTTTGATGAATCAGGTAGAGTTTTACTTAGCGTTGGAGTAAAGCTGAAGCCTTATTATATCGAAAAAATTAAGGAACTTGGTATTTATTCGGTATATATTGATGATGATATATCAAAAAATCTTAATATTGAAGAAAGTATTTCTGATAAGACACGGCAAATGAGTAAGCTTGCAGTAAAAAAAATGATAGATGGATATTGCCGTGAAGGAAAAACTGATAATAACAGCGTTATGAATTCTGTTAACTCAGTCATTGAGGATATATTATCCAATAAGAATGTTTTAATAAATGTTGCAGAAATAAGTGCTAGCGACACTAATATATATTCTCATTCTGTAAATGTATGCGTATTAGCTACAATAATAGGGACTCACATGGGATACAGTATGTCAAGATTAAAAGACATAGCTGCAGGTGCACTTTTGCATGACATTGGTAAAATAAGAATTATGAATGATAAAAAAATTTCGTCTGAATTTAAAGATAAAAATGAATACAATAAATATTTGGAATTAATGCATCCTAAGATTGGATACGATTTTCTAGGAGATCAACATGTTTGGAACGCATATGTTAAAGTGGCTGTTTTAATGCATCATGAGAGAAATGATGGAAGTGGATATCCTTTGCATCTAAAAGGAGATGAAATAAATCAATTAGCAAAAATTGTATCAATTTGTGATACGTTTGATAATATGATATCCGGTAGAGGAGCAAATGAACGAAAAACTGTGTATGAAACAATCGAATATCTAATAGGTATGAGCAATATTTATTTTGATGAAGAAATAGTGAGGAAATTTACTATGAATATAGCAGCTTTTCCTACAGGAAGTGGGGTTATTCTAAATTCAAATGAAAAAGGATTAGTTGTAAAGCAAAACAACTCAATGCCAATGCGCCCAGTAATAAAGGTGTTATATAACGAAACAGGAAGTTTGCTATCTGAACCTTATGAAGTCGATTTACTTAAAGAGTTAACGCTTTTTATTACAAAGACTTGTGAAATTTAATTTTAGGAGGATAACATGAATAGTCAGAACAATGATGAGGTAAATATTTATTCTAATGATTTCCTAAAATTAATGAATAGTATTCACGTAAGATTTTTAGAGGTAAATTCCGTGAATTATAATGACTTATTAAGAAAATCATTAGAGGAAGTTGGAGCGTTTTTTGATTTAGATAGAATTTATATATATCATTTTTCTAAAGATCCTGCTTTTATGGAAATAGAATGTCAATGGAATAAAAAGTTTGTAAAACCCAAAAGGGAAGTTATAGAGGAAGAAGTTGTTTACGCTCGTCCATGGTTAATTCGTCAAATTAAAAATAAAGATTTTGTTGCAATAAATAATATAACTGAATTTCCGGTTGATGCAGCATTTGAATTAGAAGCTTTTAATATAGAAGGAATAAAATCGTCTCTTATATTTCCACTGAAAGACAAAAGTAAAGTAATAGGTTTTATAGGATTTGAAACCTTATTGAAACCTATAATATGGCAACCGGATCAGATAAAAATATTAAATAATATTTCAAAGTTTTTAGAGTTTATAAAAGCTAGGATTACAAAATTAAAAGAATACGAATCGCTTCTTAATGGTCAGACTATTTTACTCGATAATGCTGCCTCTCAGATATGGGCACTAACCAATGTTACTTCCTATGCTACTGTTAATGAGGCTCATGCAGAATTCTTTGGAAAGAAAAAAGATGATTTAGAATATAAAGATCTATATGATATATTTGATATTGATACTGCCAATAAGTTATCTGAAAATAATTGGGAACTATTTAGGAATGATGAGCCATCAGAGAAAGAGCTTAACATCAAGAATTGGAAAGGCGAGGACAGGCTTCTTCAAGTTAAAAGCAAACCTATTAAAGATGAATCAGGTAATATTAAATATCTTGTTTGTACAGCACAGGATATTACGGAACAGAGGATCGCAGAAGCTGAATTATATAAAGCTAAAGTTGAAGCTGAATCGGCCAATATAGCAAAGAGTCAGTTTCTTGCAAATATGTCACATGAAATAAGAACCCCGATGAATGGAATATTTGGATTTTTAGAATTATTAGAATCTGGAAATCTCTCTTTAGAACAAAAAGAATTTGTACGTGAAGCAAAATCTGCTTCAGATATTTTGCTGAATATTATTAATGATATATTGGATTTTTCAAAGATCGAGGCTAAAAAGTTAATATTAGAGAACATAAACTTTAACTTAAGAACTGTTATAGAAGATGCTGTTTCACTTTTTGTTCCCAAATCTTTAGAAAAAGGAATTCAGCTTTATACCATAATTGATCCAACTATTCCAGATGAGGTTGTAGGTGATCCATCAAGACTTAAGCAAATATTAAATAACCTTTTAAGCAATGGTATTAAATTTACTGATACAGGCGAAATTTCAGTTAAGGTTGATTATTTTGAGGAAGAAAATGATGTAGCTCTTCTTGAATTTGAAATAAAGGATACTGGAATTGGAATTAGCAGTAAAGATATTCAAAAGCTTTTTAAAGCTTTTAACCAAGCAGATGCATCTACAACAAGAAAATATGGTGGAACTGGACTGGGGCTTTCTATCTGTCGAGAATTGGTTAAGATGATGGATGGTGAAATAACTGTTAGCAGTGTATTGGATAAAGGATCTACTTTTAAATTTTGTGTAAGATTAAAAATATCTAAAAGGGCTTCTGAACATAATTCTATGTTCGAAAAGGTTAATGACGTGAATATTTTGATTGTTGACAATAATGAAAATAGTAGGAATATTACAAGTTCTTATCTCAAAGGAACTGGCTTACATATAATTGAGGTTAATGGCGCTGGTGAAGCAATTGCGACAATTATTTCCAATGATAATACAAAAAATAAGATGAGCATTGTAATTATTGATTGCGAAATACCAGGAATGAATTGTTATGAACTTGCACGAACATTAAAAAATATACCTATAGCAAAAGATATCAAATTAATACTTTTAATGTCTCGGTATAAGGGAGAGTTTGAGGTAGCAATGGATCATGGTTTTTCATCTTATTTGACCAAGCCACTGAAAAGAGATGATTTACTTAACTGTATTGCTGTAAATTTAGGCTTGAGAAAAGAAGATGAAGAAGCTTTTGAAGACTTAAATAAAAATATAGCTAAAAATATTTATAATTTATCAGAAATTAGAATTTTATTGGCCGAGGATAATGAAGTTAACAGAAAAATTTTTATAAGCATGCTTAAGTCTCGTGGTATTACTTGCGATGTGGCAGTAGATGGTAAAGAAGCATTAAGAAAAGTATCAGAAGAAGATTATGATATTGTATTTATGGATTGTCAGATGCCGGTAATGGATGGATATGAAGCCACTGCTGAAATAAGAAAGATTGAAAAAAATAGAAAACATACAAAAATTGTTGCAGTAACTGCTAATGCTATGCAAGGTGATTCGGAAAAATGTATTAAATCTGGAATGGATAGTTATATTACTAAACCTATCAATTTTAATATTGTATTTAAAATAATTGAGGAAAGTGTTAAAAATAAAAATCATAATACAATAGATTATTCTAGAATAATAGATAACTATGTTAATGAATTTTCTAAAGATACAGGACTTGATATAGAAGATGCATTAGAAATATTTGAAGACTACATAAAATGTTTGCCTGATTTGTTGGATGGAATTAATGATGCAATTAATACTAACGACTTTAATAAGCTAGCGAAGTTTGCTCATGAATTAAAAGGTTCCTCTGGAACACTAAAAATAAATTCTATCCACGAGTTAGCTACAAAACTCGATAAAGAAGCTTTAGAAGAAAAATTAGATGAATGTAATAAGATTTTTGGACAAATAAAAGATTTGTTTTATAAAATATAATTTAAAAATAGAAGTTAAATTCTAAAAATTACGGATATAAAGGAGTTTTTTAGTATGAAAAAGATTTTGATAGTCGATGATTCATCGTATATGCGAATGTTTATACGAAAAATTATTCAAAAAAGAGGAACTTATATGATGTTAGAGGCATCAGGTAAAGATGACGCAGTAGAAACATATAAGATTGAAAGCCCTGATATTGTAATTTTAGATTTAAATATGTCTGAAGTTAGAAATGATGGCATTGATGTTTTAAGTCAAATAATGAGTATTGATCCTGAAGCAGTGGTGATTATTATATCAGCAGTAGGATATGATGACGTCAAAGATGAATGCTTAACCTTAGGGGCTAAGAGTTACATAAAAAAACCATTTGATACTGAAACTTTAATAAAGACACTAGAAGAATATAAATAGAATTCTAATAAAAAATGAAATATTGTTGTAGATACTGAATAAAATATATATTAGTAGATAAAATGAGATTAAAGAATGCAGTTATTAATGGAAAATGTATTCTTTAATTTTTTGTTAATAAGGAATAAATTTAGGTGTTTATAAACAACCTAACATTATATAATCAAATAATTTTAATAAGTAGAGTAGAAATCTTATTTGTAATAAGTGGAATATGCGTTGCAATAATAAGTTTCCGTATGCTAACATTATAGGATATGTATTCAATTAATATTAGTATATGAAAAATAAATTGCAATATATTATTATAAATAACACTTATTCAAAATAGATATATGCTATAAAATGACAATGAATATATGCTATTTTTTTTAAATTAGAGAAACAATTTATTTGAAATTTATTGGAGGAGGATTTTATGTTAGATATTATAATTTACATAATAGTAGGTGTTGCAGCAGGTATTTTGAGTGGTTTGTTTGGAATTGGTGGTGGAATAATTATAATTCCTGCGTTGATGTATTTAAAAGGATTTTCACAGCTTACAGCTCAGGGAACATCTCTTGTTGCAATGCTTCCACCCGTTGGTTTACTTGCATTTATGGAATATTATAAGAAAGGTAATACAAATATAACTGCGGGTATAGTTATTTGTGTTACTATGCTAATTAGTGCAAAGTTTGGAGGTCAACTTGCAAATATTCTTCCGGCAAGCATAATGAAAAAAGCTTTTGGAATATTTATTATTTTGGTTGGAATAAAAACTTTCATAGGTAAGTGATAAAATTTAATTAGCCTGTAAAAATAAAAAATGTAATCACTAATTTATTATAAGTTAGTGATTATATTTTTTGTTTTAGGAATCTAATTTCTATATATTGATTTACAAAATACTCTAAAAGTAGTATTATATAACCAAACATAAGTTCGGCACATATATTTACGTTTGAAAGGGTTAAAGGATTATGGCAATATTTGATGATATTCAATGTATATATTCATTTAAGGATAAAAATAATAAATCAAGGGATGAAAAGCGCAAGTGTATGGTTATTTTAGATAAAGGTTACATCAAACTTGAAATTATAGGAATACATGACCAATTTTTTATGGAAGAAAAAATTTTAAGACAAGCTTTTGAGAGCAAAAATCGCATTGAAACTAAAGGTATTTATAAAGATGGTGAAAATTCATTGGTGTTAAGAATTGATATTAATATAAATGTTCTGTCTCTAATAACTAGCTTTTATATTGTGAATTTGGATAATGCTATTGGAATTAGCAATTTTAACTTAAGTAAAATATTAACTATTTCTTAAACATCTTTATATGTTAGGATATTGATATTTTTTTGAAATATATAAGAGATGATAAATTTTTTATTCTTTTAAAATACCAAACCGAGTTAATTAATCTGTTCAGAAATTATACCATCTAGGAGTATCTTGTTCACAGATTTTACTGAATTATAATTTCATAAACAATAAAAAAGCCCCAATAGGGGGTACTTTAATTAAACAAAGTGAGTGAAAATACGATGGATGTGCTAAAAATTTTAATATTTAATTCAATATTTTTTTAAATACATACCATTATATATTCACTCAAGGCTATAGATCGAATCAAATCTATTAAATTTATGCTTTTCAACAATTTAATTACCAGCTAACTAAAGAGCTATTCTTCTAGTGTCTTGATTGTCTATTGCAGAAACAAGAGTTATTTTTTCGTGTGCAACCATAATATCAGTACTTTCAACATTAGGGTTTTTTACTGTTACTACAAGATTTTTTGGACCACCTACTGAATCTATAGCTTTATTTATAAGCTTAATAGTATAAGAAAATAATTCTTTTATATTTTCATTTGATGAAAATACGACTGCCTGTCCAGCTTTAAGCATTAAAATGCTATTTTTAATTATTGTTTCGATAGGATTAGATGCTTGAACAATAACTCCATTTACAGTATTAGAATTATCACAGTTAATTGTAGCCAATCTAGCCTCAAGATATTTATCATTTAAACATTTATCTAATGCATTAGTATTATTATAAAGAATATTACTGTATGAGTCATCACCATTCTCTTTACAAGTCATTAAACTAAGTTCTTCTAAGTGGAGTTCTAGTTCCTTAATGACTGAATCTACTATTTCATTCTTTTTTAATTCACTGCATTGCTTATATTCTTCACATGCAACATGAGCTAATTTAATAGCATCTTCCATGGTATCAAAAACTCCAAATTCTCCTTGTCTGTCAATTATAATTGCATATTGAATTGGTTTTTTTACTATCATAGTATTTATCCCCCTCATATTTATAAATTTAATTTTTCACTATGATTTCTGCTAATATAGAAGCAGAAGAAGTTAAATAATTAACGTTAATAATTTAACAATAATATTTAAAAAAATATAGACATTTATATTACTATCTTATTAAATATTATAACAATATGTTACTGATTATTCAAGTAGTTGTTGTGAATTTTCTGAATTTGACTTAAAATTGTTAAAAAACTAGCTAATTACAAATTCTATTTGAAGAATATGTATATAAAATGATGATGAAAAACAATAATTTAACAATCTTTAAAAATATATAAAGATAATAAAGTTTATTTTTCTTATGATTAATTATTTATATAACATAAGTAATTAATATTTCTACTAATAATATTTGACAAAAACATCAAACAATATACAATTATCTTATTAGGATATAGGGGGAATTATAAATGAAAAAAATAGTTAGTCGATTAATATTTGGTTTTGTATTATTTTCAATAATTGGATATAGCGGCATTCCAGAGAAGGTGAAAAATGAATATATTAATAGTAATAAGTATGCTGGAATACATATGAAAGAAATAAAAGAGAGATCAGTTCTAAATAATTCAGGAGAAGAAATAGGAAAAAGAGGAGAGGTTACATATAATCCTGATAAGATAACAGATGAAGCTTTAATAAATTTTTATAACGATAAGATCAAGAACACTGGGTATAACTATTATACTCTAATAAATGAAAAAGATAAAACGCAAGGTATTGTGTCAATTGCATGCGTAAATGTATTAACATATTCAGAAATAGATGACAATGGATATATAGTAAAAGCAAATAAAAATTTTGAAGTTAAATAGAAGTTTGAAAATTATAACTTTTAATTTCATTTATAAGTTAATTAAAAGAAGGCATTAAAATAATTGTAGAGATTATTTTAGTGCCTTCCTTTAATATTTATTTTAAGCTGAAATTTATAAATTTCAACCTTCTATCTGAAGTTTCTTTTTAGTTTTATTGTTATTTCTTAATAAATCATTTTTTCTTTTAAATATAAAATAGTACGGAACTTCATAAGCTAGCATGAATATCCATCCTATAAGGCTGGCATAGGCCATGCTTATCATTCCTATATGAGAAACTAATATTAAAACAAATATTACTCTAAATGATATTTGTATAAGTGTAGAAATTAATGTGATTTTCATATTTCCCATACCTCTGAAAAAGCCTTGAATACCATTTGTAAAGGCGGGAAATATATAGAAAAATGCCATAAGACTTAAATAACTCACACCCAAGTCAACCATGTTATTATCACTAGAAGAGACAAATAATTTCATTATAGGTGTCTTCAAACTTAATATAGCTAAGCAAATTATTATCCAATAGCAAAATTCTATGAACAAGCCAACTCTAAATCCGGCTTTAATACGACCTTTATCATTTGCGCCACGATTTTGGGCAATAAAAGTCATCATTCCATTAGATATACTTTGCTCTGGAGTGAATGCAAAATCATCAACTCTGTTTACGGCATTAAAGGCTGCTATTGTAGCTACCCCTAATGGATTAATAGCACCTTGAATTAATAGCTTACCGATTGGCTGACAAGATTGCTGTAAAGCTGTTATTGATCCGTGCTGGAGTGTTTGTTTTAAAAGAGCTCTATCTAATTTTATATCTTGTTTAGATAATCTTAACAATGGTACTTTTTTATATATGTAAATTATACAAAATAGAGCAGAGCAAGCTTCAGCGATAGTTGTAGCTAGTCCAGCTCCAAGTACTCCCATATTAAACCCTGCTATAAAAATAAAATCAAGACATCCATTTAAAATAGATGCTATAGCTAGGAATCTTATTGGAGTTTTTGAATCTCCAACACTTCTCATTGCTGCAGATACTGCGTTATATAAATATGTAAAAGGCATCGCAGCAAATATTATTCTTAGATAGAGTGTTGCAGGCTCGAGAATTTCATTTGGAACTCCAAGGAGGTTTAATATATCCTTGGAAAAGATTAAACCTAGTATCACAATTACTAGAGAAAAAAAACATCCAAATATTAAAGTTGTCGAGATTTCCTTCTTTAATTCTTCATATTTCCCAGCCCCAAAAAATTCGCTCATAAGAACTGAGGCTCCGATACATATACCTGTTATTCCTAAAATTACAATATTCATTACAGGATTATCTGTTCCAACAGCTGCTAAAGCATCTGTTCCAGAAAATCTTCCTACTATGATCGAATCTACAGCATTATAAGTAAGTTGTAGTAGGTTTCCAAGTATTAATGGTATGGAAAAGCTTATGAGATGCTTAGGTATATTCCCTTTAGTCATATCTTTAGTCATAATTTTCACTTCCTTAATATTTCTTCATTAGGTTATTATACTAAAGGTATGATTACGTCTTCAACAAACTAATCATAGAAAATGTTTCATTTTGAAATCATTTTAACTTTCTCCATAATGTACTATGACTAATTTTTAATCTTTTTTCAACTTTAACTTGATTCATTCCTTCTTGCTCCATTACATACTTTATAATGCGAGTTTCTATTTCTTTTAGACTTCCATTTAAATCAATAGGAACTAGAGAAGCATTTTTGTGATTTTCAATTTCAACTTTTAATGCTGCTTTAACTTCATCAACATTAATATAAGAATTGTTACATTTAAGTGCCAATTGATTTACTACTCTCGTAAATTGCCTCACATTTTCCGGCCAAGTGTAGTCAGATAGTAATTTTATACCATCTTCTTTTATTCCGACAACCTGACTTGCACACCTTAAGTCTAGCTTTGCAAGATACATACTTACCATATTGCTGATTTCATTACTGTAATTTTTTAAAGGTTTTAATTCAATTCTAACTTCATCCATTATTGAGCGGAGTTGCCTAAGTAATTTTCCGCTACTAACACAGATTTCTACAGGAAGTTCGCAAGAGGCAATTATTTTAATAGTATTGTTTTTATCTAATTTTTTCAAAATATTAGCTATTTTTTTTTGTCCCTCTTTACATAATGTATCAATATCCTCCAAAAATAATGTGCCACCTTCATCCTTAAAGTTATCGATTATAAGTCCATATAGTGAGTCGTAGTTGTAATGTTCTGGGATAGAGTGGCAGCTTATGCACATTAAGCTTTTTCTTTTTTGAGGACCATAATAAGTACATAGGTATCCGACATCATTTTTACACATCCCATCCTCACCAGTAATAATTGTTGGAAGTGGTGTATTACTTAGATATGATATTTGAGATAAAATTGTTTGTGGGAATACTGTATGTACAAAACTTGGTGATATTTCGTCTGAATCCAATATTTTTATAAAATCGTTGATATTATTTTTTTCTCTTTTTTTGTAATGTGAATACTCAATTGCTTCATATTTTAAATCTTTCTTATTAGAAAGAGCATTGCATAAACGAACTGCTTCATCAATGGCACTTTTTACAGCCTCAATTCCACTTGTAATAAGTATGCTATTAATTCCAAACTCTTGCGCTGTTTCATATACCAGATTATCGCCAATAATGAGTTCATAGTTTTCTTGTTTTAGTTCTTTAATTAAGTCTCGAATATCTTTATGTTCTAAATAACACTTTGATTCGATTGAATAACCTAAAAGTTCGCTTAGTTGTTTAAATGATTTGAATATATTTGGATAAGATAAAAATATTTTTTTTCCATTATATCCTTGAGATAATTTTAAAATTCTAAGTATATCAAAGGCATTAATATAAATTTCAACAATAGGAGTTTGAGTAATTGTTCTGCAAATTTCAGCAGTACCGCCTCTTGTTATGATTACATCATATTTTTCATTTATATTTACTTGTTTCAGGATCTTGGGTCCTTGTTCATAATTACCTTGATATACATCAATTTGGAAATCTTTATATTCAGATGAAACTGACATTGCAATTTCTTTTAAGCCAAAGTAGGGCGCTAAAAAAAGTATTTTCGTTTTCATAATTGCATTTTCTCCATTAATTTATTTATTATACTATTATATCAAATATGTAAATTAATTAATTATATATAAAATATATTCATACTGAAAAAGGTGATCATTTATAAAATCAATGTTTATGCTTATAATTAAACGAAGCCAGTACTTTTTATAGCACTGACTTCGTTTAATTACCTAATTGTTTCTTTCAGTATAAGAATATTAAATATTATCGTACAGGACAAACTCCATTTGCACACTCTTTATCAATTATTTCATGTTCGTCATCATCATCAAGTTCAGCCAATAATTCATAATCTATAGGTTTGATATTTTTTATACGTTCCTCATAATCTTCTTTTGTCGTAGATTCATAAGGTAAAAGAGGATAAGTTTCGTCCATTAGAGGAAGGAAAGTTATACCAACTACGTAGTCAAAATTCTCGTAGAGCCAATTTGCAACATCATCCCACTCATCATCCCTTACATGTACGGTAATTGAAGTATTGTGATCAGTCCAATTTATCATTGATAATTTATAAAGTTCAAGCTGTTCTATAGCTCCAACATCATATTTTGTTTTTCCGTCAGGAGCTTTAATTGGGAATTCTATAACTTTTGTAGTGCAATTTTCATCGTTTTGCCCATTCTCATTATAAATTGGATAGCACTTTAGCTTTTCTATCATTTTATATAGAGGATCAGATGTAGAGATTCTAACTCTTCTAATATAATAATTAGAATGTGAATAATGTATTCCTGAACTTACACATGGAAGTGTCGATAGAGATCCTTCAGGCTTAATTGTGGTCATAAGCTCAGGAATGGAAATTCCAAGTTCTGAGCAGTATTTAATACCTTCACCTCTAACTGCATCTCTTAAACGCTTTAGCAATAAACTTAAATTTTTATAAGTCATGTTTGTTCTATTTACCATATCCATCATTCCTGTTAATGATATTCCAACGATTCTATCATTTTGCATAACTTTATTCCAATCTGGAAGCTCGACATCTACTAGGGTCATTCTAATAGCTACTCTAGTAGATAGCTTTATTATCTTTTCTAATTCATCAATATCTAAATTATTATCTTCATTTACGAATGAGGCTAAATTGTTTGTTGATAGGTTGCAGCATTGATGTGAATTAAGCAAAATTTCTCCACATGGATTACAACCTTTAAATGTGCTTTTTCTTTTCATCGCTTCACTTCCATTAATAAAACCAGGTTCACCATTTATTTTTATAGATTCTAGGATTTCCTTTATTTTATTAAGTGATGGTTTTTCTTTATATAAAATAGAATTATTACTCATTTTCCTATGAGATACTTCTGAATTTTCAATCCAATTTCCATCTACTATTTTGTATAATTTACTTTTTGCATTTATAACATCTTCATCATTTTCATCACAAATAATCATCATTGCACTACGCCTAACTCCACCAGAAACTACATTTTCGCTTATTATAGTAGCTATGTCAAGCACATCTATGGAGCTTAAGCTTCCATTACTAAGATTACTGCAAACCTTATTTATTTTTTCAAACATTCTCTTTAATGATTTATGACCAGATGCTCTGCCTCCAAACCTTTTTAATCTTTCACCCTCAGGCCTTACATAGCTGTAGTCAAATATAATTTTCTTAATATTAATATATTTAGGACTTGTAATTAAATTAAAGTAAGTTTCTAGAGCATTACACCAACCTTCTTTGCTATCTCCAATCTTAATTTTAGCGACTGATGGATTTCCCTCGTCTAAAATAAGTTTTGTGTTTTCCATATATTCTTTTGGCATGAACTTATGAATTCCTTCATTATATTCGCTATCTAGATGTATTCTCCTTATATTAGGCATTTTGGATATTAGAGATTTATCGATTCTAACACCGACCCCAGATCCAATCATGAGAAGATAAAATATGTCTACAAAATCATGAAATTTCTCAATCATTGTAAATGCACAGTTATAATTTGAAAGGGGATATTCTTTTACTATGTCAGTTCCTCCCATATAAAGAGTTCTGCCAGATGTAAATGTCTTTAAATTAAATAAATTATCAAATAATAGTTCAGCTTCTTTTACTTCATCTTGTAGATTTATACTTAACCCATGTTTCTTTTTAAACTGCATACCAAGTTCAATATTATACTCTGTTGTTCTAAGAACTGTTTCAAACCAAGTTTCTCTTCTTTTTTTATTGTTTAAATATCTAGAATAAGTTCTTAAATAAACAAATTCGCCAATATTGCTTAGGGGCGTATGCTTAATTTCTCTGTATTTCCTTAAAAATGATTCTGATAATAGTTCACTCATATATATTCCTCCAGTTTTACTTAATAAGCTAATAATTTCTTACTAATCCTTATATTCTTTTGAATTATAATATTTTCAAATTTTGCGATAATATTATTTTAAATCATTTTATAACAAAATACAATATGTTGTATTAATTAAAAAAACAGATACCATATATAGGGTTGTCCTGTTTATTATAATGATTGATTCTACCTAGTAATATGAAAATTTAATTAAGAAGATTTAAGAAAATTTTATAGAAGGTAAATGTAATTTTGTAAAGGGATTATATGAGTAATTGTATAAAACGTGACAATAATCACAGTTTTATATAATGAATCGTGGTACTGTATTTTGGTAATATAAAATTTTGAAGCGGTTTTATAATGCAATTAGATAGAAGTCATAAGCAATTACTTGCAGATATCTCTGTAGGTTTTTTATTGCGTTTAGAAGTTTCATAATGGAAATTATTACTTTTAGCTAAGAATTAGCACATAAACTGTTTACATAGAAAGGATAGATGAAAATACAATGAATAATAAATGTGATCTTGAATTATTAAAATTAGAAGGTTTTATGCAGCAACAAAATAAAGAATATTTTTCACTTAGAATATTGACAGATGCAGGAAACTTAAGTTCTAGCGAAATGATTTGCCTAGCACAAATAGCTGAATTATATGGAAATGGATATATGGGATTCACAACAAGGCAATGTGTTGAAATACCTTGGATTAGAGAGGATTTAATTCCTGAGGTTAAGAAAAAAATAATAAATGCGGGAATTAAGACTGGCGGGACAGGTACAAGAGTTGTGGCTGTAGCTGCTTGCAAGGGCTCACTTTGCAGATTTGGATTATTAGATTTACAAGAAATAGCTAAAAAGCTCGATAGAAAATTTTTAGGAATAGACCTTCCAGGTAAATTTAAAATCGGAGTAACTTCATGTCCTAATAATTGTGTAAAAGCTCCAATCAGTGATTTAGGTTTCTTGGCTCAAAATGAACCCAAGGTAGAGATGGATATGTGCAAGGGATGCAATATTTGTAAAAATAATTGTAAAGTTGATGCAATAGAAATGGTGCACAAAAAAGCAGTAATAGATTATGATAAATGCATTTCCTGCGGTCAATGCATTAAAGCCTGTCCTTTTAAAGCTATGAAAGTAGAGAAGGAGGGAGTTGCAGTATATTTAGGTGGTAAGTTTGGAAGAAAGTTGAGAATGGGAAATCGTCTTAAAAAACTTTACCAACCTGATGAATTGGAAGTTATTACAGAAATGGTTATTGAGTATTACAAAAATAATGCTAAGAAAGGCGAAAGGTTAGGAAGTACAATAAGTAGGCTAGGGTTTAATCATATAAAGGAAGTCTTGGATATATAGAAATTCTACAGCAATAAACAAGCCTGTATTATAAATAATAAATTCTTTAATAATATATAAACATAATTTCCTCCAATTCATTCTCGTTTGGTTCCGTTTTAATAATTAATCATAGAAATAAAATTAAGTAAATTGACAATTGCGAATAAACAAACTAAAATGATATTAAACGATAATGGACTGTTTAAACGGAATAACAGATATTAGACCTAGAGTAAAAAAGGCGATCCGTTTACTTCAAGCAAATGGAGATTATGTATTTATTGCAACAGGCAGACCATATGCCTTTTTAAATGAATCTTTGTATAACTTTGGATTTGATGGCTTTGTTCTTACTAATGGAGCATATGTAAAAGTTAAAGAAAAATGTATATATAAAGAATGCCTTAAAAAGGATTTTGTAAGAGAATTAGTGTGTAATTTTGAGCAGCGTAATATTCAATATATTTTGCAAGGGGAAACGTATTCTTATATTAAAGACGAGTATAAAAAATTGCATTATTTCTATGATTCTTTTGGTATACCTAAAAAGTATCTGCAATCTGAATATGATTCAGAAAAGATAGAGACATACAAAATCGAGATGTTATGTGATGATAAAAATGGAATTGATTATTGTTTGAGTTTGGCAAATGAGGATTATGATTATATTCATAATATAGAGGAAAAATCTTTTGAACTATATTCAAAATCAAATACAAAGGCAACGGGGATATTAAAAGTACTAGACTTTTTAGATATTCCAGTAGAAAATAGCTATGCATTTGGCGATGGTAAGAACGATATAGAAATGTTATCTACAGTAGGATGTGGAATTGCTATGGGAAATGCTGAGGATTATGTAAAAAAACATGCCAAGAAAGTAACCGACACAGTGCAAAATGATGGAGTAGCTTTAGAGATAGAGCGATTTATTTGCTAAGATAAACTTGCATTTTACTTACTAAAATGCAAGTTTATTTTGTTAAATAATACTATTTATATATAGCAATATAAAAAATCATATAACTCACTTAACACACCTAAGAATACTAAAATTAAATTTTTTCAAATATTATTTACTGCCTATATTACCAGGAAATATGCAAGAATACAACGTATATAACCTTTTCATATGCAATTATGAAAATTATATCTATATGTAACAAAAATTACTTTTGTGTTTAATGTATTCTTATCCTATAATGGGGCAATACCATATCGGTGGGTAAAGTAACCTAGAATATTATTAGGTCGCAAATAAAACACAAGGAGTGGTAATTTGATTAAATTAAAAACACATGTTATAAAGGCTTGTATATTCTTAGGAATATGTTTAGTGGGATTTGAAACAAATTTTTTAGACCTACAAACTAAAAATATTCAAATAAATAGAATTGTTACAGGTAGCTATAAAGAAAATTCTAGTTTTCTGAACGAAAGTGCTAATACTGATAAATATATAGAACCAGCAAAAGAATATGCTGAAGCTTCATCTAATTCAGTAAATACATCAACGGTAAAAAATCAAAATCAGATGGGTAAGCCTATTAAAGCTGAATTAACTGCATATAGTGATGATCCTAGATGCTCAGGAAAATGGAAATCACAAACAGCTATGCAGACACAAACAAGAATAGGTGTTATTGCAGCTCCATCTAATATACCGCTTGGAAGTAAGATGTATATTCCAGAATTACAGGGTTATAAGTCTGATGGCATGTTTGATGTTGAAGATAGAGGTGGAGCAATTAAAGTAAAAAAGGATGGTACTTATGTAATAGATGTTTGGGTCCCGTCCTATGAAGAAGCTAAACAATTTGGTAGAAAAACAACTACTATATACCTATTAGAATAAGTATAAATTTGAAACTGCTTTAATGTCAGTATTTTTATTTAAAGAAAATATCCTAAGGGAAGTAATATCTTTCAAATTAAGTATTTTGAAAATATATGTAACACTACTAGTGTTTAATTGGATGAAGCCCTTAGGAATTTTTAGGAAAGAAATTAAAATAATGATACTATCTATAATTGTTGCAGTAAGTTTATTAAAAATAAATTTAGTGCCTTTTTGTTATTTGAGAAAATAACTTAGACATTAATAATCCAACTGATCGAATAACTAATGTGGATTCAAGTATTTGTGTAAACGAATTTCAATTCGTTATTTTGACGCTTACATATTAATATCACTAACTCATATTAAAAAATTGACATTACGAGATAAAAATATACAATAGTATAATAGGTGAGGTGAAAGTTAAAATGAAAAAAACTCTAAAATCACTATGTTTATTACTACTTATATTTTTATCTTTGTTTTTAATCTCGTGTGGAAAAAACAATAATTCAACCAAAAATTCCGTCACAGATGAAAACCTAAAGATACATTATATTGACGTTGGACAAGGTGATTCAGAATTAATACAAGTTAATGGTAAAAATATTCTGATTGATGCAGGCACAAGCGATAAAAGATCTTTAGAGTATCTTAAATCAATTGGAATTACTAGACTGGATTATGTGATAGCAACACATCCTCATGAAGATCATATAGGTAGTATGGATGATGTTATTATTAATTATGATATTGGAGATTTTTATGCTCCAAAAGTTACTACAACAACTAAAACATATGAAAATATGATTAATGCTTTAAAATCTAAGGACCTAAAAATTAATGTTCCAAAAGTAGGGGAAAAGATTAATATAGGAAATTTAGTATTAACATTTCTAGCACCGAACAGTAGCAAGTATGATGATTTAAATAATTATTCTATTGTTATTAAGTTAGAGTATGGCAAGACAAGCTTTATATTTATGGGGGATGCTGAAGGTGTTTCGGAAAATGAGATATTAGCAAAACAACTTGATATTCAAGCTGACGTTTTAAAGGTTGGACATCATGGAAGTCATTCATCTACAACTCAGGCTTTTATCGATAAAGTTAATCCTAAATATGCAGTAATAAGTTGCGAAAAAGGTAATGACTATGGGCATCCTCATAAGGAAACTATAGACAATCTTAATAATAAAAATATTAAAGTATTCAGAACAGATATGCAAGGAACTATAATAGCAACTTCTAATGGTGAGAATATAACATTTAATGTAGAGCCAGTAGATAAAAAATTTAATGTACCTGGAAATGAAATAAATAAAGCATCTAGTAAATAATGTTTGCACAATTCGATATAACACAATAGTAAATTAGATAGATGGTAATGGGATTTATATTAAAATACATTGCTGTCTATTTTTTTATTTTTCTCTAGGAAATTATAATCAAGCAAACCTTACATTTAAACCTAGCTGCTTACCGATTAAGAGACTAATGAATTTTAAGCATATATTCTAGCATTATTAAATAGTGAAGAAGATACTTTAAGTTCTAAAGACAAAGAAATTCTTGAGATTTTGATAGAAATGTCAATGAATAGTGAAATCGAAATCATATAATACTAATGGTATTGAGATAATATTATAGACTTTCTTAAATTATTTAATATTATAGTATTGTTTTATTAATTTTGATAATTTAAAACGAAAATCCTGCTAAATTATGTAGAAAAATAATGAATAAGACTTCAGTAAATGGTATAATTGAATATATGTGTATAAAATATCTAATATCTGATTATTGAGGTGAATTATGAAAACCTATAATGTTAAATATAGGGACTTTAAAACTTTACAGTTATATGTAAATAGCAACGACATAATAAAATATAATAATATATTAGTACAAGTATTTTCAGGAATATGCAATAAAGAATTTATAGAAGAAGTAATACGAAATTTAAAATTATTAATTCCTCAATGTAAAATAGTGGGGGCTACATCTTCAGGTGAAATTCTAAATGGAGATATATTTGAACGAGAGTGTATAATTTCTATAAGTACTTTTGAGAAAACAATAATTAAATCTGTTTTAATTAAAGATAATATACCTGATTTTAATAAAGGTGTGGAAATAGCTAATCAATTAATTTGCCCAAATACCAAAGTAATAATATCTTTTGGAGATTCAAGTATTATCGGAGAGGAACTTTTACGTGGGATAAACTCGATAAATGATAATGTTTTAGTCGCAGGGGGGATTGCTGGAAAGAGTGATTCTGAGTATCAAACATACGTTTTTACGGAAGAAGGAGTAGAAAAAAACGCAGTAGTTGGAGCAGCTTTAAAAAGTAAATTTTTAAATGTGAATAACGGAAGTAGTTTTAATTGTATACCTATAGGCAAAGAACACGAAATAACATCAGTCGAAGATAACATAGTAAAAAAGATAGGAACCATATCAGCAAAAGAATTTTATAACAAGTATTTAGGTACTGATAATTATGGACAAATTCTCCGCATGGGAGACAAGTTTCCTTTAATGGTAAAAAGGAGAAATAGATACTTTAGCGCACGCGTATTAAAATTTATAAATGCAGAAGAAGCGCTTTTATCTACAAGGCTAGATATTGGTGAAAAAATAAGAATTGGCTTTGGAGACTTAAGAGAAATTTTACAAGGTACAAAAGAAATGTATAATGAGCTGGCAAAATGCCCATGCGAGAGTTTGTTAATATATTCTTGTGATTCAAGAAAAAATATATTTAAAAAAGTTAATGCTAAGGAGATAATGCCCTTTAAAGATTTATCCGTAAGCGGTTTTTATACTTTTGGCGAATTTAATAATGTAAATAATAAAAATATGTTTTACACAGAAACAATGACTGTATTAGTACTTTCAGAAGATATTGATGCGAGAATTAAAATGATATCAGAAATGGATGCTGAATATTCTTATTTTAGTGAGGAAGATTCAGCGTTATATAATCTTATAAAGAATACTGGAGAAGAATTAAATCAACTAAATATAAAACTAGAAGAAAAAATAAAAGAAAAAACAGATGAGTTAGAAAAACAATATTATACGGACAAGTTGACTGGTTTAGAGAATAGAAATAAATTAATTAATGATTTATGCATAAAAAAGTACACCAAGCTTGTAATTGTTGATATAAGATCTTTCAATGATATAAATGACTTCTATGGAAATACGATAGGTGATAAAGTATTAAAAGATATTTCTAAGTTAATTAGTTGGTATTGTAATCAGAACAAATTAAATTCTTACAGAGTAAATTCAGATATATTCGCAATAGCAAGTAGTGAAATATCAAAAGAAGAATTCATTACAAGAATACAATCTTTGCAAAATGAAATAAATAATCAGTGTTTCGTTTATGAAGAAGGTAAAATTTTCTTGACAATTGTAATGGGCGTTGCAATGGAAGAAGAATTATTATTCGAGAAAGCAGAAATGGCGTTAAATTATGGAAAAAAGAATAAAGAATTATTTCAAATATATAGGGAAGAACTTAACATATATGAGGGAATTAAGGAAAATATAATATGGACTAAAAAAATTAAAGATGCTATAGCTGAAAATAGAATAGTTCCATTTTTTCAACCAATAGTTAATAATAATCTAAAAACAATTGAAAAATGTGAAGCTTTAATTCGAATGATTGATGAAAACGGGAAAGCTATATCTCCCTATTTTTTCTTGGATATAGCTAAAAAAGCTGGATTATATAAAGAATTAACAATAATAATGTTAGAAAAAACCTTTGAAGTTTTAAATAAAACTAATTATGAAATATCTATAAATCTTCTTCTTCAGGATATAATGAACAGCGAAATTAGAACATTAATAATAAAAAAACTAAAGCAGGCTCAAAATCCTGAAAAGGTCGTATTTGAAATAGTTGAATCAGAAGGTATTGAAAATTTTAATGAAGTTACTGAATTTATAAAAGAAATAAAAAAATATGGTTCAAAAATTGCGATTGATGATTTTGGAACTGGTTACTCAAATTTTAATTACCTTATGAAACTAAATGTGGATTATATAAAGATTGATGGGTCAATTATTAAAAATGTTCATAAAGATAAATCGGCAGAGCTTGTTACAAAAACTATAGTATCATTTGCAAAAGAGTTAGGAATAGAAACTATTGCAGAGTTTGTGTCTGAGGAAGAAATATACAATAAGTTAAAAGCTTTGAATGTGGATTATTCTCAAGGATATTATTTTTCGGAACCAAAAGATAATATAGGATGATTTAAAAATCATCCTATATATACAATGCATTAACGTAATAACAATTAATAAAACTTTTTACAATAAGACGAATAATGTTTAATGATATTTAAACTCTATTTGTCTTTTTTAATTTAGAAAAATAATATATTAAGCATGTAATCAAAGCACATGTACCCTTTATCATAAGATCTGTTACTGTATCTTCAAGACTTCCATTCGTCATGTCAGTTTTAAAAAAATAATCCGCCAAAAATTCATATATCTCCCAAATGGTACCTATTGCGATTGTGAAACAAAAGGCAAACATTAATGTGAATTTTGAAAACCTATTTTGAGTTATATTTTTAGTTTTGGCCATAATTCCCTGTAATAGATGCACTCCGATTATAACTCCATATGCACCAAATATACCATGAAGAAGTATATCCCACCACCAAAACATACTATAAAACTTTAAAGTTTCTCCTAGATATAAAGTAATAAATATAAATATTATTGATGCTGATAAAAAACTAGATGGAAGGGTTATTTTTTTAAAATTAGCAATTCTAACAATAATAAAAGGAATAAATATACTTACAGCATCCCACAATAAAAAAAGTAAATAACTCCATGGATTAGATGAAGCACTCTTAATAGCTGTAATAATAATTAATATTTCAAATAATATTGCTAGTACTATGGCAATTTTACTGTTTTTGTTAATCATTAAAATCAACCCCTTTCTAATGTATAATATTTATATGGATTCTAAGTCTAATGATATCTTCTCCTTTTTTATATAAAAATATGTATTTATAAGAATAGGCTTGTCCTAAAATAAATTATTTTTGTATTAATTTATTCTAGGATGCCTATTATAATTAGTTCTTATTAATTATCGGAAGATTTATTTTTTTTATATAACAAATCATTCTAATCGAGAAAGTGGCAATTAATGATATATGCTGAGAAAGATGAGTTCCTAGAAGTGGATATAAAAACCACAGTAAAAGTGAACCGAGAATACATGCGATACAATAAACATCAGTCTTAAAAATTTCAGGCTTTCTACTAGTAATTATATCTCTAAGCACTCCTCCGCCAACTCCAGTAATGCTTGTAGCGAATAGAAATAGCATTAAATTATATCCACTTTCAAGAGCTTTAATTCCAGAGGAAACAGAAAAAGCCGAAAGTCCTATTGCATCTATTATTACAAACATAGTATTATATTTTAATTTTCCGCGAAGAATAACAGGAATTGTTGCACCTAAAATAATAAATGGAATTGTCTTATAATTTGAAAAGAATAATGGAATCCCAACATTTGTTACAATATCACGGAGAACCCCTCCACCCATAGCTGTGACAGTAGCTAGAATGTATATACCAAATAGGTCGAATTTTTCATCAATTGCTATATGAGCTCCAGATGCTGCAAATGCAAATATGCCTAAATATTCTAATATATTAATATCACTCATAAATCAAATACCTCTTTCAATTTAAATTTTGATGCATAAAAAAAGACGAACTGCGTAAACAATTCGCCTCTGTTATTGTACCTGAAAGATTCTCTTTTAATAACTAATTAAAAGATTGCTTCTTGGGTGTCATAAGACTTTCCAGAGTTTCGTCAGAATTCGGTCCTTTTGCCTGAGAGTTTGTTGCGGTTTCACCTTCGGCTCTACATTGTTTGTAGCATCTCCCAAATTCATCACACGATTACTATAATTAATCAAACAAATTATAATTTAGTTTTAATAACATGTCAAACTAAATATATTGATATTTATCTATTTTTATGTTCGAAAAATTTAAAATAATAAAACTAATTAAAATTTCTCATAAAACACTATATTATCTAGAGATTTGCGTTTAGCAGAATTCCTATAAGGAGATTCAGTAAGTACAGCTGAGTAACCTATAGTTTACCAACAACTTGACGCGTTATGATTATGAAAAGTCCAACAAAACGAAATGAAAGGCTATATTTAGAGTAAAGATATAAAATAGCACATAAAAATGGAAGGCTACTATATTTACTGAATGTCCCAATATAAAGGGAACATTCACCAAATAGATACAGCCTTCCACTTAGAATATTTAGAATAAATATTCTCAAAAAATTAAATTATGGATATATTTAATTTGACTCGAATAACTTACTTTAAGTTATTTGAATAACTAATTTGTTCAATTCATCTTCGTGTAAAGTCTCTTTTTCTAATAACGCTATAGCAATTTTATCTAACGAAGCTCTATTTTTATTTAGAATTTTTAGCGTTTCATCGTATAGATCACTAACAATATTTTTACATTCTTCAATAACTGGGTTTCCATAACCACTATACAAAGGACCTACACTTGATAGATTTATAAGTCCTAAGGTTTCACCCATACCATACTCAGTAACCATTTTTAAAGCAATATCAGTAGTTTGAGATATATCTCCATGTGCTCCAGTAGAAATTTTATCTTTGCCAAAAATAATTTCTTCTGCAGCTCTACCACCTAATGAAACTTTAATTTTATTTCTCAAGTAATCTATTCTGTGGTAGCTAGTATCCTCAGGAATAGATAGCGTGTAACCTCCGGCACCTTTTGTTGTTGGTATAATTGTTATCTTAGAAACTTTATCTTGAGGAAGTAGTAGCATATTAATCAATCCATGTCCGGCCTCGTGATATGCTGTGAGAAGTTTATCTTCTTCTTTAAGATAACTTCTTTCTTTCTTCTCATGCCCAGCTAAAGTTATAGAGTAGGCATTTTCTATATGGTAAGAAGTTATATAATCGCTATCATCTTTAGCAGCTAATATAGCACTTTCATTAATTAAACTTTCTAGCTTTGCACCAGAAAAATATACTGTTTTTTTAGCTATATCTTTAATATCAATATTTTCATATGGTTTGTCCTTTAAATGAAGAGATAAGATTTTCTCTCTTGCATTAACATCTGGCAATGCAACTTCTATGTGTCTATCAAATCTTCCTGGTCTAAGAAGAGCTTTGTCCAACATATCAAGTCTATTTGTAGCTGCAATTACTACAATTCCTTCTTCTTGTCCAAATCCAGACATTTCAGTTAAAAGAGCATTTAATGTTTGATCTTTTTCATCATTATTAGATCCATTTTTTCCATTACCTCTTGCTTTACCTATAGCATCGATTTCATCAATAAATATTACAGCTTTTCCTTGAGATTTTGCCTTCTTGAATAAATTTCTTACTCTCGCAGCACCAACTCCAACATATACTTGAACAAAATCAGAACCACTAAGTGCATAAAACGGAACTCCTGCTTCACCTGCAACAGCTTTTGCAAGTAATGTTTTACCTGTACCTGGATCGCCATAAAGAATAACACCCTTTGGCATTCTAGCGCCATACTTTTGATACTTTTCTGGATTTTTAAGAAAATCTACAACATCCATTAAACTATCTTTAGCTTCTTCATTTCCAGCTACAGCATCAAAATTTAGAGCTGATTTCTTATCTTTACTAAAATCTTGCATTTCCATAGATGTTACAGAAGAAACGCCGCCTTTTGATTTGTATACAAGCATTGCAACTATTGCAAAAAGTGATACACCTAAAACTCCTGAAGGAATAGTTTTAGTAAGAGGGGGAGTGGTCTCATCCTTAACCTCTATTCCATTTAATAAGAGTTTTTCTTTTAAAGTATCAGTATGTGGGTTATCTGTAGAGTATTTATCACCACTGTTAAGTATTACAGTCATTTTGGGAGAAGTATCAACTATTACGGTTGATATTTTATTAGAATTAAGATCTTCATTAAAATAAGAGTAACCTTTATTAATTACCTTTGAGTTTATTGATGTTACTATCATTACTATAAGAGACAGAATCGCCGTTATTATAGGAATAATAATATAGTATTTTTTTATCTTATTCATTAAGTACCTCCAATTCATTAAAAGATAACTTAAGGCATACATATTTAAAACTTATTTTGTATGCCTAATATTGATTATACATATTTAAAATTAGAAGTCTAATTTCTTTCATTGATTTTACCAATGTAATTTTTGGAGAAATACTCAATTAATTTTTTTGTTGAATGCAAAAAATTTCATTAAAATAAATGTAATTGGAACACCTATAATTGCTGCTAATAAATAGGCAATAAGCTTATTTAGGCCCAGAAGATTAAATACTACTACCACAACTATATTTTGGATGATAAAATTTGGAATATATGATATTACAAACTTGATAAATTTATTGAATTGCAGTCTTTCCTTAAAGGTTATAAAACTATTCAATAAATACGATATAATCAAACCTGAAATATAACCAACTATAAATGCTATATTTTCATTCAAAAAACTTGAATATAGGTAAGAAAAAGCAGTTCCGTTAAAGGTATTTATAACGCCTATTATTAAAAAGGTAATGAATTCTTTTGTATAGAAAGTATTTTTAAACTTTTGAACTATGTTATCCATAAATTGCCTCCCACATATTTTCTTATCTATGCTAATTAATTATCAAAGATGAGAAATCTGATCTTTATTTGATTTCGTTATATATTTTCAAAATACACTTTTGTATTATTCAATAGGATAAAAGCTAAGTTGATCCAATAAGTGAAAATTTATAGAAATATGAAATTCTAATTAACAACTGTCCAATGGAATCATCCCCTTAAGAAATAAATTAGAATCTCTAAATTGATTTAATGATTATAAAGCATGTTTATTAATGAGCATATAGTTAGAGTTGTTATGCATAATATCAATTAAATACAATCTATTAGTTTATAAAAAAATTAAAGCCGTTTCTATATTTAAGAAAAATAGTACATTATTTTAAATATATTACATAATAAACAATATCACTTTCACTATAATATTATTCAACAAATTTATCAATAAAATTAACGTAATACTGTAAATCTGACTCAAGGGATTTAATTACGTCAATAATATCTTTAGCTATAACTAAACTAGTGGCCAATGCATAGCTTAATTATATTTATTATTTCTGAATAAACGCTTAACAGATTGTAAAGATTTCGCCTTCATTGAAAAAATTATTTAAAGAGAGTATTTCTACTATGATATTAACTCTTAAAACTTTGTAATTTACAAATATTTTTATAATATATTATAAAGAATATTTCAGACTCATATAATTAAGTGTATTTTATAAATGATTATATAATATCATTGAACTTTTAAATATCGTCTGTGTGATCTGATAAAATTCAAAGTATAGATTATACGGACTTATATATTAAATACAATGATCTTTTTTATTAAGCTTGCAATGTAACAATTATATGGGAGAGATATATATGATAAGACCAAGACCTCTAAAAAAAGGTGATAGAATAGGATTAATTGGAACCTCTGGTCCGGCAAAAAAGGAAAGAATAGAACCATCGATTAATGCTATGGAAGAGTTAGGACTTGAAGTTGTTTTAGGGAAAAGCTGCAAATGCCACCATGGATATTTATCTGGAAGCGATAAGATCCGAGCAGATGATATTAATGAAATGTTCGAGGATAAAACCATAAAGGGCATTTTTGCTATAAGAGGCGGATATGGAGCTGGAAGAATTTTGGACATGTTAGACTATAATATGATAAAAAGAAATCCAAAGGTTTTTGCAGGATATAGTGATGTAACGGCCCTTCATAACGTATTTAATGAAAAATGTAAACTCATAACTTTCCATACTCCAATGGCATCAACTGAATTTTATAAAGGTGTAGACAATTATACAATGGACTATTTTATAAGAAACATATTCAGTGATAAACCATTAGGAATACTTAAAAATCCAGATGGACAGGAAATAAAAACGCTAGTAAATGGAAAAGCAATAGGAAAGCTAGTTGGAGGAAATCTTTCTTTGGTTACTTCTTCTATGGGGACTCCACACGAACTTGATACAAAAGGGAAAATATTATTCTTAGAAGATGTAGACGAATATCCATATAAAATAGATCGAATGTTACTTCAATTAAAGCAATGTGGAAAATTTAGAGATGCAGCAGGAATTATTCTAGGATCCTGGAATGGATGTGATCCAATAGAAGGAAGTGGCAGCTTAACGCTAATTGAGATATTTGAAGAATTGATAAAGACAGAAAATAAGCCAACAATTTATAATCTGGCTTGCGGGCACGGCACTCCTACTATAAGCATTCCACTAGGGGCAAAAGTAAAGATAAATGGGGAAAGAAAAGAAATTGTTATTCTTTAGTTGATCACTAAAGATTGTACGTTTGGGGGGATTAAATGAAAAATGCAGTAGTTATTAGTGCAATAGCGATATTAAAGAGTGAACCAAAAAATAATTCTGAAAATGTTGACGAAGTTCTATTTGGAATGAATGTTGAAATAGTTAGAAAGGAGTTTAATGACTGGTTTTATATAAGGACCCATTACAACTATGAGGGGTATATTAACAAGGTTAATTTAATAACAAATGATAAATTAGCAGAAAAGTGGGAAAAGGAGAAAAATTCAATAGTAATTAATTCTTTTGCAGATATTCTTAATAAGCCGCAAGCATCAGGGTATCAAATTGAAAGCCTGACAAGAGGAGCTAACTTAATTTCTACTTCTGAGCATAGTGAAGATAATAAGTTTACAAAAGTTATACTACCAAATCTTAATGTGGGGTGGATAAGAAGTAGTTTCATGTCAAATTTGAAGAAGAGTTATTATATAAATGATGAGGAAAGTCTTAGGGATAGTTTAGTTTCTTCAGCAATATCATATATTGGTACTCAATATAGATGGGGAGGAAAAACTCCTCTTGGAATTGATTGTTCAGGTCTTTGTTCTATGGCGTATATGCTGAATGGAATTCTAATTTATAGAGATGCAAAAATTAAAGAAGGTTTTCCAATTAAAGAAATAAAATTTAATCAAATAAAAAAAGGAGATCTAATATTTTTTCCAGGACATGTTGCTATGTACTTAGGGGAAGGGAACTATGTACATTCCTCCACAAGTAATGATGTAGTGAAAATAAACAGTTTTAATAAAAATTCAGATAACTATAATGAGTATTTAGATAGAAGTTCAAAATTCTTTGGAAGTATATTTTAAAAGCAATTGCATAAATTATGTAACATAATCGTATATTGGGTTAATATATATTCTATGATGAAAAGAGATAAAATTTACACGACTATTAATAATTCAAAAACACATAATATAAAAGTAAAATATATTATGTGGAGGTAATGATATGAGAACACTTTCAGAAGCAGAAATATTATCTTTAACATCTGTTTTAAAGATGGAAAGTGATGGATTAGCAATGCAAAGAGCTGTTAGTTCATTAATTACGGATGGAGATTTAAAAAGACAATCAGAAGCAGGCTTATTGGCAACTGAAGGCAGAATAAAAGGAATTCAACAATTTATGAATGAAAATGGAGTGCCAATTTCAAAGGAGGTATTGTAAAATGGGAAGTATAATTGGAGATATGATTAAGAGTACCATTGATATAGATGATGAGATAATAGCATCAAGCATGCTTTCTACAGCTAAGGAAGGTGCAGATATGTATCTAAATGCAGCACTAACAAGTAGTACACCTGAATTGAGGGCTATATATTCAGCTTCATTAGGACAAATTGTTGAAGGTCATACAGCGCTTACAGAATTAACTGTTAATAGAGGATGGGTAAAACCTTATGATACACCTCTTAAACAATTAGAGGATTCTTATAATGAATCCAAAGATATAATTAACGAAATCAAAAAATAGTAAAAATGGCTTTTAGAAAAAGGTACCTGATTATAATATCATGGTACCTTTTTCTGAATTCTTAAACAAATATTAATTAGTTTTCAACTTTCTTTTATGTTAACTTGGAATTTTTCTAGGCTTGTTATATATTAAAAATAAGAATATGCCAAACAAAATAATTGTAGAACCAATAAGCTGTTTAAGAGTAACTATATCTCCAAAAATAAAATATGCTAATATACAAGTTCCAATGGGCTCACCTAAAATACTCATTGAAATTGTTGAAGTATTTACCCATTTAATCAGCCAATTAAAAATAGTTTGTCCCATTATGGTTGAAATAAATGCTAGACCAAGAAACCATAACCAATCTACTGATGGATATCCAACCAATGGATATCTACAAAATAAAGAATATGCTAGCAAAAATAAAGTACTTGATGAGTATGCTATTAAAGCATATACAATAAGAGATAAATTTTTCCTTAAATATTGGCCTATAAAAAAATAAACAGTTATAGACGCCGCGGCTATTAGGGCAAGAGAATCTCCAGCCAATGCGTTGCCTCCAATATTAAAGTCTCCAAATCCAACTATAAAACTCCCAATAATAGCTAAAATACCTCCACCAAGAGCAATCCCCCTCAATCTTTCTCCAAAAAAGAAATACCCACCTGCAAAAGCAAATAGCGGCTGAAGAGTTACAAATATAGTAGAACTTGCAACAGATGTGTAAGTTAACGATTCAAACCAAAGCCCATAATGTAATGCAAGAAAGGCACCGGAAATGCTACCTAAAATCCATTGTTTATGTGATAAATTGATTAATTCCTTAATAGTACCTTTTCGTATAAGCAAAACGGGTAGCAAAATAAAGGTAGAAAACATCATTCGATAAGTGGCTATAATAGGTGCTGGAGCGCTTGAAAGTTTTACAAATATTGCAGATGTTGAAAGTGCAACAACTCCAATTAATAATATTAAATAAAGAAAAAAACTTCGACTATTGTTCATAACTTACCTCCAAATTAATTGTAAAAATGCATGACTTTATTATATAATTGAAAAATTTGTTCATCTATACAAACAATAATTATAGCAAAAATGCTAGTATTAATTAATCTATTTTTGAAATTTTGAAATCCTAAGTAATTTTTTATTAATAGATTAGTATATTTGATTTATAGAATTTTAAGTAATAAAATAATAGTATGAATTGTTAAATATATACTATTATTTTCAGTCTAGGAATATAAATATAGACTTTAATGTTAAATCATATATGGAAATTATTTTATATTATTATGCAAGAAAAAAGTAACTTAAATATATCAAAAAAGTGAGTAAATATACCAATTTTATATTGCTTATTATAGGCAACAATGATATTCTTAATTATATGATAAATAATTTCATTTAGGAGGTGTCATTATTATGAGCATTTGCAGTTTAAATCCAGGAGAAAAAGGAATAATTTCATCTATTAAAGGAGATTCAAAATTAGTTAAGCGGTTGTTTGCATTAGGATGTATTGAAGGAACTGAGGTTGAACTTAGAAGAACAGCACCACTTGGTGATCCAATTATTATAAACTTTAGAGGCTTTGATTTAGCTATCAGAAAAAAAGATGCTAAGAATATATTATTAAAAAAATTATAATAATAGTGGCTTAAACATCTAAATTATTAGCAAAATAGGGGAGACTTAAATAAATGATAAACGTAGCTTTACTTGGTAATCCTAATGTAGGAAAAACTACATTATATAATTTACTCACTGGCTCCAATCAGTATGTTGGTAATTGGCCAGGTGTAACTGTAGACAAAAAAGAAGGTTTTCTTTTTGAGAATATTAAGATTGTTGACTTACCTGGAATATATGCTATGGATACTTTCTCAAATGAAGAAAAAGTGTCCAAGCGTTTTTTAGAAGAAGGTAATGTTGATTTAATATTAAATATTGTGGATGCATCTAATCTAAATAGAAATTTATACCTTACAACTCAACTTAAACAATTTAATAAACCAATAATATTAGCCTTGAATATGATTGATGTTTGCGAAAATAAGGGAATTGTTATTGATTATAATAAGTTGTCTAAAGAATTAGATGTCGAAGTAATTCCAATTATTGCAGGAAAAAATATAGGAGTAGATAAAGTTAAAGAAAGACTTAAAGAAGGAAACTTTACTAAACCATTGAATCATAGAAAATTTGATTTTTCATCTGAAAAAGAAGCATATAGTTTTATAGAAAATGTATTAAAATCATGTATGACAAAAAAAGAAAACATGCAGGAAAGCATTACTGAGAGATTGGATAAGTTTGTTCTACATCCAGTTCTAGCATATCCTATTTTTCTTTTACTTATGGCTCTAATGTTTCAGTTAACATTTTCTTGGGTTGGGCAACCAATTTCAGATTTGTTGGATGACCTTTTAAATAATAACATTATACCAACTGCGCACCAACTATTGTCGAATTCTTCTGCTTGGTTTAGTTCCCTAATTGTAGATGGTATTATTTCAGGCGTTGGAGGGATTATAGTATTACTTCCAATAATATTAGTACTATTTATATGTATAACTATTTTGGAGGATAGCGGTTATATGGCTAGGGTCGCATTCATGATGGATAAGTTAATGAGGAAAATGGGACTCTCTGGTAAAGCTTTTATTCCTATGATAATAGGTTTTGGATGTACAGTTCCAGCAATTATGACTGCTAGAACTTTAGAAAGTGAAAAAGACAGAAAACTTACAGCATTACTAGTGCCATTTATGTCATGTAATGCCAGGCTTCCAGTTTATACTGTATTTGCGGCTGTATTCTTTGATACTCATAGAGGATTAGTGGTATCTTCTCTATATCTACTTGGCGTTTTTGTAGCATTTTTGCTTGGTATTTTATTCAAAAATACATATTTCAAAAAAGATGAAGAACCTTTTATAATTGAAATTCCAGAATATAAGATGCCTAAAATATCATCTATTTATAAACAAACTCTAGATAAAGCTAGCGGCTTTTTACAGAAAGCTGCAACTATTATATTTGCAATGAGTGTGGTAGTATGGTTTCTGTCGAATTTTAATCTTCATGGTATGGTAAATCAAGTGGATGACAGTATATTAGCGTCAATTGGAAATGTTCTCGCACCAATTTTTAAACCTTTAGGTTTTGGTAATTGGCAATCAGCAGTATCATTACTTTCAGGACTACTAGCTAAAGAATCAGTTTTGGCTTCTATGCAAGTAATTTTTGCGGGGGATTTATCAGTAATTTTACCAATTCATTTTACTAATATTTCTGCATATGCCTTTTTAGTATTTATACTACTTTATACTCCATGTATATCTACAATTGGAACGATGCAAAAAGAATATGGAAGTAAATTAACTTTGTTTTCAATTTTCTTTCAGTTGGTTGTGGCATGGATTGCTTCTTTCCTAGTATTTAATTTGGGTGGTTTTCTTTATAACCTTGTGTATTTATTTTTAAAAACGAATAGTTTGTTTTTTTAATAATTGTTAAGAATATGATTAAGTATCATTCTAAAAACTTAAATCATACTTTTATAATAGCAGGTAGGTGAAGTTTCAATGATAGAAATATTAATTACGATTATAATAATTTCTTTTGCTGGATTTATAATTTTTAAATCTCTTAAGAATTCTTCAAAAGGAAAATGCAACTGTGGATGTAAGGGCTGTAAATCAGAAAAAATTTGTTTAGACAAGAGTAATACAGGTATAAAAATTACTCAAACAAATAAGCCTAATAATCAATAATAAAAATTAACATTAAATATATAAATTTATCCACTAAAAACATAGTATTTTAGTGGATTTTTCTTTAAATTATAAAATAGTCTATAGTATAATAACATAATGAAGAAATTTAAACCTATGATAAAATGAGAAACTGAAAGTAGGAATTAAAAAATGAATTACAAAACACATATAAATGG
>Ga0079104_1000680_pt1 | contig 31510 bp, 30 predicted proteins | sample MedtruBG_FD_76829 | JGI IMG/M metagenome (GOLD analysis project Ga0079104, IMG submission 76829) | Root nodule microbial communities of legume samples collected from California, USA - Medicago truncatula BG | ecosystem: Host-associated > Plants > Roots > Nodule | place: USA: California...
ATAGGGGTTTTGCGGCGCGATCAAGGGTGCAGCGATGGCAACCAGGATGTAGCTTGCCAGCAGCAGCTTGGACGCGGTCAGCACCGGTCCGTGTCGGCGCCTCTTAAGCGCGCTTACGATGTGGGCTTTCATGACGGGTCACCTTTCACGAAGACAGGCGCACGCGCGGATCAAGCACGGCATAGAAGAGGTCGACGAGGGCGTTCAGCACGACGAAGGCGACGGCGATGAAGGTGAGCGTCGCCATCACCACCGGCCGGTCGAGGAGTTGAATGGAGTCGATCAGAAGCTTGCCGACGCCCGGCCAGGAGAAGATCGACTCCACCACCACCGCGAAGGCGAGCATGCCGCCGAACTGCAGGCCGATGATCGTCACGATCGGCACGCTGATGTTCGGAAGGGTGTGGCGGAACAGGATCCTCCGTGACGGAAGCCCCTTGGCGCGGCAGAACCGGGTGAAGTCGAGGCTCTCGACCTCGATCGTCCCGGAGCGCGACAGGCGGGCGATCAGGGCGATGTTCGGTATTGCCAGCGCCAGGGCCGGAAGCACGAGGTGCCACAATCCGCTTGCAGTCAGAAAACTCCATTCCTGACCCAGGAAGCTTGCAGTTGAGCCGCGGCCGCCGGACGGAAACCAGCCTGTCAGGACGGCGCCGCCGAGGATCAGCATCATCGCCAGCCAGAAGGACGGAATGCTCAGTGCCGAGACGCTGGCCTTCAGGACGATTCGATCGAACAGGGTTCCGCTCCGTCGGCCGGCAAGCAGGCCGAGTCCCGTTCCGAGCGGCGCCGCGATGAGCATCGCGATAGAGGCAAGTTCAAGCGTTGCCGGCAGTTTGCTCATCACCAACTCGAAGGCCGGCTGATGATAAATATAGGAGGTGCCGAAGTTCCCGCTGACGACATTGCCGATGAAGACGAGGTACTGGCGCCAGATCGGCTGATCGAGACCGAGTGCGATCGTTGCAGCCCGAATGTCCTCTGGCGTGGCGGTTTCAATGTTGACGACGTTGAAGACCGGATTGCCGACGCTGTGAATGCCGATAAAGCCAATCAACGACATGGCGATGAGGAGCAGGAAGGCTTGCGACAGTCTTCCCAATGCAGTCGAGATCATGCCCATGACCGCTTACTCCATTGCCGGAAGCGTCTGCATCGCAGTCGTCCAGCCGCGGGGGTGCATGACATAGGAGCCGATCAGCGGGCCGTAACCGACGATGTGATGGAAATGGTAGAGCGGTATAATCGCCTGGTCGGCCATCACGAGTTCCGTCGCCTGCGCGAGTGCCGCGTTCCGCTCCGGCCCCACCTCAATGCTCTCCGCCTTTGCCAGCATCCCGTCGAAGTCAGCGTTCTGATATTTCCCGAAGTTCAGCGCTCCGGTTCCCCGCTCCGGATTCGGGGAAGCTAGGAGGGTATGGAGAATGATGTCGACCGCCTCGCCGGAGGTGCCGCCGTACCAGACGCCATAATCCCCTGCCGCCCGCTTGGTATTGAAGACCGAGAACGGTGCGGCTGCAGGCTGGGCGTTTACGCCGATGCGGGCCCAGCTCTGGGCGATCGCCTGAAGGCTCTCGGCGTCACCCGGGTAGCGGCCCGCCGGCCCAGCAAGAACAAGGTTGAAGCCATCCGGGAGACCGGCTTTTGCAAGAAGCGCCTTTGCTTCGTCATAGTTCGGAGCCTGAGGCTGCAATTTGGCGGAGGTGCCGGGCAGGCCGTTTGGAAAGACCTGAGCGGCAGCCGTGCCGTAGCCCGCAAGGATCTTGTCGACGAGAATGCCCCGGTCGGTTGCCAGCGCAAGCGCACGGCGCACGAGCAGGTTCTTGAACGGATTGGCGATCGGTTCGCCTGACTTGTCCGTCACTCCCGGAAGCGTGTCTCGCCCTACGTCGAACTGTACGAAGTTAATACGTGCCGCACCCACGCTCGCGATCTTGGCGCCGCGCTCTTTCAACGAGGCGACGTCACGTGCCGGAATGGCATCGGCCACATCGACCTCTCCAGTGCTGAGCGCCGCCACGCGCGCTGCTGGGTTCTCGATGACCCGGAAGGTAACCTTGGACCAGGCAGGTTTGCCACCCCAGTAGTCGTCGTTCCGGGCAAGCCTCAGGCTCTCGCCGGAACTCCAGCTTTCGAACCGATAGGGTCCCGTACCGAGAGGCGGAGAACCGGCATTGAGTTCCTCCGTCGTCTGAAAACCCTCAGAGGGCCGATGCATCACAAAAATCGAGGAGAAGAAGAGCGGCAGGTTGGGGACCGCGCCATTCGTCTCGATAAGGACGGTAAGGGGATCTGGTGCCGAGACCGACTTGATGCCGCTCACATAGGAGCGAAAGCCGCCGCTCGGCGGTTTCAGGACGTCCCGGATGCGCTCGATCGTGTAGACGACATCGTCTGCGTCAAAGGCCGAGCCGTCATGGAACCGGACATTTTCGCGGAGCTTGAACTCCCATTGGGTATCGGACAGAGGCCGCCAAGAGGTGGCGAGGCCGGGCTTTAGTTCGAGCTTCTCATCCTGATAAACGAGACGCTCGTAGATATGGGAGAGCAACGAGGTGTTTTCATTGAGGTTGGCATACTGCGGATCGAGCGTCATCAGCTTGTAGGACGTGGCGATCCGAAGCTCTTCCTGTTCCTGTGCCACTACTGGCGTAGCTGGGGCATTCCACAAGGAGATCGAGATTAGAAATGCGGAAATGAGGCGTGGGCAAAGTCGGCTTCCCAGTTTCATTTGAAGTTCCTTGTTTTGGTTGTTGGTAGAGGCGGGGCGCCGCGGTGGAGCGGTCTCCATCGCGTCAGTTCACGGATCGATTGTGGAAGCCCGGCGTGCTCAGCGGAGATGCCGGGCGAATGCGCCCTTATGGAGCGGTGGGGCAGTTCAGCCGTTCGGCAACGCCGGTTTTGCTGCGGGTAGGGTCAGCCGGTCGGTCACACCAAGATCCATGTCGATCTTCAGGAGGTCGGCGATGACGCCGCGGATTTGCGGCCACGGTTCCTCGGGGCTGTCGGGGGAGGGCTGCCACTTGGTGACAGTGGCATGGAGCTTGGCGGCAGCGCCGGCGACTGACACCGCTGGTGTCTCCCACAAGGTTTGCGCGGCGTGTTCCTCGGCAATGAATGCACGGTCCTCTGCTTCAAGGGCTTCGCTATAGTCTGCGTCACTGGCAGCCGTTTTCGGGGTGGACGCGGAAAGGCGCGAGCCAGCCGTCGCAAAGAGCCTTGTCTCGAGCCGTTGCTGACGCAAGCTTGATTCGCTCAAACGTTGCCAAGCGCTGCACCATTGATGCCAAACCACGAGCGCGGGATCTTCGTCGCGTGCATCCGAAGACAGGGGCTTCGTCCGGGTAAGCTCTTGATGTGTGGGTAATGACGCCGCCACGAATGAATGGAAGTCTCCCCGCGTGACCGCAGACAAAGTTCTGCTATTGTCGGAATCAGCCATGATCCGAGCTCCCGTAAGCTTGGTTGTGGTCAGGCTGTATTCGGTGTTCCCGCACCGGATGCAGCCGCAGTTCTCTTGATACCGCCATTCGAGAGTGAACTGCAGTCTCAAGTAACGTCTAGGTAGCACACGAGATCAGATTGATCAATTCGAAATCAGATGATGTCAACGAAATCACGGGTGCACAAATACGTGCGGCCCGTGCGTTGATCCGTTGGAGTGCAAAAGAGCTTGCAAAAGCAGCTGGTATTGGCGTCGCAACGGTGAGCCGCGCGGAAGTTGAGGATGGAACCACATCCCTTACGGGTGCAAACCTAGCCGCCATCCGACTGGCTTTGGAAGCGGCCGGTATTGAGTTCATCCCGGAAAATGGTGGCGGCGTGGGTGTTCGTTTCAAGAAGCAGTAGTTGGCTAGGCCGTTTATGGCCCGAACGAATCGGGCAAGCGACGCGCTTTATGGCTTCACATCGGGTTTCGACTGCGAGAGTCTGGCTCTCGGTCTCTAGTCGGGAGGTTCTGGCCCGGCAACCGCGATAGGGACCTTACCAACCAGCAGTCCACGATAGTGCTTTTCGACGCTGACCCGTCGTTGGAAGGTAGTGGTCGGAGGAAATCTGCTTATCGCGCTGCGCACGGCTGCCGCCTCCGCGATATGTGTCAAGTATCTCGCCCGCGAAGACCCCGGACTCTCGGGATGATCGGCGCCGGTCATCGGTCTGCCTTTCAATTGCGGGCGGCCATCCAGCAGAGGCCTTTTAAAAGGGTCATCGCCTGGAACTTCCATCCCGAAATGCTCGCCGGGCGGTCACGCGAGATCTTGTGCTGCCCTTCGAGGCTGTCGGACTCGACAGGCTGGGCGCAGAAGCGGAGTAGGCACCTCACACTTGGTTCGTCCGCCGGACCATGCAGGCGGGAGCCGTCTTGGGCCACTGCTGTCGCGCGACTCTTCAGCTCATGACATGCACCCCGCTCACGGGTATCTCCAGTGCGTGGTATTCCTAGGATCCGACGCGCTTTCGGTCAGATTCGAAAAGAAACGAAATATAATTGACAAAAACGAGCAAAGACGGCATTGTCACGCAATGGGAGCTGCATACAATCCGTGTGCGGGAGGCGCGGGTCGGACCCGGCGCGGAACGAGACGAGCTCAAGGTGACGAATTCAGTTGGTATCATCGCGGATGACTATACTGGCGCCCTTATGGTTGCTTGTTATCTCGAAGCGGCGGGAATCTATGCCCCGCTCGTTTTCCACCCTGATGCCGAAGTAGCCGAGTCATCTGTAGTGGTGGCGGGCACGCGTGCACGAACGATCGAGGCCGCTACAGCGGTCTCGAACGTCGTAGAATTTCTGGACGGCTCCGCAATGGGGGGCAGTTCGAGGTTTGTTTACAAACCTAGCGCCAGTTTCGACTCGACCCCTTCTGGAAATATCGGCCCCGTCGCGGATTGTCTCGCGCAGCGGACTGGCTGGGCCCCGACTTTCATGGCGGCGGGTTTCCCGGAGGTCGCCATAACGACGCATCTTGGCTATCTGTTTTATAGGGGCAAGATCGTTACGGCGTCGATCAAGCGCTTCGACCCTCTGACGCCAATGCCCGATCCGGATCTCGTGCGCTTCCTGTCACAGCAGACTGATCGAGGTGTGGAACTCGTTTCGCATCTCGACATGTGCAGGGGACGCCGGTTCGTCGAGAATAAAATCAGCGCCCTGTCTTCAAAGGGAGCGGGGCACATCTTCTTTGATGTGAGCGATGAGGCGGACCTTCGCCTGGTCGCCGATTTGGCAGCCCGCAGCAAGTCGGTTTTCATCGCAAGCGACCCTGTTGCGGTTGCGTTTGCCAAAAATATCGTGGGCAACAGCGCGATCGCACGCGCCGCGCCACGGCACGTGAGCGGTCCGGCCGCCGTCCTGGTTGGAACGGTCGCGCCCGTAATCCAACGTCAACTGGCGGCCTTCTCGGAAGTCCACCCAGTCCTGGCACTTGATCTGACGCAATCAAAGAATCCCGAAGCAATTGCTTCCGATGCGATGGAATGGGCCGCCGAGCATGTCGGAAGCCGGCCCTTTGCCATCGCCACGTCCAGAGACCAATCCGACGTCGAGCGCGCGCATGCTGCCTACGGCTCCATTGGAGCGGCGCGGCGCGCCGAAGAAGTCCTCGGGATCTTGGCCCGTGAGTTCAGGGCACGCGGGATCAAGCGATTTCTCGTCGCCGGCGGAGAGACGTCGGGATCGGTCGTCTCGGCGCTTGGCATCAAGGCTGTCCGGGGTTTCCCGGAGGGGCCTCTGGGGACCGGCTTCTGCGTGACGACGGGCGAGGATCCGATTTCGCTCTTCTTGAAGCCCGGGAAATTCGGAAGCGATGACGTGTTGCTCGAAGCGCTCGATCATATGCGTTGAGCGGCCGCAGGGAGGCGGCAGAAGCGAAGCGGCGTAAAGCGGGTCACGTGGGATCAATGCGCCGGCACCATGACGGTAAGACTTTCAGATCCATTTGGCGACATCGTGATTGGAGGAGATTGATGGGAAAGCGCTGGAAATTCAGACCCGAAAACTCGAATTGGGGCGACTTTGGAGAGGACGATCAGGTCGGCCGGCTCAATCTGATCACACCTGAAATTCGGCGCAAGGCAGCGGCCGAGGTGAAGGAGGGTATCGCCTTTTGCCTGAGTATTCCCCTCGATTTGCCAGGCGGAAACCTGCTCGTTTCCAATCGCATGCCGCCTTCGCGCACGATCGCTGAAAAGAACGGACGGCCGTTCGTCAACTTCCCCTTCTGCTGTGACAATCCGCAATGGAACGACATTGCGAGCGACGACGCGATTACGATCTTTACGCAATACTCGACGCAATGGGACGCGCTGAGCCATGTCGGTTATGAGTTTGACGCTGACGGCGATGGGGTTGCCGAGGTCGTCTACTACAACGGATACCGCGGCGGTAAGGACATCGTGGGACCAAGCCCTGATGTCGAAGCCGGTGCCCGGCATCTTGGAATCGAGAATATGGCGGAGACCTGTGTTCAGGGCCGCGGCGTCATGGTCGATCTTTTTGCCCGATTTGGAAGCGATCGCAAGTTCGTCGGTTACGACGATCTCATGCGTGTGATCGAGGCCGACGGCGTGAACATCGAAAGGGGTGACATGTTGTGCCTCCATACGGGATGGACCAAGGCGGTGGTCGCCCGAAAGGACACGCTCGACACCCAGCTACTTCACGATTCCCACGTTGTGCTCGATGGAGCTGACGAGAAGCTGCTGCGGTGGATCGATGACAGCCAAATATCAGCGTTGATCGCCGATAATTTCGCCGTCGAGGGCTTCCAGAACGCGAGCCCTGACGGAAGTGCGAACTTCCCGGCGATGCCCCTGCACAGACGATGCATCGTCGAATTGGGGATCCATCTGGGCGAGTTGTGGCACCTTTCCGAGCTGAACGATTGGCTGAAGGTGCACGGCCGGTCTCATTTCCTCTTAACAGCGCCACCTCTGCGGTTGCCAGGTTCGTTCGGTTCGCCGCTGACTCCGGTGGCGACCGTCTGAAGTCCAAAGAGTTTCAAAGACAACAAGATCTACGACTTTATCAAAGGAGAGAATTTATGGCCCCAATTCAAGTTGGTTTGGTCGGCGCCGGACCGTGGGCGGACATCTTCCATGCTCCGATGATGGCTAGCGGCCCGGAAACCGCCCTTTCCGCCATCTGGGCACGACAGCCAGAAGCCGCGAAGCGTCTCGCGGCAAAGCATGGCGCCAAAGTCGCCGGGACGTTCGACGAACTCTTGGAAATGTGTGATGCCGTCGTCTTCGCTGTACCGCCCAACGTCCAAGCAGAATTCGTGCCGCGCGCCGCTGCGGCGGGGAAGGCTCTTCTGCTCGAAAAGCCCTTGGGACTTGACGTCAAGGAGGCAGAGAGGGTTGCGAACGCTGTGAACGACAGCGGCGTCGTAAACCAGATAATGCTTACCAATCGATATAGCACGCGCGTCCGAAGTTTTCTCAAGGACGTGAGAGCGCAGCAGCCCCTTGGTGCCGTCGCTACTTATATAAACGGCGCCATTCTGCCAGGTGGATTGTTCGCGACGCCGTGGAGAGTGGACAAGGGTTCGCTGCTCGACCTCGGCCCGCACGTTATCGACATCTTTGACGCGGCCCTTGGCCCAGTCGTCGACATTCACGGTGCGGGCGATCCGCGCAAATGGTTTGCAATAACCTTGCGTCACGAAAGCGGAGCCGTGAGCCAGGCAGCCCTGTCCCTGGCAACGCCGGTCGAAGGTGAGGTCACGGGAGTAAGGGTCTTTACGGACAAAGGGGAGGTGACGATGGATTTCGTAGGTGCCTTCGGAGACCCCAACGCGCCTGCGACCATTCGTTCGGAATTCGCGGCCTCTATCTCCGCCCGAAAGCCGCATGAAATAAACGTGAATCGCGCACTCTATCTTCAGCGTCTGCTGGATTGCGCCGCGCGCTCTGCAGGGCTCTGATTTCCGCCGCCGATAGCGGCCGCGTTGTCTAGTTTACCATGGGTTGGAGTGGGACCTTTGCGGAACGCTTGCGGTCAAGGTTCGCATTCGCGATGTCGGGAGTGAGCGCATGAGCGAAAGGCTTGAATATGGAGCCGTCGAGATCAAGTGGACGGGGTGGCCAAAGGGGATCACCGGGGCAATTCTCCAGGCGACCGAAGCACTGGGAGATGCACGCGCTGATACGCACGTCACGCTGGTTGTTGATGCATTATCCATCGAAGAGGCGCACCGCCTCTCGTTATTCGAAGCACTGCGTGGCCTGGTTCATTCGAGTGTGCTCGAAAGGCCGGGGCTGCGGGCTAATCTGGTCTTTGGGGGGAGCGACGATGATCGGCGACAATTCAGCCGTTATCTTGCTACCGCGCCATACGTGTTTGGCGCGAGCATAGACCTCGGGAGGCATGGATGAGCATCTTCGTATCGGGGGCGGCGGGCGGCATCGGAAAAGGTGCGTGCACTGTCTTGAAAAGCCGCGGTGAGCACGTCATCGGCCAGGACCTGGTTGGAGGCGAATTCGTGTCGCCAAACATGATCGGCGACTTGCGCAGTGCTGACTTCATTGAGCGCATTGAACGGACCTTGAGCGCAGGCCTGCAGGATGGCAGCCTGACAGGCGTGGTGGCGGCTCATGGCGTATCCGGCGCCGGAAGATTGTCCGAAATAGGCCGAGCACGAGCAGAAACAATTATGGAGATCAATTTCGAATCGGTGGTGACGCTATTCGAAAAGGTACGGGCTCCGCTTGAAAAATCGGGGGGTGCTTTTGTCGTCATCGTCAGCCAGGCGGGACTGGTCGGAGAGGCGGGCAATGGAATTTATTGCGCTTCGAAGTTTGCTTTATCGGGGTGGCTCAGAGGTCTTGCCAAAGAGACTTCAATTCGTTTGCGCGCAATCCATCCAGGCGGGATCCGTACGCCGTTGCTTGACAATGCCCTGCGCGACATGGCCGCGGCGCAGTTCATCACCTACGAGGAGCTAACCGCAAAACGGTATGGCAGCTTGCCCGCAGGAAGGCTGGGAGAACCGAACGAACTGGGGGAACTGATCGCGCTCGCGCTGGCCCTGCGCGCTCCTGGCCTGGTTGAGACCGCCATCACGGGCGGCGAAGTACTGTGGTAGTTGCGAGGCGTAGGTCTACCGTCACTCACCCCCTTGAACCTGGGCCGACACGATCCCCGCAGAGTCTGTCGAGCGCGACGCCTCTTGTATTGATGACGAATGTCGACGAGTGACCTTGCGCGCCGTCAGTTCGGCGTTCCCTCAACTCATCAAAAGACCAAGCGGCGTGGAGTCACTACGCCTTGCTATCTCGCATCTGGCAGGCAGGACTCGACACCGCTAAAGGACCAGGAGACGGCAAAACGAACAAAATACGCCACAAACGAATAAATATTGACACAATAGAGTAAAAACGATAGGTGTTGATCACGACAGCGTACGTGCTGGAGGTGCCGTCGCCATCAACCCACTGCCAGCTGCAAGGCGGCGCGGGACCGCGAGTTGGCGTCTGTCCCGGGAGGCTCGGGGGGCAAGCGGCGGGCGCAATCGCGCCGGTAGTGGATCGGGCTTGTTAGGTCGAACTGGGGAGGAAAACATGAAGAAACATCTATTCGCAGCGGTCGCAATTTGCGCACTCGGTACGTCGGCTCACGCCGAACGGTTCGTGATGATCACACATACGCAGGGTACAGACCCTTTCTGGCCGATCGTCGAGAAAGCGGGCAAGGAGGCTGCCAGCGCCGTCGGCGCCGAGTTCGAGTACAAGTTCGCCCCATCGGGCGACATGGCGGATATGGCCAAGCTGGTAGAATCCGCAACAGCAACCCAACCGGACGGAATCGTTGTCTCGCTGCCCGACGCCGATGCCCTCGGCGGCGCCATCAAAGCTGCTGTCGCAAGCGGGATTCCGGTTATTACGATCAATTCCGGATTGGATAGCTCCGAGAAGGTTGGCGCGATCATGCATGTCGGCCAACCGGAATCTCTGGCGGGCGAAGCTGCTGGCAGGAGAGCAAAGGCGGAGGGCGTCAAGAAGGCGCTTTGCTTGAATCAGGAGGCGTTCAACACCGCGCTCGTCGACAGGTGCGAAGGCTACTTCAAGTCTCTTGGTCAGGATTTGAACATGATCGACGTCTCGAACGACGTGGCGCAAATCAAGACCCGGACAGCCGCCGCTCTCGAGGCCGATCCGGACATTGATGCGCTGCTGGCCACTGGACCGCACGTCTGCGAGGCGGCCGCCGCCGCCGTGGAAGAGGTCGGTGCCAAAGTCCATCTCTCTTGTTTCGACCTGTCCGCTCGCGTGATCGATTTGGTCAAGGCCGGGAACGTAAAATACACGATTGACCAGCAGCCCTATCTCCAGGGCTACATGCCTGTCGTTCTCCTGCATCTGTACCGGTCTTATGCGGGCCTGCTTCCAGGCGCTGACCTGCCATCAGGACCCGGTTTCGTCGATGCGACCAATGTAGACGCGGTCGCTGCCCAAGCCGGCACGAACCGCTGACATTCACGCAAATGCAACGGGAGAAGGGTAGTCGCGCCCTTTTCCCTAAGTGGAGGAGAGTTTATGGCGCCGATTGGCAGCACCATTTCAACCCCGAGAGTCGAAGCAGACCGCCTGGCAAGGACCGGCGGCTTGGCCAATTTGAAGCGGCGGCCGGAAATCGGTACGTTCCTGGTGATGATCGCCGTCGTGCTCGCGATCGCATTTGCAAGCCATGGCACCGCATTCAACGCTCTCGGAGTAAAGAACAACCTGTCCATTATCGCCCAGTTCGGCATCATCGCCACAGGTGCAAGCCTACTGATGGTTGCCGGCGAGTTCGATTTGTCGATCGGATCAATGATCGGCTTCGCAGGCATGTCCATGGCGATGATGCTGAAATGGGGCCTGCCGTTCGGACTGGGGCCGGCGGGACCCGCAAGCGCATTCTTGATCACGTTGATCATGACTCTAGCCCTAGGGTGGCTTATTGGGACGATCGTCGTGCATTCGAGGCTCTCCAGCTTCATCGTCACACTCGCATTCCTGTTCTTTCTTCGCGGGATCACGGAGGTCTGTTTTCGGGGAATCAACCAGTCGACGCAGATATCCGGCCTCCCGGATTTCAAACAGGAAAGCTGGTTCGCCGCGGTTTTCGGCGGAGAAAGCTTCCAATGGCTCTACAGCCTCTGGTTCAGATTGGGAGGGAATGTCAATCGTTCCGGATTGCAATGGGTCACAGGCTTGGATGCACGCGTGGTCTGGTGGATCGCCATTGCCGCAGTAGCCTACCTCGTTCTCTCTCGAACTCAGGCTGGCAACTGGATTTATGCAACGGGGGACAATCGCGAAAGCGCGCGAGCAAATGGCGTGCCCGTGAACAAGGTACGTATCGGACTTTTCATGTTCACGGCCTTCTGCGCGACTATCTTCGCGGCGTGTCAGGTCTTCGACACGAATACGGCCGATGCTGGCAAAGGGAATCTCAAGGAACTCGAGGCGATCGCGATCGCCGTCGTTGGCGGAACGTTGATGACGGGTGGTTTCGGTTCGGTCGTCGGCGTTGCCTTTGGTGCCATCACATTCGGATTGGTAGCAAACGCCGTCTTCTTCATCCCGGCGATTGACGGAAGCTACTACCGCGTCTTTGTCGGCATCATGCTTTTGATCGCGGTGTTCCTGAATGAAAGTGTTCGCAAGCGGATTACGGGAGGAATCTGAGATGGTCGAACCCCTAATCCGTGTGCGCAGCCTGGTGAAACAATTCGGGCCATTCACGGCGCTCAACGGCATAGATCTAGACATCTACCGCGGCGAAGTTCACGCGCTGCTTGGCGATAACGGAGCGGGCAAGTCGACGCTTATCCGCCTCCTCAGCGGTCTTTACCGCCCCGATGGCGGGCAGATATTCGTCGAAGGCAAGCCGATGCGATTTCGTAGCCCGCGAGATGCGAGCAAGGCTGGCATCGGGACGGTCTATCAGGAGCTCGCCTTGAACCCGCTGATGAGCGTCACGCGAAACTTCTTCATGGGGCGGGAGCTTTTCTGGGGCACCAAACCATTCGGCCTGCTGAGGATGCAGGAAATGGATCAGATCACGCACGAGGAAATGATCAAGATCGGCATCGACATTTCCGATCCACGCCAAGCCGTGGGGACGATGTCAGGGGGGCAGAGACAGACCCTGGCGATCGCGCGCGCAATTTATTTCGGGGCTAAGGTCCTGATCTTGGACGAGCCCACATCGGCTCTCGGTCTCAAGCAGCAGATGGAAGTACTCAAGACCATCGTGCGGGTTCGGGGCCGAGGAGATATCGCGATCATTTTCATCACGCATAACGAGTTGCATTCGAAGCTGGTTGCCGACCGCTATACGTTCCTCGCGCTCGGCGAGGTAATCGGCGGTGGCTTGAGCGAAGAACTTGCCGGAGAACAGGTGCGTCACCTGATGGCGGGTGGCGTGGAAATGAAAGATCTCGTCAAGGAACTGGCGGCCGCTCGAAACGAAACATTTCGCCACGCGTCCTGATCGTAACCGAACCCGGAATACGCGGTCACGGCCCGCAGCCTACCGCTGTCGAAACGCAGGAAGAAGGGCATGGAAGCGTGCGGGAAGATTCAGACGAAAATGTCAGGCAACATGCGTAGCTTTGAGCGAAACTCAACAATCCTGTCAATTTTGGAGGCGCAAGAACACGCGACGATTGAAACGATGGCGTCTGCTTGCGGAACATCGGTACAGACGATCAGGCGGGACTTGAGGGATTTGGAGAAGGCTGGACGCGTCGTTAGATTCCACGGGGGAGCGACGTTACCAGGAGGCCCGAAGCTCCTGAACTACGACGCCGGAAGGCATTTGGATGAAAAGCAGACAGCCGCCGAGCTTGCGGCGGATCTGGTCCCTGATGACGCGTCGGTTTTTATAGCCGGCGGCTCCACCCTCGCGCTGGTTGCGCGGCATCTGAGAAGGCGGGAGGGGCTCACTATTATTACCAACAACATCCCGGCGGCGGCTGCGCTTTTCGACAGAGACGGGATGGAGCTGCATCTTGTCGGAGGCTTGGCGCGGACGACGAGCGGTTCGATTACGGGCGAACGCGCAGTCGAATTCATCGAGAGGTTCAAAGTTGACATTGCTTTGATCGGCACCAGCGGAATTGATGCCGACGGAACTCTGCTCGAGTATGATCAAAGCATTGTTTCCACGACCGCTGCAATGATCGCGAGATGTCGCCGTCGGGTACTCGTTGCAGACTCCTCAAAGTTCGACGGCGGTGGAATTGCGCGCGGCATTCACATCCGAGAATTCAACGATTTCGTCACAAACCGTGCTCCGCCCTCTGCCGCTGCGCGTATCCTTGCAGAGAGCGACGTCCGAATTCACTTTCCCGGCGACATCAAGGGCCAAGCGCGCTAAGCCTCGTGATCTGGGCCATGCGTAAATGCCTAATACGAGCTTTGATCCGCATATAGCTGTGACTATGTCACAGCCAAGCGGTGCTCAGCTATTGCAAAAAAGGACAGTAACGATCAAAAGAGTTGGGAAGAATTACACGATACGAGCAAATCCTAAAAAAGATGCGCAGCTTCGAACGTAACGCGGCAATCCTCTCGATTCTCCAAAGCCAAGAACATGCCACCAACGAGACCTTGGCGGCAGCCTGCGGAACGTCCGTTCAGACCATACGGCGCGATCTAAAGGAGCTTGAAAAGCTCGGACGGGTTATACGGTTTCACGGTGGAGCGACGCTGGCGGGCGGGCCCGCGATCCTGAATTACGATGCAAGAAGCCACCTTCAGGAAAAGGAAACAGCCGCGAAACTCGCTGCGACGCTCGTCCCGAACGATGCGTCGATATTTCTCGCAGGGGGTTCGACACTGGCGCTGACGGCACAACATCTCCGCAGCCGAAGTGGACTCACGATCGTGACCAACAATATTCCCGCGGCGGCGGCGTTATTCGACAAGGAAGGAATTCAGCTTCATCTTGTCGGTGGTCTGGCAAGGCCAACAAGCGGATCCATAACGGGAGATCGAGCGGTTGAATTCATCGGGCGCTTCAAAGTTGATATTGCACTCGTTAGTACCAGCGGCATCGATCTCGACGGCACCTTGCTCGAATATGATCAAAGTCTTGTTTCGGTTACAACGGCGATGATCGCAAACTCCCGACGAAAAATACTTGTCGCCGATGCGTCAAAGTTCGATGGCGGTGGCATTGCAAGAGGCGTTCATCTTCGCGAATTCGACGATTACGTAACCGATCGCGCCCTGCCGGCTGCCGCAGAGCGAATGATTAGAGAAAGCGGGGTCAAGATACATTTTCCCAGCAGCGAGTAAGTGTCGGCGGGGATTATCTTGGGCGTCGCCACGTCGTGACAATGATACTGCTCACACTCAAACGCGCCAAATTAGATCAAAAAAGAAAAAATATTGACAAAAACGGTCTGATTGCAGACATTGTGATTCCCGCGCTCTCGAATTGGCTCTGCACAATCTCTGCTCGCCAGCGTTTGGCATCGCGGGTCGCTGTAAGGAGCTACAAGCATGTCCCTCATTGGAAATAGTCAGCCATTGGCTTACTTTAGACGCCCGTCCGGTGGGTTGGCGATGCTGGCGATCGATCAAAGAGAGACTATGCGGGCCATGTTCGCCGACGCTGGAAAAGGCGTCGTGACGGATAACGACATCATCGAGTTCAAGCTCGCAGCCTTACGGGCGCTTACTCCCATTGCGTCAGCTGTCTTGATCGACCAGGACTTCGCATGGGGTCAGGCGATTGACGAGCGCGCGGTGGCGCCAGGTTGCGGCCTGATTGCTGCCGTGGACCGCTTCTACCCACGCGGGGACGAAATCGTCGGCGATTCCGAGATCGACGAGCGCATAGACTTCAGAGAGTTGGCAGCCGACGGCGCTAAAGCGCTCAAGCTTCTTGTGATCTGGCGACCTGACGAGCCGTCGGAGAAACGTGTCTCAATGGTAGACGACTTCATAAGCCGCTGCCGGGCGCACGGTCTCGCCAGCATTATCGAGCCGGTCTCGCGTAAGCCGCGCAGCGGAGAAGGCGATCTGGATGCAGGCATTATCGACGCCGCTAGGGAACTCGGTAATCGAGGGCAGGATCTCTATAAAGCCGAAGTGCCTTTCAGGCGCGACCTCAACGAAAGCGAGGTCCGCCGGAGATATGCTCAACTGCATCGTCATATCGCGTCTCCCTGGGTCATCCTATCATCTGGAGTCTCGTCGGACGACTTCGCTAAATCACTGGACTGGGCGTGCAGGGAAGGGGCACAGGGCTTTCTGGCCGGCCGCGCCGTTTGGAAGGATTGCATCCATTCCTCTGACGTCGCATTAGCTCTGCGGACCGATGCTGTCGATCGGCTTCGTCGCCTCTGCGAGGTGGTGGATGCTGCGGTCTGACGCAGTGTGAAACAGAGATTTGGAAATGACTGCCTCGTGAACCTTAGTGAATATCGGCTTTGTTTATCGCTTTTTTTCCTTTCCGCCGGAACCGGCATCGGAGCCTGGGCATCCAGTCTTCCGCTGCTCGCGGCCGAGGCCGAACTCAACAAAGGCGAGCTCGGCGCATTGCTTTTGCGCTTCGCCCCCGGTGCGATACTCCTCATGACGGTCGCGGGGAGGTTCGTCGATAAATTGGCAACAATTGTCCACTCTGGCTCGTGGGAACACGGTTTTCGGTGGTGCGTTCGCGGTAATTCCCTTCGTCGACAGCTGGCCAATACTGGGGTGTCTCATATTCGTGGTCGGGTGCGGCTTCGGCCATGGACCTGGTCGCTGGCGTCGGGCGTGTCGTCGTTCTTATAAATCACACAAATAAGGCAGGAGAATCGAAGGTCCTGACGGAATGTACGCTGCCGCTAACCGGAAAAGGCGTCGTCAACCGCATCATAACTGACCTTGGTGTGCTCGACGTAACACCGAGCGGGTTGAAGATCGATGAATTGGCGCCAGGAACCACCAAACATGATCTCCGCGGAGCAACGGAGGCGCGGATAATCATCCGAGACGGCGAACTGGCGTGAAGAAGACAAGAGGGGACATTTCTCCACGTCTGACCCAGCACCGCTCGTTAAGGAGCCAAACGTGCCAGAGGGGGCGTCGCGGTCTCAATCTCTGTCAACTCACGTGCTTGATCCCCCGGTGGGGAGGCCGGGGAGACCATGTTGGTTCGTGCTACGTCAGCGTCCGTTGGTGTAAGCGAGGGAGGCAGAATTGCCTACGGTGGTGGGACATCGACGCAAACACCCCAATTCACGTTGAACGCAGGAACCCCAAGCGGCAGCAGAATGCAGCTATAATAGACCTGATACATCTTTACGTCGCCTGCCGGTTACTGGTGGCGACAACGAGCCATTCGACGGCAGCAAGACCAAGGCGGGTGCCAAAGATGACCGCGAAAGGAATTCTTTCGCAGCCACCTATGTTTCTCTGGAGGCTTGTATCGAACCGCGAGCGGGCTAATCTTCGAACTTGACGTCTCGTGTCAGCTTGGCGATTTCAGCGAGAGTTTCTTCACCCGTCTTACGGTCACGCTGCCAAATGTTGCGGCCGACGATAACACCGCGCGCGCCCCCGCGGAGGGTTTGAGCAACGGCTTCGATTGTCTCCGACGGAGGGCCCGAAAGCGGGCCACCGGCGATAACCAGCGGGACCTTCAGTTCTTCGGACAGGCGCTTGGTACGTTCCTCGCCGGGGAAGGCGATTTTGATGATGTGCGCGCCGAGATCATAAGCAATGCGGGCGACCTTTTCCTCCTGGACAATCACTTCCTGCGTGCGCGGCGCGCCCATGATCACGGGCTCGAGAACCAGAGGAATATCCCAGTGATCGCATGAGGCGACGACTTTTCCGACGCGCGCGCACATCTGCACACGCTCGTGCCTGGAGATATTCCACGGGAAGAGCATCTTGACGGCATCGACGCCCATGCGAACGGCTTCCTCAACCGTCGTAATCAGATCATGTGATCCGCCGCCGTCTAACTCACGGTACTCATTGTAAGTGTCGATTGTCAGAACGCGCGTGAGATGTGGGCGAGCGGCGAAGAATTTCTCAGTCTGCTTGACCTGTCCAGGGGTCATCATAAAGCCGGTCACATCGTGGTCTGCCCATGCCGCAAACGGTGCGGACGGCGTTTCAAGCCCTTCGATGCGATCAAAAATGAGGCCGTGGTCAACGGGCATGATGATCGCCGCGCGATCGCTGGGCAAGGTACGACGAAGACGATATTCCATCGACATAGCATTCTTCCTATCTTCTCGACGGCCCCGGCCGTCCCAATTGGCGCTGAACCCGATCTTGATCCTATTGTACGGACAAGACGGACGTTACGTATCTACGCTCCGCTATTCTGAGGTGTCAAGGACAAACAGAAAAGCGTGGGCAAGAGCAAAGGCGCGAACACGAGTTCAGATGACGCGACCTGCAACATAGCCTGAAGATTTCGAATGCCAATCGCGGCCCCAAGCGGCGCGGTCTTCTGCTCAGATACGATGGCCGCCACAACTCTCAAGCCGCGGCAGTCACATCGTATATTTAGATATTCAGAGGTAGATCCAATGGCTGTATTGCCGGGTTTGCGCCGGCAGCTTACGCACTCGCGCTTACTCGGCCTCGCTCGCGCCATGTGTGATTTCTGCTGGAGCCTCTGCATCCACGGAAATCGTCACCACGTCGCTGCGTACGAACGACCGATAAAAATCAAAAACTCTCCCCACGTCAGAGCGAGAAGTTGATTGCACAAACAAAACTGGTGCACCTCTAGCTAATCCTAAGTGCTTCGCAGTATCGGGTGGCGCGCCAATCGCCGCGACTTCCCGTCTCGCGGCGTAGATCGAGAAACCAGCTTCGGCTAACGTGTGGTTCAATGACGCATTACCCTGCAGCACCGGCTTTCCAATTAGAATTGCGCCAACATCTGCAGGCAGGTAATTTGTGGAATGCATAGCTGCTTTGCCATCAATATGGCGTACGCGCTCTATTGCAAATCCATTTTCGCCCTTGGGTAGGCCCAATGCATCAGCAGCGAAATCAGGCAAAACCTCGAATTCGGCGCGCAGCACCGAAGTCTCGATGGACCGGTCGGGAGAGTGTGCGCCAGTTTCGAGGAAGCCCTGAGTAACCTGTAACTTCCATCGGTTTTCCGCCGGATCAGCAACAAATGCGCCCCGTCTTGGGACTATCCGGATCAAGCGCTGCTGTTCGAGGGCGCGGAGTGTTTCACGGACCGTCGACCGGGCAAGATCAAAGGATCGACAAAGTTCTGTCTCGCCTGGCACGCGGTCGCCGACCCTGTACTTTCCAGTCTTGATTTGCCCTTCTATTATCCGAGCAAGCTGAAGGTAGTACGGTTCCGCAGATGTGCGATCGATGTTTTGCATGACACTCTCTGTTTTTGTCCGAACGAAACGTACACTGAACCGGCGCCGCCGTCTATCTGCCGATGTCGCCTCAAATAAAATCCACCATCGCCTGCTCAAAAATTGACGCGGGCCATTGATAAATCGTAAGCTCACGATCGCCCTCCGCGTGATGACAGTTGCGAGGGAGGTCCGCCGCTACATATGCCCGGAGCGAATCGATCTCCACACCCGACCGCCCTCCTATGTTCCAGTTATATTTAACTTTCCGCGGTAACGCCGATACGGCAGCCTACGGCTGAGCGGATCCAAGAAGCGTGCATGGTGAGTCCAGGCGCGTACATAGCGCACCTCACACCTGGGCGGCTGGTCTGTCCATGGGTTCTCTTGCCCTTGGAAATAATTGCATTGACTAGGCCAAATTATTTTTGTACGTACAAGACATACAGAAAGGACACTCTGGTGGAGTGGGTTGTTCTGCTGTTAGGGCGCGGTGTCGCCGCCATTGGAACTTCCGACAATAGTGTCGGATTTTTGGGAGAGGTAATCTACATGCCTACGACTTTATCGCGGCTGGCTCGCGCCGGCGCGCATGTGAGCACGCTTGCGCTTTCGATCGCTTTTGGACTGTTCGCAGCCCAGCCCGGACACGCCGAGGAGGTGACCCTCACTGTCGCGCTCGCGGCAAATCCGCAGATGCAGACCGCTGCCAAGCTGATCGACAACTTCTATACCAAGCATCCGGACATCAAGGTCAAGTTCCAAACCCTGCCGGAAAACCAGCTTCGGCCAACTGTGCTCAAGGACGTGGCGACGAACTCCGGTCAGTTCGACATCGTTATGATCGGCGCGTATGAAGTACCGCTCTGGGCAGAAAAGGGCTGGATCACCAATCTCAGCCAGGAATACGTCGTCAACGACAAGGAATGGAATGCCGACGACCTGATCAAGCCGATCCGGGATCTCGTCTCCTTCAATGGCGACATGTATGCGACGCCCTTCTACGGCTCGTCATCCTTCATCTTCTATCGCAAGGATCTCTTCGAAAAGGCCGGCTTGACAATGCCGGAGCAGCCGACCTGGGATCAGATCGCGGAGTTTGCCGCGAAACTCGATGATGACTCGACGAACACCGCGGGCATCTGCCTGCGCGGCATTCCGGGCTGGGGCCAAAGCCTTGCGCCGCTCACCACGGTGATCAACACCTTCGGCGGACGCTGGTTCGACGAAAACTGGGAACCCCAGCTCAGCGCTCCGAAGACCAAGGAAGCGATCAACTTCTACGTCAATCTGCTCAAGGAGCACGGCCAGCCCGATGCGGCGAAGGATGGTTGGCAGGAATGCCTGCAGCTCTTCACACAGGGCAAGGCGGCGATGTGGTACGACGACACGGTTTTCGCAGGCCCGGTGCTCGATCAGGCGTCGCCCGAGGTGAAGGACAATGTCGGTTTCGCCCTCGCACCGATCAAGGAAAAGCCTGGTTCTGGCTGGCTTTGGGCCTGGGGTCTCGCCATTCCGAAAACCAGCAAGCATCAAGACGCCGCCTGGGAGCTGATCTCCTGGCTCACCAGCGAGGAATATATCAAGCTCGCGGGTGAGAAAGCCGGCTGGGGCACCGTGCCTCCGGGATCGCGCAAGTCCACCTACATGCTTCCGGAATACCAGAAGGCGACCAGCACCTACGCCGAACTGACGTTGAAGGCGATCAGTGATGCAGACCCGCTGAAGCCGACGGTCGACCCGGTGCCCTATACCGGCGTCCAGTACGTCACGATCCCCGAATTCGAACAGATCGGCGATTTCACCTCCCAGCAGCTTGCTGGCGCAATCAGCGGTCAGATGAGCGCCGACGAGGCGATCGCCGCGAGCGAGGAGAAGATCCGGGAGATCATGACCGACGCGGGCTACATAAAGTAATGCAGCCCTGGCGGGTCGCAGTCCTCCCTGCGGCTCGCCGAACATCCCTGCTCGATCAAACATGCGGAATCTTCCAATGGCCTTGTCGTTGTCACTGCAGAGCGGAAAGCGCGCGTCACCCGTGCGCAACGCCCTCGTAAAGGGCTGGTGGGATCGCCTGCCGTTGCTTCCTGCGCTTGTTGTGGTGCTCTGCGTCACTCAGTTGCCGTTCATCATCACGCTTTACTACAGCTTGCAGCGCTGGAACCTAGTGTCGACAAGCGCCCCGCGATTCGTCTGGTTCCGCAACTTCCTGAATGCTTTCAACGATGCCGTCTTTCTGAAGGCCGTGTTCAACACCGCCGTCATGACCGGGTCGATCGTAATTGCATCCGTGTTCTTCGGCGGTCTGCTTGCCGCCGGCCTGAATCGGGAGTTCCGCGGGCGCACGCTCGCGCGCACGCTCGCCATCACTCCCTTTTTCATCATGCCAGTGGCTGCTGCGCTGTTCTGGAAGACCGGTATCTTTGATCCGACGTTCGGTATCCTCGGGTGGATCACGGATGCGGTCGGCATCGGCCGGTTCAACTGGATCAGCCAATATCCGCGGCTGACGATCATCCTGCTGACAACGTGGCAGTGGTCCGCCTTCGCATTGCTGATCCTGCTTGCCGGAATGCAGTCGTTTCCGACCGAGGTCGCGGAAGCCGCCGCGGTCGATGGCGCGAGCCGCTTCTACACCTTCCGCCGCCTGATGCTGCCGCATTTGCGTCCGTTTATCGAACTCACGGCCTTGCTGACCGCGATGTATGTGCTCGAAAACTTTGCCGCGATCGCGATCCTCACCAACGGCGGTCCGGCCTATGCGACCACGAACCTGTCCTACTACGTCTACCTGGAGGCCTTCAGCGCCTTCGATCTCGGCCGCGCTTCGGCCTTCGGCATGATCGCCCTGGCATTTGCGATCGCCCTGACGGTGCCAATGCTGCGCGTCGTCTCCGGAATCTTCAAGGAAGGAGGTCGGGCATGAGTCTTCGTCGAACCAGCCACCTCGATACGCTGCTGACCGCTCTCACATGGATTGGAACCTTCGTGATGTTCGCCCCGATCGGCTGGATGATCCTCACGAGCTTCAAGACTGAGCAGGATGCCGTCAGCTATCCGCCGAAGCTGTTCTTCACGCCGACGCTCGAGCACTACCAACGCATCTTCGAGAACGACTTCGCTGCCTTCCTGACCGTCTCCGTGCTGGTCACCCTGACCTCGACGGCGATCGTAATCGTCCTCGCCGTCCCGGCAGCATTTGCCCTCACGGTGCGGCCGATCCCCAAATGGCGTGACGTCCTCTTCTTCTTCATCTCGACGAAGATGATGCCGATCGCCGCGGGTATCGTGCCGATCTACCTTGTCGCCCGAGCTTTCGACCTCCTGAACACGTCGACCGTGCTGATCATCGTCTACGTCTCGATGAACCTGCCGCTGGCGATTTGGATGATCCGCTCATTCATGGTGGAGATCCCGCGCGACGTCTTCGACGCCGTCGAGGTCGACGGAGCCGGCCGCTTTCGGGAGATGACGCAGATCATCGTTCCCTTGATCAAGCCTGGCCTCGCTTCCACGGCGCTGCTGTGCGGCATCTTTGCCTGGAACGAGTTCTTCCTCGCCGTCAACCTGACGACGACGGTTAGCACACTGCCGGTCTTTCTTCAGAAGTTCCTCAGCTTCGGTCAGCTCTACACGGCGCAGGTCGCAGCCGTCGCAACCCTGATCAACGTCCCCGTCGTCGCGGCCGGATGGCTGGCACAGAAGAGCCTGACACGAGGCCTAACATTCGGAGCAGTGAAATGAGTTTGGACAATTTGTTCGGTGGCGCGGCCGACGGCAAGATGAAAGCCGTCCGGATAACCCAGGACCATCAGATCAGCGTGGTCGAGACGACGGTTCCGGCAGTTGCCGACGACGAGGTGCTGGTCAAGCCAACGTGCTGCGGCATCTGCGGTACCGACCTGCACATCCTCAAGCACGGTTTCGTGGGAACGAACTATCCGGTCATCCCGGGCCACGAGTTTGCCGGGCATGTTGTGGCGGCGGGAAGGAAGGTCCGAAATCTGAAAGCCGGCGACTTTGTGGCCGTCGACCCGAACGTTGTATGTGGTGAGTGCCGTTGGTGCCAGTCCGGAAGACCCAATCTCTGCATCCACCTGACCCCGATCGGCGTGGGAAGAGCAGGCGCTGCTGCCGAGTACGTCGCGGTGCCAAGCCGCAACGCGTTCAAGGTGAGCGAGTCGATCGGCTCCGATGTTGCGGCGCTCATCGAACCGCTGGCCTGCGCTCTCCATGCAGTCGATTCCTCGCAGGGCATCAAGGACCGGCAGGCTCTGGTTCTCGGCGGCGGGACGATGGGGCTACTCATCGCAATCGCCGCGAAGCATGCAGGCGCGGGAAAGGTAACGCTCGCCGATCCAGCGTCCGCAAAGCTCGACATCGCCCGGAATGTCGGCGTGGACGCCGCAGTTCAGCCCTCCGACCTGGGAAGCGAACGGTTTGACGTCGTCTTCGAGGCAGCGGGCGTTCCGGCGGCCTTGAAGCAGGGCCTTCAGCTTGTCGAAAAAACCGGGGCCTACGTCCAGGTCGGCGTACACGATGAGCATGCCGAGGCGTCATTCGTGCCCTTCAAGCTCTACGAACAGGAATTCCGCTTCATCGGCTCGAATTCCTGCGCCGATAAGTTCGGCGCGGCCGTCGAGCTCATGCCGGACATCCGAGACAAGGCCAAGCTTCTCATCGGAGAGAGCTTCCCCGTCTGGAGCTTCGATACCGCTGTTCAAAGCATGCAGGCAGGCAAGTCGATCAAGACTCAACTTCGTTTTTCGTAAACGGCAGTACTCTGATCAGGAGAATGTGGAATGCTCGTGTGCGGCGTCGATATCGGGACGACCAATCTCAAGGTCTCGATTGTTGATGAAACCGGTGTTTCGAAGTGGACGCGTGCAGTCCCGACACCGCGCGCCTCGGCATCTACGGGTGCGGGGGTCGATGCAATCCAACTCCTTGGTGCGATCGAAGACCTTATCATCGAAGGTTGGACTACGGTGGGCGAAGGCACACCGCTTTCCGCGATCGCGACGACCGGTGTCGGTGAGGATGGCGTTTTCGTCGATCAGGCTCTCATCCCGCTCGACTATGCGATACCTTGGTACGATCGACGCGCGGCTGGCGAGGCCGCGGAGATACGCGAAAGCGCGGCCGCGACGACATGCGCCGGCATTGAAATGGAGCATACGCGAACAGGAGCAAAGTGGCTCTGGCTTCGCCGTCATCGGCCGGCCATGTTCGTCCAGCGCAGCACATGGATCGCACTTACCGACTACCCCTCAGTCGCATGGACAGGCCGCCCGTTCATCAGCGAAACACTGGCATCTCGCACCGGATGCTATGACGTCGGACGGCGAGACTGGATCGAGGCGCTGCTTGAGTTCTGCGGCGCTCCGGAGCTCCCGGAGGTGCTGCGGGCGGGCGACGTCGTAGGCTCCATGCGAGACGGTCGGCTGACACAGTCGGGTGCGGTGACTATGCGCACGCTCGTCGTCGCGGGCGGACACGATCATCCCGTTGCAGCGGCAATGATCCAAAGAATTGATCCAACGGCACGGGTGGATTCGATCGGCACGGCGAATGTCATATATGGCGAGTCCGCCACGTTCCCGCTTGATCGCTTCGATCGGTACCTCGCATTCATGGTGCCCGTCCAGGCGAAGACCGGAGTCGCATGCCTTGGCGTTTTTGAATTTTCTTCAACAATTCAGCGGCTGCAGGGGCAGGACGTCGACATCCGCGCCGTCTTGGCGCTCCCGAAAATCCCCGGCGAGCCAAGCTTCTTTGCTTCATCGACGGATTTGTCCACGGCAGCCGATGCCCGCTCAGTTCTGGAAGTGGCCGGGATCACGGCACGGAGGATGTTCGACCATATGCGATTTGCTGGTGTCCGAGACGCGGACATTTACGCCACCGGCGGCTGGAGCCGGTCCCGGAGCCTTCTGGAATTGCGGGCAAGCATTTTTGGACGGTCCGTTCACGTCCTGAGCGAGCAGGAGCCTGCGGTTGTAGGGGCTGCCCTGCTCGCCGCAGAGGGGTTGGGAGAGCTCGTTGACTTCTCCACCGGAGTTACGACGCAGACGGTCGACCCGGACCCGCGCTGGGTCACGTTCTACGAAGAGAAATACCAGGCGCTTTTTGGTGCCTCGCACAGTCAGGCGGACAAGGATTGAGGCCGACTGAACGGGGAACACAAGGGAGGAATTCATGTCCGTAATTGCAATCGAAAACCTGAACAAATCGTTCGGCGCCTTCAACGCTGTCGACAATCTCAATCTGACCACCAAGGATGGAGAGTTTGTCGTCCTGGTCGGACCGTCAGGTTGCGGCAAGACAACCACAATGCGCATGATTGCAGGCCTGGAAGGCTCGACCTCCGGCTCGATCAGTATCGACGGTGAAGATGTCACCAATCAGAGCCCGTCCGAGCGAGACGTCGCGATGGTTTTCCAGAACTACGCGCTCTACCCGCACCTTACGGTCTACGAGAACATGGCCTTCTGCCTCAGGGTCAGGAAGTGGTCCAAGGATCAGATCGACGCGCAGGTTCGAAAGACAGCAAAAGCGCTGGATATCGATGCGCTCCTCGAGCGAAAGCCCTCGGCACTCTCGGGTGGGCAACGCCAGCGCGTCGCCCTTGGCCGGGCAATCGTGCGAGAGCCGCGCGTATTCCTCATGGACGAGCCCCTCTCCAATCTCGATGCAAAGCTGCGCATCGAAATGCGTGCTGAGATCGTCAAACTTTGCCGCCGTCTCAAGATCACGACGTTCTACGTGACCCACGACCAGCTCGAGGCTCTTACAATGGGCCACCGGATCGTCGTCATGCGCGTTGGTGTCGCGCAGCAGATAGATACACCGCAAAACATCTATGACACCCCAATCAACCGCTTTGTCGCCGGGTTCATCGGAAGCCCGCCGATGAACTTCCTCGATGCCGTCATCGAGAGGTCCGGGCTGCTCACCGGTCCAGGCTTTGCCCTGCGCCCGGACGGCGGGGTCAAAAGCGCTCTCAGCTCGAGAAGCGGTGCGATCCTCGCCGGAGTCCGGCCCGAGCATCTTTCGCCCGCATCGGAAGGCGTCGCCGGCCGCGAAGGAACGATCCGGGGCCGAATCGAACTGATCGAGCCGCTTGGCTCGCAGATGATGATCCAGGTCGCGGTGGGCCCATCACTCGTCTCAGCGCAATTCGAACGAGGTCCGGATGTCGAAGTCGGACGCGACATCACGCTGGTTCACCGCCCGAACACCGTCCACGCCTTCGATGCTAAGAGCGAGCGATCGGTGCTCGCCGACGCGCAATAAGAGGAGATGGAGAAAAGAATGAAGAAGCTGATCAACAATCCCTCCACCGTCGTTCGGGAAATGCTCGAGGGAACAGTCGCTCTCGGTTCGCATGCAGCCCTTCTGGCGGACGAGAACGTCGTCGTTCAATCCGATCTCGCCGAGGCGAATGGGAGGAAGGTCGCGATCCTGTCTGGCGGGGGAAGCGGCCACGAGCCGGCGCATGCGGGTTACGTCGGTCGAGGCATGCTTACAGCCGCGGTCGCCGGCGATGTTTTCACGTCGCCGAGCACCGACGCGGTCCTTTCGGCCATAAGAGCGGCCAGCGGATCGGCCGGAGCCCTTCTGATCGTCAAGAACTATACTGGGGACCGCCTGAACTTCGGACTGGCCGCCGAAATTGCGCGTGCCGAAGGGATCCCCGTCGAGATCGTGGTGGTGGCCGACGACGTCGCTCTGAGGAACAGCGTGCCGAAAGAACGTCGTCGAGGCATCGCCGGGACTGTTCTTGTCCATAAGGTAGCGGGGGCTGCCGCCGAAAAGGGACTTGCACTGGCGGAAGTCGCCCGATTGGCTCGTCACGCTGCAGACAACATCGCATCCATGGGCATCTCTCTGGGCGCTTGCACGCTTCCTGCCGTCGGTAAGCCCGGTTTCGAGCTTGGCGAAGAGGAGATCGAGGTCGGCCTCGGCATACACGGCGAACAGGGCATCCGCCGAATGCCCATAGTTTCGGCCGACGATCTTTGTTCCCTAGTGCTTGAGACGATGGACGCTGACCGTCCTTTCATCCGGGGTGATCGCGTAGCCCTTCTCGTTAATGGTCTCGGCTCGACCCCGCCCATGGAGTTGTCGATCGTCGCCCGAGCCGCGCTGTCGGCGCTTGAGGCGAGGGGCGTTGGCGTTGAACGAGCCTGGGCAGGCACGTTCCTGTCTGCACTGGACATGCCGGGATTTTCCCTCTCGGTAACGCACCTCGATGACACTCTGCTCGATCTACTTGACGCGCCCACGAACGCGGCAGCGTGGCCTGGAAAGGGAAGAGTCAACCTGGGCCGAGTGGTGTCGCAGCCTTTGAAACCTGTGACCGCCGGAGGTGCACATGCAGCTTCGCAGACCACGGAGGGATTGCAAGTCCGCGAATTGGCGGCACGTGCCGCAAAGGCTGCTATCGCCGCCGAAGACGAGCTCACCAAGCTGGACAGCATTGCGGGTGACGGCGATCTGGGATCGAGCATGAAGAGAGGTGGCGAAGCCATCCTCGCGCTTTCGGCTGCCGATTTCGCCGACCCATCGACGGGTCTGGCGTCGATCGGCAATGCGCTCCGCCGTTCGATCGCAGGGAGCTCGGGACCCTTCTACGCGACGGGCCTGCTCCGCGCGTCCCGCCGCATTGCCGATCTTCCCTCGCCCTCGGCCAAGGATTGGTCCGACGCGTTCTCGCTTGCAGTCGAGGCGATTTCAGAGCTTGGTGGCGCCCAGCCGGGAGACAGGACCATGGTCGACGCCCTGAGGCCGGCAGCGGATGCACTGAAGGCTGGTTTGGATAGCGGCAAGCCACTCGAAGAAGCGTGGCGCACGGCGGTCGAGGCGGCAATTGTCGGCGCGGACGCCACGAAAACGATGCGGCCTCGCCTCGGTCGCGCGAGCTATCTCGGCGAACGTGCTGTGGGGTACCCCGATGGTGGGGCGGTCGCCGCAGCAACCTGGCTCAAAGCATTGATGCCGTAGCCAGTCGATCGCGGTCGACCGGCGGGATCCTTCGGCCCATAGGCGGTCGCCCATGCAGTACAACGTGGTATTCGCGAAGTCGATCCGTTAGCCTGGCTGACTCAGACGCTTGAGCGCATCGCGGCAGGTTGGCCATCAAGCGATCTCGACGCTCTGATGCCCTGGAACTTCAAGAAGTAGCGGCCTCACGTCACCGCTTACGTTTCCCGGGGTTCAGATCGGAGATAGCCCGCCGGTGGCCGGGCGACGGTTGCTCCCGTATCCTCCCGCCGCTTCACGTCGCGCAGCGAAGGGTCATCGTCGTAAGGCTGTGGAGCAGTTCGTCAAGGTGAGCCTGATCGCGTGCCTCGTGCTTCGCGGCAGACGCGAAATGCAAGACGGCGTCAGCAAGCTGCTGGGTGGTCATTCCGGACGTGCGGATTCTGTCTTTCGCCGGTGCCAGCAGAACACGAGAACCGCACTGGTCACCGGAGCCTCATCCGGTATCGGCGAAGCAACCGCACGCCTTCTCAAGAACCGGGGCTTCACCGTACATGCTGTGGCGCGGCGGGTGGAGCGGATGAAGGCTTTGGAGGCGGAGGGCATCCATATCCTACCGCTCGACATCGCGGAGGAGGTATCGATCCGTACCTGCGTCGACACCATCCTGGAACGCGAAGACCGGGTTTCTTTCTGCGCTGGCTACTGCCGAACCGCCTTTTTGATCGGATGATCGTATCCATGGCGGCGTAAAGGACTGATGGCGCCCGGGGAACTCGCGCGCTGGTGTCTGAGATGCGCTCAATCGAGCCGTTCGCTGCGTATGTTGCCGACGACTGCAACGGGCTCGAAACCCGTATTTCGGCTCCGGTAGCAAGCTTAGCGATTACTTCAAGCGCAGTACCATCACCAACTCGTCGTGCTCGGTGTCGTGGCCCAGGAAGCCGTTTGGAATGCGGCCAACTTCTACGAAGCCATGGCGTTCATAGAAGCGTATCGCTGCCGAATTCTCCGCATTCACCGCAAGCTCCAGCTGCAGGACACCGTGATTTCGTGCATGCTCTGTAACCTCGTGCAAAAGGTCTGCGGCAATCCCGGTTCCGCGCTCGCTTTTTCGCACATACACGCTGACAAGCCTCGCGCGATGCGCCATTTTCCTCGCACGCTCAAACCTGAGCCCCATCATGCCGACCGGTTGTCCACTCAGGAACGCGACAAACACCGGCTGATCCAGATGCTGGCGCCAATCGCGGTCGGAGAGATGGACCCAATCACCGAATACACTCGCAAACGAAAGCGGTTCGTGTGAAAGCGCCTCCAGACGTATGCGCCGAAAGACGTCGACGTCCCTGACTGATAGGCGTCTGATTACCGACCCTCCTTCAATCGACACATCAACCTCCACCAGTTCCTAGGTCGCGCTGGGAACGCCGTGTGCTGCCGCCCTCGGCATGTGATCGAATGGTACGAGGACCAGCATCGAAACCGCTCAGCATCCTTCTTCGATTACAAACCCGACCATTGCCACTCGACCGACCCCGAGGTAATGACCTCGCTGGCGATTTGCTCCGACAGGTGCGCCCAGATGGGATCCCCGGTGAAACTTGCGAGATCACCGCTCGACTGCACCAAAGGCATCTCCGCGTATTCTGAAAAGGGCATCGGGGCCTCTCCGAAAAGCTCCTGGAAGGGATAGCCGCCGGCGGGCTTCAAGACACGGTGGCCCCAAAGCCCAGGTCGGTCGTCCCCGCGCAGTTCAGTCAGGAGATCGAAATTACCCGATTGCTGAAGGCCAACCGCGGTTAGATAGCGCATAAGCGGGTAGTAGATGGCCTGGCGACATCCCCCAAGTGCCCTCACGCCGGGCAAAATGGACGTCACCAGGAATACAGTATACAGGCTCGGCACGATCGCTCGTTGCCGAAGCGCCGCTGCGATATTGTCCGGCTGGAACTTCACTTCGAAACTGGACGGGGCAGCGGCCCTGAGGGCGTTGTCCTGGAGGCGGAGCGGAACAATCCTACCTTTTTCCATGCGCCAGAAGAGATCGGTCGTTCTGCGTACCCAACCCTGCCAGGGTCCCACGTTCAGGCGATCCATGGCGTGCAGGATGCTCTCGGCAGCCTTTCCGTCTCCGATGAAACCGGCCGACATCCAGGATCTCTGGTCCTCGAGATGGTCGGCGACCAGGTCTGCGATGTCGAAATCGTCGAGCTGAAGCAGCTTGATGGGAGAGGGGAGCTTTCCGCGCCAAAGGGTTTGATTGGCCGCCCTGATTGCGTCGGCCGCGGAAGTAAATTCATCCGATGGCAGTTCGGCGAGGAGATGGGCGGCCGGGTCATTCGGTGCTGTTTCGCCTTTGGCATTCGAGAAAGCAAAACGATAGGGACCATTCAGACCGCAGATGCTGAATGAATCCATCCGGCTCCGCGGTAGGCCGAAGACGTTGAGGGGCTCGCCTTCGAGCCAGAGCCAGCCAGGGCCCTTCTTTGCCTTTTCCGCGAAACTGACTGTCGAGGCGTGATACGTGACGTACCATTCGCGGCCATGGGCGTTTAGGCCCAACAGGCTGAACACATGCGTGTAGAACACATCCGGTTCGATCAGCAGCAGGCAATGCGGACCGGTCTGCAGCACCGGCGACACCATCAACTGAATGCCGGCCCTTCGAGCTTCCTCGAGGTCGTAACCGGACCTCCGCGCCGCTTGTTCGATGCAGCGGCAGAGCAGCTCCATCGCATGGCGACGCGCAAAACACTCGGAATTGACTTTCTGGACGTCGTGGGCAACCGACGCGTAGTCTCGAAGTGGACGTTCCCAATAAGAGGTAAGATGCGGCATCAGCGCAGACAACGCGCGTCGCACCTCGGCCGCGCTGCAATGCTCGCCGGCCTTTCGGATTGCCGTCATTTCGTGATGCCAAGCTTCGGCGCGAGCAGCATCATGGTATTCGCGCTGCGCCACGTCAGATCAGGAGCCAGCGCCTCTGCCTCGGTATCGACGATCGCGGCGGGCAAGCGCTCGTAGCAATAGCCCGGTGGAATTGCCGGCTTCACCATCAGCGAAATCAGCTCCAACACGGAAGCCCGGGAATTGGATGACACGATCGTGTAGAAGTTCCCGCTGTTCCAGGTTAGCACTGAGTATCGGAAAAACGCTCTCAGAGCGGCTACCGTGGTCGCCAGATCGACTTGAAGATCCGTCATCGTATTCAGGACTTCATCCTTTTTCTTGGAGATGTGACCCGTGGAGAAGAACCGGGATTTGAAAACCTCGTCCTTCTGCCGTTCTCGTTCCTCATAGATGTCGCGGTCTTCATGAGCGAGCTTCTGCACCTGCACGAGGAGACCGCCCGGCCGTAGACGAGGAACCACGAACTCCAGCTGCTTTAGCCGATCACGGTCGTACATCTGAAACGTCGTATCCTCAAAGAGCACGTCAAATCCGCCCCGAAATGGGAGGAGATCGTTGTCGGTTGCGTATCGGTCGTCGTCCAGCTCAAAAAACGGGCCGTGGAAGAAGTGCGCGTGTTCGCTTCCTCGGTTCGCAAGGAACGATGCCCGGTTGGCGGCCGTTGGACTGCAGCAGAGCGCCTCAATGCGACCATTGCCAAGCGTGGCAAGCGTGCGCGCAAGGCAGCCGGTGCCCGTGCCCAGCGTGTATATTGTCGTCGGGGAAGCGCTACGTGCCCAGGTCCTCAAGGCAAAGGAAAGTATCGCAGCGCCAAGGCGGCATTCCTCTTCGAGCCTATAGGGAATGCTCGCGAAGTAGTGGCTGTCGAAGTGTCCCCAAAGACGTCGATGCGTATCCGAGAAAACAGCGACCTCAAGATCGAAGTCGAGCAGGCTCAGGTCGAGCTGCGGCTGGGCAAGGTCCGGTGCACCACCTTGTCCGCTTGCGGTCCTTTCGAAGAACGGTGCGAACGATGTAAGCCTGGGAGCGTTTCGCCAGTGTTCAATTGTCAGTCGATCCACCATAGCCACCTCCGGATATCACCGGCCGAGGGCGCGCTTCATCTCAGTTGCCGTCGATATGTTTCGGCTGCGCCGGCATCTTCCGTGCGTGAGTTTGTGAGTGCCATGTGTGGACCCTGGCGACGGGGCAGCCAATCTACCGAATTCGGTAGATTGATCCTGTCGGAAAGGCCGGATGAAGACATACAGGTCCCGAATCCTCGATCGAGCGCGCTCAGA
>Ga0079104_1000692_pt1 | contig 30776 bp, 49 predicted proteins | sample MedtruBG_FD_76829 | JGI IMG/M metagenome (GOLD analysis project Ga0079104, IMG submission 76829) | Root nodule microbial communities of legume samples collected from California, USA - Medicago truncatula BG | ecosystem: Host-associated > Plants > Roots > Nodule | place: USA: California...
CCGAGCGTTTTCTCTTTGGCGTAGTACCAGGCTTTCTGGCGGTCGTTGACGACGACGGCGTGCTTCGCCTCCATCTCTGCGAAGTATTCAAGCAGGCGCACCGGCAGAGATTCAACCGGGTCGATTGCGTACTGCGGGTTCTTCCACCATGAGAAGAAGAAAAACTTCCAGTCCAGCGGTGATAGAGGTTTGCCCTGCAACTGAGCTTTCTCAGCTGTCTGGCAATAATCGAAGAAGTAACCCGCCCGGCCTTCTGCTGTACTTTCAATCGTCGCGAAACAACCGGTTGATACCGCCTCAAACGCACCTGTTACAATCTCACGAGCCTTGTCTGGATACTTGGCGCATATCTTCCCGAACTCTGAAACGTGCAGGTAACGCAGCGTGCCGCCACGAAATGACGTACTGACGTAGAGTGAGCCGCCCTTCTTGAATACCAGCTCACCAGCAGAGTCATTACTCGCCGGGTTGGCAGCTTTGATTTCGTCCGGAAGATTGTCGTATGCGTACTTCACCTTTTCGCGGAACAGGCGCTTTGCGTCGTTCAACGTGTGGGCTATCAATGCGCACTTGGCAGACTCGAACAGCGCTGCATCCAGCTGAATGATGCAAACCTCTGTTGTGAAACCGAGCTGGCGAGCCTTCAGGATAATGTTTCGGGTGTGGATCCCCTCGAAGTATTCGCGTTGCTCAGGGGTCATCCTGAAGCGGGTCGGCTTGCCTTCTTTGTCGGTGATCCAGTAGAGATTATTTAATCGGAAATCTTTATCGCTCAGTAGCGCAAGATGCTCTGCTTTCATGCTCGCGAACCCTCTTACACTCTCTGGACACAACATCGCGAGAGCGTCCGGTTTCCTTTTCTATTTGCCTATAGCTCATCCCTGATTCCCGCATTTTTAGCCATAGCGAAACCTCTTCATTGATGAAAGACGTTCTGGCAGCAACTGATGCTTTCACCCCATTTATTGAAACAGGCCTGCCGCATAATGCTTTGCTAATTTTCTGCCTGGTTTTCTCTGAAACAGGCGGCATAAATCGACCAGTAAGTCTTTCTGAATGAGCCAATCTCTGTTCTTTAGACCACTCATTCTTTTTCCTTGTCCCTTTCGCGATGGCTTCACGTTGAGACAGTGACCTTGCCAACCTTTCTTCACGACCCTGAACCCTGCCAGTGTTAGCTTTTGCAGCTGCGAGGGCTGAGTCCGAAACATCTACCGCATTAAGAAGCCCTGGGCCGACTCGCCAGATATGAAATTGCTCCCGGCACAACATAAAATTCAAATCATCGACAATTTCAATAACCTCGAAGACGAATGACTCCTCTCCGTACTTATCGAAGCAGCGTTGAAAATGACGGGAGTGATGTTTCCCATTTCTTAACAGGTGGAGGTGCTCACTGCGCCTTTGCTTTTCCGATCTCACAGTTGAACCGACATAACGCTTACCATTTTCGGTGCAAGTGAATTGATAAATCTTACCGGTTCTCATTAAGCCCCCTGAGACAAGGAATCCATCAGGTCAGAAAGTTTCTTAACCGAAGTGTCGCCTTCCGGTCCGTCGATATCGTACGCCTGTCGCTCCAGGCCGATGAGGTTCTTCAGTGCTTCGCTCAGAGCCTTAACCGATTTGACGCGCTCCGGCATGCTGATCACCTTCTGATAAATCTCGTTCAGACGGTCCTGGCCTTTATCGTCCGGGTTGAACATCAGCTCACCCAGTTTCTCCAGCGCTGCCACGTCGGCACATTCAGCACCAAGTTCATCGAACAATGCATTGGTTATCTGCCGGGCTCGTTTAATGTCACCGCGATGCTCCATTCGAACATTCGCGATAACCTCCGCGGTAGCCTCAATGAGTACGCGTTCGTTCAAAGTGACTTCACTGCGTACCTGCTTGCGTACCTCAGCTTTGCGTACCAGATCGTCTGCGCGTTCTTTTACCTTGCCGTTCAGGTCACGAGACCAGTCGTCACGCTTGGCACGCTTACGGATAGCACCTTCGCTGATACCGTGTTGTGCTGCTATTTCTCGGAGAGACATCACTCCGGCCCGGTACACCGTCTCGATGGCCTCCCAGTCCGGTTTGCTCATTCGTTACTCCGCTGTTTCTTCTGCCGGTTGTTCTGTCTGTTCTGCTAGGACTGGCGTGAACTGCACTCGCTTCACATCAGCGGGAGCGAAAAACAGCCACTCGCCCGTTTCGGTCGCCAGCGGTACAAAGCCGTTTACCAGCTCGGGCTGACGTCGTGACATCTTTCCTGTGTATTCGCCGCCGTCGTTCGTCGTCAATTTGATGATGTAGATGTCGGACATAGGCTTACCCTTGTAGTTACGCCATTACGTTGTGCTGAATATCAGCTAATCTCAGATCTCCATCTCAATGCGAGAAAAGAGCAATGGTCATAGGACAGGTAGATAACAAATGCTGCCCCGCTTGTAATTCAGATGCGACTTGGCAGAACCGCGATACGGCTTGGTTAATCAGATGCCCGATGTGTGAAACATTCCTGATCAGGCAACCCACCATTGAAATTCTGCGGAGTGATGTAGTGTATCGGGTATTAGCAGGTGACCTTCTGAAACAAGAAATTGGATGTGACTACATGCTCACGAGAGAAAGACTTGCGAACTTTGCAAAAACCCAGCTCCCAAAAGAAAAATTTCAGGAGTACTTTCCGGGTGATGACTACGAATAAGCCATTATCGAAGCCCCTCAGTAAAGAGCTTCTGTAATGAAGAGCCGTTGTGAAAGTGACTCTCAAAGGACATTTCTGTCCCTGGGCGCTATTCAGTAAAAATCAACTTTGGCTGTGTCAGAGAGAGGATCTGGTCGAACTCCAGTGCGAGTAATTTCTTCTCTCGCTTTCTGGCATTCATCATCTTACTACCGATGCGGGCCTTCACTTCTGACTTAGCCACCTTCAGCGCGTGCCGGTGCTGGGCCTGTTCGCCCATTTCATGCCAGCGAGTAAGTTGATCTGCCATCCAGTTAAATGCCTGGATGTATCGGACTTTGATGAGAGTAGCGGCTGCGCCAGTAAAGCCCATAACGACTAGCATATAGCCGTCTTTAGTCAGTTTGAACATTGGCTGCGCTTCACCATTTTTATCAATGAAATCAGCCTCCTCAAAATTGAGGGCAGCAAATTCAGGCGGACACTCAGACTTGACCTGCCTGATTTTTCTCAGCACGTTGTCATGACGTTTGCCAAAGTAATCAGCGATCTTTTGACTGGTTGTGAACGCCTTCCCTTGGATGGCCATAACCATCTTTGAGAAATCGAACTCATGGACTACAACTGCTTCTTTCATTTGCGTTACCTTTTAGAAAGTGAGCCTGTCTCACAGAAAAGCCGCCCGAGAGAGGTCTCCACCTATAACGGCATTTCTCAGGCTCGCTTACTGAAAGGCTCTCGTTGATGTGCGCGTGAGATGCGCATAAAAAAGCCCCGCAGTGAGCGAGGCTTGATTAAATCATTTAAATTCAATTAGATACAGGCGGTCAATCAATAGCCATGAATACGTTTGAATAGTCATGAATAACCATGACCACTCGAAAATATTTTTATTTCAGGCACTGATCTTTGATGTAGCCCTGAAGATAGCCGACCTGCTTCGTCACTGTGACGATTCGCTCTCTGAGGGTGAAATAATCCCGCTCAGCGGAGTCAGTTCACTGGTAGCAGCGATCCGGTGCGGATGGGTGAAGTTTTCTTTTCGCAGCTTTGTACGCTTCAGTCGCTTCACTATGGTTCTTAAATGACCCAAGCTCGATTCTCTTTCCAGAAACAGTGATTCTTGCGCTATACATGTCACGCCTTACGTCATGCTTAACGCCGATGCAGATTCGATTATGTTGGTTTTCTGAAAGAGTCACAGACCTCAGATTTTCAGGAGAGTTGTTCCCCTGATTTCCATCTATATGATCAATGCAGCACGGCCAGTCCCCGTTCAGCAGAAACCAAATTACCCGATGTGTAGAGAGCTTCTGTCTTTTCACACCTACTCGGTAGTAGCCGTCAGCGGTTTTAACTCCCGCTTCTTTCCCAAGCACATGACCGTTAAATCTTGGAGCCTTCTTCCATTTCAGGCCTGAGGAAACACAGGCATCTACTTCCAAATGCTCCCTGATATACGCTTCACTTTCTTTTGTTACTTTGGCTCTTTTCATCAAAGACCACCGTGCGAATATATTCCTGAAGGCCAAGAATTTGCTTCTCAGCCGTGACTAATTGCTCTCGGAGATGGAAATAATTTTGTCGAGCGTCTGGAGTGAGTTCGGCGGCGGAAGCATCATCCATGCAGGAGGAGGTGTTGGAGTTGTTCTTGCAGGTAGCGTTGAGCTGCAGCCTGCGCTTGCCAGTAGCAACATCGCGCTCAAGCTGATTGATATTTTCCTGAGCATCTGCGAGTTCCTGTGTGTATTTGGCATCGAGTGCAGCGACGTCACGCTGACGGGTCTGCATGTCGGTGATGGTAGCGTTCGCCAGACTGAGCTTCTCAGTTGCGTTATCGCGCTGATCTTTGTAGGTGATGGCGTTGTCGCGAAAGTGGTTTGCAGACCATGCCAGGCCGCTAATGACAACGATAAGTACGATTGGAAGCCAGAGCTTTTTCAGTAGCACAACGATGGCTTCTGTCATGACGTCGGCTCATTCACTTTCCCGCCCGCCTCTTTGAACTTAGCGATGAGGTTGTCGGCCTTGTGCTCGAACTGTCCATATCCTGCACCTGGAAGCGATGCCCAAATATTGCTGCAACGGTCGATAGCCTGGCGGATGTCGCCTTTATCGATAAGAGGCAGCGCGCCACGCTCTTTAATCTGCTGCAATGCAACTGCATCCTGGCTGGCAGGAGAGAAATCTTTCAGGCCGAGTTGCTTGCGGTATGCGTCCCACCATTTGGACAGCAGCTGGTAACGACCGGCGGCAGTGGATTTCAGCTTCGGGTTCAGTGTCACCAGTTTGCGGGGGTGATCGGAGCAGTCAGTAAAAAGTGACCCACCGACGATAACGTCGTAACCGTAGCTTTTCGTTGGTTGCCCAGGTTTGTCTGTGCCTTCTGACCAGGCCAGCATATCGAGGAATGCTTTACGCTGTGGGTTCATTGCCTGCATCACCTACTCCGTTATGACGACACGCGCCAGATTTCCGCGCGCCATCCAGATAGCGGCGCACATTACTGAATTCAGCACCAACTCCGCCGGATCAACCTGGACGTACTGCCCCATAATGATTCGAAACGCAGTGCCGCCCGCAGCCAGAATCAGCAGATAAGCAATGAACGCCACGCCGAAGCGGCTCCGCTTGCCAGCCTTGCTGAAGAACATCAGCCGCATGACAATCAGGAGGCAAACAATAGCGTTTGCGTCCATCATGAAAACTTGCCATGTCATTTGTCTTCCTCCCCCAGCCCCGGCATCTTCCCGTCTTTAGACCGACGAAGAATACGCAGCAGGACTGCCACGGAAATGGAAGCAGAGACTATCGCCCCGACAGTTGGGGACACTTCAATGCTGGTCGGCGGCTTCATCATGCTCAGTGGGGTATTGATAATACCGGCCATGATTTTCGCCATCGGCACCGAGAACGTCACACCGCCAATAAACGAGATGACAGCAAAGATGGTCTGCTTCCAGAGTTGATGGGGATCTGAGGTCAACACATAAAGCGCCGTACCGGCCAACGACCCGAGCATTACTGCAGGAGTTGCCTCCGGGAACAGCGCGGCGAAGGTTACGCCGACCGCAGCCGATGTAACCCCGCCAGCAATAGTGATTGGCTCAGACATAAGCATTCCGTGTATAGAGAGAAAGTGCCGCCGGGTGATTTAACGACAAAGCACAGAGGGATGGTCCCGACGGCACAAATAAAAAAGCTCACCATGTGGTGAGCAATATGAGGGCATGGCATTGAGCCGAATGGCTCTTGTAATCGGCTCGTATATTGAGCCGAATAATTTCAGAAAAATAAAAAGCCCTGCTTTCGCAAGGCTCTAAGGTTATTTCATTCAATCGGGCAGAAGCTAAAGCTTTGGCTCTTCAATGGGCCCACTGAGAACTTCAACTTCGCAGTTATTGCACAGGTCATGGCCTCTGGTGACATACCACACACCAATGATTTCATCCCCTGAATCAAAATCGTAACCCGCTTCAGGAGTGTAGTAGGCAATCTGCTTCCCACCGTTATGCTGAATACAGTAGTAACCTTCTTTCATAGCCACCTCCCATAATAGTATGAGAAGTATAAGCCTGATAAAGAACGATGGCTGCCATAATTAGTACAGGCGAAATGAAGAGCAAATACATGGAAGACGGCAATAAAAAAGCCCAAGGCGTTAACCTCAGGCTAAAATTCTTTTTCTGTCGACAACCAAAGCTATGGCGACGATATCAGATTCACACGAAATATAGCCTTTTCAGTTCGGTTTTGCAATAACTTGCTCGCAATTAGCTGCCTTTTGTTGTGAACGTGATCGCGTTACTGCTATCAATGCTCCGGTATCAAGCCGGGTAAAAGCGTCACGCATTGCCAACCAGTGAGGAAGATATGTTTCTGTCCAGGTGGATTTAGCCACGCCAACCAACTCAGCCAGCTTCTGATATTCGTATGTATCTCGCCCGGCCAGATCGGCCTTCACATCCTGAGCGGCCAGCCAAATGAGCTGCCGAAGCCGTTCCATAGTCTTCCCGGCGACCTTGCGCGCGCCTAAGTGCTCTTTGAATTCGACCCATGCCCATTGAGTTATCGCGACCTGGTATTCGAAGCGGATATTCTCGCTGTAGCTCCAGAGCAGCCACGCCTTTTGATGCTCATCGAGAGACAGCACCGCCCGACGCCATGATGCCGTGCCGAACTCTACTGGCTGAACCAGCGCGATGGATGAACCCTTGGCGCGTGACTGCCGCCCGGGAATGGCTGGGCGGCCCGGATTGACCATGCGGCCGGTTACCGGGTCGGCAATCTTCTTGCGCCCCCGGCTGCGTGCCGTCGCGGTGAATTGCGCGTTCTCAGCGAAAGCGACCAGTTGCCCTTTCGTCGCCCCACTCAGGTCTGCGGTCGCCACAATGAGCTGCTGACGTACGTATTCCAGTTGCTGACGGTTCATGCGGCTTCCTTCTGTGGCTGGTTGGTTTTGGTCTGGCTTTGCTACTGGCGGCATGCTGGCGCGCTTAACGCTTTCAGCCTGGTATCGGGCTATCTGGTCTCTAGTCATCACCTCTCCTCCATCATCCAAAGGAAAGGCCATGAGACTAAACAGCAGGCCGCCCATATCGCAGTGATGACCAGCTTCTCTTTGAGCATGAAATTCAGATTGTTGACTCGCCGCCAGACCCTGCCCGCAACAAGCCCAGCGCAGAATGCATAGACAACCATTGCGATGATAAGTAACGGGGTCATGCGGCCTCCTGCTGTTTCAGTGCGCGAAGGTTCGCCCTGGCATCTGCCCGGATGGCGGCCAGTTCTTCGCGGGTGTATCGATGGGTTACGTTGTTGCACTCCAGTGCGGCCACGCGTTCCGTTCCAATGAGTTCGACCAGCGCGCAGCGGTATGCCTCGATGTTCCCTGATTTGTGTACATTGCAGGCTGAGCACTGAAGCCACACATTGTCTTCGGTGAAACGCAGTTGTGGGGCGGCAGCGGTAGTGCGGTAATGCCCGGCATGCCAGGCGAATGCCGTTTTGGTTCCGCAGGAAATGCAGCCGTGACCGGCGGCGAGCAGGAACTCGCGACGCCAGTCATTGAATGCACGCTGCGTCATGTTGATCCAGTGAGACAGTGGCTTAACTGCGGCCTTCTTCTCTCGCCATGCGGCACGCTCTTTCTTCACCTGGGCTTTACTTTGCTTCTCGCGCTTTTTCGTTAACTCCTGCATTGCGAACTCGGCGCCATGTTCCGGACAGCACCAGCGGACGTTATCGAATGCCGGGGTGAATTTAGCGCGGCAGATCTTGCAGCGGCGTTGAGGTCGTTTATTCACGATTCCTCCTTGCCGCCAGGCGCAGCCACTTCTGATCGACCAGGTTCGCGGTGTAGTCTTTAAGTGTTGGGATTTCGGACGGCTTCAGTACCGGCTTACGCTCACGGCGCGCGGGTACTTTGAAGATGTGATTGTTGACGACGCGAGCAAGAGGGTTTTTCATCAGGCCTCCTGCTTATCGCGCAGCTGCTGGAATTCACAGCCGTTGGGGATAGTCAGAACCAGGCCGAATTGAGCGCACCACATCTCAACCTTACACAGGAAAATATGCATCTCGCCGGTGTCGAGGTCAGCAGTGTGCCGCGGTTCCCAGGCCGTAGTTTTCTCGCCGGTGACGAAATCGGTGTAGGTGACCTCTTCGCTGCCGAGGTAGGTCTTTTTGAGGTTGCGCTTTACCCACTCCGACGTAGCGTCGGTGCGCCCGGATTTGATGAGGTATTCGCTGATTTCGGTGTACCACATGTGACTGAGCGCGTTCTGCGACAGACTGCGTTTATCGCGCCACTGTTTGACCTGAAGGCGCAGGGGCTGACCGGCAGCGAGTTGCTCCTGGAGCATCTGACCGATGGCAGCGAAGTTACCTGCATGCAGCTTGATACCGCAGTGAGGGATATTCATACGCCACCTCCGAGAGGTAACGTAGAATGCAGAAAATCGCAGGTGCATTTCTGCATCTGTGATGAGGTGGTGCCGTGGTCTTTGTGTTTGCGCATAAACGTCCCCGTTTAGCGCAGAAGTCACCGGGGTTGTTCAGGCTCCGGTGTAAAGATTATGGCGGGTTGATATCAGAATATCAATAAGCTGATTAAGTTACGCGATGTTCTCCGCTCGGATCACTGCTCCCATTGATCCCTGATGTGGTCCACCATAACCTTTTATTGAAAAATACCCTGTGAGATCGTAATACCCTCGATTCCAGTGAAGACCAGCATCAGCCTCAGGGTCGCCAGATAGGGAAACATTGAAGCCACTACATTTCTGAGGAGAAGGCTTTTCGTCTTCCAAAAGCGGCTCAAAACATTCCTGCCATATCATAAACCAATCACCATCTTGGTTTTTTGATACTTCCACCTTGTCTGGATCAAGTCGTATATTTAAATAAACCCGAGTATGTACATTATCAGAGATGAATTTTTCAAATTCCCTTCCCATTTTTGTGAAGTTTTTTATCTCCACTTTATTGTTTCGAGCATTCTTTAATGGGAAAGATGATATTTTGGCACTGTCGTATGCCTTCTTAGCATAATGAGCACCTACTGCTGTGAGGGCCAAAGATGCAAGACCAATGATTACTTCAATCACTTCACGCCTCCTGTAAAAACCAACTAAATATTTATACTCACGAATAGATTAACCATATTGTTATGTTCATACCTTACAATGCTAACATCTTTTAAGTCACTGACTTTATGTTAGTTTAATCTGGAGTGCTGGAAAATGTTGCCTGCGTAATGAATGCTCATCCGTGTTAGTTATGACATGTACCTCTCCATCCATCGCAGTTCACATCAAGGCAGCCATCAAAATCGTATGGGTTGTACTGCCAGCTTATTTTTCCGCAGCACGGGCAATTCCAGCGCACCTTCCCGCTGCGATTAGCCTTCCTGCGGTTGTATTTTTTCAGCCAGCTAGGCATCACCAGGCCAGCGCTCTGCACCATAGTGCGTCGATTAAGTTCATTGATATTGAAGGTGCGTCGCTTCACGGCATCGGCCTTGGCGAACGGGAGCCACACAACTCCGGGTTCTTCAGGGTTAGCAGATGCGAAAACGAAAGCCTTGCTGAAGTCGTCAGTTGGAAGGCCTCCGCTTTGAAGCCAATAAACGTCATTGCCATTCCAGTTGCCCTTCATGTAGGCGACGTAAGCAGTGCATCCCGGCTCTATAACGCTTTCAGTTGGAAGACGCTGGCAGTCAACGTGCCACACAGACAGGGCGTCTACACTGTCGGCAGATATGGGCTGATCAATTTCTCGTCCGAGGTTCCAGCTCTTCTGAGCATCTTCCAGTGTATAAACATGCGCGCGGTCGATGTCTGAGCTATATCCGTTGCCGTTTTGGCAGTGGAATGAGGCGTTATCACCCACCGTTTCACGTATGCACATCATGTAAAAGCGATCACTCATAGTGCTTCTCCCTGGCGAAGCTGTGCTGCGAATTCATTCAACTCATCGAATACGTAACCACTGCCCCAGCGTTCCGATGCTGCATGCTCAATCGCACTTGCCCGCACTTCAACCAGGAAAGCGCCACCTGAACCTGATTCGCACATATCATGCATTTCCTGGAGTGTTTGCATGTCCTCCAGATCGCGATCTGGCATTTGTGTGTCGTTGTACTTGCTGTAGACAAGACTTGCTTCGCCGATTAACTCTTTTGCTTTCAGTTTTAGCCCCGCATTCTCCGCCGCCAGCGCATTCATCTGCCCCACCACTGCGGCCAGCAGTTCCCGCCCGGCCTGTGATTCCAGTTTCGCTACGTTCGGATACGCAGCTTTGATTTGTTCGATTGTCATGTTCACGCGTTCGGCTCCAGTGGCTTAATGCTGTCGAGAATGAGGCGGCGCTTAGTCATCGGCGACCCGATGCGGCGGCCAGTGAATTTGCCATACGTCTCGCGCTGGCCGACGCACCAGGTGGTTGCCGTCTCGCGAAGCTGCACCTTCTTTTCGCCGTCTTTGGTGATGACTGTGCCGGTATGAGTTTTGGCTTTCATGTCAGTGCGTCCCGTTGTCATTAAGGCGATTGCGTTTCGCCAGAAGGAGCTGAATTGGTGTCGGACCTTGCGGTGCGGTCGGGGCTGCCAGCGCGCGGCGAACTGGCGGAATGGGTTTACCGTCGATAACACGCTTTTCCCACATGGACAGCAGAGCACCGGCTTCCCGTACGAGTTCTTTTTCACTCAATTGCCCGTCGGTGCCGCGGTGACGAAGCTCAAGGCAGATGTGATAGGCCACCGGCTGAGACCAGGGGAATTGCTCACTGGTGTCGTAGCGAAAAACATCCTTGCGCCACTGCCAGTATTCAGCCATGAGCCCTTCAACGGTCACGTTCAGTGCGCCAACACTTTCACGGCACCATGCAACGAACTGGCCCGGCGATGGCAGGAATGGGCGTTCCTGGCGGCGCGCTACACGCATACCAGCGTTGACCTGCTCCATGGTCGTGATGCCGTTCTCTTTGAAGGCCAGCAGCCACTGGCGACGGAATTCGTTGTACTCGTCCTGGCTTTTGAAGTTCGCCATTGCTGCCGGGAACGTAGCGCGCAACTGGCTGAAAAGCGTGTTGAAAACCTCAGCAGTCTGCTCCGCCGATACTGTTGCCGACTGTTCATGGATTTCCGGCAGGTCATGGGCCACCCGGCGGAAATTCTCTCGGTCATAGTTCTGAAGCTGTTCGGAAAGGTTTTTCATCAAATCACCCCATGAATCCAGTCGGTATTATTCCAGTCGATATCCGGCTTTGCAGAGGTGCCACCGCCCTGCTGCTTGTTACGCTTGATCTCCAGGGTCGTCCATTTTTCACGAAGCGTTGCCGGGCAGAGCACATTTCCTGACCAGAAACTGTCCTGGCATGCCCATTTGAACAACACGCACATGTCGCGATGGTTACGACTGTCTCGTTCGCGCATCAGGCGAATATCGTTGGCCCAGGCGGCCAGGTTAGGTTTTCTGGCAGAAGGCGCGATCGTCTTCACCGTGTCGAACATCCATTCGGCAGCCGTAAGGTCTTCGGCAGTACCCCACTTGTTGCCGCTCTGGATCGCTGCATCTGGCCTGACAACGTGAGGGGTGATTTTTGACCGGTCAGAGGATTCGACAGAATTCTCGGACGTAGAGGTTTTATTACTGTTCTTGTTCTTGTATTGGGTGTCTACCGTTTCCGGGAAGGTTATTCCCGTTTGTGGGAAGGATTTTCCCGTTTTCGGGAATCTTCTTCCCGTTTCCGGCTTGGTTAAAATCCAGGCTGAAAGGTCAGTATTTACACCGACGATTTTCATCATGCCCTGCTTCTGCGAGAAGATGATTTTGCGCACTGCAAGTGACTTCAGAGCGTCGGAAACATGGGTGTCGCTCAGCCCGGTCAGCTCAGCAATCACCGTATTGGTCACGCGGTCCTGCTTTTTGTTCCAGCCGTAGGTAAGCCAGATCACCGCTTCAAAGCACTGCCACTCACGGCCTGATAATCTCAGGCGAGGTTTAAGCTGCTGGATTTCGTTAGCGACCTTGGTATACCCGTTCGACAGGTCGGCCATACGACCTCCCGGTTTTTCGGTATGTGTGGGGAAATTGATAATTTCAGCAGTATTTGACATACTTACTCCCGTTACTTGGCGTAACACAGTGTTTGGAAGGCCTTTGAAGTTACCGCTTCAAGGGCTTTTTCTTTTCTGGTGCCTCTCACATAACCCCCAGCATTGAAGTGACCATGGCCATCAGCGGCGCGGTCAGGTCCGGGTCGACACGGAACATCTCTACAATCCCCTCACTGAGTTCCTTGAGCTTCTGGTGACGCGGAGCGTTCATCGCAACGGCCACTTTCGCCTCACTCGTTTCCTTCTCAAGTCGAGCTAAGCGGGACATGAAACTGTCCTCGGGAAGAAGTCGATGGCGATACTCCAGAGGCAGAACGGCCATGATTGCGGGTGTCAGCTGGCGCACGTTCTCACGGTACTGCTCAGAGTCGAAGCGGTTATCCAGAAAGCGAAATAGCTTCTGCCGCGCCCGGCTGATGTCTTCCGGAAAGCTTATGGAGTTCCCGCCCTGCTCCCGGTATTCGTTGATGATCAGCGCCGAAACGACGTCCTGATTGTCCAGCGCCGACGACCATGCCCGGACCGCATCGCGGATCTTTTCGTGGTCTGGCACCGCCTTAGGTTGAGCGCGGTTTATCATCGCTCCCGGGTGTATTCCGGTATTGTGTTGATACGCAAGTGAATGCATTGCTTTCCCTTTCGTGGTTAGGGCCGCCGTTAAGCGGCTGTGTTATTCACCCCAAGGAGCTGGGCGAGATCTGGGCGGATATCTGCTGGCTTAAGCTTGCCGTTGGTTGCAGACACAATCTTCATTACGTAGCGGGCATCAATTCCGCCACCGTGCAACCAGCGCCATACCGTCGGCTGCGCTACACCGCACAGGTCGGCTAATTTCTTCTGGCTACCAGCGATATCAATGGCGCGCTGGATGGTTTTGTTCGTCATATTCCAATTCCTATGAGTATTGGTGTGAATTGATAATAGCAATGCGTATTGATTTAGGCAATAGCTAAACGTGTTTTGACCAACAATACGCAAGCGTATAAATTTAAACTCATGAAAAAAGAAACTCTTGCAGAACGCCTGAATCAGGCAATGGACTTATCTGGCATGTCTCAGGGCGCTTTAGCTAAGGCGTCTGGCGTTGCTCAGCCCACCATCTGGAGGCTGACCAGTGGCAATGCTAGGGGCTCAACTAAAATTGTTGAGATCGCCAATGCGCTTGGCGTTCGGTCTGAGTGGCTTTCAACCGGAGTTGGCCCGATGCGTGACGATGGTCAAATGCCCGCAATTTCGCAGCCAAAAACAGAGCCGGCACCTACTGACACCTTCCGCATTGAAGCGCTAGACTTTTACGTAAGCGCTGGACCTGGAGCCATCAATAGCGAGTTCGTAGAGGTGCTTAGATCCGTGGAATATTCAGTCGAAGACGCTCGTCGGATGTTTAATGGCAGGAAGGCTGAGCAGATCAGAATCATAAATGTTCGCGGAGACAGCATGTCCGGGACCATTGAACCAGGCGACTTATTGTTCGTCGACATCAGCGTCCAACACTTTGATGGTGATGGAATCTACGCCTTTATCTACGACGACACATCCCACGTTAAACGCCTTCAGAAGATGAAAGATAAGCTGTTGGTCATCTCCGACAATCAGACTTATCGCCCGTGGGAGCCGATCGAAAAAGAAGAAATGAACAGAATACTGGTATTCGGTAAAGTGATTGGTAGCATGCCTCAGACCTACAGAAAGCACGGTTAGAAATTTTTGGCTTCATCATTAGAAGCTTACACAGCAAAGGAAATAGAATGAAAAAGTGCCTTATCGCAGCTGCTTTGGCTGTTACTCTTGTCGGTTGCGCATCCTCCGGTAACCAGCAGCTGAAAAACGAAACAGAGACTAGCGTCCAGAGCAAAATCCAAGAAGGTAAAACGACGAAAGCGGAGGTGAAGGGCTTATTTGGATCACCAGATGCAGTGTCCTATACCGATGGTGGCAATGAAATTTGGAAGTATTCCTTCGCCAAGGTAAAAGTAAACGGCACCACCTTCATTCCGTTCTATGGCCTTTTCCATAACGGAACGAATGGCAGCAAGAAAGAGCTGACCATTCTCTTCAAAGATGACAAGGTCCAGAAATACACCATGGCCGAATCAGCGATTAATACGAAATCAGGATGGGCTGATTAACACCCTGGCTTTCCATCCCGGCTTTCTGGCCGGGGTTCTTCACTGAATTGCTTTCCTTCCATTTCGCACGATTTCCGCTGCATCTCTGTTAATCCCTTTACCGATCACGTTGCCGGTTTCCTTTCGGTACTGCTCCAGCTTATCGATAATAGCTTGCTGAGTAATAGGTATGTCTGCCAGACATAACTCCATCACCGCACGACCAGCAGCGTGAGCCATCATATTAATTCTCTCATCATCCAGTTCCATGAAGACCGCCCTCTCGATGTTTTTTATGAGCATAGCATGCAACTTTTACAAAATTAAATTCCTTTAGCTATCAACGCATTAATAGCAATTGCTATTATTTAATATCAATACGTATTGCTATAAACAATACTCATCGCTATTATCAATCCATCGAAACGAAACATCGACAGCTGAGCGAAGTTAGCCAGCGGCGGACAGCAAGTCGCCTGCTCATTAAGAATTTAACCAAGCAGCAAATCACCCGGAGCGCTCCTGGCAAATTGAAATGGCGCCCAATGGGATTGAGGCAGGTGTGTAACGCGTGGCGGGTATAGCACACGAAGAGGACTCCGCACCGGAATGGTTTGCTGCTCAGTTCCCGAACATCGGGGAATCTTCAGTGGGAATGTTTTGGGATTGGATGAATGCGCAGGCTGATGCGCAAGTGTAAGACCTGATGGGTGTCGTGCAACGACTGGACGCAAAAATGTTGAGTAAGCAGCCCTAAAGTCCAGTGATGGCCCAATAAACAGCAGCCGAAACCTTCGCCCCGGTGAAACCCCGGTGTCAACTAGGTTGCTGATAGTCATGCCGGAGATCAGCACCGGCCATCCAATCACCAAAGCATTTCGAAAGTTCCTGGCTAGCCGCTGCCACCATTTTCGACGCGGCGCACCGTATCGGAGGAGTTATGTAACAGGTAACAGTGACGACTGAAAACCAACATTCAGCCCCGGATTATGCCGGGGCACACCGTGGAATGTTTTGGGGTGTGGTGAAGCTCAACGGCGAGCTAGGGAATAGGCTTGCGGCAAAAAATCGCGATGAAAACCGCAAGGCGCGCGTAACCCAATCGGCAGCGCACCGATGGAAGCTGGTTCGACTCCAGCCACCACACCACCAAAGCATTTCTCCCGCATCTGCGGGTAATTACAGAGGGTAAGGGTATGTGTAAACGAATTGATGGGGAGATTATCCGGGGTGTAATTAACGACCCTCGCCTTTTCTCAGGAATTGAACGGGTCAGAAGTGGCAGAGTTCAGATGTTCGGAAAGCGGATTGTCCAGGGCGGGAAGTGCATCCAGGAGTGCGACTTTGGGATCACGCCACCAGAAAGGAGCTGGTACTCAAAGGAAATTGATGGGGTTTGGCATTGGGTTGAGGGTTGTGATCATTGCAATGGCTCACCTGAGAAATGGGCCTATGTTCGCTGTGATAAGCATGATGTCTGCGTTGATTGCGGTGTAGACAGAGAGCATGCAGCGAAATCGCCTGGCATAGATGGAATGGGTGCTGTTTGGGGTTGTAGTGACGGATGGCGTTGCAATGACTGTCAGGAACAGATTAACAGAAAGCGTCTTGCAGAAGCTGAAGCGCGGATCGTTCCTGATGATGAATATGATGAGATGGATTTTTGGCACGAAGATGAGGCTCACTGCCCATGGTGTAAGGCTGAAATATCCACAGATGAATCATACGACGCCTGCCAGGAAGAGCATAAATGCCATGAGTGCGAGCGCCACTTCAAACTGACGGCGGAGCACTCCGTAACTTGGACAACAATTCGAGCAGTCAAAGCCGCCTAATCAGCGGCTTTTTTCATACCTCAGTCGCTTCACCGAGGCGGCTTAGTTATGACAACCGGCGGCCATCCACCGCCAGAGATTAAGCGCAGAAGTCTTTTCACGTTCAGCAGCCCAGCTTACGGGCAAGAGGTAACTATCATGTCAATCATGCACTACGGCACCCAAACAGTATGCCGCGCTGCTATACAGCCCGGAATGCTCATCAAGCACCACGACACCACCTGGACGGCGTCGGCGAACGTCCGAGGCTGTCTCTATCTGCATCGTGGCTGTGAGCGCACCTACACCAAAGAGCTGCTTGTTGAGGTTTATCTCGACGGACGCGGCGACGGCCTGAAGCACTAACCCCCTCCCCCCATTTAACGACCAGGCAGCCTTAACGGTGCCGGGATTCGCACAGTCAAAATTCAGGAGTAGTCATGAGCGAAGTAACGGATTTAACAGTCATCGAAATTAAATCCGGACCAGGCGCCGGTACTTTACACCCCGAACGGCCTGGAGGCTTTCCTTGAGCAAATCCGCCAGGCCGTCAACGAAGTGCCTGACCTTTCCACTAAGAAAGGCCGTGACCGCGTAGCCTCTCTGGCGGCGCAGGTATCACGTAGCAAAACGGCAATCGAGAAGCCGGGCCGTGAGTATTTGAAACGCCTGAAAGAAGCGGTGAAGCCTGCTGAAGTCGAAATTAAGCGTTTCGTTGATGCCTGTGACGAATTGCGTGATGCAACCCGCCGCCCGCTCACCGAATGGGAAGCAGAGCAGGAAAGAATTCGTGTGGAAGAAGAATTTAATGCCATGCACGAAGAAGCTCTTGTGATGAACAGGATGTTTGATGATCAGCGTGCCACGCAGATAGAAGCAGATCACGAAATGGCTCTGCTGCTGAATGACAAGTTTGACCGTGACCGCGAAGAACAGCGCCGCCTGGAAGAACAGGCTCAGCGCGAACGTGACGAGCGATTAAAGCAGGATGCCGCCGAGCAGGCCAAGCGTGATGCAGAAGAAAAGCACAAAGCAGAGCTCGAAGCAGCTGCGCGACGTGAAGCCGAAGCCAAAGCAGCAACTGAGCGTGCAGAACTGGAGCGTGTAGAAGCGGAGAAACGTGCGGAACGAGAAAAGCAGGAAGCCGCCGCTCACGCTGAACGTGAGAAGCAGGAAGCCATTGCGGCAGAGCAACGTCGGGCTCAGGAAGAAGCTGATCGCATTAAGCGCGAAGCCGAAGCAAAGGAATCGGCCCGGCTGGCAGAAGAGAAACGCATCGCTGATGAAACCGCTAAGCGTGAAGCCGACGTAAAGCATCGCAAGGCCGTCGGCACCGATATTGTTAACGCTCTCACCGTAAATACCAGTCTGACCCGCGAGCAAGCTATCGAAGTGCTTACGGCGCTGAAAGATGGCCTGGTTCCACGCACCAAAATTCATTACTGAGGTTACTCATGAATATCAAATGCGAATGCGCAGATATGCGCACATCTGTTGGCCCCCACAACACACTCAGGCTTGAACTTGAAGGTGTTCTGTTGGACGGCACCGTAGACACTCGCGCAGTGCTTCCTCAGCTGGATGGAGCTGTTGTTCTCGAATGGCTGACTGAACAGGGATACGTAATCACTCACCAGGAGCAAGCGGCATGAGCGCGGCGGATCGTTGGGATGATGATGCCTTCGTGCGACTAATGAGCGATGTGATTGCCACGCCACAAGAAGAAGACAGTGAACCGGTTAGCTTGGCTGCTGAACGCCAGAATCCGGTAATCCGTTGGGATGAATTCGCGGGTAATTTTAACTAAGCGAGATGATGATGAAATTCGAAAAAGCCATGAGAAAGAAAGCCAAGCTACGGCTGGCACTTACCGGGCCAAGTGGATCTGGAAAAACCTATAGCGCTCTGCTTGTTGCCAAAGGCATTGGCGGGAAACTGGCATTTATCGACACCGAAAAAGGGAGCGCATCGCTGTATTCAGATGTAGCCGACTTTGACGTGCTCGAACTGGATCCCCCCTTCTCTCCGGAGCGCTTCATTGAAGCCATAAAATCAGCGGAGGATGCCGGTTATGAGTCGCTGATTATCGACAGCATCACTCACGAATGGGGCGGCGTTGGCGGCTGCCTTGAACTTGTCGACACCATCGCCAAAGCGAAATTTCGTGGCAATAGCTGGTCGGCATGGAGTGAGATGAATCCGCGTCACCGCCTGTTTCTCGATGCAATTTTGCGCTCACCGATGCACATCATCGCGACTATGCGCAGCAAAACAGAAACAGCCCAGGTCGAAGAGAACGGGCGCAAGAAAGTCGCCAAGTTGGGTATGAAATCTGAACAGCGTGATGGTGTGGAATACGAGTTCACAACAGTGCTGGATATCGCCCATGAAACGCATCATGCAATAGCCAGTAAAGACCGCACCAAGCTGTTCTCAAACTCAGACCCCGAGATTCTCAGCGAAGACACCGGTAAGCGGCTGTTGAACTGGCTTGAGTCTGGCGTCAACCCGCATGAAGAAGCGTTGAAGCAGTTTATCTCTGATGCAGAAAGCGCCGCTGGTATGGATGTGCTCAAGCCATTGTTTGAAGAAGCGTGGCGTACCCTCCGTGGCACTGAATACCAGGCGAAAGCGAAAGATGTCTATGACATCAGAAAATCAGAGTTAGAGCAGCCACAATCGGCGGCGTAAGCCGCCAACCTCACACTGGACGGCCCCGCCGTTACCGCTATGAAACCAGAATCGATACTGAACATTCTACGCAAAGACGCGCGGAACAACATCACTGCGTTCCACCGGTGGCAGACGGCCCGGGGGGCGTCAGGTCATACCGCCGGAATAACTCTCAACTACCACGAACCCTATTACGAAGGCTGGGCGCCAGCAATGGAGATGCAGGAAGTGTCCATCACCCCTGCAACCCTCCAGCAGATTGAACAGCATCTGGACGTAGAGGTCTGGGGTAACGGAACAATAGGCGGCCGGATTTACCGTTTGAAGGAGGCGCAATGAGATGTGAACGCTGGCAGTCATGGGAAACCGACTTTCTCCGGGAGGTGGGCGGGACCATGCCCATTCACCTCATCGCTGAGAAGCTGGAGCGGTCATACGGCTCCATCTACAGCAAAGCTGCAGCAACCGGCGTTGACCTGATTGATTTACGTCGTGGCCGCCCCTGGACAAAAGCAGAGGAATTTATGTTTGGTCATTTTTCATGTGAAGAAATAGCAGAGGCAACCCAGCGGAGCATTGCTTCGGTCCGGGGAAAGCGAAATAAGCTTGTGAAGAAGTATGGTGGCGGAATCATTCCTGGCTGGACACGCGACGAACTTGAATTGCTCTGGCGGCACGACAATGCCCGGGTGGCAGAGTTAACCGGCCGCAGTGTTGAGGATGTTGCAGAGCGTCGACTGCAGGCCAATATCGAGCGGAATGGATGGGATCGGATTGACCCGGAGCGTGCAGAATGACCGGAAAATACTCTCTTATCTACGCAGATCCCCCCTGGTCTTACGGAAACACCATCAGCAATGGCGCTGCTGCCGATCACTACTCCACCATGAAGCTGATCGACATCAAGCGTCTTCCAGTTTGGGAGCTTGCCGCTAAAAACGCCGTGCTGGCGATGTGGTACACCGGCACGCATAACCAGGAAGCAATCGAACTGGCCGAGGCCTGGGGGTTTACCGTTCGCACGATGAAGGGCTTCACATGGGTGAAGCTGAATCAGAATGCCGAGATACGCATTAACAAGGCGCTGGCCGAGGCTGAAATCACCGACTTCTACGACTTTCTCGATGTGCTGAACGCCGAGACCCGCATGAATGGCGGTAACCATACCCGGGCCAATACAGAAGACCTGCTGATTGCCACCTGCGGCACCGGCCTGGAACGCCTGAATGCTGGAATTAAGCAGGTAGTGTACAGCCCTCTCGGCGCTCACAGCGAAAAGCCATGGGAAGTCCGCCACCGGCTCGAGTTGCTTTACGGCGATGTGCCGCGCATCGAGGTGTTTAGCCGCAGCGCTGCACCAGGTTGGCATCACTGGGGAAATCAGTGCGCCACCGCCGCGGTTGAATTGTTACCCGGCTGTGCAATTGAAGTTTTAAAAATGGAGGTGGCATGAATGAGTTGGCTCTTTTCGCAGGCGCTGGCGGAGGAATACTCGGTGGACACCTCCTTGGCTGGCGAACAGTTTGCGCAGTTGAACGTGATGCCTACGCCGCACAAGTTCTCGCGCAACGACAAAACGATGGAATTCTCCGACCTTTCCCGATTTGGTCTGACGTGTGCAGTTTTGACGGAAAGCCGTGGCAAGGAATTGTTGATGTCGTTTCAGGCGGCTTTCCGTGCCAGGACATTAGCGCAAATGGTCATGGTGCCGGCATCAATGGACGCCGTTCCGGACTGTGGGCAGAAATGGCGAGAATCGTCAGTGAGATACGACCTGCGTTCGTCTGCGTGGAAAACTCTCCGCGACTCAGAGGAAAAGGTCTTGCTGTGGTCATCGGTGACCTTGCCGAAATGGGGTATGGCTGCGAGTGGTTTCGTCTTTCAGCATCGAACTGCGGAGCGCCCCATGAAAGAGACAGGATGTGGATTGTGGCCTACAGCGAAGGCAACGATTCGGGGCGATTGTCCAAGCGAGCGCTTACGCAGAACCCCGGACCTGCCCAGTGCGATAAAAATGCGCCTGTTACCGAATGGGTCGGATCCACCCCAGGATGGACAACTGAACCCGGAATGGGTCGAGTGGTTCATGGGCTGGCCCATCGGGTGGACAGAGTTAAAGCCCTTGGCAATGGACAAGTTCCAAGAGTGGCAGCGGCAGCATTCTCCATTCTTAAACAAAATTGAGGACGCAGCATGAAGGCACTAATCACCGGGTCGCTAAAGCGGCCTTTTTTATTACTGGCGTTCACCTTCAACCGAGTTAACCGACAGTTCCGGGAGCACTGATATGCCCGATATCATTGATTCAGCATCCGAAATCGAAGAGTTACAGCGTAACAATGCCCTCGCCGCTCACCGACTCAACCGCAACGCCGTATCAGCTGAACATTGTGCAAAATGCGGCGAAGACATCCCGGTGCCGCGACGCGCTGCCGTTCCAGGCTGCCAGACGTGTGCCGAGTGCCAGGGCGTTATCGAAATGAAGAAAAAGCAAAGGGGTGGTTAAAAATGATTGGAACGCTTAAACCGGTACCGAAAGAAAACTGGCCTGCTCGTTGCCACGACCCGAAGCGGAGCAACGTGTGGGTTAACGCCTACTTTCTCGTTCAGGAGTTTCAGGAAGACAACGGCGTCATCCGCCTGTCGGTGAACGCCACCAGTATAGCCAGTTCCGGCCGGTGGAAGGATAGCATCAGTTGGGATGCTCTGCAGGAGATTAAGTCATCTGTTGGATATGGGGATCGGGATGCCGTTGAGATTTACCCGCGGGATTCGGATGTGGTTAACGTGGCCAACATGCGCCACATGTGGATTACGCCGGAGCCTATTGCGTTCGCCTGGCGAAAATGAAAGTAACGGCTGCGTGCACAGCGTGCGGCATGAGGAGATGCAATGGAATTCAATAATACTTCTAACCAGATAGCCTGGGATGGTAACGGAATGCCACCGATTGGGACTATCTGTGAAATAGCAGCAAGCACGCCGAATTTAACCATCAAACAACCTGAGGGAGCCATTGTGAAAATATATGCTCACTTCACCGATGACCGTGGAGTTGAGCTCGCTGCTTTCGTTGACTCAAAAGGCAGGGTGGGCGGTGTTTGTATTGGCAAATGCTTCCGCCCGCTACGATCTGAATCTGATAAGAAACGTGAATTGCTAATCGAAACCGTAAACGGCTTGATTGATGGATTCATGAAATCGTCCGGCGGCAATTATTCCAACCTTGGCGCAGTGGTTGTCGATTATCTCTCATTGCTAAACAAACTCGACTGACGCAACTGATAGCCAGTTATGAGCTGGCTATTGGGTGCGAAAGCACTGCTCCGTTATCCCTTTTGCCCGGTACGTCCGGGCTTCTTTTTTACCTGATTTCGATTAATCAACGCGACGCAGCTGCCGTGGATATACTCACGTCGGTTGCCAGGAGTTATCTATGGCACAGGTTATTTTTAATGAAGAGTGGATTGTTGAATCTCGCCTGACGGAGAGAACCGGCCTCTCTCAGCGGCAGATCAAAAGCTATCGCTTGGGCACCTGGGTTGAAGGCATCCACTTTAAGCGTCTGCCTCAGACAGCATGCTCTACTAAAGACCGCGCAGTCATTTGGTACAACTACCCTAAGATCAACCAGTTCGTACAGGAAGCACAATGAGTTACCCAACCGGCGTCGAATTACACAACGGTAAAATCAGGATAACTTTCACATACAGAGGGATCCGGTGCCGTGAGGTGCTTCAGGGATGGTCAGTAACGAATGCAAATATAAAGAAAGCTGGAAACCTCCGCGCCTCAATTGTCGGAGAGATTCAGCTTGGCAACTTCGATTATGCGACCCGTTTCCCTGAGTCGAAGTCTCTCAAAAAATTTTCGATATCACGGCCTGTCTCTACCTTCAAAGAGATGAGCAGCATCTACCTCTCTGCCAAAGCTCTGGAGATCAGTGCGGCCTCTCTAGCAAACGTGAATTCGACAGTGACTACTTTGCTCAGCATTATCGGCGAGAACACCCTCGTTTCGGAGATCCAGCATACCGATATCCTGAGTTACCGCAGGGAATTGCTAACTGGAGATGTCTCCAATAAAAAGATACCATGTTTCAATAAGCAAGGCCGATCGCCGGCAACGGTTAACATCATTATCAACGTTCTCTGTGCGATTCTTAGACTGGCACAGAGAGACCAGATAATCCGCCACTCTCCGCATGAAAGTATCAATATGCTGAAGGTGTCCAAAAAAGAGCCTGACCCTCTCCTTCTTGAGGAATACCACGCATTAATTTCCGTGCTATCCAGACGGCAGGCTCTGATCTGGAAATTTCTGGTACATACTGGTTTGAGGCATGGCGAGTTTTGCGCGCTGGCATGGGAAGACGTAGACCTGGTGAGCGGCGAGATACATATCAGCCGGAACATCACAGAGAAAGGTTTGTTTGTACCGCCGAAAACGGATGCAGGAATTAGAACGGTGACGCTCTTACAGCCAGCCCTTGAGGCTCTCAAAGAGCAATACAAGATTACAGGTATGAACCGGCAAACCGAGATTACGTTTCATCACCGCGAACTGGGCAGAACTGAACAGCAAAAGTTGAGTTTTGTTTTTGTCCCTGGACACCAGTCGCGGGAAAAGAATGCTCACATGGCAAGGAGTTCAGTCGGCAGCAGCTGGAAGCGTGCGATTAAGCGAGCAGGGATCCGCAGAAGGAAGCCCTACCAGTCACGACATACTTTTGCCTGCTGGCTTTTGTCTGCTGGCGCTAACCCGGCTTTCATTGCAAGCCAGATGGGCCACGAGAACGCAAAGATGGTGTATGAGGTCTATTCAAAATGGATAAGTGGAATGAGTCAGGATCAGGTGTCGATGTTAAACATCAAACTTCCTACCGCTTTGCCCCCACCATGCCCCCAAGGGACAATGGAAAACATTAATGACCTTTAATATCATATACTTTGAAGGTTGAACTCGAATTATGAAGAAATTATGCGCCTGAAATTATCATCTTTACTGGCAGTGATGGGGCTACTGTGCGGCAGCGCGATGGCTGCCACGCCACCCGCATTGGCACCGCATGGCGACATCCGCGACAGCGGTTTCGTCTACTGTGTCAGCGGCCAGGTAAATACCTTTAACCCGCAGAAAGCGGGCAGCGGCCTGATTGTCGACACCCTTGCGGCACAAATTTATGATCGCCTGTTAGACGTTGACCCGTATACCTACCGTCTGGTGCCGGAGCTCGCCGAGAGCTGGGAAGTGCTGGATAACGGCGCAACGTACCGCTTCCATTTGCGCAATGGCGTACAGTTCCAGAAAACGTCGTGGTTCCAGCCTACCCGCGCGCTGAATGCCGATGACGTGGTCTTTACCTTCGAGCGTATTTTTAACCGCAAACATCCGTGGCATAACGTCAACGGGCCGAATTTCCCCTACTTCGACAGCTTGCAGTTTGCCGATAGCGTCGAAAGCGTGCGTAAACTCGACGGCCACACCGTTGAATTTCGTCTGAAACGCCCGGACGCCTCATTCCTGTGGCATTTAGCCACCCACTACGCCTCGGTGATGTCCGCCGAATACGCGGCGAATCTGACGAAAATCGGCAAGCAGGAATTGATGGACCGCCAGCCCGTAGGCACCGGGCCTTATCAGCTTGATGAATATCGCGCCGGACAGTACATCCGCCTGCAACGCCATCCAGGATTCTGGCGCGGTGAGCCATTGATGCCGCAGGTAGTGGTGGATTTAGGCTCCGGCGGCACCGGGCGGCTATCCAAACTGCTGACCGGGGAGTGCGACGTACTCGCCTGGCCGGCGGCCAGCCAGCTCACTATTCTGCGCGACGATCCACGGTTACGTCTGACGCTGCGCCCTGGCATGAACATCGCCTATCTGGCGTTTAATACCGATAAGCCGCCGATGAACAACCCGGCGGTGCGTCACGCGCTGTCGTTGGCTATCAATAACCAGCGTCTGATGCAGTCGATTTATTACGGCACCGCCGAAACCGCCGCGTCAATTCTGCCGCGCGCATCGTGGGCTTACGATAATGAAGCTAAAATTACCGAATACAATCCGGCGAAAGCGCGCGAGCAGCTGAAAGCGCTGGGGCTGGAAAATATGACGCTGCACCTGTGGGTGCCAACCACTTCGCAGGCGTGGAACCCAAGTCCGCTGAAAACCGCCGAGCTGATTCAGGCCGATATGGCTCAGGTCGGGGTGAAAGTGATCATCGTTCCGGTGGAAGGTCGCTTCCAGGAAGCACGCCTGATGGACATGAATCACGACCTGACCCTCACCGGCTGGGCAACGGACAGTAATGACCCGGACAGCTTCTTCCGCCCGCTGTTAAGCTGCGCGGCGATTGGCTCCCAGACTAACTTTGCGCACTGGTGTAACCGTGAGTTTGACACCGTGCTGCAAAAAGCACTGGCCTCACAACAGCTGGCTTCGCGCATCGATGCGTACGACGAAGCACAGCAGATTCTGGCCAAAGAGTTGCCGGTCCTGCCACTGGCGTCATCGCTGCGGTTGCAGGCCTATCGCTACGACATCAAAGGCTTGGTGCTGAGCCCGTTTGGCAACGCCTCCTTTGCAGGCGTGTCGCGTGAAAAACAGGAAGAGGTGAAAAAACCATGATCATTTTTACCCTTCGCCGCCTGCTTTTACTGATGGTGACGCTGTTTCTCCTGACCTTCGTCAGCTTCAGCCTGAGCTACTTCACCCCTCATGCGCCATTGCAGGGGGCGTCGCTGTGGAACGCCTGGCTGTTCTGGTTTGAAGGCCTGCTGCATTGGGACTTCGGCGTGTCCAGCATCAACGGACAGCTGATTTCTGACCAGCTGAAAGAGGTGTTCCCGGCGACCATGGAACTGTGCATTCTGGCCTTTGGTTTTGCGCTGCTGGTCGGTATTCCGGTCGGGATGCTGGCGGGGATCATGCGCAACAAATGGCAGGACAACACCATCAGCGCCTTCGCCCTGCTCGGCTTCTCCATTCCGGTGTTCTGGCTGGCGCTGCTGCTGACGCTGTTCTTCTCATTAACGTTGGGCTGGCTGCCGGTGTCCGGGCGTTTCGACTTGCTGTACGAGGTAAAAAACGTCACCGGTTTTGCGCTGATCGATGCGTGGCTGTCGGATTCTCCGTGGCGCGATGAGATGATCATGAGCGCCCTGCGCCACATGGTACTGCCGGTGCTGACGCTGGCCGTCGCGCCGACCACCGAAGTGGTCCGTCTGATGCGCCTGAGCACCATTGACGTCTACGACACCAACTACGTGAAGGCGGCGGCAACGCGCGGCGTTTCTCGCTTTACGATTTTACGTCGCCACGTGCTGCACAACGCCCTGCCGCCGGTGATTCCGCGTCTCGGCCTGCAGTTTTCCACCATGCTGACGCTGGCGATGATCACTGAGATGGTATTCAGCTGGCCGGGTCTGGGCCGCTGGATGATTAACGCCATTCGCCAACAAGACTATGCGGCGATTTCCGCAGGTGTGATGGTCATTGGTGCACTGGTCATTATTGTGAACGTGATTTCTGATATTTTGGGCGCCATGGCTAACCCGTTGAAACATAAGGAATGGTATGCCTTACGATAGCGTCTATCTGGAAAAACGCCCCCCCGGTGTGATGCGCACCGTCTGGCGTAAATTCTACGGCGATACGACCGCGATGATTGGCCTCTACGGCTGCGCGGGTCTGGCGCTGTTGTGTGTTTTCGGCACCTGGTTTGCGCCTTACGGTATCGATCAGCAGTTTTTAGGCTATCAGCTGCTGCCGCCGTCGTGGTCCCGCTACGGCGAAGTGTCGTTCTTCCTCGGCACCGACGATCTCGGACGCGATGTGCTGAGCCGTCTGCTCAGCGGCGCGGCACCGACCGTGGGCGGCGCTTTTGTCGTCACCCTCGGCGCCACCATTTTCGGGCTGGTGCTCGGCGCGTTTGCCGGTTCGACTCGCGGCCTGCGTTCTGCGGTGCTGAACCATATTCTCGACACCCTGCTCTCGATTCCGTCCCTGCTGCTGGCGATTATTGTCGTCGCGTTCTCCGGGCCGCATTTGTTGCATGCGATGTTCGCTGTCTGGCTGGCGCTGCTGCCGCGCATGGTGCGCTCGGTGTACAGCATGGTGCATGACGAGCTGGAAAAAGATTACGTGGTTGCCGCCCGTCTCGACGGTGCCACCTCGCGCAATATTCTGTGGTATGCGGTGCTGCCTAACATCGCCGCGGGCCTGGTGACTGAAATTACCCGCGCACTGTCGATGGCGATCCTTGATATTGCCGCACTGGGTTTTCTCGATTTGGGCGCGCAGCTCCCGTCCCCGGAATGGGGCGCGATGCTGGGCGATGCGCTGGAATTGATTTACGTCGCGCCGTGGACCGTGATGCTGCCAGGGGCGGCAATTATGGTCAGCGTGCTGCTGGTGAACCTGCTGGGCGACGGTATTCGCCGCGCTATTAACGCGGGAGTGCAATAATGCCATTACTTGATATTCGCAATCTGACCATCGAATTTCGCACCAGCGAAGGCTGGGTGAAAGCCGTCGACCGCGTCAGCATGACTCTCGCGGAAGGCGAAATTCGCGGCCTGGTCGGGGAATCAGGCTCGGGTAAAAGCCTTATCGCCAAGGCGATTTGCGGCGTGACCAAAGATAACTGGCGCGTCACCGCTGACCGTATGCGCTTTGATGATATCGACCTGCTCCGCCTGTCAAACCGTGAACGGCGTAAGCTCGTCGGCCATAACGTGTCGATGATTTTCCAGGAGCCGCAGTCCTGTCTGGATCCGTCCGAACGTATCGGCCGGCAGTTGATGCAGAACATCCCGAGCTGGACCTACAAAGGCCGCTGGTGGCAACGTGTCGGCTGGCGTAAACGTCGTGCGATTGAACTGCTGCACCGCGTCGGTATTAAAGACCATAAAGATGCGATGCGCAGCTTCCCGTATGAGCTGACGGACGGCGAATGCCAGAAGGTGATGATTGCCATTGCGCTGGCTAATCAGCCGCGTTTGCTGATTGCCGATGAGCCGACCAACGCCATGGAGCCGACCACTCAGGCACAGATTTTCCGCTTGCTCAGCCGACTCAACCAGAACAACAACACCACCATTTTGCTCATCAGCCACGACCTGCAAATGCTGAGTCAGTGGGCGGACAAAATTAACGTGATGTACTGCGGGCAGACGGTTGAAACCGCGCCGAGTGAAGATCTGGTGAGTATTCCGCATCATCCGTACACGCAGGCGCTGATCCGCGCGATGCCAGATTTTGGCCGCTCGATGCCGCATAAAAGCCGTCTGAACACCATGCCCGGTGCCATTCCGCTGCTGGAATCGCTGCCGATTGGCTGTCGTCTGGGGCCGCGCTGCCCTTACGCACAGCGTAAATGCATTGAAAGACCACGGCTGACCGGCCCGAAAAACCATCTTTTCGCCTGTCATTTCCCGCTGAACATGGAGAAAGAGTGAAATGGTCGAGACCCTGCTCGAAGTCCGCAATCTGAGTAAGACCTTTCGCTACCGTACCGGGTTGTTCCACCGTCAGACGGTCGAAGCGGTGAAACCGCTGAGCTTTACCCTGCGTGAAAGGCAGACCCTGGCGGTTATCGGCGAGAACGGTTCCGGTAAATCGACGCTGGCGAAAATGCTGGCGGGCATGGTGGAACCGACCACCGGTGAACTGTTGATTGACGATCACCCGCTGGAATACGGCGATTACTCGTTCCGCAGCCAGCGTATCCGCATGATTTTCCAGGACCCGTCGACGTCGTTAAACCCGCGTCAGCGCATTTCGCAAATCCTCGATTTCCCGCTGCGTCTGAATACTGATTTAGACGCGGAAGCGCGACGCAAACAGATCATCGACACCCTGCGTCTGGTGGGTTTGCTGCCGGATCACGTTAGCTATTATCCGCACATGCTCGCCCCGGGCCAAAAGCAGCGTCTGGGCCTGGCTCGCGCGCTGATTCTGCGTCCGAAAGTGATTGTGTGTGATGAAGCATTGGCATCGTTGGATATGTCGATGCGTTCACAGCTCATCAACCTGATGCTCGAATTGCAGGAGAAACAGGGGATTTCGTACATCTACGTGACCCAGCATCTCGGCATGATGAAACACATCAGCGACCAGGTGCTGGTGATGCATCAGGGCGAAGTCGTCGAGCGCGGCAGCACCGCCGACGTACTCGCCTCCCCGCTGCATGATCTCACCAAGCGTCTGATTGCCGGGCATTTCGGTGAAGCGCTGAAGGCGGATGCGTGGCGCAAAGATCGCTGAGGACTATCTTAAGTGGTCGGATTAACTCTCCTTCCACTCTATGCTAGAATCGCGACGTTTAACGACGGCCTGCCTATAATTGATGCAGCCGCTACAAAAATGACATAAGGATTAAAAGCTATGGGTTTTCTTTCCGGTAAGCGCATTCTGGTAACTGGCGTTGCCAGCAAACTGTCCATCGCCTACGGTATCGCACAGGCTATGCATCGCGAAGGTGCTGAACTGGCGTTCACCTATCAGAACGAGAAACTGAAAGGCCGTGTGGAAGAGTTTGCCGCAAACCTGGGTTCCAGCATTGTTCTGGAATGCGACGTTGCTCAGGACGAAAGCATTGATGCCCTGTTCACCGACCTGGCAAAAGTATGGCCGAAATTTGACGGCTTCGTACACTCCATCGGTTTCGCACCGGGCGACCAGCTGGACGGTGACTACGTTAACGCCGTAACCCGCGAAGGCTTCAAAATCGCACACGACATCAGCTCTTACAGCTTCGTGGCGATGGCTAAAGCCTGCCGTGAAATGCTGAACCCAGACTCTGCTCTGCTGACGCTGTCCTACCTGGGCGCGGAACGTGCTATCCCTAACTACAACGTGATGGGTCTGGCTAAAGCGTCCCTGGAAGCTAACGTGCGCTACATGGCGAACGCGATGGGTCCAGAAGGCGTACGTGTTAACGGTATCTCCGCTGGCCCAATCCGTACCCTGGCCGCGTCCGGTATTAAAGATTTCCGTAAGATGCTGGCTCACTGTGAAGCGGTTACCCCAATCCGTCGCACCGTGACCATCGAAGACGTGGGTAACAGCGCAGCATTCCTGTGCTCCAACCTGTCTGCCGGTATCTCCGGTGAAGTCGTTCACGTTGACGGTGGCTTCAGCATCGCCGCAATGAACGAACTGGAACTGAAATAAGTTCTCCTTCCGCCCTGTTCGCGCAGGGCGGAAACCCCGCCGTTATTCCAGTCTGTTATTTGTTATCACGCTTCAATATTTTTACCTGCCCCCGCCTTACGTCAGGATAGCTATCTCATAACGATATGACGTCCTGAAGGAACTCCCATGGAGCAAAGCCGCTCTCACGGCAAAAGCCATTGGTATCATGAAACACAAGCGAGAAACCAGGTCGCCGATGTGCTGCCGCTGGTTCCGGAAGCCGCCCACGTTGCAAACCGTTTTCTACTGGATTTAGCCCTGCCCGATTCGGTTACCTTACCCTGTCAGCCCTGGCTGGACGTGTCGCTGCGTATTTCTGAACACCTCTTTCCTGACACCGTGACCCCCACGCGCCTGAATACGTTTAGCGCCTACGAACGCCTGAGCACCGCGTTAACCGTCGCCCAGGTCTTTGGCGTGCAGCGCCTGTGTAATCACTACGCCGCGCGACTGGCGCCGCTGCCGGGGCCGGATTCATCCCGCGAGAGTAATCACCGTCTGGCGCAAATCACTCAGTACGCCCGTCAGCTGGCTGGCTCGCCGTCGGTTATTTGCGGACGCGCTCGTCAGCAGTTGGATGCGGTCGGGCTGACCACACCGGATATCGTGCTGATCACGCAAATCGTGGGCTTCATTAGCTATCAGGCACGCGTGATTGCCGCCGGTCAGGCTTTAAAAGGGCTGCCGGT
>Ga0079104_1000694_pt1 | contig 30639 bp, 27 predicted proteins | sample MedtruBG_FD_76829 | JGI IMG/M metagenome (GOLD analysis project Ga0079104, IMG submission 76829) | Root nodule microbial communities of legume samples collected from California, USA - Medicago truncatula BG | ecosystem: Host-associated > Plants > Roots > Nodule | place: USA: California...
TTTAAGCGGGCTTTTTTACGTCTGTAGCCCGGAGAGGATGAAGAAGCTCCGGGGAAGGAGGCTCGACTCGAACGAAGTGAGAGAACGTTGCTTCAGCAACGGCCCGCAGGGCGAAGCCACGCAGTGGCGAGTCATCCTCTCTCGCCGACCACATTCGAAAAGCCCGCTTTTTTAAGCGGGCTTTTTTACGTCTGTAGCCTGGAGAGGATGAAGAAGCTCCGGGAGGTATTGTAGGCCCGGTAAGCGCAGCGCCACCGGGCACGGAAGTTATCTCATCGAACACATTCGAAAAATCGGGTTTTGAGCCGAATTTTTCTATTCGGCATTTCTGCCTTTTTAAAAATATTTTTCCTGTCGCGATTTTCTCGTTGGTAAATATGTCTCCAGACGGCGACATTTAATTCCCTGATTTCATGCTACATCACCCTTTTTGTATTCCAGCGTCTCCGTTTGGAGACATCTCATTAATTCCTAAAGCGACTAACTCCCTGATATTGAGGGGTGCAAGGGTGGCATAACGTGTGTAATAATATCTGTGTAGATGCTCATTCCATCTCTTATGTTCGCGTTTACGCCTCATAAACTCAGGAATGACGCAGAGCCGTTTACGGTGCTTATCGTCCACCGACAGATGTCGCTTCGGCCTCATCAAACACCATGGACACAACGTTGAGTGAAGCACCAATTGTTGTCAAACAGACCTGTTTTAACGCCTGCCCTGTTTTCAGTGCAGGCGTTTTTTTATGGGTTACGTTCGCGTACGGAATAAGACGCCGCCCACCAACATTAATGCGCAGAATGAAACGCACCACAGCGTGTAAATAGCGCCAAGTTGGCTCGTTAGCATTACCGTGATGGAGGTGACGAGGGTGGCACTGAGGGTTTGCCAGCGCCAGGCTTTCGCGCTGGCGGCAGAAACGTCATCTTCAGTGAACTGGTGCAGCACGCTGAAAGTCCCCAACGCGAAGACCACATTTGACGCCAGGTGAGCGACAAAAATGGCTCCCAGCGCCGCAGCGGTAAATCCTGACAGCATCGGCATCATGACGTACGCGAGTAGAAATATCCCCAGGCAGCCCAGCAACAAGCGGTTACGCTGAACATATTCCGGCATCTTTCGGCTATTCAGCAGCATAGGCCCGCACAATTGCCCCAGGCTGCGGCTAAATAGCAGAGGCAGTGCCAGCCCGGCAGTGTCATCCGGATGCATCTGTTGCGCCAGCGCAGGTAGCAGCGCCATCGCCGGAGCGCCAACCGCAGCCAGAGAAGGCAGCAACAGCAGGCTTCTTTTTTGCGAGAGCGTGAGGGTCGCCCAGCGCAGTGGCGTCCGTGTTTTAGGCCTGCTGTCATCCGCGGCGATCGCAGTGCGTTGCAGCGTCAGCCACAGCAGCCATGACGCGGCAAGAAAACTCAAGGCATCGACGATTAATAGCGACTGCGGACTGACTCGCGCAAACAGCAGCACACCCACTCCTGTGCCCAACAACACTTGCGATGCAAATATCAGGTTTTCCATTGCGGTGGCCGCCGGTAGTTCTTGCGCGCTCAACCCGCGCTTAAACGTGAGCGCTAACGCGGGCCACGACATTCCTCCCAGCAGCGCTTCCACGGACTGCACCGCCAGTAGCAGCGGAATACTGTGATGACGTAAACCCTGAAGGGGCAATATCAGCGCCAACAGGCCGAGCAGCTCGCAGCAAATGAGTAACCGCAGGGGAGGGTGAGTACGACACAATCTTTCGCCAATCAGGCTGCCCAAAAATCCAGGCACGGTCGCCAACAGCCAGGCGAGGGTTAACGTTGTCGGTGAGGCCTGCCAGCGCAGCAGCTGACCGAAAACGACGACCTGCGTCAGACCGTTACCCAACGACGATAAAATAAAGGCGAGTGCTAACAGGCGAAGCCAGACGTGGCCCCTCAATGCGCGTAGCAGCGCAAACAGCAGAGAATTCATGTGGAACGATCTCCAGCAAAACGTTATCCGCGCAAAAAGATGCGTGAGTGAAAAACGGTGAATGCTGAAAAGTCGTTACATTGGCAGGCTCTTGAAAGAGGTTAAGAACAAAGAATTTAGCATGGTGCTTAAGAAAAAAGAAAGGGGCCCGAAGGCCCCTTTTTTGCTGAATCGACTCAGGAAGGTGGATTGTTCTGCAGCGTCAGTAACAGTCCATCACGGCGCATGGAGGCCGCTTCTTCCGGCTGATGCATTCTGTCGAGGGCATCGGCTAGCCAGGCGTAATCAAACGCGTCTGGACGCTGTTTTAACGCCGCGCGGAAGGCGATGGTCGCTTCCTGCCATTCGCCGTGTTTCATCAGCGACTGGCCCAGCGTACTCCACAGCATCGGGCGGTCACCCACGCTCTTGATCTGCTGGCGCAGTACTTTTTCCAGTTGTTCCGGATTGGTGGTTTTCAGACGCGGAACTGGCAGCAGCAGTCGATCGTCGTACTGGCGTTTCAGGCCGTCGATAATAATCTGTTGGGCCATGTCATGATCGTCACATTCGATGAGGTGATCCGCCATCGCCACCTGCAGCGGCACGCGCTGACGGGTTTTTCGACTCTGATTTTTCCACCATTCGCGCAGGCCATCACTGCCCTGATCGGCACGTGCCTGATCCATCAGGCCAATCCAGGCCTGCTGTTCCAGAGCGTCGCGGTGCGCTTCATCGCCGACGTTGGCTTTCGCCATCGACGGAATGATATCCAGCAGCGAAGTCCAGGCCCAGGTGCGAATATAAGCCTGTTCAGCCAGACGCAGCACTTCAGGGTGGCGCGGCGCGATTTCCAGCAGTCGGTCTACGCCGTGGCGCGCCGCATGGTCTTCATTGCGAGCAAGCTGAATACGTACCCGAGTGATTTCCACCGGGATCAGATCGTTGCCAGCACTTTCAGCCGCACGTTCCAGATGCTGATTGGCACGCATTTCGTCCCCACGCTGCTGCGCGGCTTCTGCGGCTAACAGGTAGTTCACCACCGGCTGTTCAGCGTGATCGGCATTCTTCGACATCAGCTTCTCAACCTGCTGATAATCACCTTCTGCCAGCTTGAGCAGCGCTTGTTCGGTCTGCTTACGCGCTCGGCGGCGTTTACGGCCGACAAACCAGCCACGGGTATGCGCCCCGGTGCGGAAAATGCGGCGCAGCAGCCATTCGATCGCGAACAGCACCACCATGGTCAGGATCAGAATGATCACCAGACCGGTGACGCTGGTTTCAATGTTGTAGTTATCGGTCTGGATCAGGACGTATCCCTGATGGCCTGCAACGATCGGGCCGAAAACGATCCCGGCGATCAGCAGCGCAAAGAGGAATAATACTTTAAGCATGCTTATTCTCCCTGCGATGCAGCGGCGGCGGGTGCGGTGTCAGCCTGAGGCGCAGCACTTGGTGCAACCGATGGTTGTGCCAACAAATTACGCACCCGAGTTTGCATTAGCTTTTCCAGAATTGCCTGGCTTTGCAGTGCTTCCGGCACGTCCATATTGATGTTTTGCTGGCTCAGTGCATCCACTTCATCAAGGAAGGCTTTGGTGGTCGCATCGTCCGTGTCGTAATACGCGCGTACCCAGGTGGAAACGTTGTCCAGCGCCTGTTTGTACGTTTGCTCCTGATGACGAGGTACGGCCTGGGCCGCAACCAGCAGACGCGAGCGAATGTTTTCGCGCAGATAGACGTCCTGATTTGGCGCTAACAGCGGAACGGCAGTTTCATCACGGCGACGAATGGTGATGAAGCTGTCCATAAAGTTCTGCCAGCTTTTTTGCAGATTGACGCGCCATTCACCTAGCGAGCTGGAAAGCTCACCGCTGTCGTCGTCCATCGGGGAATCGTCGTCGGTATTATCGGCCAGACGCAGGTTATCAATCTGATTAGACAGCTGATTGACCTTCAAAATGATCCCGTCGTAATCAACCTGCGCCACGCCGGAGAGACTGGCGATATCGTCAGTGATTGCGCGACGTGCGTTAATCAGGCTTGGGTCATTCATGTCCGCCAGGCTTGCATCGGCGCTTTTCAGCAGTGCCGCCGCGGTGGTGATGTCCTGATCGCTCCACAGTTTACGTCCTGCCAGTTTGACGAGGAAATCAGCCTGCGCGAGCTGCCAGGTTTTGGCATCGCTGCCCGAAATCGTGGCGACTTTTTGCTGCAATTCATCAAGCTGTTTGGTCAAGGCATCCTGCTGCTGTTTCGCCGCAGTCAGGCGGTCGGCCTGTTGCTTAATGATGCCGTCCAGCTCGCTCTTCTGCGACTCTTGTGCTTTTTGCAGGGCAGTCACTTGATTGACCAACGCATCACTGGTGGTGGTCTGATGGGTGTTTTGTTTTTTCACCAGGCCATACAGGCCAATGCCTGCGGCCAGCGCGATGGCAATCGCCACTACGCTCAGCGCCAACGGCGCTTTGTTGCTGCTGTTTTTCTTCTCAGCGTTTTTCTTTTCAGCAATCTCCGGCTGTGGCGTTTGTTCCACGGCCTCCCTGGTCTCCTCAACCACGGCGGAGTTCTCTTTTTGTTCCGTCATTATGGCTTCCAATTTTGAGAGTTATTGTAAAGCACGCAGCAGCGCGTCGTTGTCGGCGCTATCGGCCACCCTGATATTCCGCCAGCCCAGCTCCCGGGCCTGTTCAGCAAGGCGCTCACTCACCACAAGCACCTCGCAGTTTAACAACCAACGCTCGCGATACCATTGCGGAATAAGCGACCAGAGCTGTTTTAACATTTCGCCGCTGGTGATGACCAGTCGGGTCACGCCGCGCGTTTGCCAGCGCATCGCTTCTTCCGCACCGTCATAGTGACGGTTACTGCGTTGATAACATTCACAAAAAGTTACTTCAGCACCGCGACTCTGTAGCGTTTCGCCGAGCAATTCGCGCCCGCCGTTTCCGCGTAAAATCAGTGCTTTCTTGCCGGCAACGTTTTGTAATTCAGGTAATTGTAGCAACACTTCGCTGACTTCCCGATCGAGCGGGTAGCGAACGTCAATGCTGCTGACTTTGTGCAGCGCCAGGCCGGTGGTTCGCCCGATGGCAAAATAGCGTGGCGCGTGCGGCCAGCGCAGCCCGTGCTGCTGAAGCTGCGCTTGGGCAAATTCGACGGCATGTTGTGAAAGGGCGAACAGCAAATCGCCGTCGTTCAACGCGGCCAGATGCCCCGCAAGCTGCGCTAATTCGCGGCCAGGGGTAAATTCAATTAACGGAAAGCTCCAGGCCTCTTGCCCCAGCGCGCGCAGGCGGCTGACAAGTTCTTCTCCTTGGGGAGAGGGGCGAGTGACCAGAATGCTCATTCAGGGGCTTCTCCGTTATAAACTTCCGCGAGAATTTCACGTGCGCCGTTGTTCAGCAGCTCTTCGGCCAGTGAAATCCCCAGCTCTTTGGCATCTTCGGCTGGCCCGCGACGTTCACCGCGTACCATCCGGCTGCCATCCGGGGCGCCAACCAGCGCCCGAAGCCAGATTTCACCGTGGCTCAATTCAGCATAGCTGCCAATTGGCACCTGACAGCCGCCTTCGAGGCGCATGTTCATCGCGCGCTCTGCGCAGACGCGCACGGCGGTATCCGCGTGATTCAGTGGCGCCAGCAGCGTGCGGGTGTGTGGGTCGTCGAGACGGCACTCAATGCCCACGGCGCCCTGACCCACGGCGGGCAGAGATTGCTCCGGCGATAACGCCTCGCGAATTCTGTCTTCCAGACCGAGACGCTTCAGCCCGGCGACGGCCAGGATAATGGCATCGTAATCGCCGTTATCGAGCTTGCCGAGGCGCGTGCCAACGTTGCCACGCAGCGAGCGGATCACCAGGTCCGGGCGATCGGCCGCCAGTTGACACTGGCGGCGTAAACTTGACGTGCCAACCACGCTGCCCGCAGGCAACGCGTCGATAGAATCGAAATGGTTAGAAACAAAGGCGTCGCGTGGATCGTCGCGTTCGCAGATGGTCGTCAGACCGAGTCCTGGCGGGAATTCCACCGGAACATCCTTCATAGAATGCACGGCGATATCGGCGCGGTCTTCAAGCAGCGCAAGTTCCAGCTCTTTGACGAACAGGCCTTTTCCGCCCACTTTCGCCAGAGGCGTATCGAGGATCACATCGCCGCGGGTCACCATCGGCACCAGTTCGACCTGAAGCCCGGGATGGCACGCCATCAGCCTGTCTTTCACATAATGTGCCTGCCACAGCGCGAGAGGACTTTGGCGTGTGGCAATTCTTAAAACTTTGTCTAACATGCTTGTTACCGTCGTTATCGTCCGCCAGCCATCCTAACATTGTTGCTATAAGGATGTTAGTTTTCGAGTTTTTCTGAAAATGAGCAAACGGAGCGATTCCCGGCGTGTTGAAGAATTTACAGCCGTTAATCGGTGCTAAACTTATGAGTAGCGCATCTTTCTTTACGGTCAAACGGCAAGGTGTTAAATTGATCACGTTTTAAACCGTTTGTTAGCCCGCACCAACACACCATCTCGGCGACAGACGGTAGCGGTTCTTGTTGAAATTCTAAAAACCTTCGTATCCCTTGCAGTCCACCGCCTTAGCGATACGCCAGGTTTTAACATCAGGCGATATGTCTTGTACCTCTATATTGAGACACTGAAACAGAGACTGGATGCCATTAATCAATTGCGCGTGGATCGCGCGCTTGCTGCGATGGGGCCCGCTTTTCAGCAGGTCTACAGTCTTCTGCCGACATTGCTTCACTATCATCATCCGCTGATGCCGGGTTACCTCGACGGTAACGTACCCAAAGGCATTTGCCTCTACACGCCTGATGAAACTCAACGCCACTACCTTGATGAGCTGGAACTGAACCGCGGAATGCCGCCGCAGGTTTCCGCCAAAGGTGAACTGCCGATTACCGGCGTTTACTCCATGGGTAGCACCTCTTCTGTCGGCCAAAGCTGTTCTTCCGATCTCGATATCTGGGTTTGTCATCAGGCCTGGCTTGATAACGAAGAACGCAAGTTGTTGCAGCGAAAATGTAGCCTGCTCGAAAGCTGGGCCGCGTCGCTTGGCGTGGAAGTCAGCTTCTTCCTGATCGACGAAAACCGCTTCCGTCATAATGAAAGCGGCAGCCTCGGCGGTGAAGACTGTGGCTCAACGCAGCACATCTTGCTGCTCGACGAATTTTACCGGACCGCCGTGCGCCTCGCCGGGAAACGTATTCTGTGGAATATGGTGCCGTGCGAAGAAGAAGAGCATTACGACGATTACGTCATGAAACTCTACTCGCAGGGCGTGCTGACGCCAAATGAATGGCTGGATCTCGGCGGATTGAGCACGCTCTCCGCGGAAGAGTACTTCGGGGCCAGCCTGTGGCAGCTGTATAAGAGCATTGATTCGCCGTATAAAGCGGTGCTGAAAACCCTGCTGCTCGAAGCCTATTCCTGGGAATATCCAAACAGCCGCCTGTTGGCGAAAGACATCAAGCAACGTCTGCACGACGGCGAGATTGTCTCCTTTGGACTCGATCCATACTGCATGATGCTCGAACGCGTCACGACCTATCTGCAAGCCATTGATGATGCCACCCGCCTGGATCTGGTGCGTCGATGCTTCTACCTGAAAGTGTGCGAAAAACTCAGCCGAGAACGCGCGTGCGTGGGCTGGCGTCGTGAAGTTATCGGCCAACTGGTGAAAGACTGGGGCTGGAGCGAAGAGCGTCTGGCGATGCTCGACAACCGCGCGAACTGGAAGATTGACGAAGTGCGCGATGCGCACAACGAACTGCTCGATGCGATGATGCAGAGCTACCGAAACCTGATCCGTTTCGCGCGCCGCAACAATCTCAGCGTTTCAGCCAGCCCGCAGGATATCGGCGTGCTGACCCGTAAGCTGTACGCGGCATTTGAAGCGCTGCCGGGCAAAGTAACGCTGGTTAACCCGCAAATTTCACCGGATCTCTCTGAGCCGAACCTGACCTTTATCCATGTGCCGCCGGGCCGTGCCAACCGTACAGGCTGGTATCTCTACAACCGTGCGCCAAACATGGAATCGATCGTCAGTCATCAGCCGCTCGAATATAACCGTTATCTTAATAAGCTGGTGGCCTGGGCCTGGTTTAACGGCCTGCTGACCTCACGCACCCGCCTGTTTATTAAGGGCAACGGCATTGCCGACCTGGCAAAACTGCAGGAAATGGTGGCCGACGTGTCGCACCACTTCCCGCTGCGCCTGCCAGCGCCGACGCCGAAAGCGCTCTACAGTCCATGCGAAATTCGCCATCTGGCGATTATCGTCAACCTCGAATATGACCCGACCGCGGCGTTCCGTAATCAGGTGGTGCATTTCGATTTCCGTAAACTGGACGTGTTCAGCTTCGGCGAAGAGCAGAATTGCCTGATTGGCAGCGTGGACCTGCTGTACCGCAACTCGTGGAACGAAGTGCGAACCCTGCATTTCAACGGCGAGCAGGCGATGATCGAAGCGCTGAAAACGATCCTGGGCAAAATGCATCAGGATGCGGCTCCGCCGGACAGCGTGGAAGTGTTCTGCTACAGCCAGCACCTGCGCGGGCTTATCCGCACGCGCGTGCAGCAGTTAGTCTCAGAGTGTATTGAGCTGCGTCTTTCCAGTACCCGTCAGGAAACCGGGCGCTTCAAAGCGCTGCGCGTGGCGGGGCAAACCTGGGGCCTGTTCTTTGAACGTCTGAATGTGTCGGTGCAAAAACTGGAAAACGCCATCGAGTTTTATGGCGCGATTTCGCACAACAAACTGCATGGTCTGTCGGTGAAAGTAGAAACCAACCATGTGCCGCTTCCGCCGGTGGTTGACGGCTTCGCCAGCGAAGGGATTATTCAGTTCTTCTTTGAAGACAGCAGCGAAGACAACGGATTTAACATCTACATTCTGGATGAAACCAACCGGGCTGAGGTGTATCACCATTGTGAAGGCAGTAAAGAGGAACTGGTGCGTGACGTCAGCCGCTTCTACTCGTCCTCGCACGACCGCTTTACCTACGGCTCAAGCTTTATCAACTTCAACCTGCCGCAGTTCTATCAGATTGTGAAAGTCGACAATCGCACCCAGGTGATCCCGTTCCGCACTCAGGCTATAGCGGCCGTCGCACCCGCGAATCAGGATGCAACGACTCCGCTGCTGCAACAGTATTTTTCTTAGCGGAAGCTAACAGACTCGCCCGCCTGCTGCGTGGCGGCCTGTTCCAGCAAATCCCAGAAGGTTTCGCCGCTGCGATCGCAGACCCATACGTTTTCTTTCAAACTAAAGTGATAGCCGCCCTGTTTGGTGGCCAGCCACACCTGGTGCAGCGGCTCTTGGCGGTTAATGATGATTTTGCTGCCGTTCTCGAAGCTCAGCGTCAGCACGCCGCCATTAATCTCACAATCAATATCGCTGTCGCCATCCCAGTCGTCGAGGCTCTCTTCGATGGTCATCCACAGTTGGTCTGCAAGGCGATGAAATTCACTGTCGTTCATTGTTCTTTTCCATTATCAGGTGATGGCGGCAGTATAACGCGAAACAATTCCGGTTGCAGTCAGGTGCTAAACGCTTGCTTTTACGTCTTCTCCTGCGATGATAGAAAGCAGAAAGCATCAACCACAGGCACTTTAAGAATGAAGAACCTCTTTCGACCACTGGTCCTTTTGGCTGCGTTATTGACCCTGGCAGGTTGTGGCCTGAAGGGCCCGCTCTATTTTCCGCCAGCAGATAAATCGGCGGCTCCACCCACCAAACCGGTAGATCCGGGCACTCAGACCACTGAGCCGACCCGTAACGATCGCGGTGATAACGGTGGCCCGACCCAGGTTAACTACTAACAAGACATCGTTATTTCTGCGTGGATGGAGTCAATGATGCAGTTCTCTAAAATGCACGGCCTGGGCAACGATTTCATGGTCGTCGATGCGGTAACGCAGAATGTGTTCTTTTCTCCGGAGCTGATCCGCCGTCTGGCCGATCGGCATCTTGGCGTCGGCTTCGATCAGCTGCTGGTGGTTGAACCACCGTACGACCCTGATCTCGATTTCCACTACCGCATCTTTAACGCCGACGGCAGCGAAGTGTCTCAGTGCGGGAACGGTGCGCGCTGTTTTGCGCGCTTTGTTCGCCTCAAAGGCCTGACCAATAAACGTGACATCCGCGTCAGTACCGCCAACGGCCGTATGGTATTAACCGTAACGGATGACGACCTGGTGCGAGTGAACATGGGCGAACCTAACTTCGAGCCTTCGCAGGTCCCGTTCCGCGCCAACAAAGCGGAAAAGACCTATATTATGCGTGCCTCTGAACAGACAGTATTGTGCGGCGTAGTCTCAATGGGCAATCCGCACTGCGTCATTCAGGTTGATGATGTCGACACCGCTGCGGTGGAAACATTAGGCCCAATTATGGAAAGCCATGAGCGTTTTCCTGAGCGTGCCAACATCGGTTTTATGCAGGTGGTGAAGGACGATCACATTCGCTTGCGCGTCTTTGAGCGCGGCGCAGGTGAAACGCAGGCTTGCGGGAGCGGAGCTTGTGCGGCGGTGGCCGTCGGCATTCAGCAAGGTTTGCTGGCCGAAGAGGTACGCGTGGAATTGCCAGGCGGGCGGCTCGATATCGCCTGGAAAGGACCGGGTCAACCGTTGTTTATGACTGGCCCGGCGGCACACGTCTACGACGGATTTATTCATTTATGAAACCAATCGGGGAAGAACAGCAGGCTGAACTCAACACGCTCGACGATCGGGCGGTAGTCGATTATCTGCTGCAACATCCTGAGTTTTTCATTCGCAATGCCCCGGCGGTGGAAGGGATGCGCGTGCCGCATCCGGTTCGCGGCACGGTGTCGCTGGTCGAATGGCACATGGCGCGCGCCAGAAACCACATCAACGCGCTGGAAGAGAACATGACGCTACTGGTGGAGCAGGCATCGGCGAATGAAAGCCTGTTCTATCGCCTGCTGCATCTGCAAACGCGTTTAGCCGCGGCAGAAAGCCTCGACGATATGCTCAATCGCTTCCACCGTTGGGCGCGCGATTTAGGTCTTGCGGGTGCCACGGTGCGTCTGTTTGCCGATCGCTGGCGCATTGGCGCGCCGTCTAAGTTCACCCAGTTAGCGCTCTCGCGCCAGTCTTTTGAATCCATCCGCATTCAGCGTCTCGGCCATGAGCGCCACTATCTTGGCTCGCTGAATGGCCCGGAATTGCTGGTGATGATGCCGGATGCCAAAGCGATTGGCTCGGTGGCGATGTCGATGCTCGGTAGCGACGGTGACCTCGGCGTGGTGCTGTTTAGTAGCCGCGACGCGCACCATTATCAGGCCGGTCAAGGAACGCACCTCTTGCAGGAAATTTCCCTGCTGCTGCCTGGCCTGCTGGAGCGCTGGGTCGAGCGCGTATGACGCCGTCTCCGCTTTCTGAACCGACCGAACGCTTTCTGCGTTATCTCGGCGTTGAACGCCAACTCAGTCCGATAACCCTGCTCAACTATCGGCGTCAGCTTGATGCCATCATCGCTATCGCTGAAGACAGCGGTGTGAAAAACTGGCAGCAGTGTGACGCGGCGACGGTGCGCAGTTTTGCGGTTCGCAGCCGTCGCAAAGGGCTTGGCCCGGCGAGTCTGGCGCTGCGGCTGTCGGCCTTGCGCAGCTTTTTCGACTGGCTGGTGAGCCAGGGTGAGTTGCAGGCCAATCCGGCGAAAGCCGTCTCCGCGCCGAAAGCCCCACGCCATCTGCCAAAAAATATTGATGTGGATGACGTCAACCGGTTGCTGGATATCGATCTCAACGATCCACTGGCCGTACGCGATCGCGCCATGCTCGAAGTGATGTACGGCGCGGGCCTGCGTTTGTCAGAGCTGGTGGGCCTCAACATTAAGCATCTTGATCTGGAATCAGGTGAAGTGTGGGTGATGGGGAAAGGCAGCAAAGAGCGCCGCCTGCCGATTGGCCGCAACGCCGCGCACTGGATTGAACACTGGCTCGATTTACGCGGGCTGTTCGGCAGTGAAGAAGACGCGTTGTTTTTGTCGAAGCTCGGCAAACGCATCTCCGCGCGCAATGTGCAAAAGCGCTTTGCGGAGTGGGGCATTAAGCAAGGGCTGAACAGCCACGTGAATCCGCACAAGCTGCGCCACTCGTTCGCCACCCACATGCTGGAGTCGAGCGGGGATTTACGCGGCGTGCAGGAACTGCTCGGCCACGCGAATCTTTCCACTACGCAAATCTATACCCATCTTGATTTTCAACATCTTGCCTCGGTGTACGACAAGGCACACCCACGCGCCAAACGGGGGAAATAATGCGTTTTTACCGTCCACTGGGCCAGATTTCGGCCCTGACTTTTGACCTCGATGACACGCTTTACGACAACCGTCAGGTTATCCGCCGTACGGAAAAAGAGTCGCTGGCGTTTGTCCGCGGTTACCATCCGGCGTTACAGGCGCTGGAAAGCAGTGATTTTCATCAGCTTCGGCAGGCGCTGCGCCAGGCCGAGCCCGAGATTTATCACGACGTCACCGAATGGCGTCGTCGCGCAGTTGAGCTGGCGATGCTCAATGCCGGTTTGTCGGCGAGAGACGCCACGATTGGCGCCAACGCCGCGATGGCGAATTTCGCCCACTGGCGCAGTGCGATCGACGTACCGCAGGAAACCCACGACACCCTCGCCAAGCTGGCTGAAAAATGGCCGCTGGTGGCGATCACCAACGGCAACGCACAGCCGGAACTGTTCGGCCTGAACGACTACTTTACGTTTGTGCTGCGCGCAGGCCCCGACGGGCGTTCCAAGCCCTTCAGTGATATGTACCATCTGGCGGCAGAGCGTCTTGATGTTCCGCTGGAGCAGATCCTGCACGTGGGCGATGACCTGACAACCGATGTCGCGGGCGCAATCCGCTGTGGCGTTCAGGCCTGCTGGATAAACCTGCTCGACGGTGACCTGATGCAAATCGCCGACAGCCGCCTGTTACCTCACATCGAAATTTCGCGGTTGGCATCCCTCACCACGCTGATATAATCATCAGAAGTTCTGTATAAAATTCCAGGGTTTTTGGCGGATGCGCGTTGCTTATCCGCCCTACGATCGTGTAGGCCCGGTAAGCGAAGCGCCACCGGGCGTTTCGACTTTTTCTCAATTTCTACCCGGCGGTGCCAATGGACGTTTCTTACCTGCTCGACAGCCTCAATGACAAACAGCGTGAAGCCGTGGCGGCGTCGCGCACCAATATGCTGGTGCTGGCTGGGGCAGGAAGCGGCAAGACGCGCGTGCTGGTGCACCGCATCGCGTGGCTTATCAGCGTTGAACACAGCTCTCCGTATTCGATTATGGCGGTGACTTTCACCAACAAAGCGGCGGCGGAAATGCGCCACCGTATCGGTCAGCTGATGGGCACCTCCCAGGGCGGCATGTGGGTCGGCACTTTCCACGGTCTGGCGCACCGCTTGCTGCGCGCGCACCATCTGGACGCCAATCTGCCGCAGGATTTCCAAATCCTCGACAGCGAAGATCAGCTGCGCCTGCTGAAACGTCTGATCAAGGCCATGAACCTCGACGAGAAGCAGTGGCCGCCGCGTCAGGCGATGTGGTACATCAACGGTCAGAAAGACGAAGGGCTGCGCCCGCATCATATTCAAAGCTACGGCAACCCGGTGGAGCAAACCTGGCAGAAGGTGTATCAGGCCTATCAGGAAGCGTGCGATCGCGCGGGCCTGGTTGATTTCGCCGAGCTGTTGCTGCGCGCCCACGAGCTATGGCTCAACAAGCCGCATATTTTGCAGCACTATCGCGAACGCTTCACCAACATCCTGGTGGACGAATTCCAGGATACCAACAACATTCAGTACGCCTGGATCCGCATGCTGGCGGGCGACACGGGCAAAGTGATGATCGTCGGCGATGATGACCAGTCGATCTACGGCTGGCGCGGCGCGCAGGTCGAAAACATCCAGCGTTTTCTGAAGGATTTCCCCGGCGCCGAAACCATCCGACTGGAGCAGAACTACCGCTCGACCAACAACATTCTTAGCGCGGCAAACGCCCTGATTGAGAACAACGACGGCCGTCTGGGTAAAAAGCTGTGGACCGATGGCGTCGACGGCGAACCCATTTCACTGTACTGCGCGTTCAACGAGCTGGATGAAGCCCGCTTCGTCGTGAGCCGCATCAAAGCCTGGCAGGACAACGGGGGCCAGCTTGAGCAGTGCGCCATTCTTTACCGCAGCAACGCCCAATCGCGCGTGCTGGAAGAAGCGTTGTTGCAGGTCAGTATGCCGTACCGCATTTATGGCGGAATGCGCTTCTTCGAACGTCTCGAAATCAAAGATGCGCTGGCCTATCTGCGCCTGATTGCCAACCGCAATGACGATGCGGCGTTTGAGCGTGTGGTGAATACTCCGACGCGCGGCATCGGCGATCGCACGCTCGATGTGGTGCGTCAGGCTTCCCGCGACCGGCAGCTGACGCTGTGGCAGGCATGTCGTGAATTGCTCAAAGATAAAGCCCTTGCCGGACGTGCGGCCAGCGCGTTACAGCGCTTTATGGAGCTTATCGACGCGTTGGCGCAGGAAACTGCCGATATGCCGCTGCACGTGCAGACCGACCGGGTGATTAAAGATTCCGGCCTGTTCATGATGTACGAGCAGGAGAAAGGCGAGAAGGGCCAGACGCGTATCGAGAACTTAGAGGAACTGGTGACGGCAACGCGTCAGTTCAGCTACAACGACGAAGAAGAAGATTTGATGCCGTTACAGGCGTTCCTGTCCCACGCGGCACTGGAAGCGGGCGAAGGGCAGGCAGACACCTGGCAAGATGCGGTTCAGCTGATGACGCTGCACTCGGCGAAAGGTCTGGAGTTCCCGCAGGTGTTTATCGTCGGGATGGAAGAGGGCATGTTCCCGAGCCAGATGTCGCTGGATGAAGGTGGGCGTCTGGAAGAGGAACGTCGTCTGGCCTACGTCGGCGTCACCCGTGCGATGCAAAAGCTGACGCTAACCTACGCCGAAACCCGCCGTTTATACGGCAAAGAGGTGTATCACCGTCCGTCGCGCTTTGTCGGCGAACTGCCGGAGGCGTGCGTGGAAGAAGTGCGTCTGCGTGCCACCGTCAGCCGCCCGGTCAACCATCAGCGGATGGGCACGCCGATGGCGGAAAACGACACCGGTTACAAGCTGGGCCAGCGCGTGCGTCACCCGAAATTTGGCGAAGGCACCATCGTAAACCTGGAAGGCAGTGGCGAACACAGCCGTTTGCAGGTGGCGTTCCAGGGCCAGGGCATCAAATGGCTGGTGGCGGCTTACGCCCGTCTCGAAAATGCGTAACATTAAGAAATACATCATATTTTCTTAACGTTCTGCTAGTCTTATACGCCAGAGGGGTGGAAAAACTCTCTGGCGCCTCGCTGTGTGTTGACGCTTCATTTAGGCTGGCGTAACATGCGCGCACGAATACGCTAAGAGGACTGATACCTTGGACACACCCAGTAGATGCTGGCTCAACTTCCTGCAAACCAGGAACAACTCCTAAGGCTATCACCCGACGCTGATGGCCTTAGAGGTTGTCGGCGACATGCAATATTCCCGTCGCAATGAGTCAGGCTTAATGGTCTGAAACCCCCGATGTTTCTGTGTGCCCACCGTACTGTCCGATAATTTTTTGCATTGGGAGTCCCGGTCATGCTGAGCGCATTTCAACTGGAAAATAACCGCTTAACGCGCCTTGAGTCTGACGACATCAAACACCTTGCCACGTCGGTATGGGTGGATTTGGTCGAGCCAGATGACGAAGAGCGTAATCGCGTACAGACGGAACTGGGTCAGAATCTGGCCACGCGGCCTGAACTGGAAGACATCGAGGCCTCGGCCCGTTTCTTCGAAGACGAAGACGGCCTGCACATCCACTCCTTCTTCTTTTATGAAGATGCCGACGATCACGCCGGTAACTCCACCGTGGCATTTACTATCCGTGAAGGGCGGCTGTTCACGCTGCGCGAACGCGAACTGCCTGCATTTCGTCTGTATCGAATGCGCGCCCGCAGCCAGGAAATGGTCGACGGCAATGCGTTTGAGTTGCTGCTTGATCTGTTCGAAACCAAAATCGAACAGCTGGCGGATGAAATTGAAAACATCTACAGCGACCTGGAAAAGCTGAGCCGCGTGATCATGGAAGGTCATCAGGGCGACGAATACGATGAAGCGCTCTCCACGCTGGCGGAGCTGGAAGATATCGGCTGGAAAGTGCGTTTGTGTCTGATGGATACCCAGCGCGCATTGAACTTCCTGGTGCGCAAAGCGCGTTTACCGGCGGTGCAGCTGGAGCAGGCGCGTGAGATCCTGCGCGATATCGAATCCCTGCTGCCGCACAATGAATCGCTGTTCCAGAAGGTGAACTTCCTGATGCAGGCGGCGATGGGCTTCATCAACATCGAGCAGAACCGCATCATCAAGATCTTCTCGGTGGTCTCCGTGGTGTTCCTGCCGCCGACGCTGGTGGCCTCAAGCTACGGGATGAACTTCGAGTTTATGCCAGAGCTGCACTGGAGCTTCGGCTATCCGGGAGCGATTGTGTTTATGATCCTCGCGGGCCTCGCGCCGTATCTCTACTTCAAGCGCAAGAACTGGCTTTAAGTATCACGTCATAATCGCGGCGGCTTGCGGGACTGAAGCCGCCGATCAGCAACGGCGCCGCAATCTCAGCCTCACTGGCTATTTCTGCTAAACCTTCGCGCAGCGCATTCAGCGTTTGCGCCGAGGTATGGCGTGAGGTGATCAGCGGCAGACCTGGTGTTAGCGCCGTTTCGCCCACCACCGTCAGGCCCGTCAACGCCTGTGGCTGATAGCGGGCAAACAATGCCAGGCTCACGCAGTCGATGGCGGCGATATCCGCGGTGCCGTTTTGCAGCGCATTCAGCGACTGGCGATGGCTCCCGGTCCAGACAATCGATGTGAAAAACACGTCGTCGTGACCCACGCTATTGCGTAAAGCATGATAGCCCGACTGCGAATCCGGCGAATTGCACGCAGCGATTTGGCCGCGAAAATCATGCAGCGTTTTGCCGGATTCCGTCTGACGTGCGACCAACCGACTGCGATAGTTCCGGCCATCGCAGCCCGGCGCGGTGTAGTGGAAACAGCCGACCACCTGAACCTCATCCAGCGCGGTCACCAGCGGATAGCCACAGGTTTGGCTCAGCAGCAGGTTGTCGTCTTGCCAGTGGGACAGTAAATCAGCCGGGCGCTGGAAGCGTGCCTCGGGAAAGCGCCGCAGCACGGCCGCCGCCAGTGCATCTGTGGCGGCTGGGTTCACGTCGTACATCGGAAATGCGAAGTTATCGGTCATGCTGATTTTCCTCTGGGCCACCGGGATGCACGGTCACATCCACCGGACGAAAGCGGTAGTTGCGCCACCATTCCCGATAGCCTTTTACTACAAATCCCTGATTGCGCTCGGCATAGTGTGACTTGTCGCGCAGCCACACCTTTCGCAAGCCGTACCACGGCACGCCGGGCAAATCATGATGAACCGAATGATAGTTCAGATTGAGAAACAGCAGGCGCCAAGGCAGGGAGGTTTCAGTGATGGCGGAGCGGGCCAGCGGATCGTCGGCAGCCCGATGCTCGAGGAATGAGCGTATTTTGGTGATCGCCAGCGCCGGATAACTCACCGCCAGCAGATACCACAACACCGAAAATCCTTGATGCTGCAGCCAGCCGAACACCAGCCCCAGCAGGATGAAATGCACCAGCCACATCGCGACCGCCCGGTGTTCTCCCTGGCGAAACGAGGTGATCATGCCTTCAAACACCCCAGCAATATCCAACAGCGGTGCTAGCAGCAGTCGGCCAATAAACGTATTACGTAAATGAATCACCCGCTGCTGCCAACCGCTAAAACGCTGCCAGCGTTCGGCGGAGAAATAGTAGGTCTCAGGATCTTCGCCCGGCACGGTCAGCAGCTGATTGCGATGGTGCGCGAGGTGAGAGTCGCGATACAGCCCGTACGGATACCACACCGCCAGCGGTAGCAAGCCGAACAGCTGATTGACGCGCGGCCAGCGTGTCGGATGCCCATGAATAAGCTCATGCTGGAACGACAGATACCAGGTGGTGAACAGAATCAGCAGCGCCGTGGAGGCAAAAAGTCCCAGCTCAGCGCGGAACGCCAGCGTGGTAAACCAGCCGCCGTAAATTGTGAACATCAACAGCCAGGTCGGCAGTTCGCTACGCCACAGCCAGCTTCTGGCGAGCAGGCGCACCGCGCTGCGCTGTTCATCGTGCAGCCAGGCAGAACGTCGGGCGGGGTCGGGGATTAGCATCCGGCTCACACATCTCTAAGGGGTTATCCGCAGAAGATGTGAGAAGCCGGTTGAAATAACAAAGAATTTAACTGGATGAGCTTTGCCGCTTTCTGGCAAAGCGCAGGGGATCAGCTTTTTGGCGTACGTCGCAGGGTATAAAGCGCATCGATAACGAACACTGCCAGCGCGATCCAAATAAAGGCGAAAGTCACCATTTTATCCGCGCCCGGGGTTTCGCCGTAAAACATTACCGCGAGGATAAACATCAACGTCGGGCCGATGTACTGGAAGAAGCCCAGCGTCGACAAACGCAGTTTGGTGGCGGCACCGGTGAAACACAGCAGTGGAATGGTGGTGACCACGCCTGCGGCCATCAGCAGCAGGTTCAGTGACCACGGGTTTTGCCCCATATGGCTGGTGGCGCTGTCGGCGATGCCGAACAGGTAAATCGCCGCCACGGGCAGTAACCACAGGGTTTCCACCAACATGCCGGTTTGGGCATCGACGGCAATCTTCTTGCGCACCAGGCCGTAAAACGCAAAGCTGAACGCCAGGCCCAGCGCGATAACCGGCAGTGAACCAAAGGTCCAGAGCTGCACCAGCACGCCGCAGGCCGCGAGGAAAACCGCCACCCATTGCATCCGACGGAAGCGTTCCCCGAGGAAAATCATCCCCAGCACAATATTCACCAGCGGGTTAATGAAATACCCGAGACTGGCTTCCAGCATGTGCTGATTATTCACCGCCCAGATAAACAGCAGCCAGTTGCCGCCAATCAATACCGCAGAAAGCGCCAGCAGGAAAATTTTCTTCGGCGTCTGGCACAGGCGCTTGATGCCACTCCACTGACGACTGATGCTGATCAGCGCCACCATAAAGAAGAATGACCAGATAATACGGTGGGTGAGAATTTCATCGGCGGGTACGTAGTGAATGACTTTGAAGTACGCCGGTGCTACGCCCCAAATAAAATAAGCGGCGAGGGCGAGTAAAACGCCTTGCCGCGTTTGTTTAGCATCCATGGGAAAATCCGTTACATAAAAGTAAGGGGATGTTACCCGATTTTAACGGCTAACCCACCATATAAGTGGCGGTCGCGCTGGCGATATAAACCTGCTCTTCGTTGTGCAATTCGACGCGCGCGACGGCCACTTTATTGCCCGCGCGCAGCAGGCTGCTGGTGGCGGTAAAGCGGTTGCCCCGGCCCGGACGCAGGTAGTCCACGCGCAAATCGATGGTGCCCATTCTCGACAGGCGCTGGCGCAGTTCATCTTCGTTAATGGTGTCGTGGCGGGTGAGCGTACTGCCCACGCAGACCAGGCCTGCGGCGACGTCCAGCGCCGAGGCAATCACCCCGCCGTGAAGAATACTTTGCGCCCAGTTGCCGACCATCATCGGCTGATTGTTAAAGCTGAGCTGCGCGAAGGATTTCTCGTAGCGCTCCAGCTCCAGCCCCAGCGCGCGGTTAAACGGCATGTGATACACAAAGATATCGCCTACCAGCTTTAGCGCGGCGTCGGCGGTGAGTTCTGCGGACATAGCAACCTTTCCGTTGGTTAATGAAATGTTGATTTTATGCCGATGATTTGTTGATTTCTACTTTAGGAAACGATAACCGCGCAAGATGGCCATAAATAGGTAGAATGACAGCCGACTGATTATCCAATAATAAATTTTTATTCAGGAGAACTCCCAATGCGAACCAGGCTGGGTTGGTTGCTGGCAGTTGCAGGGCTGCCACTTTCCGTTTATGCACAGGAAGCAACAATTAAGGATGTCCACGATGCGCCCGCCGTGCGTGGCAGCATCATCGCTAATATGCTGCAGGAGCATGATAATCCGTTCACGCTCTACCCGTATGAGAGCAACTACGTCATTTACACCGCGACCAGCGACATGAACAAAGAAGCCATTAAAAGCTACAACTGGTCGGATAATGCGCGTAAGGACGAAGTGAAATTCCAGTTGAGTTTAGCCTTCCCGCTGTGGCGTGGCATTTTGGGCGACAACTCCGTTCTCGGGGCGTCATATACCCAGAAATCCTGGTGGCAGCTCTCCAACACGTCAGAATCGGCCCCGTTCCGTGAAACTAACTATGAACCGCAGCTGTTCCTCGGTTTTGCGACCGACTACCAGTTTGCCGGTTGGACGCTGCGCGACGTCGAATTTGGTTATAACCACGACTCTAATGGCCGTTCCGACCCGACGTCTCGCAGCTGGAACCGCCTTTATACGCGTCTGATGGCGCAAAACGGCAACTGGCTGGTGGAAGTGAAGCCGTGGTATGTGATTGGTGATACTGACGATAACCCGGATATCACCAAGTATATGGGCTACTACCAGCTCAAAATTGGCTACCAGCTGGGTGAAGCGATCCTCAGCGCCAAAGGCCAGTACAACTGGAACACCGGTTACGGCGGGGCGGAACTCGGTCTGAGCTATCCGGTCACCAGACATGTGCGCATTTATACGCAGGTTTACAGCGGTTACGGCGAGTCGCTGATTGATTACAACTTCAATCAGACGCGTGTCGGCGTAGGCGTAATGCTCAACGATCTGTTTTAAACGTTGCACTCTTGCTCTCAGGCGCTGAAAATAGCGCCTGTTTTTATTTCAGAATTGGGGTGAGTGTGGCGCAGGCGGAAGTGATAAATCAGGCATCGCTGGCAAGGCAGGTTTTACAGGAAACCTTTGGCTACCAGCAGTTCCGCCCGGGTCAGGAAACCATCATTGAGACGGTGCTCGAAGGGCGCGACTGTCTGGTGGTGATGCCGACCGGCGGCGGGAAATCCCTGTGCTATCAGGTACCCGCGCTGGTTCTCGACGGCCTGACGGTCGTCGTCTCACCGCTGATTTCATTAATGAAAGACCAGGTCGATCAGCTGCTCGCCAACGGCGTGTCGGCGGCCTGTCTGAACTCGACGCAGACGCGCGAACAGCAGCAAGAGGTGATGGCGGGCTGTCGTACCGGCAAAATCCGCCTGCTGTATATCGCCCCTGAGCGTCTGATGCTCGACAACTTCCTCGAAAACCTCAGCCACTGGAATCCAGTGATGTTGGCGGTGGATGAAGCGCACTGTATTTCCCAGTGGGGCCACGACTTCCGTCCGGAATATGCCGCGCTGGGCCAGCTGCGTCAGCGTTATCCTACGCTACCGTTTATGGCGTTAACCGCCACCGCCGATGACACGACCCGCAGCGATATCGTGCGCCTGCTGGGCCTGAACGATCCGTACATCCAGATAAGCAGCTTTGACCGACCGAACATCCGCTACATGCTGATGGAGAAGTTCAAGCCGCTCGATCAGCTGATGCGTTACGTGCAGGACCAGCGCGGAAAATCCGGCATTATTTACTGTGGTAGTCGCGCCAAAGTGGAAGACACCGCCGCGCGTCTGCAAAGCAAAGGCATCAGCGCCGGGGCGTATCACGCCGGGCTGGAGCATAACGTCCGTGCGGATGTGCAGGAAAAATTCCAGCGCGATGACCTGCAAATCGTCGTCGCAACCGTCGCCTTCGGGATGGGTATCAACAAGCCGAACGTACGCTTTGTGGCGCACTTCGATATCCCGCGTAACATCGAATCCTACTACCAGGAAACGGGCCGTGCCGGGCGCGATGGCCTGCCCGCTGAAGCGATGCTGTTTTACGATCCGGCCGACATGGCGTGGTTGCGTAAATGCCTGGAAGAGAAACCCGTCGGGCAGTTGCAGGACATTGAACGCCACAAGCTCAACGCGATGGGCGCGTTTGCCGAAGCGCAAACCTGCCGTCGTCTGGTGCTGCTGAACTATTTCGGCGAAGGCCGCCAGGAGTCGTGCGGGAACTGCGACGTGTGCCTCGATCCCCCGAAACAATACGATGGCTTGCAGGATGCACAGATTGCGCTCTCCACCATTGGTCGGGTGAATCAGCGCTTTGGTATGGGCTATGTGGTCGAAGTGATTCGCGGGGCGAATAATCAGCGTATCCGCGAAATGGGCCACGATAAGCTCAAGGTGTATGGCATGGGCCGCGATAAAACCCATGAACACTGGGTGAGCGTTATCCGCCAGCTGATTCACCTCGGACTGGTGATGCAGAATATCGCGATGCACTCCGCCTTGCAGATGACCGATTCCGCGCGTCCGGTACTGCGTGCCGAAGTGCCGCTGCAGTTAGCCGTGCCGCGCGTGCAGGCGATCAAACCGCGCGTGGCGCAGAAATCCTACGGCGGAAACTATGACCGTAAGCTGTTTGCCAAACTGCGCAAGCTGCGTAAAGTCATCGCCGACGAAGAAAATATCCCGCCTTACGTGGTGTTTAACGATGCCACGCTGATTGAAATGGCCGAGCAAACGCCGCTGACTCCGGGTGAAATGTTGGGCGTGAACGGCGTGGGTACCCGCAAGCTGGAGCGATTTGGCCGTGAATTCATGGCCTTGATCCGCAGCCACGTCGACGGCGACGATGAGTAGTAGCCACTCCTGCCCGAACGTGGCAGGATGGTGGTTCACCGACTGATAATCCCGCGAGTTACTTCCTATGTTGATGCTCTTTCTGACCGTAGCGGTACTGCATATCGTTGCGCTGGTCACGCCAGGTCCCGACTTCTTTTTCGTATCCCAAACTGCCGTTAGCCGTTCCCGCAAAGAAGCCATGATGGGCGTGCTGGGGATCACCGGTGGCGTCATGGTGTGGTCTGGCGTGGCGTTGCTTGGCCTGAACCTGATCCTCGCAAAAATGGCGTGGCTGCACAGCGTTATTATGGTCGGGGGCGGATTGTATCTGTGCTGGATGGGCTATCAGATGCTGCGCGGGGCGTTGAAAAAAGAGGCGCCAACGCAGGAGTCACCGGCAGTTGAACTGGCGCACGGTGGCCGCAGTTTCCTGAAAGGCCTGCTCACCAACCTGTCGAACCCGAAAGCCATTATTTACTTCGGTAGCGTGTTTTCGCTGTTCGTGGGGGATGACGTCGGTAGCACCGAACGCTGGGGATTATTTGTGATGATCGCCGTGGAAACCTTCGCGTGGTTTACCGTCGTGGCGAGCCTGTTCGCGTTGCCGACCATGCGCCGCGGCTACCAGCGCATGGCCAAGTGGATTGACGGCGTAGCCGGAACCCTGTTCGCTGGCTTCGGCATCCACCTGATCATCTCTCGCTAATCACGCATGGCGTGCTGACGCAAGCAGCGCGCCGACCAGCATAAACAGCGATCCAAAAATCTTATTCAGGGCCTTCATCTGACGAGGGCCTTTGATCCAGCCTGCAATTCGTGTCGCCAGCGTCGCATAGCCAATCATTACAATGATATCCACCACGATGGTCGTCACCCCGAGGATCACGTACTGCATGACCTGCGGCTGATGCGGCATGATAAATTGCGGAAACAGCGCCGCCAGAAAGACGATGCTTTTCGGGTTGGTAAGATTCACAAAAACCGCGCGTTTGAACAGATGCCCACGGGTTTGCGTCTTCGCGACGGCGTTAAGATCGATAGCGCCTGCGGCGCGCCATTGCTGAATGCCGAGCCAGATGAGGTACGCGACCCCCGCCCATTTCAGCACTTCAAACGCCAGCAGCGAACGCGAGAACAGCGTCCCCAGACCGACACCCACCAAAACGATATGAATGCCCAGCCCGGTTTGTAGCCCGGCAATCGATGCCGCTGCGCCACGATAGCCATGGTTGATGGCGGTGGTCATGGTATTGATGGCCCCGGAACCGGGGGAAAGGCTGAGAATTATGGACGTCAGTAGATAGGCGAACCACCACTCGAAGGTCATGAGACACTCCCTGATTGACTGCTTTTATGCCACAATACGCTATGCCCGTCATACTTCAAGCAGCAGGGGTGGATAGCCGATGCTTCGGCAGAAAATGGACTGGAAAACCAGAGAAAATGGGTTTGCCGCTTTCACGATGGGACCGCTGAGTAATTTCTGGCGCCAGCGTGAAGAAGCCGAATTCAGAGGCGTGGATAATGTTCCGGTACGCTTCGTCCGCTTTCGCGCCAAAAAACACGATCGGGTGATTGTGGTGTGTCCGGGCCGAATCGAAAGCTACGTGAAGTATGCGGAGCTGGCCTACGACCTGTTCTACAGCGGCTTCGACGTGCTGATCATCGATCACCGTGGGCAAGGGCTGTCCGGGCGAATGCTCGACGACAGCCATCGCGGCCACGTGGATAACTTCAGCGATTACGTTGACGACCTGACCGCTTTTTGGGAACAAGAAGTGGCACCCGGGCCGTGGCGTAAGCGTTATATCCTTGGCCATTCGATGGGCGGGGCTATTTCTACGTTGTTTTTACAGCGAAATCCAAAGCAGTGCGACGCGCTCGCGCTTTGTGCGCCAATGTTCGGTATCATCATGCGATTGCCCGACTGGATGGTGCGGCCAATTCTCGATTTCGCTGAGGGCCATCAGCGCATAAGAGAAAGCTACGCCATGGGAACCGGGCGCTGGCACGCGCTGCCGTTCAGCCTCAATATCCTGACCCACAGCCGGGAACGCTATCGGCGAAACCTGGGGTTCTATGCCGACAATCCGTATATTCGCGTTGGCGGGCCGACCTATCATTGGGTGCGGGAAGGGGTGATGGCCGGAGAGGAAATTCTGGCCGGGGTGGCGTTGGATGACACCCCGACGCTGCTGATTCAGGCTGAAGAAGAAAAAGTCGTGGATAACCGTATGCACGACCGCTATTGCGAACTCCGCGCCGCGGCGGGCAAGCCTTGTGAAGGCGTCAGTCCGCTTGTCATCCCCGGTGCTTATCATGAGATCCTTTTCGAAAAGGACGATATGCGCTCAGTCGCGCTCGAGACCATCGTCGAGTTTTATGATCGACATAATTAATCCGGCGTTAATGCCGCTCTTACCAGAGGTTTAATTCGTTTATGTACCAGGTTGTTGCGTCTGATTTAGATGGTACGCTGCTCAATCCCGACCATCGTCTGTCCCCCTACACCAAAGAAACGCTGACCCTGCTGACCGAAAAAGGGGTGAACTTCGTTTTTGCGACTGGCCGCCACCATATTGACGTTGGGCAGATCCGCGATGGCCTGGGCATCAAGGCATTCATGATCACCTCCAACGGTGCTCGCGTTCACGATACCGACGGCAATCTGGTGTTTGCCCATAACCTCGATAGCGATATCGCCTCTGACCTGTTTGGCGTGGTGAATAACAATCCGGATATCGTGACCAACGTGTATCGCAACGACGAATGGTTCATGAACCGCCACCGTCCGGAAGAGATGCGTTTCTTTAAGGAAGCGACGTTCAACTATTCGCTGTATGAGCCGGGCCTGCTGGAAGCCGAAGGCGTCAGCAAAGTGTTCTTCTCTTCGCCGGATCATGACGTGCTGCTGCCGTTAGAGCAGGCGATCAACGCGCGTTGGGGCGACCGCGTCAACGTGAGTTTCTCGACCTTGACCTGTCTGGAAGTGATGGCGGGCGGTGTGTCCAAAGGGCATGCGCTGGAAGCGGTCGCGAAAATGATGGGTTACGGTCTGCCGGACTGCATCGCGTTTGGCGATGGCATGAACGATGCCGAAATGCTCTCCATGGCGGGCAAAGGCTGCATCATGGATAACGCACATCAGCGTCTGAAAGATTTGCATCCGGAACTGGAAGTGATTGGTTCGAACGTGGATGACGCGGTACCGCATTACCTGCGCCGCCTGTATCTCAATCAGGCGTAACGCAACGCGATTCGCTCCAGTCAATAAAAGCCCTGCTTGTCAGGGCTTTACTGTATAACCAGCCCTGCGCGTATTTCACGCCATGCGATTTCAGCCACGCGGCCTGCGCCTGGGTTTCTACCCCTTCCGCCAGCGGCTCCAGCGACAGTGACTTCGCCAGCGCGATGACCTGCGGCAGCAGACTTTTCCCCGGCAGCGGGTCGACCAGCGTTTTATCAATTTTGAGCATGTCGAAAGTCATCGCCTGGAGATAATTCAGGTTTGCATAGCCAGTGCCAAAATCATCCAGATAAATGGCGTGTCCCGCCTGACGATAGTGCTCAATCATCGGGGCGATGGCATCCGGATCAACCATACTGCTTTCCGTCATTTCCAGCGTGATTTGCTGCGGGCGAACCCCGTAGCCACGACACTTCATCGCCAGGTGCTCCAGCAGATCGGTGGATTGCAGGTCGTCGGGTTCAACATTGATGGAAACATACTGACCCGGATTCTGACGCAGCCATGGGCCGAGATCGTTCAGCACCTGCTCAACCACCCACACCGTCATCGTGCTCAGCAGCTGCGTTTCTCGGGCAAAAGGAATGAAGCTGTCCGGCGCAAGCAGTTTGCCGTCTGGCTGCGGCCAGCGCACCAGCGCTTCGGCCCCGACGACGCAACCATTCTCCAGCAGAACGATCGGCTGATACCACATCTCCAGTTGTCGGGTGTGGATAGCCTGTTTCAGCCGCGCGCGGGAGGCGTTCAGCTGCTGAAGAATTGAAGGAATTAAACTGCCGTCAGTCACAGGGTCCATCCTGAAAATGCTGCTGATGGGGAAAGATATTCAGTATTCCCCGAATTCCGTCGCATAACTATCAGTAATGGCCTAATTAGGGCTGGGAAAGGGCCGCTGCGAAACGTGATCGTTCTTTATTCGTCCAGTTGTCAACCGAAGACTCCGCTACAATGCCTGCAAACTATCCTGAGAGAGTCTCATCGTGGCGTTACTGATTATCACCACCGTGTTGTGGGCGTTTTCCTTTAGCCTGATTGGCGAGTACCTGGCGGGGAGCGTCGACAGCTATTTCTCCGTGCTGATGCGCGTGGGCCTGGCGGCGCTGGTGTTCCTGCCATTCCTGCGGGCGCGCTCGCAATCGTTGAAAGTCCTGCTGATGTACATGCTGGTGGGGGCGATGCAGCTTGGCATCATGTATCTGCTGGCGTTCCGGGCGTATCTCTACCTGACCGTGTCCGAATTTCTGCTGTTCACGGTGCTGACCCCGCTGTACATCACCCTGATTTACGATCTGATGAGTAAGCGCAGGCTGCGCTGGGGCTATCTGTTGAGTGCCATGCTGGCGGTGATTGGCGCGGCGATCATTCGCTATGACCACGTCAGCACGCATTTCTGGACCGGGCTGCTGTTGGTGCAGCTGTCGAATATCTGCTTTGCTATCGGGATGGTCGGCTACAAGCGCTTAATGGAAATCCACCCGATGCCGCAGCACAACGCCTTCGCCTGGTTTTATCTTGGCGCCTTCATCGTGGCGCTGGTGGCGTGGTTCATGCTGGGGAATCCGAACAAGCTGCCGACGACCACGCTGCAATGGGGCATTCTGGTGTGGCTTGGTGTGGTGGCTTCAGGGCTGGGCTACTTCATGTGGAACTACGGCGCCACGCAGGTGGACGCCGGTACGCTGGGGATCATGAATAACATGCATGTGCCTGCCGGGCTGCTGGTGAATCTGGCTATCTGGCAACAGCAGCCGCACTGGCCGAGCTTTATTATAGGTGCGTTGGTGATTGTGGCTTCGCTGTGGGTCCATCGCCATTGGGTCGCTCCGCGCTCCGGACAAACGGCAAATGATCGCAAGCGTGATTCCGCGTTGAGCGAATAAACGCTTCGGTGACCGGCTGGCGCTGCTCGCCATCGCGCACGGCAGCGTACAGTCGGCTCCACAGACCTTCGCCCAGGGTTTTGGTCACCACCAGGCCCTGGCGTTCAAAACTCTCCACCACCCAATGCGGCAGGGCAGCAATGCCCATTTTCGCTGCCACCATCTGAATCAATAACAAGGTGTTATCCACGCTTTTCAGTGATGGGCTCACGCCGGCTGGCTGTAAAAAATGGCGCCAGATATCGAGTCGGCTGCGCTGCACCGGGTAAATCAACAGCGATTCGCTGGCGATGTCTTCCGGGGTGATGCGGGCTTTCGCCGCCAGCGGATGATCGGGGGCCAGCACCAGTCGCACTTCATAATCAAACATCGGCGAATAATGCAGACCGCTGCGCGGCAGAATGTCTGAAGTCAGCACGATATCCAGCTCGCCCTGCTGCAACGCAGGCTGCGGGTCGAACGTCACCCCCGATTTGAAATCCATCTCCACCTGCGGCCAGCTTAAACGGAAGTTTTCCAGCGCGGGCGTCAGCCACTGAATACAGCTGTGGCACTCAATGGCGATCCGCAGCGTGGTCTGCTGCGGTTCATTGCAGGCCTGCAGCGCGCGGTTAATCTGCGGCAGGACCTGATTCGCCAGCTGCAGCAGAATTTCGCCCTGCGGGGTAAAGCGTAGCGGCTGACTCTTACGGACAAATAGCCGGAAGCCAAGGCGCTGTTCCAGATCGCTGAATTGGTGAGAAAGCGCGGATTGCGTCTGGTGCAGCATGGCTGCCGCTGCTGCGAGCGATCCGCTATTCCGCAACGCCTGTAGCGTTTTCAGGTGTTTAATCTCGATCATGAAAGTCCTTCACTTCGGCATGAATAAATTGCGCTTGAGGATCATACAGTACCTGCCAATTATAGATGTGTAAACATCCAGACGTCTAAATCCTTCGTCTTTTAAATTTATGGTGCGTTGGCTGCGTTTGCTCACCCCGGTCACTTACTGATGTAAGCTCCCGGGGATGAGCCAACTTGCCGCCTTCCCTAAATTCAAAATCCATAGGATTGACCCTTAATTAGAGGAACGGCCATGACAATCAAGAACCACACCCTCGGATTCCCTCGCGTTGGCTTACGCCGCGAACTGAAAAAAGCACAAGAGAGCTACTGGGCGGGCAATTCCAGCCGTGAAGAACTGCTGGCGACCGGGCGTGAACTGCGCACCCGTCACTGGCAACAGCAGAAAGACGCTGGCGTGGATCTGCTGCCCGTGGGCGATTTCGCCTGGTACGACCATGTTCTGACCACTAGCCTGCTGCTGGGCAACGTGCCGGCTCGTCATCAGAACAAAGACGGCTCAGTGGATATCGACACGCTGTTCCGCCTCGGACGCGGCAGGGCGCCCACCGGCGAACCGGCAGCGGCGGCAGAAATGACCAAATGGTTTAACACCAACTATCACTACATGGTGCCGGAGTTCACAAAAGGTCAGGAATTCAAACTGACCTGGACCCAGCTGCTGGATGAAGTGGACGAAGCGCTGGCGCTGGGCCACCACGTGAAACCTGTGCTGCTTGGCCCGGTGACCTATCTGTGGCTGGGCAAAGTGAAGGGTGAGCAGTTCGACCGTCTGAGCTTGCTGAAAGATATCCTCCCGGTTTACCAGCAGGTGCTGTCCGAGCTGGCCAAACGCGGCGTCGAGTGGGTACAAATCGACGAACCGATTCTGGTGCTGGAGTTGCCGCGTCCGTGGCTCGATGCGTTCCAGCCCGCGTACGATGCGCTCCAGGGCAACACTAAGCTGCTGCTGACCACCTATTTTGAAGGCGTGACGCCGAATCTCGACACCATCACCGCGCTGCCGGTGCAGGGTCTGCATGTCGATCTGGTACACGGTAAAGATGACGTCGCCGAACTGCACCAGCGTCTGCCAGCCGAGTGGCTGCTGTCTGCGGGTCTGGTGAATGGGCGTAACGTCTGGCGGGCCGATCTGACAGAGAAATACGCACAAGTGAAAGAGATCGTCGGCAAACGAGCGCTGTGGGTGGCGTCTTCTTGCTCGCTGCTGCACAGCCCCATCGACCTGAGCGTGGAAACGCGTATCGATGCGGAAGTGAAAAGCTGGTTCGCCTTCGCCCTGCAAAAATGTGAAGAACTGGCGCTGCTGCGTGATGCACTCAACAGCGGCGACACCGCCGCCATTACAGAATGGAGCGCGCCGATTCAGGCTCGCCGTAACTCAAGCCGCGTACACAATGCTGCGGTAGAAAAACGCCTGGCCGCGATCACCGCCCAGGACAGCCAGCGCAGTCGCCCTTACGTTGAGCGTGCCGAAGCCCAGCGGGCGCGTTTCAATCTGCCTGCGTGGCCGACCACCACCATCGGCTCTTTCCCGCAGACCACGGAAATTCGCGGCCTGCGCCTCGACTTCAAGAAAGGCAATCTCGATGCGGGCAACTATCGCACCGGCATCGCCGAACACATTAAGCAGGCCATCGTTGAACAGGAGCGTCTGGGCCTGGACGTGCTGGTCCACGGCGAAGCCGAGCGTAACGACATGGTCGAATACTTCGGCGAGCATCTGGACGGTTTCGTCTTCACTCAGAATGGCTGGGTGCAGAGCTACGGTTCCCGCTGCGTGAAGCCGCCGGTGGTGATTGGCGACATCAGCCGTCCGGAAGCGATTACCGTTGAGTGGGCGAAATACGCGCAGTCTCTGACCGACAAACCGGTGAAAGGCATGCTGACCGGCCCGGTGACGATTCTGTGCTGGTCGTTCCCGCGTGAAGACGTGACCCGTGAAACCATCGCCAAGCAGATTGCCCTCGCGCTGCGTGATGAAGTGGCGGATCTGGAAGCCGCAGGCA
>Ga0079104_1000713_pt1 | contig 30149 bp, 33 predicted proteins | sample MedtruBG_FD_76829 | JGI IMG/M metagenome (GOLD analysis project Ga0079104, IMG submission 76829) | Root nodule microbial communities of legume samples collected from California, USA - Medicago truncatula BG | ecosystem: Host-associated > Plants > Roots > Nodule | place: USA: California...
AAGCAGGAGCCGTCGGTGTTTGTCGATGTGCTGAAATATCTGGATGTGCCGGTGGCGCGGAAACCCTGATTAATGAGACTTAACGGGCCTGCCATTTCGATGTAGGCCCGCGCACATTTAAATCACTTCAACCGTTCTGCCAGGTAACGCTGATAGTCAGGGATTTGAATATCTACCGGCGCGTTGAAATTAGCCGACTGGATAATGAAATCCGCGGTGGCGACGTTGGTCGCGACCGGAATGTTCCACACGGTTGCCAGGCGTAAAAGGGCTTTGACGTCCGGATCGTGCGGTACGGCGTTCAGCGGATCCCAAAAGAAGATCAGAACGTCAATTTTACCTTCGGCGATCATCGCGCCGACCTGCTGATCGCCGCCCATTGGGCCGCTCAACATGGCCGTGACGTCCAGACCGGTTGCGCGCTGAACCAGATTACCGGTGGTGCCGGTGCCATAAAGCTCATGCTGCGCCAGTAGCGGCTGATGACGCTCAACCCAGGCTTTCAGCATCTGCTTACAGTGATCGTGCGCGACCAGGGCGATATGCTTTCGGCCCGGTAGGGTACGGGTTGTCTGTTCCATAATTAGTTTCCACCATTCAACATGCCGACAGATTACTGGAAGTGACTGTTGCTGCAAGCGGCAACGGCGAATTTTCCTGCGCTACGTCATGATATCAGGAGGATGGCTGCGATTTTGCCCATTCGAGAAAGCGGCTGCGGGTTTGCGGGTCGGCCAGCTGGAACCAGTATTTCAGCCGTTGCTCAGTCAATGTTTGCGACTGATAGGCCGGGTTATCCAGCTCGTTGGTTTTTGATAACAGCGTGCTGTCGTCGGACTGCGGCGTGCTGAACTGCGTGCTTGATGCCTGTTTATTGGCGAGGTTGTAAGCCTCCGTTGCCTTTTCATAATCGATGTTGTCGCCAGGCTGCGTGATCGCCAGGATATCGAGTTTGACCGGAATCGGCATTGCGTTGCCATCCAGCAGGCTAACGTGCGGCGTAGAGGTGAAGGTCTGCGTATCTTCCAGCGTTTCGAGCTTAGGCAGGCTGAAGTTTATCTGTCCTACCAGTTGTGAATTAAAGTTGGCAATCAGCGGCGGCGAGACGTAAAGCTGACGATTCTGATCGGGCAATATAATCATTTTCTCAACACGAAAGACGACCTGATGCAGGCCGTTATCCACTTCAAGGCTCTCTGCGCCGCGTAACAGCAGGCTGGACACTTTCTTGCCGTCCAGTACCAGCAAATCAATGTCACCTGAGAGCCGAAGCGTCGTGGCAAATACGCTGACAGGCATCAGAAGCAACAGACACACTATGGTCATCCTCGTTCTCATCGCTATCTCCTGAAAAATGCCTGCCTGTTGAGTGTATCAAATCTTTACGAAATCGCTTTTCATTAACATATAGACATAAACCAGAGTTCTGCCCTCATACTCTGGTATGACTGAATGGCTGGCCAATCAGGATTGTCGTACACTTTGCAAAATTGCCCGGAGGAAATAATGAAAGAGAACGAAATTGCAGGCATTTTGAACGAGACCCGAACCATCGCGCTGGTGGGGGCGAGCGATAAGCCGGACCGCCCAAGCTACCGGGTGATGAAATATCTGCTGGACCAGGGTTATCACGTCATTCCGGTGTCACCAAAAGTGGCGGGTAAAACGTTACTCGGCCAGCAGGGCTACGGCACATTAGCGGAGGTGCCTGAAAAAGTGGACATGGTGGATGTGTTCCGCAATTCAGAAGCCGCCTGGGGCGTGGCGCAGGAGGCGATTGCGATTGGCGCTAAAACGCTGTGGATGCAGTTGGGCGTTATCAACGAACAGGCCGCCGTGCTGGCACAGGATGCGGGATTGAAGGTGGTGATGGATAAATGTCCTGCGATTGAAATCCCTCGTCTGGGACTCGCTAAATAAGAAAAACCCCGCTTCGGCGGGGTTTTTTATCAGTTGCGCAGGCGAGGTGCCTGAAGTTGTTGGCGAATGGTTTGCGCCAGTTCGTCCATCGATGGCTGTTCCGGGTGCTCGTCGTTGGCTTCGTTTTGCAACTGGGCTTCCGCGAGATACGTATGGACGGGTTCGCCGTCATCATCTTCCATCACCACGTGATACCACGGTGAAGCGCGCAGATCATCATTCACTGCGACCTCATCATCCGAGGACTCATCCAGGGAGTATTCCGGATCGATATCGATGATCACGCCAAGATACCCTAACAGCGAATGGCGGACCTGCTGGCCGATACCAAATTTGCTGGCAATCATCATAGTCACCTCCCAGGAAACATTACTGACATTAAATATGAGGGCAATGTTTCGCTTTTCAACTTACATGACGCGACAGGCAAATCCTTTCAGATACAGCCCTTCCGGGTAGGTCGCGATCACCGGGTGATCGGCTGCCTGACGGAACTGCTCTATAAATTGTACATCACGCCCGGCATCTACTGCGGCATCGGCGATGATTTTTTGAAATAAATCGGTGGTCATCAGGCCGGAGCAGGAATAAGTCATCAGTACGCCGCCCGGATTCAACAGCTGGATAGCCAACATATTGATATCTTTATAGCCGCGGCAGGCACCCATCAACTGGTTTTTATTTTCCACGAATTTCGGCGGATCCATCACGATCACGTCAAACTTCTCGCCTTCGTCGCGGTATTTACGCAGCAGTTTGAACACATCGTCACGCACGAATTCTGCCTTGCTCAGGTCCAACTTGTTGAGCTCTACGTTCTGCTTCGCGATATCCAGCGCTTCCTGTGAGGTATCGACGCTGATGACCTGACGGCAGCCGCCCATCAGAGCAGAAACGGCGAAACCGCCGGTATAGGAGAAGCAGTTCAGCACGCGTTTGTCAGCCACGTAGCGACGCGTCGCCAGACGGCTGTCGCGCTGATCAAGGTAATAACCGGTTTTGTGGCCATTCTGGATATCAACCAGCAGCTTCATGCCGTGCTCTTCGATTGGCAGCAGGGCAGGCGGCATTTCGCCGGTGACAGGACCCTGGGTTAATTCCATACCTTCTTTTTTGCGCACCGCCACGTCGCTGCGGTCATAAATGGCGCAGTCCGGGAAACAGGTTTGCAGGGCGCTGATCAACGCAGCACGCTGATATTCTGCCCCGGCGCTCAACAATTGCAGCACCAGGAAATTGCCGAAGCGGTCGATGGTCACACCCGGCAGGCCGTCAGATTCACCGGCAATCAGGCGGTAGCTGTCGAGACCGTCTTTTTCTGCCAGCCATTTACGCCAGGTTTGCGCGCGCTGCAAGCGGCGTTCAAAGAAAGCGATATCAATGGTTTCTGCCTGATCAAAAGTCCAGACGCGAGCGCGGATCTGCGATGCCGGAGAGTACGCTCCGCGTGCCAGCCACTTACCCTGATGGTCAACAATATCAATGGTTTCACCGAGAGAGGCTTTGCCTTCAACGCGCGCGACGGCGCCGGAGAAGATCCATGGGTGGCGGCGAAGTAAGGATTTTTCGCGGCCTTTGGCTAACACTAAACGTACGCTCATAATTTGCTATTCTGTTGATTCAATGAAAATGAGCGCCATTTTCCCACGTCAGCGGGGAAAAGCAATGGATAACGGGGGAAGGGGCATGGCACAGGTATGCACAATCGCATGGGTACACGGCATGGTGCAGGGGGTTGGCTTTCGTTACAGCACCCAGCGTGAGGCGTTGAAACTGGGGCTAACAGGCTACGCGCGCAATCTGGATGATGGCAGCGTCGAAGTGCTGGCGTGCGGTGAAGCGGATAACGTCGAACAGCTGGTGGCTTGGCTGAAAGCGGGTGGACCGCGCAGCGCTCGGGTGGATAAAGTTCTGGCTGAACCGCACCAACCCGAGAAAACCTGGAACGACTTCGGCATTCGCTATTAAATGCACTTCACCGGCTTTGGCAGGCCCGCAATTTTAGTGGCCTGTTTGGCCGGACCTTTTGGGAACAGGCGATACAGATAGCGGCTGCTGCCTTTCTCTTCGCCGAACTTTTTCGCCATCGCTTTGACCAGCATACGGATAGCCGGTGAGGTATTGAACTCGAGATAAAAGTCTCGCACAAAGCGCACCACTTCCCAGTGCTCAGGAGTGAGGGTGATAGTCTCTTTCTGCGCAATCACTTCCGCCAGGCCTTCGCTCCACTGGCTGCTTTCTTTCAGATAACCGTCGTTATCGGTCTCTATTTCTTTGCCTTCAAAGTTCAACATATTCATTCATAGCCGTTATCAGAAACCGCCGCAGTGTAGCAAAAAACAAAGCCCCGCATAAGCGGGGCTTGAGGTCTGGCTGAGTCTGCGTTAGTTGCGGTTAGCGAACCCGAGAATGCTCAGCAGGCTGACAAAGATGTTGTACAGCGAGACATACAGGCTCACGGTTGCACGAATGTAATTCGTTTCACCGCCGCGGATGATGTTGCTGGTCTCAAACAGGATGGCACCTGAAGAGATCAGAATGAACACCGCGCTAATGGCCAGGTGCAGCGCAGGCAATTGCAGGAAGATGTTCGCCACCATACCCACAAGCACGACCACCACGCCCGCCATCAGCATACCGCCGAGGAAGGACATATCTTTGCGAGTGGTCAGTACGTAAGCCGAGCAGCTAAAGAACACCAGTGCAGTGCCGCCCAGCGCCATGCCAATTACATCGCCCATCCCGGCGGCGAGATACGCGTTCAGCATCGGTCCAAGGATGTAGCCCAGGAAACCGGTGAAAGCGAACGCCGCCAGAATACCGGTCGGTTTATCCGCCAGCTTGTAAGTCAGGAACATCAGGCCGTACATGCCGACCAGCGTCAGAATCAGCCCTGGTGATGGCAGCATCAGCACGGTGCTTGCGGTGGCGGTGATCGCCGAAAACGCCAGCGTCAGGCTCAGCAGGAAATAGGTATTGCGCAGAACTTTGTGCGTGCTCAGTAGCGATGTACGGTCACGCGACGAGGTAATAATGCGATCCATAGTCACTCTCTATATTAAGGCCAGGGTAATAACTGCCGAGAATATGTAAATAAACGCCAAAGCTCTAGTGCTTTTACCCATCTTTACCGACCCGCTTCCCCCGTTAAACAGAAGAATATATCGGCGTTAAATCGCCAGGCAGAATGTTTGTTTTATTTCCGCGGCAAGCCAGATCGACATCTTATAGGTTACTGAAAAATATTGCGTTATTGCAAAACCGCCGCTAACACTGAAAGCGGTGTCATCACTAATGAAATCAATAAGGCAAAGGATATGAACCGACTAAAACACAATCACATCACGCTCGCATTACTCGCAGCCGGGCTTATTAGCTCGGCTTCAACGGCCTGGGCGGCCAACGTTCCCGCAGGCACGCAGCTGGCGGAAAAGCAGGAGCTGGTCAGAAATAACGGCAATGAACCGGCCTCGCTGGACCCGCACAAGGTAGAAAGCGACGTTGAGTTCAATATTATCAGCGACATGTTTGACGGGCTGGTGGCGGTCAAACCTGACGGGGCCATTGAGCCACGGCTGGCGGCGTCCTGGGAGAATAAAGACAACACTGTCTGGACGTTCCACCTGCGGCCCGGCATCACGTGGTCTGACGGGACCGCCATTACCGCACAGGACATCGTCTGGAGCTGGCAGCGCCTGGTCACGCCAAAAACCGCGTCTCCGTATGCCAGTTACCCGGGAAACATGCATATCGTGAATGCCGCCGATATTGCGCTGGGTAAAAAAACGCCCGACACGCTGGGCGTGAAGGCGCTGGACGACAACACCTTACAGGTCACACTGAATCAGCCGACGGCGTCATTCCTCGCGATGCTGGCGCACCCGTCGCTGGTGCCGGTCGACCAGGTGCTGATCAACCGCTTCGGCGATAAATGGACGCTGCCAGAACACTTCGTCAGCAGCGGGGCGTACAAACTTTCCCAGTGGGTGGTCAACGAGCGAATTGTCGCGGTGCGAAATCCGAAATACTGGGATGACGAGCATACGGTGATTAACAAAGTCACCTATCTGCCGATTCACTCGGAAGCGGCAGATGTTAATCGCTACAAGGCGGGTGAGATAGATATCGTTTATACCTTGCCTATCAACCAGTTCGCGCAGCTGAAAAAGACGATGGGCGATCAGGTAGACGTCTCGCCACAGCTCGCCACTTACTATTATCAGTTCAATACCACCAAAGCGCCGTTCAACGATGCCCGTGTGCGTCGGGCGTTAAATATGGCGCTGGATAAAGACATCATCGCCGACAAAGTGTTGGGACAGGGTCAGAAGGCCGCGTGGCTCACCAGTCAGCCAGTGATTGGTGGCGTAACGCTTCACGCACCGGATTACGCCAGCTGGCCGCAGGAAAAGCGCATTGCCGAGGCGAAAAAACTGCTCACCGAGGCCGGGTTCGGGGCCAACCATCCGCTGTCGTTTAATTTGCTCTACAACACGTCCGAATCGCATCAGCGCATCGCCATCGCCGTCAGCTCGATGTGGAAGAAAAATCTTGGCGTAGACGCGAAGCTGCAAAACCAGGAATGGAAGACGATGCTCGACACGATGCACACCGGGAATTTTGACGCGGTGCGCTACGCGTGGATTGCCGATTACGACGACGCGTCGACGTTCCTGAATAACTTCCGCACCGGCGACAGCGAGAACACCACCAAATACAGCAACCCGGCCTACGACGAAGCATTACATAATGCGGCGAAAGCCAAAGATACCGCCGAGCGCGGTAAATACTATCAGCAGGCCGAAGACATGTTAGGGCAGGATGTTCCGGCCATTCCGGTCTATCACTACGTGCGAACGCACCTTGTGAAGCCGTGGGTGGGTGGATTTACCCCAGACCGCCTCGGGTATTACTACACCAAAGACATGTACATCAAAAAACATTAGCCCTTTTAATAAGGATAAAAGCGCCCAATAACTAGTCAATATGCTGTTAATTCAGCCGAATAACAACGATTTGACTGTTTTTTGCGCGAACGAACAAAGTGGGGCTTTACAGGAAGTTCGGGTATGTTTATAGTGCGTCCCACTTAGGAAGCGTGGCCGAGCGGTTGAAGGCACCGGTCTTGAAAACCGGCGACCCGAAAGGGTTCTAGAGTTCGAATCTCTACGCTTCCGCCAAATTTAAACCCCAGACAATGAAAGTTGTCTGGGGTTTTTCTTTTGTGCTTATCCTGAACGATTCCCGGCACGCTTCGCGCCACCGCGCGGCAGGCCAGCGCGGCCCTCCTTCAATTCTTCTTGTGTGTTAATTCTTGCAAAACCTTTTCCAGCACATCGACGAGTGCGCGCGCGGCTACATGGCGCGAACCCTTGCGCATCAGCAACACGCCGGTGCGCTCGGCCAGCGGGGGTGAAATTGTCAGGGCGTGCAGATCGTGGCGGGAATGCGCCACGGTATTCGGCAGGATCGTCGCCAGAGGCGCGCGGAGGATGACTTCCATAATTGCGCCGAGGGTGTCTGTTTCCATCACGATATTGGGCGTCACGCCTTTCTCATGGCACTCACGGTCAATCTCAATGCGCGTGGCAAAGCCGGTATCGAGCAAGACTAACGGTTGAGTGGCTAACATCTCCAGGCTGACGTGCTGCCGATGGGCGAGGGGGTGTTCGTTACTGATGACCATCGCCAGCGATTCCTGCATTAACGGCGTAGCAGCCAGCTCTGCCGCGTGATCGGCAGAAAAACCGATGCCCGCGTCCAGCTCATCGGCGACCAAGCGGCGTTCAATCTGTCCTTGAGGCGCCTCGCTTATCGTGAGCGTGATGCCTGGATAACGTAGCCAGAAGCTGGAAAGCAGGGGCCCCGTCAGCCACGGCGTGTAGGTCGGCGTGACACCCAATCGAAGATGACCCCGGCTCAAATCCTGAACGTCGTGAACGGCACGCGCGCCTGTCTCCAGTGCTTTCATGGCTTGTCGGGCGTGCTGCTGGAACACCAGGCCCGCATCGGTCAAACGGACGTTTCGGCCTGAACGGTCAAAAAGCTGAACCTCCAGCGTCTGCTCTAACAGCTTGATTTGTTGAGACAGCGCAGGTTGTGAGACATACAGCGCCGCCGCTGCCCGGGTGAAGCTGCCGTGCTCGGCAACGGCCAGGAAATAATGGATATATCGCAGGATCATCAGATTACCTATAAGATCAAATTATAGTATTCATAATAATTGAGACTTTTATCTTATCAATTACGTCATCTACCCTTTTTGTATGGCTGACCGCGTGAATGCCGTTGAAATGGACGGCGCGCGGGGAATTACACACAAAAAGGAGTACCTGATGGATTTCGTAAAACGCACTATTCAACTGGCAATGGACAACGTAGAAGAGGGCGGCAGACCGTTTGCGACGGTGATTGTTCGCGGGGATGAAATCATTGCCGAAAGTCCTAATCAGGTTGCCCAGACCAATGACCCGACCGCTCACGCGGAGATCCTTGCGGTGCGCGAGGCGTGTCGTAAGCTGGGAACAGAAAACCTGAGCGACTGTGATATCTATATTCTGGCGAGCCCGTGCCCAATGTGCCTCGGCGCGTTGTATTACTGCAGCCCAAACCGAGTGATTTACATCACCACTCGCGAAGAGTACGTCCCGTATTACCGCGACGATCGCAAATATTTTGAGCTGGAAACCTTCTACGGCGAATTTGCCAAGCCGATTGCACAGCGGCGTTTGCCGATGGTACATCAGGCCGATCCGGAAGCCATCAAGGTGTATAAACGCTGGCAGCAGCTTAACGTGAAATAAATTAAATCTGACAGGGCGGTAGCAACGCGGAGGGTTATTGTGCAATCACCCCGTTGATCCAATTAGGATTTATCGCCTTGTCGTTAACGTTCCTGAAAAATAGAGTAATAGCCGGACTCTGATAAAAGGAATAGTTAAAATGAAAAAGACAGCAATCGCTTTGTCCCTTCTGTTTGTCGCTACCGGTGCAATGGCCCAGGGCGAAATGCAGCATGCAACAGATGAGACCGTTCAGGCCGCCCATGCTGGCGCCGACACAGCTAAAGAAAAACTGCATCAGACCGAACATCGTACTCAGGAACAAATGAGCAAAGCGAAAAGCGACGGCTCAACCACTGATAAGATGAAGCAGGACAGCCAGAAGGCCTGGAATAATACCAAAGAAGGCAGCGAGAAGGCCTGGGATAAAACCAAGCAGGGCTCTGAAAAAGCCTGGAACGGCACCAAAGAGGGTAGCCAGAAAGCCTGGGATGCCACCAAAGAAGGCAGCTCTAAGGCATGGGATAAAACCAAAGCCGGTGCCCAGGACGTGAAGAAAAGCGTCTCTGAATAATACGGTTCAACCGTTATAAATAATAAAGCCCGCGGTTATCGCGGGCTTTTGCTATTTAGATTACTCAGTTTTATCGCGCACGTCGGTGCTGGCTCCGTTTTTCTGCACCGATGCAATACCTTTCTGCGCCGCCGCTTTGCTGGAATACATTTCGCTGCGGGCGATCACCTCATGGTTCCCGGCCTTCAGCACAAAGTAATACGGTTCTTTCGTATCCTTATCGGATTTTTTGATTTCGAAATAGCCCATCGCCTTCTCCTCGGTTGAGTGCACAAATGATTTTATAATCATAGGTCTTCGTGCCAGCGATGCCAGTCGGGTATTAGTGTCCGTCCTGGAACAGCAAATCCATCAGGTTATCGGTATCCATATTTTCGCCGCTCAGTTTACGCAGCAGCATTTCGCTGGCGAGGGTTTGCAGGGAAAAAACGATATCCGGCTGAACGCGTTTTATCTTACTCAGGTTTTTATCGGAATTAACCAGCGCAAGAATTTTGGTATCGCCGGTGACCACTTCTTTCGCCGCCAGCACGATAAAGGCGTTATCGGAATCGTCATTGCGCAGCACCAGAATATAGCGTGCCTTTTCCGCACCCGCGTCGCGCAGGGCTTTATCAGAAGAGGGATCGTCAATCAGCACATCGGCTTCTGGCGGATATTCATGGTTAATGCCCGGAGGCACAATCACGGTGACGGTTTCATTGCGCTCGGACAGGCCGTTGTAAACGCTCAGCGCCAGCGGTGTCGCGCCGATAATAATCATATGGTTCTTACGCATGGCGTGTGAAATTCTTCCTTTAATCATACGTTTTAGATTGCCGCCAATCACCGGGCCAATGATGGCGCTGATCGACGTGGCGAAGACGGTGATGCCCAGAATAATGATCGACACGGTAAACAGTCGGGCCGATGCGGTGACCGGCACGATATCGCCAAAGCCGACGGTGGACATGCTCACGGTGGAAAAATAGAGCGCCGTTGAGAGCTCGTTGATCGCCGGGTGAAATTCATCGCCAAGATACAGCGAGCCGCTCAGGGCGTAGGTCAGCAACGACGCAAAGCTGATTAACGCAAACAGCGTACCGGCGGCGAGGCTCGATTGGCTGAATTCGCGCCAGAACCACAGCAGACACAGGCAATCCAGTAGCGACAGATAGCCAATATGGCGACTGCCGTCGTGCAGCAGAAAATTGAACAGCGCCACGGCGATAAGCAGGATCAGCGTAAACGACCACGCCACCCGCGCGCGTAAAAATAGGCCGATGCTCATCAACACGATGGCAATACCCAGCACCACCTGCGGCAGCGTCAGCAGACCAAACGTGGAAATCAGGTCTTTCCAGCCGGTGAACGCTCCCCTGGCCTGCGGGACAAAGTGATACAAATCCAGCAGCAGCGGCTTGAGAAACAGGCAGCCGATGATCAGCGTCAGAACGCCAAGAAAGCGGTGGGGGCGAAATAGCATTTTAAGCGCGGAAAGTTTTTTGAATAGCGTTTTCATGACGTCCAATGTGATGCGGAACTGCGTTCAGTGTCGGGACCCGCTGATATCAGGAGCCTTTCGGACTCAGCTTTTGGAAATGTAGCACAGGCCAGGTAACAATCGGCAAATGGAATTTACAGTAAGCCGCAAAGCAGAATGTTAAGGTTCGCCAGAATGAGCCAAGTTCGGAGAGAAAGATGAAATCGACAATTGCCCTAACGTTACTGGTGCTGGCGGGTGCGACGACAGCGGGGGCCGCGCAAGCCGCGCCAACCAGTCAACAACAGATGCGTCAGCATTTTACCGACACGATGGTAAAACCGTGTGAAGGTAAAAAAGCCGGTGATACGGTGACGATTACTGACCGGCGCGGTGGGAAACATACGGCTATTTGCACGCTGACCGCCTTGCCCGTTGCGGAATAATGCCCTAGGGGCAGAGGGTGGCGCGAAGACCACCCTGTTTTCGGTCAACGCTTCTGATAGCGCGGGGCAGGCACGCCGGTTCGGGAGGTGGCGAACAGCGCCAGACGGGCCTGTTCGTAAGCGTCCCACAGGGCGAGTTCATGCACCGGTGGCAGCGTGACCTGTTCGGCGTTATCCAGCCCGGCAAGCGCCGCATCGACCAAATCCTCCGCACTCATCACCGAACCTTCCGCTAACGTGGCGGGCGCAACACCTGACAGATCCCAGATTTCCGTGGCCGTGGCCGCAGGCAATACCGCCTGAATGCGCAGGTTACTGTCGGCAAACTCTTCTTGTAGTCCTCGCGTGAAGTTGACCACCCAGGCTTTGGTCGCGCTGTAGACGGCGCTGCTTCCGAGGGCGTGGAAGGCGAGGACCGACGCGATATTGATCAGGGTGCCGCTGTTTTGCGCAGAAAAACGTGAAAGCGCCGCGTAGCTCAGACGCATCAACGCCGTGGTATTCAGCGTGTGGATGGTTTCATGCTCGTCGACCTCAACCGACAGAAACCCGCCCATCCGGGCCGATCCGGCATTATTCACCAGGAGAGCAATACGGTCGTCGCTGCGCAGACGCTGTTCTACTTCACGGATCCCGTCGTCATGGCTGAGATCGGCTTTTAAGGTCGAGACGTCAATGGCGTACTGCTGTTGCAGACGCTGCGCCAGAGACTGGAGTCTTTCTTCCCGACGGGCTACCAGCAGTAAATCATAACCGCGAGCGGCAAGACGATCGGCGTAAATGGCGCCGATCCCGGAAGAGGCGCCGGTTACGACGGCGACAGGGCGTTCTGTGTTCATGGAAGTTCCTCAGTGTCATAATATGGTTGCAACATGAAACTAAATTGAGCATGGCTTAAAAGGTTTTATTATGCAACCAAATGGCGAGGATTATTTTAGTTTTGAGGAAACGCGTGTTTGACCGGCAGCCAGGTATTACCCCATTCGGCTAACGAATCCAATACTGGCTGGAGCGCCCGGCCTTTGTCCGACAGCACATATTCCTGCCAGGCACTACCGTCTGAGGCAGGCTGTAATTCAAAAATGCCTTCTTCGACCAATAACTTAAGGCGGCCGGTGAGCATGTTCTTGGCGATCCCCAGACTGCGCTGAAACTCACCAAATCGGCGTTTGCCGTGAAAGGCATCGCGAACGATAAGCAACGACCACCAGTCGCCGATGATGTCCAGCGAGCGGGCGACGGGGCAACAGTTTTCTTCCAGGCGGGTACGTTTCACGTGAACTCCAGATAAGGCGGATAGTTTTATTATAAAACCATTAAGCCACAAGAGAAGAGAAAATCGCCAGATTGCGGCTCGCTTCCCGGTAAATTGTCACCAATCTGTCACACTTAAGCGAATACATACACGCATGAGGACAGCGGGATGAGAAAAAGCGTACTGGCCGTGGCGGTTATCGGCTCAATGATGGCGGGCTTTGCGGCCCAGGCAGAAACCACGCCGGAGGGGTATCAGCTCCAACAGGTGTTGATCATGAGCCGGCACAACCTGCGTGCGCCACTCGCCAATAATGGCAGCGTTCTCGAACAATCTACACCAAACAAATGGCCCGAGTGGGATGTCCCGGGCGGGCAGCTCACCACGAAAGGCGGTGTGCTCGAAGTGTATATGGGCCATTACATGCGTGAATGGCTGGCCGAAAAAGGGATGGTGACCACGGGGGAATGCCCGCTGCCGAATGCCGTTTATGCCTATGCCAACAGTCTGCAACGCACCGTCGCGACTGCACAGTTCTTCATCACCGGCGCGTTTCCTGGCTGTGATGTGCCGGTCCATCATCAGGACAAAATGGGCACTATGGACCCGACGTTTAACCCGGTGATCACCGATTCTTCCGCTGCTTTCAGCCAGCAGGCGGTGAAGGCTATGAGCGACGAGCGGCAGAAAATGCATCTGGGCGAAAGCTATAAACTGCTGGAAACCCTCGTTGATTACCAAAATTCCCCGGCCTGCAAAGAGAAGAAAGTGTGCTCCCTGAGCGAGGCCAAAGACACCTTCAGCGCGCCGTTTGAAAAAGAACCGGGCGTCGATGGGCCGTTAAAAGTGGGCAACTCGTTGGTTGATGCCTTCACCCTCCAGTACTACGAAGGCTTCCCGGCCGATCAGGTGGCGTGGGGACAAATCAAAACTGACAAGCAGTGGCGCGTGCTGTCAGAACTGAAAAATGGCTACCAGGACAGCCTGTTTACCTCGCCGGAAGTGGCCCGTAACGTGGCGGCGCCGCTGGTGAAATACATTGATAAAACGCTGGTCACCGACGCCGGAAAAGGCCCGAAAGTGACGCTGCTGGTGGGCCATGACTCGAATATCGCGTCGCTGCTGAAGGCGCTCGATTTCAAACCGTATACGCTCCACGATCAGTACGAACGTACGCCAATCGGCGGAAAAATTGTGTTTGAACGCTGGCGCGATGCGACCGGAAACCGCGAACTGATGAAAATCGAATACCTGTATCAGAGCACAGAGCAGCTGCGGAATGCGGATGTGCTGACGCTGCAAGCGCCGCCGCAGCGTGTCACGCTGGAGCTGAAAGGCTGTCCGGTCGATGCGGACGGATATTGCCCAGTAGAGAAATTTAATGAAGTGTTGAATAACGCGGCGAAGTAAAAAGGAGACTCCCCCGCCTGGCGGGGGAGTTTGTATCAGACGTTTTTACGTTCGATGGTTTGTTCGCCCCAGAACAGCGAATCTTTATCGGTTTTCTTAAAGGCCAGCGCCAGCACTTCATCGCTGCCTTCCTCCCAGATTTTTTCAGCCAGTTTTTCGTCGTACTTAACCAGTTCGAAAATGGCCTCGGCGATTTCCGGTGAGGTGTTTCGCAAGCTCGCCCATTCACCGACGTGATGCGCTTTGGATTCCTGTGTTGGCATAGTATTTCTCCTGACAGAAGTTTAGCTTTTCAGTTTTCGCGCCAGATTGGCAACGTGTTGACCCTGATAGCGGGCAATCGCCAGTTCTTCCTGGCTGGGCTGACGCGAACCGTCACCGCCTGCAATGGTGGTCGCGCCATACGGCGTGCCGCCGCGTACCTGAGAGACATCGAATAATTCCTGCGCGCCATAGCCGATCGGCACAATGACCATGCCGTGATGGGCGAGGGTAGTCCATGTCGACGTAATCGTTTGTTCCTGACCGCCGCCGGTGCCGGTGGAGCTAAAGACGCTGGCGAGTTTGCCGTACAGTGCGCCGGATGCCCACAGGCCGCCGGTTTGATCGAGGAAGGTGCGCATTTGCCCGGCCATATTGCCGAAGCGGGTTGGCGTCCCGAAAATGATGGCATCGTAATCCGCCAGTTCCTGCGGGGTTGCAACCGGGGCGGTATGCGTTTTGCCGCCCGACTTGGCGAACACCTCCGCCGACATCGTTTCAGGCACGCGTTTTACCGTCACATCAACGCCATCTACCTGGTTCGCACCATCCGCAATGGCCTGTGCCATTGTTTCGATGTGTCCATACATGGAATAAAAAAGAACCAGAATTTTTGCGTTTCCACTCATAGCCTTATTCTCCGTAATGACACTGTATAAGGAAGATACTCCTGAAAGTGTTGGTCACAGACCGGGTCTGGTCAACTCCCGGTCAGGATTTAAGCGGGAAAAGCGAGGCGGTGGCGTTTTTTTCAAATGAAACCCTGTTTCACATCTTTACTACAACTCCTGCTGTCTACGCTATTCGTGCTGTAACAATCATCAACAGTTACGTGTCTTAATTATTCACAACTCAAATTTTTCTCATGTGAAACATTTTGAAAAATTATCTTAAATCAAATTTTACACTTTCCCGTACCTCTAAAATCACTCCCGCTTAACTGGCCATCACCAGGGTAAAAAGGAATTTTCGTTTGTGAGGTGTCAATCCAGGTTCCAGCGCAAGGACATTTGTACTCATATTCCCTAGACCTTTAAATATTGATCTGATGGTAATTTAATGAAATTTTTAGTGCCTGCTTGTCTGCTTTTCACTGCTGTTGTTCCTTCCGCCTATGCGTTGACGGGGGCCGATCTTGATGCGGCGAATGTGTACTTTGCTGATCATCCTGATATTAAAGCTAACGCGTCCTGGATTTATGATGAGGTAATGAGAAAAAATACGCTTCAGGAGGCGAATAATTATTTAAATGGGAATCATCCGGTAGATAATATCCATGGCGGATATATGGATTTAGACCCCATTTCACTCGTACCGAAAACCTCTGTGCCGATGACAAATATAGAGCCAGCATTACCGTCGCCTGATCCAACAACCGATGCGCAAACTTATACCAATACGCAAATAGCGCCGTTAAAAATCACGCTTGATCACGATAACCAAGATATTGCGCAGAACGCCGCAGGCATTACCCAGAACCATAATGATATCGCGGAAAACCATCACGATATTGTGAAAACGGAAGATGAAGTTGCGCAGAATCAGCAAGCCATAAAGCAGACCGATGACACGGTTGCGGAAAACAGTCACGGTATTGCGCAGAACGCGGCAGGCATTACCCAGAACCAAAATGATATCGCGGAAAACCACCACGATATTGTGAAAACGGAACATGAAGTTGCTCAGAACCAGCAAGCCATTAAGCAGACTGGTGACTCGGTTGCAGAAAACAGTCACGGTATTACGCACAATGCCGAAGGCATTACCCAGAACCATAATGATGTAAAGCAAAATAGCGAGGCTATTCACCGCACTCGCGAAGTGGTCACCGCAAATAGCGATGCGATTGTTCAGGACGAACACGATATCGAAAAGAATAAGGAAGGTCTTAACCAGGCCCATGACCAAATCCAGCGCACACGCGAAGCGGTGGCAGGCAACAGCAGCGACATCGCGGATAACCGTCATGAGATTGACCGCAACCATAAAGGTATCGCGCAAAATCAGAATGCGATCGTAAAAAATAGTGATGCCATAAAGCAGGATGAAAAATTCATCGGCAATAACCAAACGGCAATTGCTGAAAACCGTCGTGATATCGATAGCAATGGAAATAACATCGAAACCGTTCATTCGGAAGTCCGCGCCACACAAACGCAGGTGTCGAGTAATACCGCGCAAATTAACAAGTTGAATAATAACTTCAGCAGCCTGAAGTCTGAAGTCGACAGCAATAAACACGATGCGGCGGCAGGGGCGTCCGGTGCGATGGCTCAGGCGAATATTCCTCAGGTCATTCAGGGGCAAACGTTCTCCGTCGGCGCGGGCGTGGGCGGCTATGAAGGCGAAAACGCCGTCGCGGTAGGGATGTCGGCGCGCGTATCGCAAAGCGTCATTGTTAAAGCCTCTGTGTCAGACGACACCCAACAAAATGTTGGTTATGGCGCAGGCGTGTCCATCGGTTGGTGATCCATTTCTACTGGGGCGAATCAGCCCCACAAAAACAAAATCCGTCCTGAACGGAAATAAAAAGAGTGAATGATGATGAGCATGAAGTCTGTCGTGTTAGGGCTCCTGCTGGCTGGAACCTCGCTGTTCTGCCAGGCGGTAACACAGATGCCGCACAGTTATGAAGGTTATGGGGTCAATTTCCGCATCGATAATGGCTATTTCGCCTACCTGGATGACAAGCCGTGTGTGCTGGATGAGAAAACGTCCAACGCCACCGTTTACAGCGCCGGTTTATACCAGGTGATTGTTTATACAACAGGAAAAGTGGCGCTGATGAAGCAAGGCGTTTACGTCGGCAATTTACACGGCTGACGTTGTGCCTGCTCATTGTGGAAAACAAGCGTTAATTCAGTCAGTTGAGCGTAATGGTAAGCGGCAGTTGTCCTGTAGCAAAATGACACACTTTCCTGTGAGAATTTTTCATAAGCCATAAGAGTCGCTTATGCGTCGCGAAGCGGCAAACTCATACTTTCCGCTGAGCGCATGTTGCAAGATATTACCGATTACTGGAGGAATGAGAGGCTTCCACTAAGCTTAGTTCCACGCGGCGATAAACAGGCCTCTGGCCCGTCTCCGCGCAGTGGAATATTCCACATCACGTAATGCAATATGATGTCTGACCAATTGATTGGAGGTCCGTAATGGCAAACCATCGTGGCGGTTCGGGTAATTTCGCCGAAGACCGTGATAGAGCATCAGAAGCAGGTCGTAAAGGTGGCCAGCACAGCGGGGGTAACTTCAAAAACGACCCTCAGCGCGCCTCTGAAGCTGGCAAGAAAGGGGGTAAAAACAGCCACGGCAGCAATCGTAATAGCTAGTGGACTGACGCCGTACGATGTGGCGACCTGAGCCCCATCAAATCCCCGCCGCCGGGCTTTCCCGGCGGTTTTTTTATGCCTGCAGGTTGCAGCAGTCCGCGGTAATCTGCACACTGTTGGGCTGAATGTTATCCCGGCGGTACTATGTCCTTTCTTTCTCGCTATCAATTCTCGGTAAAACCTCAGGAAGCGCTCCTGATTGTCATCACCATGTTCTGGGGTGGCACATTTCTGGCGGTTCAATACGCCGTCACCCTGAGCGACCCATTCTTTTTTGTCGGACTGCGCTTCGCCACCGCGGCAATCGCCGTGGGTCTGCTCTCGCTGCGATCCCTGCGTGGGCTAACGCGGCTTGAATTGAAAGCGGGCGTGGTGATTGGAATTGCCATCGCGTTTGGCTACAGCCTGCAAACCTGGGGCTTACAGTCCATTTCCAGCAGTAAATCTGCCTTTATTACCGCGATGTACGTCCCACTGGTGCCGCTCCTGCAATGGCTGTGTCTCGGTAGAATGCCGGGGTTAATGTCCTGCGTCGGAATTGCGCTGGCCTTTGTGGGCCTGATCTTACTCGCCGGGCCGGACGGAAACCTGCTGGCGCTCGGTGCCGGGGAAATCATCACGCTCGCGGGCGCGCTGGCGATTGCCGCAGAAATTATTCTGATCAGCGCCTGGGCAGGAAAGGTGGATGTGCGCCGGGTGACCGTCGTGCAGCTGGCCACCGCGTCGCTGGTGGCATTTACCATGATGATCCCCGCCGGGGAATCCGTTCCGTCCTTTTCGCCGGGTCTGCTGGTGGTTGCCCTGGGCTTAGGGATTTTCAGCGCCATTATTCAGGTAGTGATGAACTGGGCGCAGCGCAGCGTTTCCCCGACGCGCGCGACGGTGATTTATACCGGTGAGCCGGTGTGGGCGGGCATCTTTGGCCGCATGGCGGGTGAACGCTTACCGATGCTGGCGCTGCTTGGTGCGGCGTTTATCATCGTGGGCGTGCTGGTCAGCGAACTGAAATTCAAAAAGAAAAAGGCGTTAGCGCAGGTGGCGCAAGGCGCAGAAAACAAATGTACCGCGCAGGAATAAGGAGAGCGCTATGGCTCAGGCAGCCGTAAAAAAAACCGGAAAACGCAGTCTGGCGGTGAGCGCTAAAAAAGAGGCCATTCTGACCGCGGCGCTGAACACCTTTTCTCAGTTCGGCATTCATGGCACGCGTCTCGAACAAGTCGCGGAACAGGCGGGCGTGTCGAAAACCAATCTACTTTATTACTACCCGTCGAAAGAAGCGCTGTACGTGGCGGTGATGCGCAATATCCTCGATATCTGGCTGGCGCCGCTGCGCGCGTTTCGTGAAGAGTTCACGCCGCTGGTGGCGATTGGCGAGTATATCCGCCTCAAACTTGAAGTTTCGCGGGATTACCCGGAAGCCTCGCGCCTGTTTTGCCTTGAGATGTTGCAGGGCGCGCCGCTGCTGATGGCGGAGTTAACCGGGGATTTGAAATCGCTGGTCGATGAAAAATCAGCGATTATTTCTGCCTGGGTCAGCGAGGGCAAACTGGCCCCGATTGACCCTAATCATCTGATCTTCATGATTTGGGCCGCCACCCAACACTACGCGGATTTTTCCACGCAGGTGGAGGCGGTCACCGGAAAAACGCTGCGTGATGAAGCGTTCTTCCAGCAGACGGTGGAGAACGTGCAGCGCATGATTATTGAAGGGATCCGCCTGCGTTAATGCGGCGGGAAGACGCAGCTCACATCGCCTTCTTCGCAGCTGAGTGTGCTTTTCAGGAGCTCGGTGCGTTCGTAGGTTTTTTGCGTCATACACTGGGCATGAACCATCGGCGCGACGGAAGCCCCGTCAGCGCCGGAGGTTAAAAACGCGCAGTCGGCATCACGAAAGGCAATCCACGCTTTTTGCGCCGCAATGAGCTGGGTTTTCTGCGTATCGGTGGCGAGTTTCATCGCCTCTTTATAAGTCTGATTGAGTAAGTCATCCTGCTTTTTATATTCATTGCCGGCGCACTCGTTAAGCCCGGCCTGAGAGGTGGCGGATTCACAGTCATCCGCCAGAACGGAAGTGCTGATCAGCAAGGCGGCAGCGGCGATAATCATCAGTTTCATGGTGTGATCTCCAAAAAAGCCCGGTGGCGTTATCGCTTACCGGGCCTACAGGGGGATGGGGCGCTAGGCCACTAATTAATCACAAGCTTAGCCGATTGTCATCAGGCTGGCGTTACCGCCTGCCGCTGCGGTGTTAACGCTCAGCGAGCGTTCAACGTACAGGCGTTCCAGCAGCAGATTGGTTTCCCCGCGGGCAAAGCCCTGCACCGAGATAATCGCCCCGTCTCGGGCCGCCACTTGCTGGCACAAGTCACGCAGCTGGTCAGAATCACCGTGATAAATCACCGCGTCAAACTCCTCACTCACAATCTGCTCGCGTTTGGCGAAGCGAATGCGATCGTTGACCGCTTTCGGCAACTGTTTTGCCAGCCCGCGATGCAGGCTTTCATCCGGCCACAGGATTTCACTGCCGACGGCGGTAACGGCGGCGAGCTGCACCAACGCATCTTCCTCGTTATCCGCAAGGCACAGCACGCGTTCACGCGGCATCAGCGTCCAGGTATTGCGCTCGCCGGTCGGGCCAGGCAATAAACGCTGGGTCCCGGCCTGGGCCAGTTCACCGTAACGATGGCAAAGCGTGCTCAGTTCAGGACGTCCGTGGGCCCATTCACGCAAGGCGAGCAGCGGTTGTTCCAACAGGGATTTCAGCTGAGCATCGACCGGACGCTCGGCATCCTGACGGTTCAGAGTGGTTAACAGCGCGTCTTCCGGGCGGCTGGAGAGCAGGCGATAGAGGTACATCGGGCCACCGGCTTTCGGACCTGTACCGGACAAGCCTTCGCCGCCGAACGGCTGTACGCCGACCACCGCGCCCACCATATTACGGTTCACGTATAGGTTGCCGACGTTGGCGCTGCCGGTCACCTGGGCGATGGTTTCGTCGATGCGAGTATGCACCCCGAGGGTTAAACCGTAGCCGGAGGCATTAATCTGATCGACCAGCGCATTCAGGTTGTTGCGGTTATAGCGCACCACGTGCAGCACCGGGCCGAACACTTCTTTTTGCAGCTCATCGAAGCTTTCCAGCTCAATCAGCGTCGGCGGCACGAAGGTGCCGGTGGCCCATTCGCGGCGATCTTCACTGTTATCACGCGCAGCCTGGAACACCGGGCGGCCTTTGCTGCGCAGGGTCTGGATGTGGCGCTCGATATTGCCTTTGGCTTCGGCATCAATCACCGGGCCAATATCCGTCGTCATGCGGCCAGGGTTACCCATTCTGCATTCTGCCATCGCGCCTTTCAGCATCGTCAGGGTGTGGTCGGCGATATCGTCCTGCAAACAGAGCACGCGCAGGGCAGAGCAGCGTTGTCCGGCGCTGTCGAACGCGGAGGCCAGCACGTCAATCACCACCTGCTCGGTCAATGCGGAGGAATCGACGATCATCGCGTTCATCCCGCCGGTTTCGGCGATAAGCGGCGTCGGGCGACCCTGTGGATCAAGACGGCTGGCGATATTACGCTGCAACAGCGTCGCCACTTCGGTGGAACCGGTAAACATCACCCCGCGCACGCGGTTATCGGACGTGAGCTGTGCGCCGACGGTTTCACCGCGACCCGGCAGCAGCTGCACCACGCCCGGCGGTACGCCTGCTTCCAGCAGAATATTGATGCCCTGCGCGGCAATCAGCGGCGTCTGCTCGGCAGGTTTCGCCAGCACGCTGTTCCCGGCGGCGAGCGCCGCGGCAATTTGTCCGGTGAAAATGGCCAGCGGGAAGTTCCACGGGCTGATACAGACCACAGGCCCCAACGGGCGATGGGTTTCGTTGGCGAAATCGTCCCGCACCTGTCCGGCGTAGTAATGCAGGAAATCCACCGCTTCACGTACTTCGGCGATGGCATTGCTGAAGGTTTTACCCGCTTCGCGCACCAGGATGCCCATCAGCTGCTGCATCTGGCCTTCCATTAATACGGCGGCGCGTTCAAGAATGGCGGCGCGTTCGTGCGGCGGCGTGGCGAACCAGATAGGCGCGTTATTCACCGCATTAGTCAGGGCCTGTTCCACTTCGCGCTCGGACGCATCACGCACATAGCCGACGATATCTTTCGGCTCCGCCGGGTTGATAACCGGCTGCATATCGCCGTCGTCAACCGCCTGTTCCAGCATCGGCAGGGCACGCCATTTTTGCAGCGCGCTGTTGAGCAGGGAAGAGGAGAGGGACGCCAGACGGTGTTCGTTGGCCAGATCCAACCCGGCGGAGTTATCGCGGCCAGCGCCGTACAGCTCGCGCGGCAGCGGGATTTTTGGATGCGGCAGACCGGCCTGGCCTTCCTGCTGGGCCAGTTTCTCGACGGCGGAAACCGGGTCAGCTACCAGTTCATCCAGCGGCAGGGTGGTATCGGCGATACGGTTCACGAAAGAGGTGTTCGCGCCGTTTTCCAGCAGACGACGCACCAGATACGCCAGCAGCGTTTCATGTGTCCCCACCGGGGCATAAATGCGGCACGGACGGTTCAGTTTGCCGTCGGCTACTTTGCCCACCACCTGTTCGTACAGCGGTTCGCCCATCCCGTGCAGGCACTGGAATTCGTACTGACCCGGATAGTAATTCTGACCCGCGAGCTGATAAATCGCCGCCAGGGTATGGGCGTTGTGGGTGGCGAACTGCGGATAAATCAGGTTCGGCACCGCCAGCAGTTTTTTGGCGCAGGCGAGGTAGGACACGTCGGTATACACCTTGCGGGTATACACCGGATATCCTTCGAGGCCGTCCATCTGCGCGCGTTTAATTTCGCTGTCCCAGTACGCGCCTTTCACCAGGCGGATCATCAGGCGACGACGGCTGCGGGTGGCGAGATCGGTCAGGTAATCAATCACCGCCGGGCAGCGTTTCTGGTAAGCCTGAATGACAAAGCCGATGCCATTCCAGCCCGCCAGTTCTGGTTCGAAACAGAGTTTTTCCAGCAGATCGAGGGAGATCTCCAGTCGGTCGGCTTCTTCGGCGTCAATGTTAATGCCGATATCATACTGGCGGGCCAGCAGCGTCAGGGATTTCAGGCGCGGATACAGCTCGTCCATCACGCGGTCGAACTGCGCGCGGCTATAGCGGGGGTGCAGCGCCGACAGCTTAATCGAGATCCCCGGGCCTTCATAAATGCCGCGGCCGTTGGAGGCTTTACCGATTGAATGGATTGCCTGCTGATAGGAGACCATGTACGCCTGCGCGTCGGCGGCGGTCAGGGCCGCTTCGCCGAGCATATCGTAGGAGTAGCGGAACCCTTTGTCTTCCAGCTTGCGGGCGTTGGCCAGCGCTTCAGAAATGGTTTCGCCGGTGACGAACTGCTCGCCCATCAGGCGCATTGCCATGTCCACGCCTTTGCGGATCAGCGGCTCGCCGCTCTTACCGATAATGCGGTTTAGCGAGCGCGACAGGCTGGCTTCGTTGTGCGTCGACACCAGTTTACCGGTGAACAGCAGGCCCCAGGTGGCGGCGTTAACGAACAGTGACGGGCTGCGGCCGATGTGAGAATGCCAGTTGCCGTTGCTGATTTTGTCGCGGATCAGCGCATCACGGGTGGCTTTATCCGGAATACGCAGCAGCGCTTCCGCCAGACACATCAGCGCCACGCCTTCCTGAGAAGAGAGCGAGAACTCCTGCAACAGGCTCTGCACCATGCCCGCGCGACCGCTGGCAGTTTTCTGATTACGCAGTTTTTCTGCCAGCTGATACGCCAGCTTGTGTGCTTGTTCAGCGATGCCGTGCGGCAGACGGGCCTGCTCCAGCAACATAGGTACCGCGTCGGTTTCTGCCCGACGCCAGGCGGCGGTAATGGCTGAACGTGTTACCGACTGCGGCAGGATCTGCTCGGCAAAATCGAGGAACGGCTGCGGAGACTCTTCGATCTGCACCAGGCCTTCGTCGCTTTCATTCGCCGCGCCCGACAACAGGGCAGGCAATTCCGGCAACGCTTCGTCGTTTTCCAGTTTTTCCAGATAATTAAAAATGGCCTGTTTGATCAGCCAGTGCGGGGTACGGTCAATGCGTGTTGCCGCGCTTTTAATTCGCTCGCGCGTGGCGTCATCCAGTTTTACGCCCATGGTGGTGCTGGCCATAAAAAAACTCCCTCAATATTAAGTGCTGCTCTAGTTGCACAGAAATATCCATCATGTTGCAACTTTGTGCAACCGTGTTAAGTGTGACTTCGCCAGCAATCAGGAAAAGCAATGACCTGTTAAATCTTTTTAACACTGAAAAAGGCATGCAATGGATGTGAGGGAACCCGGTTTTATGCGGTGCTTAACACTTTTGCGCGGTGCAACCGTGAAAAGCGTGAGCGAGTGCAACCTATAGGAAATTGATCCTGTTGATGGGATGTTTTATCTGTAAATGCAGTGTTAAATCGTTTGTGAATAAATTCAGCATACGGCAGGATACGCTCCGCCCGTAACAAAGAACCCATTACTTCGTTCCGGTAATAGGGATAAAAAGAGTTATTCTGGAGAATTTTGATGGCTACTAGCACACCGATGGTGGTGACGTTTCTAATTTATATATTTGGCATGATCCTGATTGGGTTTATCGCCTGGCGTAACACCAAAAACTTTGATGATTATATTCTGGGCGGCCGTAGCCTGGGCCCTTTCGTCACCGCATTATCTGCGGGCGCATCCGACATGAGCGGCTGGCTGCTGATGGGCCTGCCGGGCGCCATTTTCATTTCCGGTATCTCTGAAAGCTGGATTGCCATTGGTCTGTGCCTTGGCGCGTGGATTAACTGGAAACTGGTGGCCGGACGCCTGCGTGTTCACACCGAAGTGAACAATAACGCGCTGACGCTGCCGGACTATTTCACCGGGCGTTTTGAAGATAAAAGCCGCTTGCTGCGTATTATCTCCGCGCTGGTCATTCTGCTGTTCTTCACTATCTACTGTGCGTCCGGCATTGTAGCGGGGGCGCGTCTGTTCGAAAGCACCTTCGGCATGAGCTATGAAACTGCGCTGTGGGCCGGTGCGGCGGCGACTATTTTGTACACCTTTATCGGCGGCTTCCTGGCTGTGAGCTGGACCGACACCGTGCAGGCGAGCCTGATGATTTTCGCGCTGATCCTGACCCCGGTGATTGTGATTATCACCGTCGGCGGTTTCGGCGACTCGCTGGAAGTGATCAAGCAAAAGAGCATTGAAAATATTGATATGCTCAAAGGGTTGAACTTCGTGGCCATCATTTCCCTGCTGGGTTGGGGCCTGGGCTATTTTGGTCAGCCGCACATCCTGGCGCGTTTCATGGCGGCAGATTCTCACCACAGCATCGTTCATGCGCGTCGCATCAGTATGACGTGGATGATCCTGTGCCTGATGGGCGCGGTAAGCGTCGGCTTCTTTGGTATCGCCTTCTTCAATACCCACGCTGATCTGGCGGGTGCGGTAAACCAGAACGCCGAGCGCGTGTTCATCGAACTGGCGCAAATCCTGTTCAACCCGTGGGTGGCCGGTATTCTGCTGTCGGCTATTCTGGCGGCGGTGATGTCGACTCTGAGCTGCCAGCTGCTGGTATGTTCCAGCGCGATTACCGAAGATTTGTACAAAGCGTTCCTGCGTAAAGGCGCGAGCCAGAAAGAGCTGGTATGGGTTGGCCGCTTGATGGTCCTGGCCGTGGCATTGGTGGCAATTGCGCTGGCAGCAAATCCTGAAAACCGTGTGCTCGGTCTGGTGAGCTACGCGTGGGCCGGCTTCGGTGCGGCGTTTGGTCCGGTAGTGCTGTTCTCGGTACTGTGGTCACGCATGACCCGTAACGGCGCCCTGGCCGGGATGGTGATTGGTGCCGTGACCGTCATCGTCTGGAAACAGTTCGGTTGGTTAGGTTTGTACGAAATCATACCTGGCTTCCTCTTCGGTAGCATCGGCATTGTGGTCTTCAGCCTGCTGGGCAAGGCGCCATCTGCCTCAATGCAGAAACGCTTCGCCGAAGCGGACGCGCATTATCACTCGGCACCGCCGTCAAAATTGCAGGTCGATTGATATAAGTAAACGGTTTATTATCCGGAAAGGTCAGCGTAAAGCTGGCCTTTTTTATTATTTGGTTAATTTCCAATTAAGTTAATTCACATTGAGAGGAGTGAGTTCTTTTATTAATATCAGCGGGCATTGAAATCCATTTATCGACAATCCATTCATTTTTTGAGTTATTCAATTTAAATAAGGATGTTGTTGCATGGCAATTCCAGCATATCTGTGGTTAACCAATGATGGTGGTGCCGCAATCAAAGGCAGCGTTGATGTCTATGACCGTGAAGACTCGATAGAAGTTCTGAGTTTTTCGCACAATATTTATATTCCAACCGATGGCAATACCGGCAAACTGACCGGCACACGTATTCACGGCGCCATCAATATTGAGAAGGAGTTTGACCGCTCCTCACCGCATCTGTACAAGGCTGTCACAAACGGTATGACGTTAAAGTCGGCGGAAATAAAGTGGTACAACATTAACGATGCAGGACAGGAAGTTGAATACTTCAATATGCTGCTGGAAAATGTCCGCGTTGTTTCTATCTCACCGGTGATGTACAACGTTAAAGATCCTGCTTATCTGACCTCGAATCATCTTGAGTCCGTCGAGTTGCGTTATGAGAAAATTACCTGGAAATATGTTGACGGTAATATTCAGCATAATGATAGCTGGCTGGAAAGATAAGGGATGACTTTGAGCATCGAGATGAATAAATGAAAACCCTTGATGAAGTCTTGCGCGAACGGCAGAAAATGGAGACGCTTCCGGTGGTTCTCTCTTCTGCACAGGCCCCGGCAAAAGATGAGAATATTTTCGAGCTACAAAAGTTAGGTGATTTTGCCGATCGTTATTGCCTGTCACCGGGCAGACCCGGCAGGAAACCGATACTGAACGGCTACTTTCTGTTTGTGGTTCTTGCCAGCGAACCGCATAAAATTTATTGCGGCGTGGAGGCGTTTGGCGCCACCGGGAGCAATAAGAGTTTTGTGGTCGCGGGGCATACTTCACTCAGCAAACGTGGCGATGTGCTCTATGCGGGAAGTATTCATTTTATTCGAGGCACGATGAAAGAATGGACCAACGGCAGCGGGCATTACTTGCCGCCGGCACGTTTACACCACACCAATCTGCTTCCCGCCTTACGTCATTTGTTACCTTCAACTAAGTTCAGGGAACATATTAGCGTGATGGCGCTCTGAGTCGTTCACAGGCCTGCGCAAGCAGGCTTTTTGCTTGCTAATCGTCTGAAAATGCGCTGATATCTTCCAGCAAAAAAATAATGAAATGAGGATAGCAAACAATGAAAATCAAAATCGGTTATGCCGCCATTGCACTGGCATTCGCCCTGAGCGGCTGCACAGCCACCGCACCTAAAACGGTTGTCTCTCAACCTGCCGCCACTGCCGACACGCAAAGTTGCAAAGCGGATAACCAGATGCAGCAAACCACGCTTTATTTCGGCCTGAGTCGTCCGGCCGGGAAAGATATTACCTCGCAGGAGTGGCAGCAGTTTGTAGATAAAGACGTGACGCCACGTTTCAAAGACGGTCTGACGGTGTTTGATGCGCGCGGGCAGTGGCTCGGCCACGACGGTAAAGTGGCGCGTGAACAGAGCAAAGCGCTGATGCTTATCCACGGCAAAGATGCACAGAGCGAAAGCAACATCGAAGCGCTGCGTAACGTGTATAAATCACGCTTCGCGCAGGAATCGGTGATGCGAGTTGATAACCCGGTGTGCGTCCAGTTCTGATAAAAAAACGGCGGGATTGTTAACCCGCCGTTTTATTTTGTAGGCCCGTGCAAGCGCAGCGCCGCCGGACATTTATACGCTTACAGGAACAACCCGGCAAAACTCGCTGACAGCAAGCTCACCAGCGTCGCGCCGTACACCAGACGCAGACCGAAGCGCGAAACCGCATTGCCCTGTTTCTCGTTCAGCCCTTTAATCGCGCCGGCCACAATGCCGATAGAGGCAAAGTTCGCGAACGACACCAGGAACACCGACAGAATGCCTAAGCCGCGCGGCGTCATCTGTGCGGCAATTTTTTGCAGCTCAATCATCGCCACAAACTCATTCGCCACCAGTTTAGTCGCCATGATGCTGCCCGCGTTCAGCGCATCGCTCAGCGGAATACCAATCAGCCACGCCAGCGGATAGAAAACGTAACCGAGGATCTGCTGGAAACTCAGACCGAACACCGTCGAGAACAGGGCGTTCACCGCGCTAATCAACGCAATAAAACCAATCAGCATCGCCAGAATAATCATCGCCACTTTAAAACCGGCGAGAATATATTCCCCGAGCATCTCAAAGAAACTCTGCGATTCGTGCAGCTTCTCGAGCTTAATCTCCGCTTCGGCATCCGGACGCGTCGGGTTGATCACCGACAGAATAATAAAGGTACTGAACATATTCAGGATCAGCGCCGCGACCACATATTTCGCATCGAGCATGGTCATGTAGGCGCCGACAATCGACAGCGACACCGTCGACATCGCCGTGGCGGCCATAGTGAACAGGCGACGAGAGGAGAGGTCGGACAGCACGCCTTTGTAAGCAATGAAGTTTTCCGACTGCCCGAGGATGATTGAACTCACGGCGTTAAACGATTCCAGCTTGCCCATGCCGTTCACTTTCGACAGCAGGGTGCCGATGACGCGAATGAAAATCGGCAGAATACGCCAGTGTTGCAGGATGCCGATCAGCGCGGAAATAAAGATAATCGGGCACAGCACGCCTAAGAAGATAAACGCCAGGCCTTTATCGCTCATGCCACCGAAGACAAAATTGCTGCCTTCTGCGGAGAATTTCAGCAACGATTCAAATACGCCAGATACTGATTTAATCAGCACTAAACCGCTTTCGGCATGCAGGAAAAAGAACGCCAGCGCGATTTCAATAATAACGAGCTGTGCAATATAACGAATACGGATGGTTTTGCGGTCAAAACTGACCAGCCAGGCAAGGGCAAGGATAACCACCAGCGCCAGCAGGAAGTGAAGAATATTGGCCATTTCAATGAGTTTTCAGGTAAACGGGAGGCATATTTAGCCACAGCGCAGCGGCAGCGTAAACGATTACCTGTTAATAAGCTTAGACAAATTGCTTCGCACGATAACGATGACGCTCGCAATCTTTTACAACCTGACATCATTATCCGCACATTTCGCTTGTGTTTCTTTGTGGCGTAATGATAATCACTATCACTCATATTTACGAAACTTTGCATCGATTGACTGCGGTTCACACTGAAGGGTTTCAGGCATGTTTGTTCCATTTCTCATCATGTTACGCGAAGGGCTGGAAGCGGCGCTGATTGTCAGCCTGATTGCCAGCTATCTGAAACGCACGCAGCGAGGACGCTGGATTGGCGTCATGTGGATTGGCGTGTTTCTCGCCGCCGCGCTGTGCCTGGGGCTGGGCATTTTTATCAACGAAACCACCGGCGAGTTTCCGCAGAAAGAGCAGGAAATGTTTGAAGGCATCGTGGCGGTTATCGCGGTGTTCATCCTGACCTGGATGGTGTTCTGGATGCGCAAAGTATCGCGCAACGTGAAAAAACAGCTGGAAGAGGCGGTGGATAACGCGCTGCAAAAGGGCAATAACCACGGTTGGGCGCTGATTCTGATGGTCTTTTTCGCCGTGGCACGTGAAGGGCTGGAATCGGTGTTCTTCCTGCTGGCCGCGTTCCAGCAAGATCTCGGTATCTGGCCGCCGCTCGGCGCCATGCTCGGTCTGGCGACTGCGGTGGTGCTCGGTTTCCTGATTTACTTGGGTGGCATTCGCCTTAATCTCGGCGCGTTCTTCAAGTGGACCAGCCTGTTTATTCTGCTGGTGGCCGCCGGGCTTGCCGCCGGAGCGATCCGCGCCTTCCACGAGGCAGGGCTGTGGAATCACTTCCAGGACGTGGCGTTTGATTTCAGCAACACGCTTTCGACCCACACGCTGTTTGGCACCCTGCTGGAAGGTATTTTCGGCTATCAGGAAGCGCCAAGCGTCAGCGAAGTGGCGGTGTACTTTATCTATCTGATCCCGGCGCTGGTGCTGTTTTCCATGCCGCCACGCGCCTCGACGAGTCCTTCTCGTACGGCGTAATCAGCGACAGCAATGCTTGACTATTAGTTACAACATACTTATTGAAAGGGATGGGTCATGACGATTAATTTCCGCCGTAGTGCGCTGCAGCTGGGCATCGCTGCGCTGTTTTCTTCTGCGTTTGCTGCGCAGGCCGCCGATATTCCACAGGTAAAGGTCACGGTCACCGATAAACAGTGTGAGCCGATGAACATCACCGTGAACTCTGGCAAAACCCAGTTCATCATCCAGAACCACAGTCAGAAAGCGCTGGAGTGGGAAATTCTCAAAGGGGTGATGGTGATTGAAGAGCGTGAAAACATTGCGCCGGGCTTCACCCAGAAAATGACCGCCAACCTGCAGCCGGGCCGTTATCAAATGACCTGTGGCTTGCTGACCAACCCGAAAGGCACGCTGATTGTCAAAGGTGAAGCCACTGCGGACGCGGCGAAAGCCAACGCCGTGCTGAGCCTGGGCGACGCGATTGCCGACTATAAAACCTACGTGATGGCGCAAACCGCCGAGCTGGTGAAAGGTACTCAGGCCTTTACCGACGCGGTGAAAGCGGGCGAT
>Ga0079104_1000714_pt1 | contig 30116 bp, 29 predicted proteins | sample MedtruBG_FD_76829 | JGI IMG/M metagenome (GOLD analysis project Ga0079104, IMG submission 76829) | Root nodule microbial communities of legume samples collected from California, USA - Medicago truncatula BG | ecosystem: Host-associated > Plants > Roots > Nodule | place: USA: California...
AACAAGTGGGCTCGGCCGCCGCTGTGCGGCGGCAACCCCAAGCCGCTGCGCTCCTCGACGCCTCCAACGGGGGGTTGAAGAGCCGCCGGCTCGCTTCGCATCGTGCTTGAGGAGGCGCACATCGCCTGCGGCGACGTTCAGCCGCGGACAGATTCGAGCTGCGAGCTGAGGGCGCTGATTGGGTCCGCAAGCGTGATCGCGTCGGATGGCCCGGTTCATCGGGCGCTGCCACGAGCGCGCCGATTTTCCCCGGACAGCAATGGGCGAATGCCGGGATCCGCTGCAGCTCACGCGCGCTGCTCGACCGGTGGGCCCCGGCGTTCGCCGGGGTGACCGTGTGCCGGGGTGGGTGAGGTGAAGCGGGCCCTCAGCGATTCGCCGCGGACTTCTTCTTGTCGCCGTCCTCGGCCGGCGCCCCCTTGAACGGCACCGTCAGCCCGTCGTCCCGGTCCAGCTTCTTGTTCTTCGCCACCTTGCCGGACTTCTTCCGGTCCTCGGCCTCGGCCACCCGCGTCGCCGGGATCAGGCCCGGTGCGCGCACCCGCGCGGCCTCGAGGCGTTCCCGTGCCGCGGCCATGCTCTCGGCCGCCGCGGCGGTGCGCCGGGCTGCGTCCTGTGCCTGGGCGCGCTGGTCGGCGTCGCGGATGTCGTGCACGTCCAGCGCACGGCCGTCCCCGGCCGGGCAGGGGGTCTGCGAGAACGTGCGGCCGTCGGGACCGCAGCGGTAGATGGTGGCGGCGTGACCGGCTGGGGTGAGCCCGGCGACGCACACGGCCAGGGCCGAGAGGCCGCGGGCGACGGCAAAGCCACGCATGGTGCCGCGCCGGTCAGGTGGAGGGCGTTTCGCCGGCCGGGGCCGCGGGCTTGCCCGTGCCTTCGGGCCGGGGAGGCTTCGGGCGCGGCGGCTTCGCGTTGATCTTCATGTTCGCCCGTTCCATGTTCGCTTCGAGCAGCAGGTCGAGGGCCGGCAGCGTGCGGTTGATGCACTCGTGGATGGCGTCGCGTGCCTCGGGCTTGGGCTTGCGCAGCACGTAGTCGACCACCTCGGCCTTCACGCCGGGGTGGCCGATGCCGAGGCGCAGCCGCCAGTAGTCGGGGGTGCCGAGCTGGGCGTGGATGTCGCGCAGGCCGTTGTGCCCGGCGTGGCCGCCACCGAACTTGATCTTGACCTGGCCCGGGAGCAGGTCGAGTTCGTCGTGCGCCACCAGCACCTCGTTGGGTGCGATCTTGAAGAAGCGGGCGAGGGCGGCCACCGACTTGCCCGAGAGGTTCATGTAGGTCTGCGGCTCGAGCAGCCACAGCGGTCCCTCCTGGCGATTCACCCGGGCGACGAGCCCGAAGTAGCTGCGCTCGGGGACGAGCGAGGCCTTGAGTTCGCGCGCGACGGCGTCGATCCACCAGAACCCTGCGTTGTGGTTCGTGGCCTCGTATTCCGCCCCGGGGTTGCCGAGGCCTACCAACAGTCGAATCATGGCGACATTATCGGTGCTGGATCCGCGGAGGACCGTGCCGATCCGCCCCTCGAAACTCAGCCCTTGCGCCGCCGGTCGACCAGCTCGAACAGGCCCATGCCCACGAGCATCGCGGCCACGAACAGCAGGGCCTTCGGATGGCCCATCGCCATCGCGACGAGCGCGGGCCCCGGGCAGAAGCCGGCGACGCCCCAGCCGGCACCGAACAGCAGGCCGCCCGCGACGAGCCGCCGGTCGATGTGCCGGGCCGTGGGCAGTTTCATCGCCGAGCCCAGCAGCGAGACGGTGCGTCGGCGGGCCACGGTGAAGCCCACGAGGCCCACGGCGATCGCGCCGCCCATCACGAGGGCCAGCGACGGGTCCCAGCGGCCCGCGAGGTCCAGGAACGCGAGCACCTTCGCCGGATCGGTCATGCCGGAGAGGATCAGGCCGAGGCCGAACACGAGGCCGGCGGCGAAGGCGGAGAGGAGGAGGGCCATGGCGTGTCCCTCAGCCCGCGAGCAGGTGACGGATCACCCACACCGCCACGAAGCCCGCGGCCATGAAGGTGAGGGTGGCCACGAGCGACCGTGGCGACAGGCGCGAGAGGCCGCACACGCCGTGTCCGCTGGTGCAGCCGGACCCGAGGCGCGTGCCGAAGCCGACCAGCAGGCCGGCGGCGATCGTGGCCACGGTGCTGGCATCGATCGTCACCGGCGGCCAGGCGGTCACCGTCCGCCACAGCCACGGCGCGGCGAACAGGCCCAGCAGGAACAGCACGCGCCAGGCGATGTCGCCACGGGCGGGCGACAGCAGCCCGCCGAGCACCCCGCTGATGCCCGCGATGCGGCCATTCAGCAGGACGAACATCACGGCGGCGAGGCCGATCAGGGCGCCGCCGGCGAGGGCGGTCCAGGGGGTGAAGGCGTTCCAGTCGATGGTCATGGTGCAGGTCTCCGGCCACATGGTGGCACATCGGCGCGGCCATAAAAAAACCCCGCCGAGGCGGGGTTTCCAGATGCCTTGCGGCTCTTCTTATTTCTTGTTCTGCTTTTCGGACTTCTTGCCCTTGGCAGCCGGCGCGGCCGGGGCAGCCACCACCGGAGTGATTTCGGCTTCTTCCACCGGCACCGAGGTCGAGACGATCACGGGGTTCGGCTTGCCTTGCGTCACGACCTTGACGCCGGCGGGCAGCTTCAGGTCGCTGACGTGCAGGGCCTGGCCCTTGGTCAGCTCGCCGAGTTCGACGGTCAGGAACTCGGGCAGGGCCTTGGCCAGGCACGAGATGCGCAGTTCGGTGACGACGTGGTTCACCAGGCACTTGTCGGTCTTGACGGCCGGCGAGTTTTCTTCGTTCACGAAGTGCAGGGGCACCTTCTTGACGATCATCGTGGTGGCGTCGACGCGCTGGAAGTCGATGTGCAGCACGATCTGGCGGAAGGGGTGCAGCTGGTAGTCACGGAGCAGCACTTGCTCGGTCTTGCCGTTGAGTTCCATGTCGAGGATCGACGAGTGGAACGCTTCCTTCTTCAGCGCGTGGAACAGCGCGTTGTGATCGAGTTCGATCAGCGACGGGGTGGCGGCGCCACCGTAGACGATGCCAGGCACCTTGTCGGCCAGCCGCAGGCGGCGGCTCGCTCCGGTCCCCTGCAGGCTGCGCTCGAATGCAACGAATTTCATGGTTTTCTCCAGATGGAAGACACCCGCGACCAGGTGTCAGATGGGCCTTGCGGCCCGGTGAAAGACAACGCCTGTCGACGTTGCCATTGGCGGATCAGAAGTTGTTGTTCTGCTCCGCGAACAGGGACGTCACCGACTCGCCGTCGGAGATGCGACGGATGGTTTCGGCGAACAGGAACGCGACCGACAGCTGGCGCACCTTCGGGCAGGCCTTGCCGTCTTCGCTCAGCGGGATGGTGTTGGTGATCACCACTTCGTCGAGCTGCGAACCCTTGATGCGTTCGATGGCCGGGCCCGAGAACACGGCGTGCGTGCAGTAGGCGTACACGCTCTTCGCGCCACGCTCCTTCAGCACCTCGGCGGCCTTCACGAGGGTGCCGGCGGTGTCGATCATGTCGTCCATGATCACGCAGTTGCGGTTCTCGATGTCGCCGATGACGTGCATCACTTCCGACACGTTGGCCTTCGGGCGGCGCTTGTCGATGATGGCCAGGTCGCAGCCGAGCTGCTTGGCCAGCGCACGGGCGCGCACCACGCCGCCGACGTCGGGCGACACCACGACCAGGTCGGGGTAGCGCTTGCTCTGCACGTCGGCCAGCAGCACGGGCGACGCGTAGATGTTGTCGACGGGGATGTTGAAGAAGCCCTGGATCTGGTCGGCGTGCAGGTCCATCGTGAGCAGGCGCTCGACACCGACGGCTTCCAGCATGTTGGCCACGACCTTCGCGCTGATGGGCACGCGGGTGGAACGCGGGCGGCGGTCCTGGCGGGCATAGCCGAAGTAGGGGATCACGGCCGTGACGCGGCGGGCGGAGGCCCGCTTCAGCGCGTCGACCATGATGCACAGTTCCATCAGGTTCTCGTTCGTGGGCGCGCAGGTGGGCTGCACGACGAAGATGTCGCGCGCACGCACGTTCTGCTGGATCTCGATGGCGACTTCACCATCGGAGAACCGGCCGACCGAAGCCTTGCCGAGTTCGATGCCCAGGTGCGATGCCATTTCCTGCGCGAGGGCGGGGTTGGCGTTGCCGGTGAACAGAACGGTATTGAAAAGCACATTCCCTCCGTCGGGGCTGGTGTGGGGCGCATTCGCGGGCACAGCGCGCCCTTTCATGTCAGCTGCGGTGTGCCACGAGGGGCACGGGAACCATGACGAAAAAAATCGTCACCCATATCGACAAAAAGAGCCTCAGCGCATCGGTCCGTGGACCGCTCACTGAAGCTCTTTTTCTATTTCAGTGGCAGGGGAAGAAGGATTCGAACCTTCGCATGTCGGAATCAAAATCCGATGCCTTAACCAACTTGGCGACTCCCCTACACAGGCGACTTGCTTTCGCAAGAAGCCTAAAACCTTTCAGTCCGAAGCCCAACCCCGCAAGGGGTGCTCTTCCAGACTTCGGCACATTCTTCCAACCCAACCCTCGGGCAATTCCGAAGGAAGGGACGCCAGTGGCTGGTGTCCTGTGCCTGCCCTAGCGAACACTGCACTGCCGGAACCGGTCATGCGGCTGTTGCCGAACCGTTCCTGCAGAACCCGGGCCACTTTCGCGACTTCGGGGCATTCAGACTCTGCCGGAGGCTGCATCACATTGATGCCGTATCCGTCTAGAAGGCTTTGAATGCCTGCATCAACTAGGAAGCCCGCTACTGTATCAGCTTTGTGGTCGCGCGCCAAGAGCGGACTCGCAAAAATCGCACGGGTTTCGATGCTGGCCGCCGGTTTGACCACCGCGAGCCATTGCCGCGGCAGGGCCAGCGGGGTCAGGACCTCGCCCACACCTTCCACGAAGGCATTCTGTCCGCCGATGAAAAAGGGCACGTCGGCCCCGAGCGACAACCCCAGGGCCATCAGGCGTTCACGGGACCAGCCGAGGTCCCACAGCCGGTTCAGCGCGAGCAGCGTGCTGGCCGCGTCCGAGCTGCCGCCGCCCATGCCGGCGCCCCACGGCACCTGCTTGTCGATGCTGATGTCGGCGCCGAACGAGGTGCCTGAGGCGGCCTGCAGTGCGCGGGCCGCGCGCAGGCACAGGTCGTCGGCGGGCAGGGTGGCGGTGAGGTCGTGGCGCTGCAGCCGGCCATCGGCGCGGCGTTCGAAATGCAGCGTGTCGGCCCAGTCGATCAGCACGAAGACGGACTGCAGCAGGTGGTAGCCGTCGGCCCGCCGGCCCACGATGTGCAGGAACAGGTTCAGCTTGGCCGGTGCGGCCACGTCGGTGAGGGTCATCGGACTCATCGGTCGACCTGGGCGCGGACGGTCACCCGCGGCGGTGCGGCCCGCTGCGCGACCACAAGGCCGTCGCCGAAGCGGCCCAGGCGCACGGCCCAGCCGAGCTGGTCGAAGCCGGGTTCGGTGGGCGGCGCGGTGGCCTGGCTGGGCGCGCCCGACCACGGGCGGCCGCGCAGCCAGTCGAAGAGGGCGGCCACGGGCAGGCTTTCGCCGAGCATCTCGCGCGTGAGTTCGTCGAGGTTCCCGAAGGTCGATTCACCGTCGGACGTGACCAGGCGCGCGCCCTCGGGCGACCAGTCGGCCTGCGCGATCATCGTGCCGAGCGGGCTCGTGAGGCTCATGCGGCCGGCCGGAGGGCTGCCCGCGAGTTCGAACCCGGCGGTGACCGACCGCGCGGGCTGGCCGGCGCTTGCGTCCACCTTCACGGCCAGGCGGCCCGAGAGGCTGTCGCCGGGCGGGGCGGGCGGCTGCAGGGTGGTGCACGCCGACACCGCCGCCGCGACGGCGGCCATCGCCACGCGCCGACGGATCACAGGTCGACCTTCAGGCGGGCGAGGGTGTCGCGCAGCACGTCGTTCGTGGCATCGCGGGCGCGCACCTCGCGCAGGATGCGGCGGGCCTCGTCGCGCTGGCCGGTGACCCACAGCAGTTCGCCGAGGTGCACGCCGATCTCGACGTCGGGGCGCAGGCGGTAGGCCTGGCGCAGCAGGCGCAGCGCCTCCTGCGAATTGCCCAGGCGGTACTCGACCCAGCCGAGGCTGTCGGTGATGAACGGCTCGTTGGGGGACAGCTCGAGCGCCTTGACGATCAACTCGCGCGCCTCGGGCAGGCGCAGGTTGCGTTCGGCGAGCGAGTAGCCGAGGGCGTTGTACGCATGGTGGTGGTCGGGACGGATCTCGATCACCTTGCGCAGCAGGCGCTCCATGTCCTCGAGGCGGTTGAGCTTCTCGGCCATCATGGCCTGCTGGTACAGCAGCTCCGAATCGTTCGGGTACTTCCTGTTCGCCTCGGCGAACACGGCCTCGGCCTGGGCCCACTGCTTCGCGTCGCTGTAGAGCTGGGCCTCGAGCACGAGCTTCGTGCGCGCTGCTTCGGGCGTGTCTTCCGGGGCCTTGCGGATGAGGTCGACGGCCTGCTTGAGCTTGCCCTGCTTGGCCAGCAGCTCGGCGCGGCGGGCGGCCACGTCCAGCGCGCGCTGCGGGTCGGTGACCTTCGCGAGCCAGCCCTCGGCGCCCGCGTAGTCGCGCTGCATCTCGGCGGCGCGTGCCAGCAGGAAATAGGCTTGCGCCACGCTCTGGTCGGTGGGGCCGTCGTCATCGTCGTCGTCGTCGCCGGCGGCGAGCACGAGGGGCGACTGCGCGCCCGTGGCCGGGGTCGTGGCGACGATGGAGCCGTCGCGCAGGCCCGCGAGGTAGCGGTAGACCGTGGTGGTGGCCTCGGCCGGCTTCTTCAGTTCGAGCTGCAGCGCGGCGAGGGTGACCCACGGCGCGGCGATCTGCGGGTCGCGGCGCGTGACTTCGTCGAGCTGCTGGGCGGCCTCGGCGTAGCGGTGCATCGAGCTCAGCACGCGGGCGTAGAGGATGCGGATGGCCGACCCTTGCGGGCGGGCCTTCAGGTGATCCTGCACGATGGCATCGGCCTCGGGGTGGCTCACCAGCAGCTCCATGGCCAGCAGCGCGGGCGTCTCGGCGGCCGGGTCCTGCTGGTGGGCGGTGCGGGTCAGTTCGAGCGCGCGCGCGGTGTCGCCGGCGGCGGCCATCGTGCGGGCGAGGGCGATGCTCGCGCCGACCCGGGTCTCGGGTTTGGCGACCCACGGCGTCAGCACCGGCTCGAGCAGCTGGGCGTTCGCCTTGCGGTCGCGGTTGCGCGCGAACAGGCGGGGGATCGAGGCGAAGGTGCCCGCGCGGTCCTCGGGCGGCGTCAGGTCGAGCATCGCGCGGGTGGCGGTGGCGGCCTCGGGGAAGCGGTCGAGCGCCAGCAGCAGCTGCACCTCGTAGCGCGTGGCCTGCACCGACGTCGGGATGGCGTTGCGCCAGGCCTGGACGGCGGACAGCGCGGCGGGGCCGTCGCCCATCTCGGACGCGAGTCCCACGGCCCGGCGGAACAGCGACTCGTCGAGCGAGCGGCGTGCCGCCTCCAGCATCATCTGGTAGGCGAGCCCCTTCTGGCCGGAGCGAGCCTCGAGTTCGGCCACGAACAGCTGCGTGAACATGCGCGCGTTCAGCGGCGAGTTGTTCACCACGGCGGGCGGGGCGTTGTCCGCGTCGGGTTCGGTGGGGGCGGCTGCCGTCTGCGCGCGGGCCGCGGGGGCGAGCGCCAGCGAACAGGCCAGTGCGAGCGCTGCACGAGAAATTGGGGAGAAGGCCCGCATGAATGCTCCTGTATGCGTGATCGATTCTAGTGTCACGCCCCGGGCGGCGTCTGCGGCGCCCCGGCTCGCCATAATCGAGGCATGCCGGAACTGCCCGAAGTCGAAACCACCCGCGCGAGCCTGGCCCCGCGCATCGCCGGCGCCGTGGTCACGGGCGTGCGCCTCGGCAAGCCGCTGCGCTGGCCACTCGGCTGCGATCCCGACAGCCTCGTGGACCGCACCGTGGGCGAGGCCACCCGCCGCGGCAAGTACCTGTGGCTGCCGCTCACCGGCGGCGGCCTGCTGATGCACCTGGGCATGTCGGGCTCCCTCGCCTTCCGCGATGCCGTGCCCGAGCCGGCGGCTCACGATCACTTCGACCTGCTCACCACCCGGGGCACCCTCCGTCTGACCGATCCCAGGCGATTTGGTGCCGTGGTCTGGTCGAACGCGCTCGACCAGGATCCCGCGCTCAAGCTGCTCTCCGGCCTGGGCCTCGAACCCTTCGACCCCGCCTTCACCGGCGCCTACCTGCACGAGGCGCTGAAGCGCCGGCGCATCGCCGTGAAGCTCGCGCTGCTGTCGGGCGACATCGTGGTGGGCGCCGGCAACATCTACGCCTGCGAGGCCCTCTTCGCCGCCGGCATCGACCCGCGCCTGCCCGCCCACAAGGTGAGCCGCCCCCGCGCCGAGCGCCTCGCCGACGCCGTGCGCACCATCCTCGCCCGTGCCCTGGCCCTGGGTGGCACCACCTTGCGCGACTTCAAGGACACCCACGGCATGGCCGGCGCCTTCCAGGACCAGGCCAGGGTCTACGGCCGCGAAGGGGAACCCTGCACCGTCTGCCGGACCCCCGTCCGCCGCATCACCCAGGCCGCCCGCTCCACGTTTTTCTGCCCGTCCTGCCAGAAAAAGTAGCGGAAGGGGGCGTCCGTGGGGAAATCCGCACGGTCCGGCGGCCCTGAGGGTGACCAAGTGTTTCGACAGGGCTGGCGGGCATGCCCCTTGCGATACCATGGCCGACGCTTACCTGCCGGGCCCGTCCATTTCCATGGCTTCTTCCTTCGCAAGCAGTCTTGATGCTCTTGGCCTTTGGCGTGCCGGCCTGGGGCGCCGCCTCGACGAATTCGGCCATTTCCTGGGCGAACACGACCTGGCCGACCCCGCCGCGGCCGAAGCCCTCGACACGCTGCGCCGCGGCCTCGTCAACGAGAAGCTCGTGGTCGCCTTCGTCGCCGAGTTCTCGCGCGGCAAGTCCGAACTCATCAACGCCATCTTCTTCGCCGACACCGGCCGCCGTGTGCTGCCCGCCACCCCGGGGCGCACCACCATGTGCCCGGTCGAGCTGGGCCACGACGGTGAAGAGGCGCCCGCGCTCGCGTTGCTGCCCATCGCCACGCGGCTCGAAGGCCTGTCGCTCGCCGACCTGCGCTCGCAGCCCCGCGCCTGGACCCACATCCCGCTGGACGTGACCCACCCCGAGCGCCTGTCCGAGTCGCTCCAGGAAGTGATGCGCACCCAGTGGGTGAGCGTCGACGAGGCCCGCGCGCTGGGCTTCTGGCACGACGACAACACCGAAGACAACCCGCCGGTGGACGACTCCGGCCGCGTGGAAGTGCCGGCCTGGCGCCACGCGATGATCAATTACCCGCACCCGCTGCTCAAGCGTGGCCTGGTCGTGCTCGACACCCCGGGCCTGAACGCCATCGGCGCGGAACCGGAACTGACGCTGAGCCTGCTGCCGTCCGCGCACGCGATGGTGTTCATCCTCGGCGCCGACACCGGCGTCACGAAGTCCGACCTGACCATCTGGCGCGACCACCTCGGTTCGCCCACCACGTCGAGCTTCGTGGTGCTGAACAAGATCGACGCGCTGCGCGACCCGCTCGCCACGGCCGCCCAGGTGGCCGACCAGATCGAGATGCAGCGCAACAACACGGCACGCACGCTGGGCGTGGCGCCGGAGAAGGTGTTCCCGCTGTCGGCCCGCCAGGCGCTCGCCGCCCGGGTCGACGGTGAAACCGCCGCGCTCGCCGAGAGCCGCGTGCTCGACCTGGAAGCCGCCCTCGGCGCCCAGCTGCTGCCGCAGCGCCGCGACGTGCTGCAGACCACGGTGGTCGACGCCGTGATGCGCACCGAGGCGCTCGTGTCCCGCCGCCTCGGCGACCGCCGCCGCCAGCTCGCCGAGCAACTGCTCGAATTGCGCGGTCTGCGCGGCAAGAGCGGCGCGAAGACCCGCCTGATGATCGAACGGGTGGACGCCGAGACCCGCGAATTCGAGCAGTGCACCGCCCGCCTGCAGGCCATGCGCATGGTGCACAGCCGCATGCTGAAGAACGCGCTGATCGACCTCACCAGCGACCGCCTGCGCGAAGAGGTCACCGAGATGCAGACGGCGATGCACGCCACGCTGCTCAACCTCGGTGCCAAGAAGGCGTTCATCGGGCTGTGCAGCCGCCTGCGCGAGCTGCTCGAGGCCACGCAGACGCGCGGCAACGAGATCCACTCGATGCTCACCGCGTCGTTCTCGAAGCTCAACGCCGAGTTCGGCTTCTCGCTGTCGGTCAACCAGATGCCCGACATGAACCGGTTCGTGCAGGAGCTCGCGCTCATCCAGCGCAATTACGTGCAGTACCTGGGCCTCACGCAGGCGCTGCGCCTGTCGCAGACCAAGTTCATGGAGCAGTTCCGCCGCATGCTGATGTCGAAGCTGCGCGTGGTGTTCGAAAACGCCAGCGGCGAACTCGAACTGTGGAACAAGATGGCGTCGTCGCAGGTCGATTCGCAACTGCGCGAACGCCGCCGCGGCTTCCGCCGCCGCCGCGAGGCGCTCGAGCGCATCCAGGCCGCCTCCGGCGAACTGGAACACCGCCTGAGCGAACTCGAGGCGCAGGACGCCCAGCTGCAGCAGCAGGTGGCGCGCTGCGCCGACCTGATCGGCAAGCTCAAGGAACACGCCCACCTCGACCCCGCCACGTTCGGCGAGTCGGGCCATGACCAGCTGATCGACACCGAATCGCGCATCGCCATCCAGGCCTGAGTTCGTTCTTGCCGTTGCCCGAGCCGTCCCCCACGGCGGCCTTCGCCGCCCCGCTGATCGCCTGGCAGCGCACGCACGGCCGCCACACGCTGCCGTGGCAGCAGACCACCGACCCCTACCGCGTGTGGCTCTCCGAGATCATGCTGCAGCAGACGCAGGTGACCACGGTGCTGGGCTACTACGCGCGTTTCCTCGCCCGCTTCCCCGACGTGCGCGCATTGGCCGAAGCCGAACAGGACGACGTGCTCGCGCTGTGGAGCGGCCTCGGCTACTACAGCCGCGCGCGCAACATGCATGCGTGCGCGAAGGCGGTGGTCGAGCGCTTCGGCGGTGAGTTCCCGCGCAGCAGCGACCTGCTGCAGAGCCTGCCCGGCATCGGCCGCTCGACGGCGGCTGCCATCGCGGCCTTCTGTTATGGCGAGCGCGTGGCCATCCTCGACGGCAACGTCAAGCGGGTGCTGACCCGGTTCCTCGCGTTCGACGCCGACCTGGCCGTGTCCGCCAACGAACGGCTGCTGTGGAACCGCGCCACCGAGATGCTGCCGGAGCAGGGCATCGAGGCGTACACGCAGGGCATCATGGACCTCGGTGCCACCATCTGCCTGCCCCGGTCACCGCAGTGCCTCGTGTGCCCGGTGCAGCCCGGCTGCCAGGGACGCCGCGACGGGCACCCCGAGCGCTTCCCCGTGAAGACGCGCAAGCTCAAGCGCAGCCAGCGCGAGAACGCCTGGCTCTGGCTGGTGCGCGACGACCGCCTGTGGCTGGTCCAGCGTCCCGAGACCGGCGTGTGGGCGGGCCTCTGGAGCCTGCCCGAGTTCGACTCGGTCGACGCGCTGCGCGCGGCCGCGGCCGGCTGGCCCGGCGAGGCCGAGGTGCTCGACGCGTTCAAGCACGTGCTGACCCACCTCGACTGGACGCTGCATCCGGTGGTCTGGCGCCTGCCGGCGAAGGCCGCCGCGAAGGACGTGGCCCGCATCACCGCCACGCTGCCGCAGGGCCGCTGGGTCACGCGCGACGAGGCTTTGTCGATGGGTGTGCCGTCGGCGTTGCGCAAGCTGGTGGAACGCACTCCCCCATCAGCGGGGGGCTGAAAACGGGGTTCACCCCACCATGGTGGGGAGGGCAAGGAGCGTGACTTCCCGCACGCTTCGGGGCTGGGTCGTCGCGGTGACGGCCCGCATTCGAACACCCAGGGATCCATGCAGCACCCAACCTCCTCCTCCTTCCTCGCGTGGGCCGCGGCGCCCGCGCTCGCGGTCTCGCTGTTGCTCACCGCGTGTGGCGGTGACGACGCCTCGGCACCGGCCACCGGCACCGAAAACCCGCAGGCCCCGAACTCGACGGTCGCGGGCACCGTGCTCGACACGGCCACCGGCAAGCCGGTCGGCGGTGTCACCGTGAAGTCGGGCACCCAGACGGCCACCACCGACAACGACGGCCGCTTCTCCGTGCCCGTGGCCGCCGGCACGCGCACCGTGCTGACGTTCAACAAGACGGCCTACGCCGAGAACGTCGTCGTCACGCACGCCGTGGCCCAGCAGACCACCACCGTCACCGCGCAGCTGCTGCCGGTGGCCGCCAGCGGCGTCGTCGACCCGGCCGCGGGCGGGTCGGTGACCGTGCCCGGTTCGTCCGCGCGCGTGACGCTGCCCGCTGCCGCCCTGGCCCGTGCAGACGGGCTGCCGATCTCGGGCTCCGTGACCGTGTCGGTCACGCCGATCGATCCGGCGGTGAACCCGGCCTACATGCCCGGTGACTTCCGCGCCCGCACGACCGCCGGCCTCTCGAGCATCGAGAGCTACGGCGCGATGACCGTGACCCTCGCCGACGCCACCGGCGCCCGCGTGAACATCGCCACCGGCAAGTCGGCCACCGTGCGCATCCCGCTCTCCACGCGCGGCACGCCCACGAACAGCATCCCGCTGTTCTGGTTCGACGCCACGAAGGGCGAGTGGGTGGAAGAAGGCACGGCCACGCTGGCCGGCACCGCGCCCAACCAGTACTACGAAGGGACGGTGACGCACTTCACCACCTGGAACGCCGACCAGTACGTCAACACCGTCAACATCACGGGCTGCCTGAAGGACGAGGCCGGCGCCGCGGTGGCCAACGCACGCATCGTGACCGACGGCATCGACTACTCCGGCACGGCCTCGGCCATCACCGACGCCGCCGGCAACTTCGTCGTGCCGATGAAGCGCCAGGCCAACGGCACGGTCACCGCGCAGAGCGGCGTGCGCTTCTCCAACACCGTCTCGGTGACGTCGGGCACGGCGGATTCGCCGCTGTCGCCCACCGGCGCCTGCCTGGTGCTGAGCAATGCCGCCACCGGCCTGACCATCAAGCTGACCTGGGGCCGCTCGCCGTCCGACGTCGACTCGCACCTGTTCGCCCCGAACGGCGACCACGTGTACTTCGCCGCCGACGGCAGCCTGACGGCTGCACCGTTCGCCGCGCTGGACGTCGACGACATGAGCAGCTACGGCCCCGAGGTGATCACGGTGCGCCGCCTGATGGTGGGCACGTACCGCTACGCCGTGAACAACTTCAGCGAAGACACCGGCCCCGGCCTGACGGGATCGCCCACGCGCGTGGAACTGAACAACGCGGGCGCGGTGTCGGTGTTCACGCCGCCGGCGGGTGAAGGTGCCAACACCTGGTGGTGGACCGTCTTCTCGTTCACGGTGGACGCGCAATGCCGCATCACGGTGACGCCGATCCAGACCTGGTCTGCGACCGATCCGGTCGAAGCGCCGAACACCCCGGCCACGTACTGCACGGCGCCTTGAGGACCGTGTGACTGCCCCCGGCCGGTGTTCCACCGGCCGGGGGCTTTTTCATTCCGGGATCAGCGCACCACGCCCTTGCTGCGCAGGAAGTCGTCCACCAGCTGGAGCCGGCCCACCGGGTCTTCCAGGGCCATCAGGCGCTGCTTTGCGGCCACCGAGATGGGCAGGATCTCGCACCACCGGTTCGCCACCCAGCCCGCGTCCTCGAAGTGGAAGGGCTTCAGGAATGGCTCGGAGCCTTGCTGCTTGAGCGTGCCGATGGCGTTGGCGAGGCCTTTGACGGTCTCGAGCTGCGACTCGGACGGCGCCACGCGCTCGTCGTTGTCGAGGGCGCGCGTGCGGCCTTCCCAGAGCCCGTCGTCGAGCTGCGTCTGGCCCACGAGCGTGAAGCGGTTCAACCCGCGCGCACGCACCTGCAGGATGCCGGCCTGCGGCGCGTCCACCTCCATCAGCTCGGCCATCACGCCCACGGCCTCGAAGGCATTGGGGTCGGCGGCCTTGCCGCCCTCGCCGGACTGGCGCACGGCCACCACGCCGAACGGCTTGTGTTCGCGCAGGCAGGAACTCACGAGGTCGAGGTAGCGGGCCTCGAACACCTTCAGGCTCAGCAGGCCGCCCGGAAAGAGCACAGCCTGCAGCGGAAGGAGCGGCAATTTGACGGTCGAAGAACGGAAGCGCATGCGCGGAAACAAGGAGGTCAATCGCGGGCGTCGAGTTCGCGGTGGCGGATCAGCGAGACGCTGCGCTTCGAGAACCGGCGGGCGAGCGTTTCGGTCAGGTACACCGAGCGGTGCTGGCCACCGGTGCAGCCGATGGCGACGGTGAGGTAGCTGCGCTGGTCATTCTCGAACGCGGGCAGCCAACGGGCGATGAACGCCTCGATCTGCTCGAGCATCTCGGCCACCTCGGGCTGGGCCTCGAGGTACTGGATCACGCCGTCGTCGCGGCCCGTCTGCGCACGCAGTTCACGGATGTAGTAGGGGTTGGGCAGGATGCGCACGTCGAACACGAAGTCGGCATCGAGCGGCACGCCGTGCTTGAACGCGAACGACTCGAACACGAGGGTGAGGGCGAGGCTGCCGGCCTGCACCAGGTCGCGCATCCACAGCCGCAGCTGGGCGGGGCGCAGCTGGCTGGTGTCGACCACGGTGGAGATCTCGCGCAATTCGGCGAGCAGCTCGCGTTCGAGTTCGATGGCGTCGTAGAGCGCGCGGTGGCCGTCGGGCGCCTTGTCTTCCCGGCGCCGGTTGAGGCTCTGCGACGTGGCCTGCTGCGACAGCGGGTGCGGGCGGCGCGACTCGGAGAACCGGCGCACCAGCGCGTCCGTGCCGGCGTCGAGGAACACCGAGCGGATCACCACCCCTTCGCCCCGCAGCTCCTCGATCAGCGGCAGCAGGTGGGGCAGCGAACCGGCGCTGCGCACGTCCACCGCGATCGCGATGCGGCGCTGCGAGCGGCCGTGCTCCAGGCGCAGGAAATCGCGCAGCAGTTCGGGCGGCAGGTTGTCGACGCAGAAGAAGCCCGCGTCTTCCAGCGCGTGCAGTGCGACCGACTTGCCGGACCCGGAGATGCCGGTGACGAGCACCACCTCGTTGAGCGGTGCGGGGTCGGGGGCTCCGGGAGCGGGGGTGTTCATGATCGTTTGCGTGCGCGGGCGGTGGTGGGGACGTCGGCGGCCACGGACAGCAGTTCCTGCGCGTGGGCGAGGCTCGTGCTGGACAGGCGTTCACCTCCCAGCATACGGGCAATTTCGGCGACGCGCGATTCCCCATGGACGGGGGTGATGTCGCTGCGCGTGCGGCCTTCGTGCGCGGCCTTCGCCACCACGAAATGGTGGTCGGCACAGGCGGCCACCTGGGGCAGGTGGGTGACCGCCATGACCTGGCGGTCGCGCCCCAGCTGCTTCATCAGGCGGCCCACGGTGTCGGCCACCGCACCGCCCACGCCCGCGTCCACCTCGTCGAAGATCAGCGTGCCGGCGGCCTCGCCGTGGGGCGCGAGCTGGCTCGTGGTGACGGCGATGGCGAGCGCGATGCGCGACAGTTCACCGCCCGACGCCACCTTGGCCATGGGCCGCGGTGTGCTGCCGGCGTGGCCGGCGACCAGGAACTCGGCGGATTCGAGGCCGTGCGACTGGGGCGTGTCCTGCTTCTGCAGCGCCACCTCGAACACGCCACCGGCCATGCCCAGCTGCTGCATCGCGGCGGTGACGGCCTGGCTGAGCTTCGGCGCGGCGGTGCGGCGCACTGCCGACACCCGCTTGGCCTCGGTGTCGAACGCGGCCTTCGTGTCCTTCACCGCGGCTTCGAGCGCGGCCAGGTCGGCGGCGGCATCGAGCGCGCGCAGCTCGTCCTTCCACGCCGCGAGCGTGGCGGGCAGCTCGGCCGGCGTGCGGCGGTAGCGTTTCGCGAGGCTCATCCACGCGGACAGCCGGTCGTCGAGTTCCTGCAGCCGCTCGGGCTCCAGGTCGGCATGGTTCAGGTAGCTGCCGAGCGTGTGGGCCGCGTCCTGCAGCTGCGTCTGGGCGCTCTGCAGCACCTCGGCCACCTCGGCGAGGCGGCTGTCGTACTCGGCCACGTCCTGCAGCGCATCGGCGGCGCGCGAGGTCAGGCTGTCGGCGCTGTGGTCGGCCTCGCTGATGGCGTCGAGGGCCACACGGGCCGCGTCCATCAGGGCCTGGGCGTTCGAGAGGCGCGAGTGTTCGGCGTTGAGCTCGTCCCACTCGTCGGTGCCGGGGGCCAGCTTGTCGACCTCGTTGATCTGCCAGGCCAGGCGCTCGCGTTCGCGTTCCAGGTCGGCCTGCTGCGTGCGGGCGCGCTCCAGTGCGTCGGAGGCGGCCTTCCACCGCGACCAGGTGGCGGCGAGAGCGCCGGTGTCGAGGCCCGCATAGGCGTCGAGCAGGCCGCGCACCGAGGCCGGCCGGGTGAGGCTCTGCCACGCGTGCTGGCCGTGGATGTCGACGAGGTGGTCGGCCGCCTCGCGCAGCTGCGCCACCGTGGCGGGGCTGCCGTTGACCCACGCGCGGCTCTTGCCCTGGGCGTCGATGACGCGGCGCAGCAGCAGCGTGTCGCCCGGCTCGAAGCCGGCGTCTTCCAGCCAGCCGGCGAGGCTGGCGGGGGCGTCGAACTCGGCGGTGATCTCGGCGCGGGCCGAACCCTCGCGCACGACGCCGGCGTCGCCGCGGCTGCCGAGTGCGAGCTGCACGGCGTCGATCAGGATGGACTTGCCGGCGCCGGTCTCGCCGGTGAGCACCGAGAAGCCGGCCGAGAGGTCGACCTCGAGGGACGTGACGATGACGAAGTCGCGGAGGGCCAGGCGGCGAAGCATCGAGTTAAACCCCGGTGTTCCAGTGAAGCTTGCGGCGGAGCGTGGCGTAGTAGCTCCAGCCGAGCGGGTGAAGGAAACGCACCTGGTGCGACGAACGCGCGACCGTGATGCGGTCGCCCGGCAGCAGGCTGGCCATGCCCTGCATGTCGAAGTTGACACTGGCGTCGCGGCCCTGGGCCACCTCGATGCTGATGCGGCCCACGTCGGGCAGCACGATGGGGCGGTTGGACAGGTCGTGCGGGGCGATGGGTGCCATCACCCAGGCCGCGATGCCCGGGTGCAGGATGGGGCCGCCGGCCGACAGCGCGTACGCGGTGGAGCCGGTGGGCGACGCGACGATCAGGCCGTCCGCCCGGAAGTTGCCGACGAACTCGTCGCCGATGGTGACCTTCAGCTCGATCATCGACGACGTGGGGCCGCGGCTCACCACGACGTCGTTCACGCCGAAGCCGTCGAAGATCAGGCGTTCGTCGCGCCACACGCCGCCTTCGAGCATGGTGCGGCGTTCCTCTTCGTAGTCGCCGGCGATCATGGGGGCGAGGGCGTCGGCGAAGTGGCCGATGGGCACGTCGGTGATGAAGCCCAGGCGCCCCTGGTTGATGCCGACCAGCGGCAGCCCGAACTGGGCCAGCTGGCGGGCGCTGCCGAGCATGGTGCCGTCGCCGCCCACCACGATGGCGATGTCGCATTCGCGGCCCATCTCGGCGTGGGTGAGGGCGTTGTAGTCCGTGATGCCCGTGTTCAGCGCGGTGTCGCGCTCGAGGGACACGTCGAGCCCCTGGCGGACCAGGAACTGGGCGATCTCCTCCAGCGGCCCCTGGATGCCACGGGCCTGGTACTTGCCCACGAGTGCGGCATGACGGAAGCGTGAAGACATGCTCAGAATTACACCACAGCAACATGACGGCGCCACCCCGGGAAACCGGCCCCGATCCGGCCCCGGCCTACAATCCATTTCATGCTGGACGAGCGTGCCAAGACCCTGTTGAAAGCGCTGGTGGAGCGCTACATCGCCGACGGGCAGCCCGTCGGCTCGCGCACGCTCTCCCGGGCCTCCGGCCTCGACCTGTCCCCGGCCACCATCCGCAACGTGATGGCCGACCTGGAAGACCTGGGCCTGATCGCCAGCCCTCACACCAGCGCCGGCCGCATCCCCACGGCCCGCGGCTACCGCATCTTCGTGGACACCATGCTCACCGCGCAGCCGCGCGACCTGGGCCCGGGTCCCGACACCCCCCAGCTCCACCCCGACCAGCCCCAGCGCGTGATCGCCAACGCCGCGCACCTGCTGTCGAACCTGTCGAACTTCGTGGGCGTGGTCACCGCGCCGCGCAAGGTGGGGGTGTTCCACCACATCGAGTTCCTGCGCCTGTCCGAGCGCCGCATCCTCGTGATCCTGGTCACCCCGGACGGCGACGTGCAGAACCGCGTCATCCTCACCGCCCAGGACTACACCCAGGGCCAGCTGCAGGAAGCCAGCAACTTCCTCACCGCCCAGTACGCGGGCCTCTCCATCGAACAGGTGCGCGAGCGCCTGAAGACCGAGGTCGACGCCCTGCGCGGCGAGATCGCCACGCTGATGCAGGCGGCCGTGGCCGCCGGCACCGAGGCCGACGACCAGCAGGAACAGGTCGTCATCTCCGGCGAACGCAACCTGCTGACGGTGCAGGACTTCTCCAGCGACATGGGCTCGCTGCGCAAGCTCTTCGACCTCTTCGAACAGAAGACCCAGCTGATGCGCCTGCTCGACGTCTCGAGCCGTGCCGAGGGCGTGCGCATCTACATCGGCGGCGAAAGCCGCGTGGTGCCGTTCGAGGAGTTGTCGGTGGTCTCGGCCCCGTACGAGGTCAACGGCCAGATCGTGGGCACCCTCGGGGTCATCGGGCCCACGCGCATGGCGTACGACCGGATGATCCAGATCGTGGACATCACGTCGCGGCTGGTGAGCAACGCGCTCAGCACGAAGTAGGCCTACGTCCACCTCCATCCCTGTCCGACACCGGACGGCTTGGACCGCCTACGGTCTTCCATGCCCCGCATCGGCATCCTTGGGACATCGCGGCAACGCCCGCAGTTCTCGAGGAGATCCCCATGAAGAAGCTCGTTTCCACCCTTGCCCTCGTGCTGATGAGCAGCGTCGCCTTCGCCCAGGCCGGCACGGCCGTGAAGGAGTCCGGCAAGGCCACCGCCGAGACGGCGAAGCGCGGTGTCGAGGAGGTCAAGAGCGCCACCACCGACGAGCCGAAGAGTTCGGTTCATGACGCCAAGGCCGACGTGCACAAGGCCAAGGCGAAGAAGCACGGCAAGAAGGCCAAGGCCGCCGCGAAGGAAGCGGTGAACTGATCCTCGGACCCGCTGCTTGGCGGGCCCTTTCGCATGGATCGTTGGTAGGCCGTGCTGGACTTGAACCAGCGACCAAAGGATTATGAGTCCTCTGCTCTAACCAACTGAGCTAACGGCCCGACGGGCGCCATTGTAGGGATGCCCCGCGGGCCGGGCGGTGGTTAAGCTCTCTCCCTGCTCAAACCTGCAGGGAGAAGCACCTCATGCTCCGCATCATCCGCCTCGGCGCCGCGATGGCGTCGGCGATGGGTCTCGCCGCGTGCCTCGTGCCGGAGAAGTTCGAGACCTCGGTCCGGTTCCAGCCCGATGGCGGCTACGTCTATCGCTACGACGGCACGGCCGCACACCTGTTGGCGGTGGCCGCAATCAAGGAGAAGGGCAGCCTGCCCGCCAAGGACGAGGACGGCCTCAAGCGGGAGGCGGAGAAGGCGATGAAGTCCCCTGCAGTGAAGAAGATGGCCTACACAGGGCGGGGCCGCTACGAGGTCCACATCGAGGAAACGGTGCAGCCCGGCCAGCAGGTGCGCACGCTCAAGATCTTCAACGTCCGGTGGGACAAAGACGGGACGATCGTCATGTCCGTTCCGCCCACGAAGGACAAGGACCGGGAGCAGTTGCGATCGTTCGAGATCCGCATGGACGGCAAGGCGGAAGTGTTCCTGCCGTCCAACGCGAAGGTGCTGGAACACAATGCCAGCGGCACGCCCGGGCTGCTGTCCAAGGCCTACACCTGGAAGATCGGCGCGACCGAGGTGCCGCCGATGCTGCGGTTCGCGCTGTCACCTTGACCGCGAATGCGGTCGTCCAGACGGCGCTCAACCGTGGCGGCGTTTCGGTCTCACGTCCAGCGTCGCCGCGATGCAACTGCACCCGACCGGGTTGCGCACTTCATGCGAGAAACCTCCCAGGAGGAAGAGAAAGGCCAGGCAGAGTTTCCTCATGGCATGCGGCTCCTTGTTCATGGTCCAGGGATTCTGAGCCGCGCTGTCCCGCCCGGAGCGATGCGCGTATCGCACTGTGTCTTCGTGTGGATCCGACACACAACGTTGCCGGACACCCGTGAAAAAGGCGCACCCCGCGAGAGGTGCGCCGAGCCGTCAGGCGAGTGAACCCCGACGGAGACAGGAGGCTGTCAGAACCCGCCGCGCCGCTTGTCCGACACCTCGAGGGTGCTGAGCGCGTTCCAGCCGGCGCCCTGGATCCAGCTGTCGTAGCGGCGGTCGTCGTCGATCCAGCGCTTGGCCCAGGCGATGCCCAGCTTGCCCAGCGTGGCGTAGTGCCCGCCGCCGTTCATCACGCACAGGTGGTCGTCGCCGCGCATCTCTGCGTAGGCCTTCGGCGTGCTGGAGGGCAGGGCGGTGTAGAACGCCGAGGCGTGGATGGCGGTGGGGGCGATCGCGTCGAGCTGGCAGGCGAGCACCATGGCGGGCACGCGGATGCCGCCGAAACGCAGCACGGAGGCGAGGTTCCACGGGGCCATCGGGATCGCGGCCTTCAGCGACGGATTGCCGGCTGCGGCCACCAGCGCGCCGCCGCCCCCCATCGAGTGGCCCGCCACCGCGCGCCGCGTGGCGTCCACCTTGCCGTACAGCGGGCTCGAGCGGCTGCGGCCGAGGTCGGTCACGTGGTTGAGGGCGGCCATCAGCTGCGAGGCGCGCTGCTCGGGCTGGTCGAGCACCGTGGTGGTGTCGATCACGATGACGACGAAACCGTGTGTCGACAAGCGCTCGCCCCAGAAGTACATCGACGAGCCTGGTGCGGTGAAGCCGGGTGACACGGCGATCAGGCCGTACTGGCCCGACGCGGTCGGGTACCAGATGCGGCCGCCGCCGAAGCCGAGGGCCGACAGCCGCGAGACCTCGCTGGTGCGCACGGAGAAACTGCCGTTGCGTTCCAGCGCGGAGGTGGTCGGGTCGGGGCCCTTCTGGTACGGGTTCAGCTGGGCGGATGCGGCACCGGACAGCAGCAGGGCGCTCGCCGCGAGCGCGAGCGCGCGGAGGGATTTCTTCAACATGGCTTGTCTCCAAAGTGTGGAAGGGATCGCGGCACCTCTGCGGGTGCGCGCGGAGCCCATTCTTCGGAGATCGGTGGTGCGGTCCATCCGCGCAATGCGCTACCTCGTTGGTACAAGCGCGCGCGGCCCTTCGGTGCTAGCGCTGACGCACGGCAGCGACGACATCGGATCGACGAAGAGTTCCTCGCCCATGAACGAGCGCTGCGGCGGGAAGCCGAAGTGCTGTTTCCACAGCTTCGAGAAGTGCGAGGAATCGGAGAAGCCGGCGATGGCGGCGACTTCGGTGAGGCTCACGCCGCGCCGCAGGTAGGCCGCGGCCGCCTGCAGCTTGAGCGTCTGCTCGTAGCGGCGCAGCGGGATGCCCACCTCGCGCTGGAACAGGTGCACGAGCCAGTCCTTCGAAAGGTTCACGGCTTCGGCCAGCTCCTGCGTGCTGAGGCCGTGCTGCCCCCGCAGGCGCCGCATCACCTCGCGCACGCGGGGGTCGAGCGGCCCCGCCGCCGGCAGCCGGGCCGCCGCGAGGTCCACGGCCTGTTCGTAGAGGCGATCGGCCGCGGGCGGGTCGAGTCGCCATTCGCGGAAGGCCATCAGCATGTCCTGCAGCGCCGCGAAATGGGCACGCGGCCAGGCCTGGGGCGCGGGGTCGCCGCGTGCGAACCGCGGGAAGGCGGGGTGCGTGGGGCTGATGTCGATGCTCGCGACCGGTCCGTCCTTCGCGCGGATGCGCTTGCGCACGCCCGGGCCGACGAACAGCGCGCCGGTGACGAAGCGGGTGTGTGCGGTCTGCACCTCGAAGGCCTCGGGCCCCAGCGCGATGTACAGCACGGCGGACTGCCGCTGGTTGGTGACGTCGTCGAACCGGCCGGCGTAGAGGAAGCCGGACGGCACGATGTGCATGCGCCCGACCGGGCCCGTCGCCGGGAGTGCGACGGGCCGGGCAGGGCGGGTCAGGACGGTCGGATTCATGGCGTGAGGGGATTGCAACGGCGATGATTCGCGCCGTGGCAGCTCCCCGCTTGTACAGGATGGTCGCGATCCTGGGGACTTACCCGAACCCGGCCGGGTCCCGTCAGCCCGCGGGCTGCGGATCCGCCTCGGCGCCGGCATCGTCCGCGCCCGGCTGCATCGGCACGTTCATCGGCGCGATGCGCGGGGTGCCGGCCTCCTCCTCGCTGCCAGCATCCGCCGGCGAGGCGGTGTCCGCCAACGCCGGAGGCCTGCCGGCTGCCGGCATCCGCCCGGCGGGCGCGTCGTCCTGAGCCTCGCCAGCCGGCGGTGGCGTGAACCACGCGCTGGCCACCGGCCGGGCCGCGAGGGTGACCCGCGGCCCGGCGGGTTCGTCCGGTCCCAGCGCCAGCAGCATGGCCCCGGCCACGGCGAGCAGGGTGGCGCCCGCGACCAGCAGGGAACCCCGCAGGTTCCGCCCGCTCCGCCGCGGCGCTGGCGCGTGGACGCCATGGAACCGGTTGGCCTCGGCCTCCGCGGCGCGGAGGAAGTCGCCGAAGGGCTTTCCGTGGAAGTGCGTTTCCATGGTGTCCTCTCCTTACCAGCTGGCCAGCGCCGCGCGCACTTCGTCGCGGAACAGCTCGTTCGATGCGGCGTTGTAGGCGTTGCTGTAGTTCGTGTCGCTCGGGCACTCGATGGCCGCGGTGGTGCCGTCCTCGAAGCAGCTGACGGGCACGTCCGAGACGAAACGGGCGAACGAGTAGGTGCGGTACTGCGTGGCGCCGGAGACCTTGATCGGCAGGCGGACGAGGCCCGTGGCCGAGCGGATGATCACGCGCTGGCCGCAGCCGCCGTTCGCATCCGGCAGGCACGTGCCATAGCTGCCGCCCTTGCTCCACGACCGGACGGCATCACCGAACGCGGCGGCGACGCCCGACTTGCCGAGCTTGGCCGCTTCCTGGTCGATGACGGCCTGCAGCGCGTCGCCTGCCTGGGTGGACGAGTTGACCGACTCGAGGAATTCGCTCTGCGCCGAGTTCGCGTTGGACAGCAGCGTGCCGTTCCAGACGCCTTCGTAGATCCGGGCCAGGTCGGCGGCGGTGGTGTCGTTGCGGCGGTTGGCGGGCTCGAACTTGTCCGTGTCGAGGTTCTTGTAGGCGCAACCGATGTTGTGACGCACGGTGGTGCCGGTCAGTCCCGCCGCGGCAGCGGTGTTGTTCAGGCCCGCGAAGCCCCCGGCGCGCAGCGTGATGCCGCGCGTGGTGCGGTTGTCGGAGATGCGCATCATCTCGTCGAGGCCCGTCTCGAGGTCGTAGTCGGTGCGGCGGTTGGCGACGGTCTCGAGCGACGGGTCCGGGCACGCGTTCTTGCGTTCCGTGAGCGTGCCGGTGCGGTAGTCGTAGTAGGTGAAGGCCGAGTCCAGCGTGTCGGTGCCCGCGGCCACGCGGCGCATCGCGTGCAGCAGGTGCAGCGACTTCAGCGCGCTCGCCACCTCGGCGCGGCGGTGGCCGTTGAGGTCCACCTTCACGCTGCCGCCCACTTCCTTCAGGTACGCCGCGAAGATGCCGCGGGTCGGGTTGCCGTTGGCGTCGAGGAAGGTCTTGCCGAACTCGTGGCGCATGCGGGCCGTGCTGGCGTTGGCGTTGTCGATGAAGGCCGCGTCGTAGCGGCGGTTGCCGTTGCCGTCGAGGTAGCTGACGAAGTCGACGGGACGCGCGGCCACCTGGTTGGCGTAGTTGACGAGCGCGGCCATCGACGAGAAGCCGTACTGGTACCACCAGGCCGCGTTGTCCGCGCCGGTGTTCTTCACCTGGATGAAGTTGTAGGTGCCGTCGGCCTGGCGGTCGAGTTTGACGATGCGGCCGCTGAACGATTTCACCTTGGCCGCGACGTCGGCCGGCGTCTGGTTCAGCCACCATTGCCAGGCCTTGGCGTCCGAGCCGGTGTTGGCGACGGAGATCATCGTGTACTTCTTGACGCCGTTCTCGACATAGCTGTCGAGGTCGACGAGGCGTTGACCCGACGAGGCGAGGTAGTCGCCGATCTGGGCCGACGTGGCGCCACCCATGTAGCCCCACGCGCGGGCGGCGCTGCCGGTGTTCGAGACCATGACGGCGGCGAAGCGGATCTGGCCGCCGCCCGCGTCGTAGGGCTGCAGGTCGATCAGGCGCGCGGTGTTGGCGTTCAGCTTGGTCTGGATCTCGGCGAAGGTCAGGCCGTGGTACCACCACCAGCCGGACACCGCGTAGGCGCCGCTGTTCTTCACCAAACGCACCGAGAACACCGGCGCGCCATTGCTGACCGAGTTGACTTCGAGGGAGGCGATGCGCGCGCCGTGCTCGTCGAGGTACGAGCCGATCTGCGCGGCCGTGACGCCGGTGTAGGCCCACCAGCCGGTGGGCGTGTCGACCGAGTGGTCGGTGGTGAGCGACGTGGTGTCGAGTGCCATCGGCGCGACATCGATGGCGGTGGCGGACAGGTCGCCTCGCACGGCGAGTTGCGCGGCGGCGCCGGAACTCAGTGCCGCCGCGGCGACGGTGGCGAGAAGGGAGCGGGTCAGGAGGTTCATCGCGTGCATGTCGAATCTTTCGGAGCTGGGGTTGAAGAAGAGCCCGTCGTTCGGGTGCAGGCAGTGTCTGGACGCGAGGTTTCAGCGAGGCTTCATGCGGGCCTCGGTGTGTTTCATGGATTGCGTTCGCTCATCCCCCTTCGGGGGCCCTTGCGAAACAAAACGAAAAGCACCGATACGGCGGCGAGATCCACTCTGGGCCACGGGCCGGGATCATGGCGGCATCACTCACCGGAGGACCCGACATGCACCTGTTCCACAGCCGCTTCCATCGCCACGAACGGCACCACGCCCGCGGCCGCTTCGGCGCCTTCTGGCACGCCGCGTTCCATCAGTCGCGCGGTTTTCACCATCACCACCACCACGACCGGCACCACGGCGAGGCGTCGTGGGGCGCCGGCCGTGTCCCGCTGCGGGACCGCGCCGCGGCCTTCCTCGACCTGGACACCGACCAGATCCAACGGATGGACCACCTGTTCGAACAGGTCAACGTCGCACGCCGTGCCGCGAAGGACGTGCTCCGGAGCCCGGACTTCGCCGCGCTGGTCGAGAACGAGAACTTCCGGCGCGAGGACGCGCAGGTGCTGTTCGATCGCCGCATCGACGCACTGAAGGCCGCCGGTCCGTCGCTGGTGGAGGCGTTCGGCGACTTCTTCGACGCGCTCGACTTCGAACAGCAGCAGATGCTGCGTTTCGCACTGCGCCGCCGCCGCCATGGGCACAATGGACGGCACGATGCACCGCCTGCTGCTGATTGATGACGACGAGGCCCTGGCGCCGCCGCTCGCGCACTACCTGGCCCGGTTCGACTTCGAGCTGAGTGCCGTCACGCGCCCGAGCCTCGCGCTCGCGCGCTTGGCGGCCGAACGCTTCGACGCGCTGATCCTCGACGGCATGCTGCCCGAGATGGACGGCTTCGCGTTCTGCAAGCAGTTGCGTGGCGGGCAGGACCCGTGGCGCGAGATCCCGATCCTGATGCTCACCGCGCGGGGCGACCTGACCGACCGCGTCGTGGGCCTCGAACTGGGCGCCGACGACTACCTTGCCAAGCCGTTCGAGCCACGCGAGCTGGCCGCGCGTCTGCAGACCATCCTGCGCCGCACGCGGCTCGGGCCTGCCGCGGCGGCGCCGCCCCCGCTGTTGCGCTTCGACGGTGTCGACATCGACACCACGCGCCGCCGCGTGACCACGGCCGCCGGCCCGGTGGAGCTGACGAGCACCGAGTACGAACTGCTGCTGATGCTCGCGAAGGCGCCGGGCAAGGTGTTCTCGCGCGACGAGATCCTGAACCGCTTGCGCGGCCAGGAGGCCGACCTCTACACCCGTGCGGTGGACATCCTCGTGAGCCGCCTGCGCCGCAAGCTCGAACCGGTCGATGCGCTGAAGACGCTGCGCAACGCGGGCTACTGCTTCGCGTTGCCGGCACGCGGGGAGGAGGGCGCATGAAACATCCCCACGAGGAAGCGTGGCAGGCCCACGCGCAGGCGCGGCTTCGCCACGCGAGGCGCCTGCGCAGGATGCAGTCGGATGTCCATGACCTGCACGCCGCCCGCATGCGCGACTGGCACTGGCGCATGCGCGCGCACCACCGGTGGCACCAGCGCTGGCACCGGCAGCATGCGGTGTTCCGGCATTCCCTGGGCGCGCGGCTGATCGCGATCTTCGCCGTGCTGGCGCTGCTCGGCAGTGCCATCCTGTGGACCGCGCTGCAGTCCGACCGCGGCCTGTGGTGGGGCGTGCCGCTGCTGCTGTTCGTGACCGGCCTCGCCTATGGCGGCATCCACCACATGATCCGTCCGTTGCGTGCGCTGGCCGCCGGCGCCGAGGCCTTCGGCCGGGGCGACCTGAAGTTCCGCGTGCCGGTGGTGCGCGGCGACGAGATCGGCGACCTCGCGATGCGCTTCAACCAGATGGCCGCCGACATCCAGGCGATGCTGGACGGCAAGCGGGCGCTGCTGCTGGCCGTGAGCCACGAGCTGCGCAGCCCGCTCACGCGGGCGCGGCTCCATGCCGAGCTGGTGGACGACGGGCCATCGAAGGACGCGTTGCTCGACGAGCTGGCGCAGATGCGCGAGCTGATCTCGGCGCTGCTCGAGAGCGAACGCCTCGGCAGCGGCCACCGCGCGCTGCAGCTGACGGGCGTGGACCTGGGCGAGCTGGCCGCGGAACAGGCGCAGGCCGGGGTCGAACTCGACACCGAGCCCGACCTGCCGCTGCTGCAGCTCGACCGCACACGGGTGCAGCTGTTGCTGCGAAACCTCGTGCACAACGCGCTGCGCCACAACGATCCGGCGCGCGGTCCGGTGATCGTGTCGGTGGCACGGGACGGTGATGGCGTGCGGGTGTCCGTGCGCGATCACGGCCCCGGTGTGCCGCCGGACGCGCTGGACCGCCTCGGCCAGCCGTTCTTCCGGCCGGACGAGGCCCGCACCCGCGACAGCGGTGGCGTGGGCCTCGGGCTGTCCCTGTGCCGGCTGGTCGCGCAGGCGCATGGCAGCCGGCTGGCGCTGCGCAATGTGGAGCCGGGGTTCGAGGCGGCGGTGACGTTTCCAAGGCTCGACAGCCGCTGACCCTTGGCTCGAACGGCCCGCAGTGCGGTGACCGCGCGCGCTCAGAACCGGTAGGTCGCCGTCGCCACCACCTTGCGCTTCTCGCCGTACCAGCAGTACCCCGACGAGTCGCACGACGCGACGTACGACTTGTCGGCGATGTTGCTCACGTTCAGGCCCACGCGCCAGTCGCCGGTGTCGTAGCTGACCATGGCGTCGGCGAGGGTCACCGACGGCACCCACACGGTGTCGGTGCCGTCGGAGGTCTTGCCCTGGTAGCGGACACCGAGCCCGGCCTTCAGGCCGCGCACGCCGTATGGATCGAACTTGTGCAGCACCCAGGCGGACGCGGCGTTCTCGGGGACGAAGGCGACGTGCTTGTCCGTCTCGTCGTCCCGGGCCGACAAGCGTGTGTAGGCCGCGGTGAAGTCCCACGCGCCGAGGTTCGCGGCGGCCTCGAGTTCGAGGCCCTTGGTGGTGATGGGCGCGCTCTCGATCTGGTTCAGCGGATTGGCCGGGTCGCCCTTGAGCCGGTTCTTCTCCTGCAGGTGGAACACCGCGGCGGTGGCGCGCACGTTCTGGCGTTCGGGCGACCACTTCACGCCGGCCTCGACCTGCTGGCCGCGCTTCGGCTCGAACACGCGGCCGGTGAGGTCGGCGCCCTGGGCCTCGAACGACTCGGAGTAGCTCGCGTACGGCGACCAGCCGCCCTCGGCGAGGTACACGGCCCCGAGGTTCTTCGTCCACGCATCGACCTTCTGCGTCGTGCCGGCCGACTCCGTCTTCGCGTCGTCGTAGCGCAGGCCCGCCGTGAGGGCCCAGCGGCCTACTCGGATGCGGTCGAGCACGAGGAAGCCCAGTTGCTGCACCTTCGGCTGCGAGTGCGATGCGGCTGCTTCGTCGAGGGTGGCCGGGGGCTGGAACGTGCCGTAGGTGGGCGTGTAGACGTCGATCAGGCCGGCGTCGCCTTCGATGTAGCTGTCGGTGCGGCGGTACCGCAGCAGGTCGACGCCGGTCACGAGCGTGTGGGCCACGGCGCCGGTCTGGAACTTCCCCTCGAGCAGCAGGTCGCCCGCGGTGGTGAGCGTGCGGCCCTCGTCGATGGCCCAGGCGCGGCCGAGGTAGCGGCCGTTCACGGGGTCGGGCGTGCCGGTGCCATCGAGGAAGCCCAGCCACCACGCGGAGTACATGCTCTTGAGCTCGCGCTTGCTGTCGTCGTGGCGCAGGTCGTTGCGCAGGGTCCAGCCGCTGCCCAGGTCCTGCTCGAACTCGTAACCCAGGCGCGAGCGGGTGCCGGTGTTGCCGTCCCAGCCGGGTTCGCTGATGAAGCGGTTGATCGGGATGGTGCCGTGCGGCCCCGGGGTGAGCGTGCCCACCGTCGGCAGGAACGCGTCGTTGTTGCCGTAGTTGTCGCGCTGGTACTCGCCGTACACGGTGAGCTTCGTGCCGGCGCGCGGCTTCCACGTGAGCGAGGGCGCGAAGAACACGCGCTGGAAGTCGGCGTGGTCCACCTGCGTGTTCGTGTCGAGGCCGAGGCCCACCACGCGGTACAGCAGGGTGCCGGTCTCGTCGACCGCGCCGGTGAAGTCGGCCGAGACCTGCTTGCGCTGCTCGGTGCCCAGCTCGACATTGATCTCGCGGTGGGCCGCGGCCTGGGGGCGCTTGGACACGAGGTTCACGAGACCGCCGGGGCCCGACTGGCCGGCCACGATCGAACTCGGCCCGCGCAGCACCTCGACGCGCTCGTAGCCGTACAGCTCGTCGAGCGGTTCGGCGAACCAGGTCTGACCCTGGCGCAGGCCGTTGAGGAGCACCGTGGCCTTGCTGCCGCGGATCACGAAGTACTCGGTGGTGTTGCGTGCGCCGTAGATGCCGGTGGTGACACCCGCCGAGTAGCGCAGCGCGTCCTGCACCGCGCTCACCCCCTGGTCGACGATCTGGTCGCGCGGGATCACCGAGATGGCCTGGGCCACTTCGTTGATGGGCGTGTCGGACTTGGTGGCCGTGGCGCTGCGCTGCGCGACGTAGCCCCGCACCGGGCCGCCGGCCGTTTCGGCTTCGGTGGTGGACCGCACGCGCACGGCGGGCAGCGTGGTGCCCGGTTGGGCGTCGGAGGCCGGCACGTCGGCCTGCTGGGCATTGGCGAGGGCGGTGCAGGCGAGGCCGAGCAGGCCGAGGGTGAGGTGCCGGAGCGCGAAGGGCGGAGCGTTGCGGAGGGCGAGCGGGGGCGTTTTCATGGCGGACCAGAACGAGTTGGAGAAGTCGGCGGCGTCCCGGTCCGCGGATGCGGGGCGGGACGATGGCGGCTGGCAACTGCGGCTGGCGCGCGGTTCGAGGCGGGGGAGGTGCGGATGCGTGGCGGGAGGGCGTCCACGGACGTCCCGGCATCGGCGCCGCATCATAGGTCCATTTGCGAACCGTTCGCAAATGGAATCGGTCCCGTGACGCGGGTTGGCTGCGCTCGGGTCCAAACTGATATCGTTATCAGTAGTTTCGCGGATGACGCTCCGCCGCGAAAACGTAGGCTGATGCCCCGTGGAAGCCGAGGGTGGCAGACGGGTGTCCGGCGAGGTGTCGAGGACTCCGTCTGTCCGTTTCGCGAGGGATGACGATGCATGCGACGGACAGCGTGGTGAACAGCACGGTGACGATGGCCTGGGCCGGCGGACAATTCCGCACGGACCCGCTGCCGCGTGCGCACGGCCCGCGCCTGGCTGAGGTGTTAACGGTACGAATTTCGGAGGGTCGGCTGTCGGCCGGCGACCGCCTGCCGACGCAGGCGGACCTGATGAAGGAGTTCAGCGTCAGCCGCAACAGCATCCGCGAGGCCAT
>Ga0079104_1000717_pt1:0-15000 | contig 29940 bp, 14 predicted proteins | sample MedtruBG_FD_76829 | JGI IMG/M metagenome (GOLD analysis project Ga0079104, IMG submission 76829) | Root nodule microbial communities of legume samples collected from California, USA - Medicago truncatula BG | ecosystem: Host-associated > Plants > Roots > Nodule | place: USA: California...
TCCCTCATCTTTTTGCAAAAAGCCGCTCCACGGTGGTAAAGTCTCATATTGTGTGTTGGCCGAAGTTACAATAGTCACATTGAACCCTCGAATATGTTCGAAGATCTCGAAATGATCTTCCAGTTCCGGGGAGAATTCGCAAAACTCCGTTTCCATCGAGAATTGAATGGAGTTTTCCCGTATTTCGACCGGAGAATCTAACAGAGACATTACTGTCGATATTCTGACCGAAAAATTAGACATTCCATGCCCTCGGAGAGTGCTTTGTCGTGCTAGGTCACTGACATATCCTTTGTCTTTTTTTGACCCCAAGAATGGATTGGATCGAAACGACTTTCCTGTCGAACCCCTTTGTGTCTGTATTAATTTCTGACCGCGCGGAATCTCCATAGCCAATTTTCCATTTTTAATTATTAAATCATAGGGTGCCTTAGGTACTAATCTTATTTCACACAATCCAGGAACTTCCATAACGTTGGCGTGATTCAGTTTGAGCAACGGATCCTGACGTGATACATCTTCGTAATGAAAATTGAGTGGAAACATAGTGATTGATTGAGACTAAAAAATTCCCTCCAGACAGAAAGAGAGTCTTTCCTGCACGGAGTAGTTCATAACGAAAGTGAGATGTGCTTGGTTGTTGACCAACAGAAAGGATGCATGGGAAAAAGACCAAAGCTATCAGAAAGACTAAGATGGATAGAAAAAAGAGGAAAGCAATCCATGAACGCTAAAAAAAAGGGCCATTCATGGATTCTATTTCTTTGACTATAGCATCAAAATAGGTACTAGCCGACCCACGGTCGGTCAAATCTCTTTGAATCAGAGAAAGCTTTCTATTTCTATAATTTATATTAGATATTAGACATCTCTCTATCTAGGGAAAGAGTCCCGCCTTCGATGCTTAACTTAATAAGTACCGAATCCAAGTATAATCCTAAAAAAATTCTATACATCATAAAGACGAAAAAGACCCTTTGCCACTTCCTTTTTTCGTAGCTTAAAAGGCGTCCCTTTCTATTATTTTGATATGCCCTTCCTTATTTATGTCGCCTGAATGCTAGACTCTACCAAGTAAAGCAACTCCAACTGTCACTGCAACTGGCTCGCAAACTATTCCTGCTTAGGGATACAACCTATGGCAACTCCCAATGGCTGACTTACTCCACTCCAGCATTGCCTTAACTTGCTTGTTAGCCTTAGGGACTCTAACCCCTAGAAGTCGAACTCGCTCGCAGGTAGGAATAAATGGAACTCCATGTAAGCTTTCTCCAATTGGCTCACAAGAAACAGGCTGGAACGGGAAAGAGATGCCACTCTATTTGTAAGGGCAATAACAGGTACTGCTACGAGGGCTCCCACCCCTTTTATGCCCGTCGCCTGTGTTGAACGGGATATATTACATTAAAAATGGAGCCTTTGAGTAGTAACCACGTGTTGACACCCTTGTTGGGGGATGAAGTCTTAGTTAGCGAGATTAGTGCGTTAGGCCCAATTAGACCCAGGGGCAAGCAACGCCTAGCCAATTTCCAAAATGTAGAAACAACATTGGCATTGCCCTAGAGACGTTTAGCTCTGAATGCACTAGTGGAATGCCATAAGAAGGGAGAGTTGACTTCCGTAGTTCTACACAGTCTAAGTTGAATCTCCAAGGCGCTATATTGTAATTGCCTCGTGCCTTATGGACACTCAGGGCTACTCAGTTGTTGAGGAATGGATGACAGGGATTTCTAACTTCAGTGCGCGATCTTACGGTGGAAACTCGAGCACTAGAAGATGCTTATATCATTCAGGATTCCCAGATATGTTCCCGGAGGAATTACCGATGCCTCTTGAGTGAGTAGTAGAGTTTGCTATCGTTTTGGTTCCGAGAGCGGGACCCACTTATAAGACCCCCTATGGAAAGGTATAGCAAGTGCATTGAACGAGTACTAGAGACCGATCATCTGATACTTACTGGGAAATAATCTTGAGCATCAGAATTTATGTTTGGGACCGGTATATGATATGTACCGATGATTGAATGAAGCTACTATTAAGGACATGTAACTGCTATTTAGAATATATATATGACTTATTCAATCAGGCTAGGTTCAAGTAGAGTGATGTGCAAAAGTCGACCTTCCGAAATGTGTAATGTTATTTCGAGTTCATAGTGGTGTCATATGATCAGACCAACGCCCAGTGTTTCGTGGACCTTATGGATGAGGTGTCCAAGCCCTTTTGGCTACACGCCAGGTTATGTTTATAGATGACGATCTAGTGTACCCTCTTGATTTGGCGACGAGCGAAATTTGTTGAGTGGGGTCCTAGAAACCAGGAGACAGGAAGGATTCTGTGTTAGTTTAGCAAATGCGAATTTCGACTCGAGGGAGTCCCGTTCATGGGACGTGTTGTATCTAAAAAAAGAATTGCCGTAGACCCCCAAGAAGACAGAGGCGATAGTAGAATGAATGGACCAGACTGACTAGCAGCAGTGATACGATAGGCCATTCGTGGAGGAGTCCTCCGAACCTTCGGCACCGTAGTGGCCGATCGTTTAGTATAGTATGCAAATAAGTTAAGACCCCGCACCAAAGGCCTACTGGGTTATTACCACACTTGCCTATCCTATGTGGAAATAAGAGCACCTAGCGACGGTTTTCGTTTCAGGTTCACCCCGTACGGTGAAGGGGTACGATCCTATTTGTTTGGGCATTGTAAATAGAGAGACCAAATCAACGCTTTTCCTCTCATTCAAGACCCGCACGAAGGATTCAATGCAATTTGAGTTCTTATCTTTCTTATGATATTAGCTGTAATGACAAATCTCTTGAAAAACGAAGACCTTGACTAGTAGCCGGCTGACTTACGAATACCAGAATCTCTAACATAGGGCTTTCTCCGGCCTTCTCTAATAGGGGAAAAGCATTGGCATTCTATTAAAGCGGCGCAGTCAGAAAGTAAAGCAGGAGGCAGAAGGTGGGAAAGGAGAGAGGGAAAGCGGGCTCCTTTCGTTTGTTTCGGAGATGAGATTGCATTGGATAGGACAGCTTTTTAGTTCTTAACCTCTTTTTACTGCTTGGTTAGAGTACTTACCGGTAGTCCTTTTTATAGTCAAAGTGTTTTCATAAGTAGCAAAAAAGGGATCCATTTACTAAAGTAATAAGGGGCCAGCAAACGGCGAGATAGACAGAAAGCTTAGGATAGCAGAAGCGAATAGGCTTGTTGGTTCTAGGTAAATCAAAAGCAGGTTATAGAGCGATATAAGGTCTTCTCCTCCCATCGAAGTTATAAAGCCAGTTACTTGTCAAGTAAGTAAAATCCGTAAAATCTATCCAGTTCGTTTCAAGCCTAATGAAAGAGAAAGCAACCAAGGAAAGCCTCGCCTTATCTCACCTGTTAGAAGCGAAACAGGAAGGTTTCTTAAGGGAAGGAAGAAGGCACGCAAGTTCCATCGTTGGATCAGTTAAATAAATTAGCCAAGGGCTAGTTCTCGGGTTAATAAAAGGCATAGTAGGGAGTCCCCAGTGGATTGCATAGGCTTACTCGGAAATTTAGCATCCTTCCATAAGATATAGTTAGTTCTCCTATTAGGAGAACGACTTAATAATAAGACTAACATATATAACGTTACTAGGTAGGAGCTGCACTGTTTGGCTTTTATGGTTGGGAAGACTTCGCAACAGGTCCTACGTAGATGCCCGGCAGCTTCAACAATTCTTTGCTTTGTTTGGGCTCTACTTATACGGCAGCCTTATAGCATCGAGTTCACTCATCCATGCCATTCTATTGGCACTCACACCAGGACATTTCCACGCCTCAACCCATGTGATTAAAAATGACAGACTTCTTACACTAGCGATCTAGCTAGGCCTTCTAGATGACTTACTCGCCCATAAAGATAAAGGGGGGTAAGGATTCAAGAACTGCAGTAACTCAAGGAATAATTAACCTCAGTAGATACTCGAAGATAGCCCCCTCAACTACTTAGATCGCCAACTACTCAATCAGAGAGTCAAACAACCAACTCTTTCTTCACCACCAGCAGCGGATTCGATGCTATACTCCTTAGTAGAACTAGGCAAGCTCCCCCTTTTGGCCCTAGAAAAGCTAGCTTTATTTTTCCTTCGCAAAATGTATAAGCCAAGTCTTGTTCTGGTTAATAATAAGAGCCCCCTTAGCCGATGAAAACAAACAAGAAGAGACATTTTAATTATTATAGCGGGGTTTTTCAATTCAACCGAAACTCCGAAGTCAGATTCCTGGATGCCCCACCTGGGGAAATCCCGGGCACTCACTCAAGTCAACCCTGACTGTCTCTCTCTCCCTACCAGATAAACGAGTGGATTCTCTTTGGCGCGGAAAGTGAGCTTAGTTTCTTCGCCTCAAGTCAGGCTTGCTTTCCTCTCTAGTACATTAATTTTATTTAATCTCCCTACTGTGCTGTAAAGACAGACTCTGTCCCTTAGTGAAAGCGAAAAAAAAGGGCCATTCATGTGAGAGTTGCAAGAATCGGAGGCTGCTTAGAATTAGGAGTCTGACCTTTACCTTTCTTTGGTGCATTCGTCTCTAAGCTCTAAGTAAGTTCTTTCTTTACGAAGAGGTTCTTTTCTCAATGTCATTATCTCCCCTTCCTCGCCTCGGTAAAGTAACTAATACCACTCTCGATCTCCTCTAGGGCAAAATAAAAGTAAATTAGTCCTTCTATCCCGAATTGCTAGTCTTACTCTTTTACCTTATTATCTTATTTCACTAGTCTCAGGGACATCTCTTTACATCCGGCCATTCCGTCTTACCTTTTTAATGAACTCCTAATGCCGAGATAAGGCATTGATATGTATTATTTGGTTTTGCCTGCAAGGGTATAAGAAGAAGTAAGGAAAGCACAGCTTTGGCTTTACCGGGATCTCTCCTTGGCTTACTGGACTTCCTGCTTGACTTCTTTACCGAATTACCGGATTGCTAGCACAGGAAAGAGGGAGAGAAGGAGTGTAATAAATTTCAAACCTGATTCCCCGCAACAAGCTTTAAACCGAATTCCTTCCTTACAGCAGTAGCTGTAGTAGTAGCTGTGGGAATAGTCGCCAAATAGACTGAATTAGTCTTAGTGCCGTAGTAGGATTACCTTCGTCACCTTCCCTCTGTCCCTTAACTGCTGACAGCAAGCATTCCTGGGGCAAGTAATCTGTCAAAGAATAGAAAAGAGAAGTAGCATCCTCCTGGTGGAAGGTTTGAAGGAAATAAATCATCAGCTGTGGGATGCTTAGACGGTACTAGTGCTTGAGTAAGCGGTGCTCCCTTTCTGTTTGCAATTACCGCTGCAGAATAGTCATCCCTAAAAGAAGCTGTTTTCAAATTCAAATAGGTTGCTTTTATAATAGGTTGTTCTCGAATAAGCTCTTTGAAAGAGAACTGAATGCGTTTAGTCCCTTGGGGATGGGTCTGCACTCAGGGGCTCTTTTTAGCACTTTTGAGGAAGTGAAGACGAATAGTCGACTTTTTTGCCTGCTTGACGGCTTTCATCTCCAGATGTAAGAAAAGGTGTTCTATCGCATTCTTTTAGCTGCAAGGGAACCGTCTGTAGTGGTTGAAGTAGAGCCAAGCAGCGACGGACTAAGCGAGTCAAATAACGCTGGTGCGAACCATGTGACGGGTGAGGGTGAGAAAGAAGTCCTGCTCTGCTGCCCCGTGTTAAGCAAAGTGAGTTTACTGCGTTTCAGGCCATGTTATTCAGTCTCATGGAACTAAACTCTTAGATGCAGCCGCCTCCATCCATCGGCACATCCGCCCCGCTTAGCCGCATTGTTCATCTTGAAAGGGAGCCGCGAGGTGCTGTCATGTCAAGCCCAAGGTTCGTTCTACTGCTGTCAAATTTATGCCATTTACACGGCTTGCAACGATCTTCGTTTCTTCAGGAATGGTGTCGGTCAATTGGTGTATAGGCCATCTCGGTCCAGTTTAGAATTTACCTTACCTCTATTTTAAATCCCGCTTCCTTGTTAGCTGGGAAACCCCTCCTCTATGAAGCAGAGAATGATCGATCGAAGACTGAGAAGATAGAATAAATAATATGTTTTAAGCATCGGTTGCGACATCGAATGAGACTTATCCAGGGAGCAAAGGGAAAAGGAAGACCGAGTGGGATCCAGGAAACTAGCGGACTGATCACTAACACTAATAAGGCTCTGTCCATCTGAGGAGGAATGCTGCTAAGAGCGGATATGCCCCATCTCTCGAGAGAACAGTCCCTAATGTATTCCTCCAACAGGTAATTCGTCGAAAAGACTAGCATCGTCTTTGTCACAAAGATGTGGAACTTCGATATAGAAGCTCTTTCGCCGCTAGTAAGCGGTTTAACCTCTCCTTTGTTCACTCGTGTCCCTTACCAAAACAAAACGTTCAGGCACTGCAAAGGCATAAGAAAGCATATAAGATAGGCTCCAACCAAAAAATTCAAATAAAGAAGGAAACTAATGCTAATGGATCCGTTTTTCTAGATGACATAGCCCTTGAAAGCCCTATTATGAGCAGGAGAGGATTGGGGGAAAACTAGAGGGGAGAGCTATTGAGCCACTACCTAAGAATATATCCTTTTAGCTTACAGAGGATAAAAAAGATCTTTTTGAAAGCGCTACGATATAACTCTTCGAGGCATAGCGACCTTCTTTAAGCCATATTGACGCCGTGTCAAAGACTCTGTATTCTAGGTTAGCTCCCGAGTAAGCGAGAAAGAAAGCATTCTTCGCTCCATGAAAACAAGTAAGTATATCTTTAGTGAGCAAGAAGAATAGAATGCTCAACATCAACAGGATGTACCTTATCCCTTTGGCCAGTCCCTCTTTAGCATCTCAAGAATTCGCGCTGTTCATAAAACAAAAAAAAAAAAGAGTAGGTGTCTTGGTTTGCGCAATTGAAGAAGAAAATTCAGGGCTTGTTCTCAGATGCCCATAAATTGCCCATTTGCAAAAGCACTAGGCATAGAAGGAGCTGTTATGAAGAGTTGTGCAAGTGACATTTTCAACTAAAACGATAAATCAGCCAAAAGCGCACTTTAGATATACTATACTCTAGCTTTAGAGTTATAGGCTGCGACGGTGGAAGTAGAGGTTTAGGCTTGCCCCTGCTAGACTTTGCCTGCCATCTTACTAGAAGAAATCTTCCTAGTTTCAAAGGTGCCTTTTTAGCAAGAAGGAGCATCGACTGTGAGGGAATGGTCTCTTGCAAAGAATATAGGGTGGTATTGCCCATACATAGGTGCTGTGCTCATGCCCATGCCATGGGCAATGCCGCAACAGTTCAGGGACGGCCGTAGCTACAGGTTATTCTTTTTTTTTTAAGATTACATGCTTCCACAAACAGAAGCCCTGATACGAACTGGGCCGGTCTTTCATATGTTTATAACAGCCAGACAAAAGCATTCCCACTACGGTGGAAGAGATGATTCGGCCAACCAACTAGAGGACAAGGTCAAGCAAAGTCATTGGAAAACCTGACGTGGGCTCGCAATAGGCCCAGCCCAGCCGAAAAGCTTTGGTATAGGAAATAAATAACCTAGCTGTGGAGGGGTCCCCGCGCTAAGACTTTGCACTTGGCTAGTTCGCGTGGATCACTCATCTCTCAACGTGATTCCATGATGATCGAAGGCTTTGGTGAGGAAAAGAATTCCTTCCTATGCCCTGGGTCTTGGTCTTTATCAAGGCTATTTGAACTAATCCGAATCAGAAAAAGAAGAGGGGGTTTTTAGGCTGTGACAAGGTCCAAAAGAGATAAGTCTAGCGGGAAGAAGGGCGAAAAAAGAGAGAGCGTGACTCGTATTCTTATATTAGAATATCTAAATAGAATAAAAAATTCTCAGTCTTGTTCGCCACAAGGAGGAAGCTAGCCTATGTGGAAGATAGCATATTCAACACAAAATAGTCGTCTTCTTAGTGCTTATCTCTTTTCAGCGGAACAGAAAGATATCCATCCTATACTAGGCCATAAGAAACTGCGTCTTATGGTCCGGTCCATAGTTAGACCTTCCCCAATCCTCTCGTGACGATCCTGGTATACTATAATGTAGGCCTTTAGCTCCTTATCATTAGCTCTTGCGCTTTCATTAAAGGTCATTATAAAAAGCCAGCCCTTGAAAAGACATATGCAAACCCATAGACATAGACAAGCTGGAGAGACAGGCATAGGACTACCAAAAGCTCACTACAATCTACAATCGGGGATCCCTAAATGCCTATTGGATTGGATGACAGACAGGGACCATATTCGATTGCCTCGTATAGAACCAACCCCAAAAAAGGTCACTGGAAATGGCTGCCTCACTGCGTGGACTCCTACCATCGAAGCAAACTAGCCTGGCCCAACATGTAAACTTTCTCCATGAAATGGGCTTACCCTATGATTGCCGGCTGACAAAAAGAGGTAAAGATTGAAACATTCCTTATTTGGTTTGGCTTGCCTATCTCTTTGCCTTTCTATTTCTATCTTTCTCTCAGAATCAGAAAGCCTGCTTCGCTTCCCAAGAGATTTAGGGAAAAGGGCGGCCACCGCTTGCGGACGACGGAACGCATCGTCACGTCAATTAAAGGGTCCTCGCGTTGGACTTAGTTGGAAAGGTAGGTGTTCGGCATGTCCCTTGGTTGCGAACTTTTTTAGTAGGGCGGGTGGCTTTGGAGATCCCATTCCTAACGTTTACCGTTGTCCCCAGACTTCACCCTTTCAACACTTTACTTTTATACTTTTTTATTTCAATAGTCAGGCGTGTCCCTGTCTCCAACAAGTGTGTGATCCACTGATTCACTGAGTGACTCTTTCTTACCGCGGCAGTCCCTATCTCTTAAAGCCCTATCAGACAGACTTCCTCCCTCGAGAAGGGACTGCCTTCCAAGACGGACTCCATGTGATCCCCTGACACATGGGGATGGAGCCAATCCGAGGTACATAGGTACGAATTAGACTCTCCCAGTCGGCAGTTATGTCATTAACGACATCTACCATCTGATCAGAGTCCGTCGGAGTAACTATTGATTCTACTACTTTATTAGTCAATCTCTTGGCTAAGGGTATAGCCCTTGCAAGAGTGAAGAATGATAAGTAGAGTTTCACTAGTAAGTCGGACGTCTCATCTTTCCTACTTTACTACGATGGAAAGACGGGATAATCCTAGGATACCCCGACCTCGTCAACGAGACAGGAAAAGGCAAGAGGCCTTTTTTCCGGGGCATAAGCTTGCTGCAATGACACAGCACATTTAAGTAAAGCGCAGTGAACAAGAAACCGGATTTCCGGACAAGCCTGATCACCTCCTTAGCAAACAAGTGCGCTCCGACACAGAGCTCTTTGTTGAGACCATCGGTCACTACCAAGATGACTCGATTAAGAACCATCTTTAGTAGTGGAAGACCTTCCAAGATCTTCTGCCACTTAATGGCTGGCCTTAAGTCGGAACAACTTGTCAAACAGGGTAAGGTTCATTTCAAGAATTTATGTAACCTTCCTGGTCCTGGTTGGGAGCTGTCTCCACAGGACACGACCAAGTGAGCTAACAGGGGGTTTAGAGCTCCTCTTTTCAAGGAGACTCATCCACACCTGCGCCCTTTTAATATGATGAGGAGAAGGCCAGACCCAACCCCGCCGCGCGTGGCTTCCGGGTCACCTAACGCTACACCTCACTTGCTCCGTCCAAGAAGCCGTCTAACCTAAGGTAACTATTCGGAGAATAGGTTGTAACACCGGATATTCCGTATTAGTTGATGCAACTCTGACTAAGGTGGATCTGGATATGATATTGACCATAAAGCAAAGCGGATACTGACTTCGAAAGTGCTCTTAATCACTTCTTTCTTGGCCTTATCTTCAATCCAATAGCAAGAGAAGGTAGAGGAAGACAAACCTTATGTCAAAGCTTCATGCTTACTTTTTTACCCTACTTCCTACATGCCTGATCTTAATGCTTGCTTGGAGAGAGCTAATCCAGTAGCGGTAAACCAATAGCAGCGGAAAGGCCGACAACACCTGCTTTTCCGTCTTGCCTTTGTTTGCTACTTGAGAGAATGCCTTGGACCGAGACCGAAAGCAGCTCTTCCCCTCATCTCATTAGCAAGAAAACCGCTTTAATCCATTATTTAAGTAAAGCACTACTTATTTTATTTTTTTCTTATTCAACCCCGAAAAAAGTCTCTTTCATGCTTCAATCGAGAATGCTTGCTGTCAGGCTTTCGTACCGAAACAGCTGACTTGCTTGCATCCCTTTGATTGCTTAGTCTCTCCTCCTTGCTGCACTTTTATGGTACATCGGTCTAATCCTCTGATCCCGTGACTTGCCTTTCATTTACTTGTCTTTATCTTTCATCTTTCTATCCTATGCAAAAAAAAATAAAGGAAGATTCAATGAATATCCCCATCCATAGTAAAGACTCTTCTCAAATACGCAGTTGCCAGATTACACAAAGCCATTTTCAGTGTGCTAATTCAACCTTCTTTATAAAGAGGATATGCCATATGGTGCCCCGAGGATTAGAGCCAAGAAATATACATCACATCGATCTAGCCTAATAAACAAGGCTCCATTCCGGCTTAATTAATTATAGCCTCCTACCGTATGGCATCTCCTCTACTTCAATTCAAACTAGCGTTTCGCCCCTTTCCTCTTTCTTTGCTGCAATAGATGAGATTGGCATTGGCCTAGTTCCAATCCTTCGTCAAGTCACTTAAAACCTCCCTCCTCATTTGCTGCAGGTGAGAAAGGGCCTTGCTTTCCGCTGGCCTGATTAGTAGTCAGACTGATGATCTACCCGTCTCCGAGGGGGTAGACCCGCCGGCAACTCCTACGGCAAAAGAAAAGCGAACTCTTCCTTAAGCAGCGCAATGCTTCATCCTCAAGGTCACTTCTTGAAAGGTTCCTTTGATCAAAATCGGTACTTGAAGTCAGAAAGAGGTAGAGCTGAGATAGTTATTGCAGCTGAAGGAAGCTAGCCACAAGGAAGGAGAACTCTTAGATCCGGATCCCAGTCCACAACTCTATTATCACCCCTTTATGGTCTCTTCTATCAATTAATCATGGGAGTGACTTTCCTTGTGTAAGCGAATCCCCCATTTAAAAGGATATAAGAGTGGTCAGGAGTGTGTGCAAGGCTGTTTTCTTTATAAAGGCCTATGGTAAGCGCAGTTTCTTTACTTTCAAGCCTTTAATTAAGTCTCTTGGGTAAATAGGGATCCTAGGCAATCTAGTCAGTTAAGTTTCTCTTCATTTTCTGAGATAAGCACTTCGCCTTCTCCAGGATTTTACCCTTCGTGAGCTTAGGTAATCCCCCCTCTGGTTGCAGTGGCAGTAGCCAGCGAGTAAGACAGTGAAAGCAATGGCTAGGGATTTTCTTCTTGACAAAGAGAGGAATCGTTTTGGACTTTTGCTTCTCCCTGGTATAGAATAGATTCCAGTTCTCTTATCTTTCTTTAGAAGATCTAGTAATAAAGCGGGATTGGAAGATAAAGTTAGCTAGTTCAAGCAATGGCAAATACAATTGAAATCTCTGGGGGCAGGGACTACCGTTAGCGGGACTGCTACGGCAATAACTAGGAAGGACTAGTCGTGATGAAAGGAAACTTTCATTGTCTATAAAGGGATAAACTCCAACGACTGACTCTGGCTATAGGGATGTGAAAGAATTCAATTCCCTGGGCTATCTTCTCTCGCTCGATTGGGCGCTACTTGCCTATTGACAGAAGTCATCTCCGAAAAAGTCTTCGTGCTCAACTCGCTTTGTTTGTTAAGGAATCCCAAAGCACGAACTCGGTTCATTGCAAGGAAAGGGAAGCCCCTACTTGATCTATCTATTGGCACTCGACCATTCGGGTGGACTGAATCTGTGCTTTCGAATGAATCCTTCCCTTGGAATGACCCCTGACTTGACTTCAAGCAGGATTTAATCAATCAAGGGGACTCAGCTGCACATTAATATGAGTAAGCTCCTTCTTTAAGTTAAGGCCCAAATGCCATGATCAGAAAAGGAAGTAGAATAAGGGAAGGTGCCAAGTCTTTTATCTCCTTGGGGAGTCTCTCGTCCTGGGACTTTTCTTGTCTGTCACTTGAATTAGGTTCGTTCCAGTAGCTTGCCATGGTTCGAGGAGGGGTGTTTACAAGGGTTTTGGAATGCAAGAATGTAGTGGTAGACGAGAGGGAACCCGAGCAGATGTAACCCTAGACTGTGAGTCCAGGTGACCCTTCGTAAAGATTTGATTCGAGGCTCCAAATGCCACGGGTGTCCTCGTTTTATCTGAGGATTGGATTTGTCTCGCTCCTCTTTCCGGACGAGCTGAGATAGATGCTCTTTCTGGTCTTCGTTTTAGGGCTGACTCTAACAAGTAAGTAAACTACCGGAATAAATTAATGGAAGAAAACCAACGGCAACTTCCACGGAGCCATCTCTATATGCGCCTATCAGTGAGCTGATTGCTCTCCAGGGCCTTTATCGAAAAGCTTCATCGCTCGGATTTGTGCTGTGGCTGTAGCCCCGAAACAGAGTAATAAGGAGGCTGAGATGAGAAAAGAGAGACCTCACGGGTGAAACCAGTACGGCATAAGCCATAGGTCCGTCCTAACTAACGATATGGAAAATAGGCCTTGGCCTTTTCTTCCTTGAGGACCTCTTCGAAGTTGAAACCCGAAAGTGAAGTTTGCTTTGCTAGGTTGCTTTTCCTATGGAGAGGTGAACCCAAGTCTTTGATCAATACAAGAGTTAGCTAGGCCACTTTTCCGAATGATAGAAAGAGTCGCTTAACGCTATGCTCATAACAGAGAACCGAGCCCCAACTCCGGTAAAGGAATCGGATAGCAAGATGCAGTTTCTGTGATCATTCTATGAATCTCAATCTCGATAAGAAAGAGCGGAATAATAAGAAGGTTTCTCTTTTTCTCCGAGGTAACTAAATCGTATGAGAGAGAAAGAATAAGAAGCAAGGGATGAAGGGGAAGAGATCTTTCACTATTAGCATATGTAGCTGGACCCTTATCCTAAGTATGAGTTGAGAGGATCAAAACCTATACTCTTCTGCCCGTCCTGATTCCATTTAAGCCTTCTCTCGTCTGTCCGGGACTTTTCTGCTATGATATTCCCAGTAGTTCAAGAGTTTTACCCCTTTCATTCCTACTTGGGTTACGCCCTGTCTATCTAATTGTAAGGTTATACCTTAGAAAGGTTGCTATAGGGTCTAAGTTGTGGTATTCAGTTCTAGAGTCCAGGCTAAAGGACCCCTAGTCTATAGCCTTTCAACAACACCATAAATTCCACATCCACCGCATCTAGCTAGATTCAAGTTATCTCAATAGTGCATATTAGGTTAATCAGTTGACTTCCTTACTATTCTATTCTTCGCATCGAGCTAGAACTCGGTAGCGAGTCTGTTGTCGACCTTTCCGAGGGCGCCCTATTCACTCCAGGATTTTATTTGAACGAGGAAAGTCGTTTTGGCTTAAGATTCTACTAATAACTAATAGCCGTCCATTTGAATCGTGCAACACAGTAGCGGAAAGCATTCGTGATTTGATCTTATTATATAATATATAAGAGAATTTGTGATTCAATCGATTCGAATGACCGGATCCGCTGGAACTAAGGCTATTTCCAATGCCCGAAAGGAAGGTGCTTAAGCTGAAAGAGTGGTCAGTGAGGCTCAATTCTTTGTATTGATTCCAAGACCCAGGGCATAAGGAATTCACTAAGTCTAAGAAGATTCTCCTTTTGATTCAATAGAAGGGGATGCCCCCAATGTGGTAATAGCCGGTAGAGACCTACGTTATTCACAATAGGTGAACTTGCTAGAATGCTGTTTAATAAACTGCTTTATATAGGTAACTGGAAAGCTCTATCCCCCTACGTCAGCTGGCTGAAAAAGCAATTTATCCTTATTCAACTCGGTAAATTGAAAGAAGTCCCAACCACGAGGCTTTGCCGCGAGAGTTTCGACATTAGTGATTTGCTCTGAATCAGGCCCCTAAACCAAGGCAAATAGCCCAAAATACATATGAATCCGACAGATCGGACCGAACTGCCAATGAAATCCATTTAGCCTGTTAAGCTAAGAAGAAAGAAATAGATCAGAAATCGAGTTTGAAGGCCCGAGAGTACGGGAACAGGTCCGGTAGGGAAGGTGCGAGATGATGAATGAAAGGGTCAGATGAATCCGTGACTGCAGCGACTGAGGAAGGAATCGATGAAGTCATTGCCAGCCGTCTTGTATCCTGGCAGAAGATCCCCAAAAAAGCAAGCAGCATTTATTTCCTCGGTAAGGCCCGGGGGATGCCTCCTACCTTCCTTCTCGCAGTCAGCTATGTAACTCAGGCAGCAAAGGTTCAAGCCACTCTTTACAGCTTCTTGTGGTTGACGCTAAAAGCTCCTTGTGACAACTCTTCTTGTTCGCTCCTACGCGTATGCCGAGTTCCATCTTTGGAAAAATGAAACTAAACTCGTTGCCAGAGAGAAAACATCACAAAATTAACCGACCCCGCCCATGGTCAGTAGTCAAGATCTATTATAAAAATAGTTGTCGAGGGAAGGAAGTCGAAAATCAACAGCTCAGAAAGCTTTCCCTTGACAAACCCGCACTTTGACAGCAAAAACCGCCCGCTACTCACAGAGAACAGAGATAAGAAGGAAGATAAAAGATAAAGAAGAATCCTAACCATAAGATAACCGGATCTTTATCAGAGTAACAGAATGCAAGTCTTTACCTTTGGCTAGATATAGAGTCGAGTGAGGCGAAATGAATTGCGTATATAAATATAGCAAGTAGTTTTTGTTTCGTGAACGTGATTTGTGTGGGGTCAATGTACTTGCCGAAACTCGCTTGGCAGAATAATCTTAGCCAAAGCGAAGAACCGGCTTGACATGCCGCGAATCCTCTGGAAAGAGAGGGATGGGGTTTCTCTCGCTTTCTCTTTTCCTCCAATCTATCCTTATTTTATACACAAGGCAAGAGCCTTCGGGTATTCTTTTCTTCGGATGATAACGGTATGACCAAAAGGGCGAG
>Ga0079104_1000717_pt1:20000-27500 | contig 29940 bp, 14 predicted proteins | sample MedtruBG_FD_76829 | JGI IMG/M metagenome (GOLD analysis project Ga0079104, IMG submission 76829) | Root nodule microbial communities of legume samples collected from California, USA - Medicago truncatula BG | ecosystem: Host-associated > Plants > Roots > Nodule | place: USA...
TGCAGTATGTGATCGGAGGAAGGAATAGAAATACCCCTAGTAATCTTCAACAACAAGGACAAACACAAGGTACAGAGACAGAGAGAGAGGCGCGACAGCCGCAAGGCACTTTTGCTTTGATTTGATTGTCTCGGGAGATGGGCTTGCGTATTAGTTGGGTTTGCTTCTACCGAGGCAATGTTCCGGAAATTTTGTTTATCTAAAAGAGCAACCGGCTGAGCACGAGGTCCCACATTGTCTCCATCAGCGGCTAGGAAAAAGTCTTTGACTCTTCTTCTAGTTAACCACTGCTTTAGACTATTCCTACTATTCATAGTTATCAATCTTACTTTTCTCGTCCAAGTCTTTTATAGTATTGTCTTATTTAGTAAGGTAAGTATATAAAGAAAGAATAAAGTCAAGCTTTCCTAAAGGGAAAGGAGTTAATTATTTGAAGACTTCTTCCTCTTTCCCTTCTTCTCAAGCTCTTACTCTTACTGGCGCAGATAAAGTCTTTCTTACGGCCAGACGACTTAAACACAGCGCTCTGATCTCCGACCTCCAAGGCCCCAAGCAAAGGATTTACTTCGCTAACCTCAGCTTAACCGAAGTAAATATTATAACAGAACTGGAATATTATAACAGAACTGGAAAGGGCATACCTTGAATACAGATCAAGATTCACTCATGCACTCTGGAACTGACTTAGGAAAGCTAGCCTTAGCCCAAAAATAAAGGAAGGCAGCCGAGCCGAAAGCCCTACAAAGAAGATCGCTTATGAACAGGCCCAGGGGTTGTCAGTTGAGAAGGAAGTCTTTATTGAATTGATCATAGAAAAAAAGGATAGAAATGGAATCGGTTGTTTAAGTCGGAAGATCAGATGTTTTGAGCGGAGAATCGGGTTCTGCTAAGCAGAAAAGCCTTCTCTAATCTAACAGGTCGATTCGAAATGGGAATGGAGTTTGAGGCTAGTGGAGCAAGCATGAATAATAAAAGTAAAAAGCCAAAATGAGTGGAAAGAAATTCAAAGCAAAGCCACCACCGCCGAATAGAACCGACGAGTAATATCCTGTCCTTCCCTACCTAATGTATTCAAGCGAACAAGCTATAGCACTTGAGAATGAAGGGGGGAAAAAGCCACAACTGGATGATAGCAAGCCTGGGCTTACGTCGGGAAAAAGAGCGCTGCCTATTCATGTTCAGGTACGAAGTGTTAGTTCTGAAAAAACGAATAAACGAACTCGACCAGAATAGTAATGGACTCAGGTTCGAGTTCTTATAGTAGAATGAAGATCGAGTGAAGGCCTTTGAAAAATGCAAAAGCTTCAGGAGCCAGGAGAAAGGAAAGAATAGTGACTTCCTGGTAGGAGGCGTAGGTGATAGGAAGCTAATCAAGGACAGGCTAAGAATTCGAACAGTCCGTGGGACCTTCAAGGAAGAAGTTAGATAAGCTAGGATGCGTGTGATAGAGTAACCCCTAGCGAGTATAAGTGGATCAGCGCTTCTTTCTTACCTAAGCAGTGCCCTTAATTCAAGGTTTCAAGGATCGGTATCGAGATAGCAGCTCGAGGAATCCCTGACTTGCTTGCCTAAAAAAGTAATATCTTACCGAATGAGTGCATTGATGCAGAGAAGTTGGAATATAGTCAGTGTGCCACGAGTGACTCCTTTGGTTGTCAATTGATTTGAGTCTGTCTCCGGATAAGATAGAGATTATCTCGTCTTTGTGGTTTAGGTTTAGTAAGAGCATGGCTTAAAGAAGCGAGTGAGTCTTGGAAAGGTATTATCGAAGTCACTTCCTGATTTTAATTCTATTCTTTTGGGCTCATCCGTAGGGCAGCTAGAAGGCATAGGTTCCGATTCCGTATGGCTACTGAGAATGACCCTAAGACATCGGTCTAACATTCTAGCCATGTCATAAGCTGGATTCGACCGAAGGGTGAGGATATGACCGGGTCTAAGAAAGAAAAGCTCAAAGCACTCTTGGCAAGGTTAGAAAAATACCCAATACATTTATGTAGTTCTATAGGGAAAAGAGAACTACAAGAAGTCTACTCAGTCCCAGTACTCCTTATCGATAAGTAAGGTAGGAGCTGCTTGCAGTTTAGTTCCAGTAATCAAGCTAGGCTCTTTGTTGGCTATTCATAGATCTGGAGTTGTCCTCTATTGCTGATTTAGCGGCCTTCTTTAAGAACTCCTACGTGGTAACAGGGGTTACGGCTAAAAACACCAGTTACTTCTATAAGACCAACAGCTCCTAATGGAAGATTTTCCTTTTCTATCAGCCGCGTGAACATTAGAAAGATTGGCTAGGATGAGATAGTGGAATAAGGGTCGGGAAGAAACTTCACTGCAGGGGAAAGGCTTATGTCACTCTCAAAAGGAGCGATAGACCAGATGATGATCCCTAACCTGATCTTTCGATATGAAATTTGACGATCAGGGATTGCTCCTAGTCTGGATCCCATGGTACTTCTAGAGGAAGAAAGTCCCTGGGAAAGAGGAGGAGTCCCGTCATTCCTTCACTCGCGCATCCATATGGAGATCAGCCTACAGGCTAAAGGAGAGTCTACGAGCTTGACTTCGCAAAGTTGACAGGAGAACCGATGTGAATTTGAATCCGTTAACAAGGAAGGCAGTTAATGCGGGAACTCGCTTGTCGACGCAAACGAGACTTATCTGAAGTTAAGTTCCCCATGAAAGTAAATCCCTATTCCAAGTCCTGTTTGAAGCAGAAGTTATCCAGCAGGAGTTCCTTGATCCCGAAGAAGGAAATGGACCTGCCCTAGCAATCTCTTCAGCTCCTTATTTGTTGTTGGGGCTCGAGCTTCCTGTATGGCTTTAGCTCGCTTTTGACTTCAATACCCTTCGAACTAGAAAGCCGAGTCAATTTCCAGGGGTCAGCCATTAGGCACACTTCCTGAAATCGATGTAGATTCTTTTGAGATAGATGTTACGGAGCCCTTTGTTCTCCATCGTCTACCTTAGCTCTACCTTGCAGTTCGCTCGGCAGGAAGCTCAATGGTTTGCTTATAGCCCGGGGCCGGTTTGAATAAGAACAACCGGATCAACAAGAGGGTAGTTACATGTCAGTCTGGTAAAGTGACCTTACGGGACACGGTTCAACCGTCAGGCTATTCATGACCCAGTCGCTAAAGCTGGAGTGATAGATTGATTCAATCCAGCCACCTTTCTCCTTGTTCTAATTCTCACTCTTATTTGACTCTTCGGCATTGGCATCTATCTATATCTAAGTGAAGCTGAAGCAGCAGCCTCTGGAAAAGATTAAACCACACCACTTCACTTACCTTACTTTCAAGTAGATGAGCTTGATCTTCAGCCTTACACTTCGCTCCTCGCACAGTAGCACATGCTGTTTCATCAACTCTAAAGACCTTCTGTTTCGATTAATATCCTAGTTCCACTCCTGGAGATCTGCGAAACTACCCCGTAAGCTGATCAAGCTGCTGATCACTCCGGTCACCCGGATCTTGTTGTAGACCCGAAAGGAGTTTAAAAATAAGTTACTCTAATCGAGCTTGTTGTCCCCGACCGGCCGGTCTATAACAAATCAAACAAAGCAAGCAAGACAGATGAACACGCAAACCGACTGGGAGAAGAACCGAAAGATTGATAGCAAAGAAAAGCAAATAATAGAGTTAGAGTACTGAGGATAGAAGGGAAATCTCTCCATTTTGCTTGCGAAAACTCGCTGGGTTAACCTGAAGTGACTGCAGGCCCTTAATATTACCTCCAACTGGGTGGGCTTTTTTCCTCCGGACATCCTCCCTTTGATTTCTTCCTTTACAGGTGGTTTAAACATTCTTATCTTAGGGGTACCTTTTATATCTTTTTATAGAAGAAATTCAATCATGTAAGTAAGGAGAGGAAAAAAACCTCGTATCTTTCGGGGGGGCGGGCTCTTCTAGCATCGGCATGGATTGACCAGAGACTGGGAGTAGTCGTCATCTTTGTCCATAGTAGTCATCCAGCGGAAAGACCACTTAGCGCAGGAAATCGAGCACAGCTTTCGCAGCTTTTTCGTTTATTGGGAGACTGAAAGAAGGATTTGATTACGAAAAGATGGTTATGGAAAGCCTATCATGACATCGTTTATCGCGGTTCATGTGTGGCTGCTCGCTCTTGCCTTTCCTTGTCCAGCTGCTATAAGCGGCATTGCTTAGCATAACAGCTAGCATCAAACTACCAATCAATAAAGAAAGCACCTTCATGGACTGAGAACGGGGAAGCCCCTCTTCTTTTCTTGGAGTTGCGCTTTCAAGAGCGCTATAAAGACTATTCATTCCCAGAAGTAACGATCTTAATGGCTTTGAAGCCGCTAGGGATGAATCTAGGACAAATATTCTTGGTCAGCTCTCTCGTCTTTCACTGCTAGGTCAGCTAGCCTAGTTCGTAGTTGCAGGTGGGAACGTTAAATACTGCCTTCGATCCGTTGACCCGGGCAACCTCGTCCCTCATCGCTTGTTAGAGAGCTCTAACTTCACCGGTGAGATTGCCAGCCAGGGGAGATCTATTTGATTGGGAAGTTCTTAGCGGATATCTAACGTGGTGAGACCAGAACCGGCGCTATTTGCGCTTTAGATTTCCGGGTTACTCTAAAGTCACTGTAATTATACATAGCCGCTCAAACCCTTCTCCCTAAAGATCCCCGCTTCCTTACACGCAGATTCACCTGCCTTCCTTTGAATCGGGCATTGAAAGCTGAAATAAAAAGACATCAAGGCCTAAGTCAGACAATGATGATCTTCTCTTAAAATAGCAAGAATAGCTTAGCTGGTGGAGGACTCTGCACCCAGTAAGGTCGACACTTTCAGTCAGGAAGATGCTTTGCCACCCAATCGGCCGAAGCATTGGCTAATCTGTTCACCCTTTATACCGACCAGCTGGGACATCAGGAGTTGCTGCACATCACTAACAATAGGCCTCAGACTGCGATCTGTAGACGACTTTTTTTTGACTATGAAAAGCTTTCAAGACCTGAGATGAATCTGTTTTCATACATAAAAACAGAAGATAGCTGTAGAGAAAAAGCCAGGTCAGAACCTTTCCTAAGTGTAAGTGCATGAGCCTCCGCCATGTCCACCGAAGAAAGAGTCATTTTCTTTTAACTTAGTCAAGCACTCAATCGCTTTGAGCCTTGGGGAAAATAATTTCCCTTGCTCGCGGGGGTATTATATATATACTACCACCTTCCCAGATGAAAGAAATTCAACTCCCTTTTGAGCAGCTAGAACTACGAAAGGGTTGTTTTCTGGGGCCCCTCCTTCTCCTCTTAAACACTTTCTAGTGACCAAGACTCTTCTGATCATCATTGCTTTTTTTTTCCTTCATGAATGAAAGTCATGATGGGAGAGGCAGGCTAAGTCAACCTTCCCCCCTAAGAGATAATGTTATGCATACTAATTGGAAGCGCCAGTAGTAGTCTAAATAATGTCCCTTTCAAAGTAAAAGACAACAAGCCCAGCTAAAAAGTAAAGTGGTAAGATCTTAGATCTTGATATTACGATATCTTCCTCAAAAGGCCGTCAAAAGGCAGGTTGTCCAAAGACGATTGGGGAACTACGAGTGAGAAGGGTAATAGGCGCACTCAGGCAAGCATTTAAGCTTGGTATTCGGAGGTCGGGTCTTCCTCAAGTGCAATAAAGGTCAAACGATTTATTCTACATAGGGGATTCTGCTTTGTCGCCTAGTAAGAAAGAGAGAGGACGGAATTGTCTTGAGAATGGACCTCTCCCAGGACAGGAATTTGAGTTGAAGATGGGGTAGAGTTTGCCCAATCTGTATTTGGGATTTCGTTCTCGAAGGAGTTATCCTAAACGCCCTTCATTCTCTTTTGATGTGACCTGTGTTAAATCCGCCAAATGAGTGGGATTGGATTAGTCTTTTAGACTTTCACTTGGCGAAGAACAAATAGAATTATCCTTCGCGCCAGCCTATTCGCTTTGGTCGGTCTCGAAGTGGAAGGCTAGAGGATCTCAACCACTTCTTTTGAATCGAAACCACAGAAAAAGTGGTAATTTGTTAATAGCACGGATCGAATGAGAAGGATGGGATTGGGTTCTATCTCATGATGCTGCTAGCCCCATCATCATCCCGAGCTTTTCACCGTCGGTCCCATGACTGCACGAGCCCTATGAACTAGCTCTTCCGTGTCCGCCGAACTGTACGATGGAGGGCGTTCCATTCGAGTATTGAATTTTCCCAACCAACCCCGGGTGAGCACCGTTAATGTCTCTAGTAGATAGACTCTACAAGGAACCTGGCTCAGAGGAAGAAGGACATTAGTTTGAAGTCTCGAGTCTCTATCCCCTCTCTAGTGCTGCTTACAAGGACCGGTTTCCCTACTACCGTGTCATGGCGATATCTGCCTCGAAACCCTCGGCTTGCTTCGTCTCCTAGTGGTGGTTTCCCGTGGAGCGACCGTGAGTCAGGTGGAGTAGCCCTATAGTTAGTAGACTTCCCCTCAGCCTCTCAACTCATACAGAGGGAGGGGAAAGAGACTGATGCTACTACCAATACCAGGTACCGGGTGAATCATACATATCTAGCTGGAAGCCTTATCCTCATTTAAAGTCGAATCCGAGGCTTGGCACCTTTAGTTCTCGAGATATCCACTTGGTGATTAAATTTTAATTTGTTGTTTTCAACTAGAAATAGAACTGGAACGAGAACCTCCATCTAGACCTAGACCTGACACCCGCTAACCGCATATGCCAGTGGTTGTGGTACAGGTAGTTGTTTGTGTCTTGAATCGACAGTGAGGGCTGTAGCTCGGGGAAGGTTTGCCTGTAATCGATGGCAGAACGACCGACTCCTCCCTTTCCGTTAGCCCAATCAGCTTTATGATCCCTGTTGGTACTAATCTTATATCGGGCGAATTCTATGTTCAACAAATAGTTGAGCGATGGAAGGACAAAGGAACTTAATAAGAACAAGCGAGACAAAGGGATATGACAAAAAAAAGCCTTCTCACGAGCTGGAGTCGAACCAGCACCTCTGGGATCAAAATACAGGCCCAGCGAACTACCTTTCATTCTGATCGTGACTTTCAAAAAGAAAGAAGAGAAATAAATGGGAGTTGGCGCCTACATAACAGATTGCTTGCTTACCAAGCCATCCCGGCTTTTAGCTCCTCCAGTTCGATTATTATTTATTATTATTTATTTTATTGACTTATTATAATAAATACTACTAACTATCAAAATGAAAGACGATCGATTATCTACCCAAGAAGATAGAGAGTCCCACATACGAGAAAAGGTCACAAATAGAGTTGAACCAAGTAACATTGCAAAGGCATAATGATAGTAGGGTCGGGATATCCCCGCCCTCCGAACCGGACGTGAAGGTCTCCCCTCATCCGGCTCTCTGCAGGGGAATCTCCACTCACTGCTTCCCCTAATATCCTCCCTTTACCACATCATGGGGGTTTACAGGAGATCCCAGAGGCTCGCTCGGAAAGGCTGCTATACCATACCTTTTGACTCAACTCTACTTTAG
>Ga0079104_1000727_pt1 | contig 29264 bp, 25 predicted proteins | sample MedtruBG_FD_76829 | JGI IMG/M metagenome (GOLD analysis project Ga0079104, IMG submission 76829) | Root nodule microbial communities of legume samples collected from California, USA - Medicago truncatula BG | ecosystem: Host-associated > Plants > Roots > Nodule | place: USA: California...
GTGGCGAACGTCTGGCCGCTGAAATTCTACATTCCGGCGATCGTGGTTATCGTCGTGCTGCTGTTGGCGTGGCTGATGGGCGGCTCAATGCTGCTGTGGTCGGTGCTGGCGGGTGCGGTCGTGCTGGCCGTGCTTTGCGGGATGGTCGGCTGGTTGCTGTTGAACGTGCTCCGGCGTGTCACGCTGAAATCGCTGGCGCTGCGTCTGGCGGTAAGCCGCCTGCTGCGTCAGCCATGGTCCACGCTCAGCCAGCTGGCGGCGTTCTCGCTCTCCTTCATGCTGCTGGCATTGCTGCTGGTGCTGCGTGGCGATTTGCTCGATCGTTGGCAGCAGCAGCTTCCGCCGGAAAGCCCGAACTACTTCCTGATCAACATCGCGCCAGAGCAGGTTGGGCCGATGAAAGCATTTTTGGCTGAGCATCAGGTGATCCCCTCGGCGTTCTACCCGATCGTGCGTGCGCGTCTGACGGACATCAACGGTCAGCCGACGGACGGCAATAAAGACGAAGCGCTCAACCGCGAGTTGAATCTGACCTGGCAAAGTCAGCCGCTGGAACACAATGCGGTGACCGACGGCAGCTGGCCGCCGAAAGCGGGCGAAGTGTCGATCGAAGAAGGCCTGGCGAAACGCCTGAACATTGGGCTTGGCGACAGCGTGACCTTCACCGGCGATACCCAGGCGTTCAGTGCGAAAGTCACCAGCCTGCGCAAAGTGGACTGGGAAAGCCTGCGGCCAAACTTCTACTTTATCTTCCCGAGCGGGGCGCTGGATGGGCAGCCGCAAAGCTGGCTCACCAGTTTCCGCTGGGACAACGGCAACACGCTGTTGACTCAGCTGAATCGCGAATTCCCGACCGTCAGCCTGCTGGACATCGGTGCGATCCTCAAACAGGTTGGGCAGGTGCTGGAACAGGTCAGCCGGGCGCTGGAAGTGATGGTGGTGCTGGTGACCGCCTGCGGCGTGCTGCTGCTGTTAGCGCAGGTTCAGGTAGGGATGCGACAGCGTCATCAGGAGCTGGTGGTCTGGCGCACGCTGGGTGCCGGGAAATCGCTGCTGCGTACCACGCTGTGGGCTGAGTTTGCCTTGCTGGGGTTGGTATCCGGTCTGGTGGCCGCCATCGGCGCAGAAACGGCGCTGGCGGTATTGCAGACGAAAGTCTTCGATTTCCCGTGGGAGCCGGACTGGCGACTGTGGGTCACGTTGCCGGTGTGCGGGGGGGTATTACTTTCACTGTGCGGCGGCTGGTTAGGATTGCGTCTGCTGAAAGGTAAAGCGCTGTTCCGCCAGTTCAGCGTGTGATTCCGCCCGGCGGCGCAAGCTTGCAGGGCCTACGGAATGCGCCATGTAGGCCCTGTGACGGCAATGCGGTCAGCCATACACGGCATGTAGGCCTGGTAAGCGTCGCCTCACCAGGCAATCGCTTTTAGCGCGCCAGCCAGGCACCAACATCCTGATACGTACCGCGAAACACAATCTTGTCGGCTTTTTTACTGAGCTGATAGCGATACATCGGATCGTAATATTCCACTAACAACGGCCTAAGCCAGCTGAAATGCACCTCGGTCGACGCGCCGCGCTGCTGCTGGAGCAGGGCTTCGTCGAGGCTTGCCGTCAGTTCGGCAAAACGCTGCAACCCCAAACGGCGGCGGATGGCGAACAGACCCTGATGCAGATAGTCGCTGTATTCCTGCCAGCCTTGCTCTTCGCCGAACGCCTGTAAAAAATCATGGTGCATGCGGGTGAAATACTCATCCCGCAGTCGCTCCAGCCGCACCTCAAAGGGATCTTCCACCACAGCAATAGATGCCTGCGCCATCCGATCGCGCAGGCATTCCGGCAAATGGTTGGCCCCAATCATGTGGCCTTCATCTTCGATAACCCAGCGCGTCGCGTCTTTTTGCAACAGCGTCGTGGCGAGTGCATTTTCAAAACTGGCCTGTGAAAGCTGCGGCTGTAGCGTGCGACCAAACGACGAACCGCGGTGATGGGCGAGTCCTTCGAGGTCGACGCCTGAAGCCTGAGACTGTACCAGTAGGGTTTTTCCGTTCCCGGTACAGCCGCCGATCAGCACCATCGACCGCTCGACATATTCTGCGGTCACGGAGATGGCGGTCTGACGCAAGGATTTGTAGCCGCCGACGATCAGCGGCACATCCACTCCCGCCTCGCGCAGCCACTGCTGGGAAATGTGTGAACGCTGACCGCCGCGCGCGCAGCACAGCAGGGCATCAGGGTGACGGCGAATCGCCTCGAGCCAGGCGTCTAGACGTTGTTGGCGTTTTTCCCCGGCGACCAGCGTGTGGCCGAGTTTCAGTGCGGCATCAGCCCCGTGGCGTTTGTAGCAGGTCCCTACGGCGGCGCGTTCGTCGTCATTCATCAGCGGGAGGTTTACGCCCGTAGGCACCGCCCCCTGTTGAAATTCTACTGGGGCGCGTACGTCGATGATGGGCGTTCCGGCCCGTAAAATGGCGCGGAAATCGGTCCCATTATTCATGGATAAATCCTTATTGGAAAAGCATGGGGGGATTCTACGCGGGAGAGGCGAGGCCGGGGAAGGTGAAGATCAATCTCCGGCCAGATAGCTTAAATCAGTTTTGACTGTGCCCAGGTAATTCCGCTGGCATATTCCGGCGGCAGCAGCGGAACCAGTGCTTCGAGGGTGGCGCTTAAACGGTCGGTGTCGCTGTCGTTGAGGTTCAGATGCCCGACCTTCCGGCCCGCGCGCACCTCTTTCGCATACCAATGCAAATGCACCAGCGGCAGCTTCAGCCAGTTCGTGTTCAGATCCGTACCAATCAGATTGACCATCACCGACGGGCTGTTGATGACCGGCGGTGGCAGTGGCAACTGCGTGATAGCGCGCAGATGCAGCTCGAACTGGCTGATCGACGCCCCGTTTTGCGTCCAGTGTCCGCTGTTGTGCACGCGCGGGGCCAGCTCGTTAATCAGCAGCCCGGCAGGGGTGATGAAGCATTCCATCGCCATCACGCCGACGTAGTTCAACTCATTCATGATCGACGTGAGCATACTTTCGGCCTGCGCCTGCTGCTCGGCATTGGCCTGCGGGAAGGCGACGCTGACGCGCAGAATGCCGTCCTGATGCAGATTGTGGGTCAGCGGATAGAACACCGTGGTGCCGTCGTGCGCTCGGGCCCCGACCAGCGACACTTCACCGCTGAAATTGATGCCTTGCTCAACGATGCACTCGCCGTAGCCGTCGTCCGGCAGCTGTGCCGTTTCGTGACTGCGCAAGCGCCACTGGCCGCGTCCATCGTAGCCGCCGGTGCGGCGTTTAACGATAGCCAGTTCGCCGAGATTCTCGAACACGCCGGGCCAGTCGGCTTTCTCTGCCAGCAGCTGCCACGGCGCGGTGGCGAGACCCAGTTTGTCGAACAGTTGTTTTTGCGTCAGGCGGTCGGCAATGATCGGAAATACGTCGCGGTTAACGAAAGCCGGGTGACGCGCCAGCTCACGGGTTAACGCGGTTTCCGGCCAGCGTTCAATTTCAGCCGTGATAACGCTCTGCTGAAACGGCACGGCTTCCGGATCGGCTTCCAGGCCAACCGGCCAGACGTCGATCCCCATCGGTTCACCGGCCTGGCGCAGCATGCGGCCTAACTGACCGTTGCCGAGGACGCAAACCTGTTTCATGCGTCACCCCGTGGGTCCGGATTCTCCAGAACCTCGTCGGTCTGCGCTTTGCGCCAGTCGGCCAGGCGCTGATGCAGCTCGCGGTCGTGCGTCGCAAGAATTTGTGCGGCCAGCAGGGCGGCGTTGGCGGCGCCCGCTTTGCCAATCGCCAGGGTTCCCACCGGAATGCCGCGCGGCATCTGGACGATAGAATAGAGGCTGTCGACGCCGCTCAAAGCCGCGCTCTGAACGGGTACACCGAGCACCGGCACCAGAGTTTTCGCTGCAATCATTCCCGGCAAATGCGCTGCACCGCCTGCGCCCGCAATAATCACCTGATAGCCGTTGTCTTCTGCCGTTTCGGCAAAGCTGAACAGTTTGTCGGGAGTGCGATGGGCGGAGACGATTTCCACGTGGTGTGGAACATTCAGGGAATCAAAGATTTCGGCGGTAAACTGCATGGTAGCCCAGTCGCTTTTGGACCCCATCACGATGGCGACTCGCGCCGGATTGTTGCGGGAAGACATGCGTCTTAAAACTCCTGTGGGTGTGGAACACACTGCTTTGAAGGCCACAGAGAATAGCATGGAAAAACGCCAAGGAAAACGGTTGCGCGGTCATCAAAGCGGCGAATGCGGTGCCGATTTTTCTGTTCCTGTAAATCTGACCCATAACGAGTCGAAATACGGTAAAGTCACGACTGGATTTACCTGTTAGCAAATATCGACTGCGGCGCCGTCAGGTGTATCACGCAGCGCAGCATTTCATGAGGAGAAGGTATGCTGGCTATACTTCGCACCCCGGAGGGGAAAAAATTTCTGACCGCCGTTGCTATCGTATTCATTGTTGCGGTAACGGTGGTGTCCAAAGTCACGTTCCAGGGGGTTGAAGATCAGTACAACCTGCCGATGGATCAATGGAGCGTGTCGATGTACTTCATTCAGGGTGCATGGGCCACCATCTACAGCATTATGTTCACCATTATTGGCTCACTGCCGTTTGGCTTTTACTTCCTTGGCCCGAAAGACGATCGCGGATAATTTGTTCGCTTGAGAAAAGGCGATTCAGAAAGGGAAGGCGATCAGTTCGACGTTATCGGTGGTCACTTTGACCATCGATCCTTCACTGTGCCACGCGCCTAACACCACGCGAAACGCGGGTTGTTCGTTCGCCGTGAGTTCGTGGACCGCCGGGCGATGTGTATGCCCGTGAATGAGCCACTGCACCTGATGCTTTTTCATCACTTCGACCACGGCGTGCGCGTTGACGTCCATGATCTCCATCGATTTGTGGCTGTTGGCGTTTTTGCTGTCATCGCGCATTTTGGCGGCGATGCGACGGCGGATAAACAGCGGCAGGGCCAGAAACAGCGTTTGTAGCCACGGTTGATGCACTTTGGCGCGGAAGGCCAGATACCCGGTATCGTCGGTACATAGCGTGTCGCCGTGCATGATCAACACTTTTCGACCGTAGAGATCCAGACACTGTTCTTCGGGCAATAACGTCATGCCGCTCTCGCGGGCAAAACGCTTTCCAAGCAGAAAGTCACGGTTGCCGTGAATGAAGAAGCAGGGCACGCCTGAATCGACCAGGGCTTTGATTTCTTTTGCTATTTCACGGTTAAGCGGTTCAGGGCTGTCATCGCCAATCCAGGCTTCAAACAGATCGCCGAGAATGTACAGCGCGTCGGCGCTGCGGGCTTCACCGCGTAAAAAACGCAGAAAACCGGCGGTGATCGCCGGTTCTTCTGTGTGCAGATGCAAATCTGCAATAAAGAGTGTCGCCACGAATTACTCGCTGACGGTCACGCTTGTCACGATAACGTCTTCTTTAGGAACGTCCTGGTGCATACCGCTGCGGCCAGTAGCCACGGCTTTGATCTTATCAACAACGTCCATGCCTTCAGCCACTTCTGCGAATACGCAGTAGCCCCAACCTTGCAGGTTTTCACCGGAGAAGTTCAGGAAGTCGTTATCAACGACGTTGATGAAGAACTGTGCGGTAGCAGAGTGTGGCGCCTGAGTACGGGCCATTGCCAGCGTACCACGGGTGTTTTTCAGGCCGTTGTTCGCTTCGTTTTTGATCTGATCTTTGGTTTCTTTCTGATTCATGCCCGGCTCAAAGCCGCCGCCCTGAATCATAAAACCGTTGATAACACGGTGGAAAATGGTGTTGTCGTAGAAACCTTCGCGGCAGTAGTCCAGGAAGTTTTTAACTGTTTCAGGCGCTTTATCATCAAAAGTTTTGATTACGATATCGCCGTGATTAGTGTGGAAAGTAACCATTTTTGCATCCTGTTCCGATATTGTGGTGCGAATACCCGCTGGCGGGTTACGTATAGGGGGTTGTTATAGCATAACCGCCGGGTTCGATCACCTTGCATTGCGTGCTGCTTCCGGATCGAATTACAGGTAGAATATCCGCTTTACGACCACACTCGTTTACATGGAATCTTCAATGTTAAAAATCTTTAATACACTGACGCGCCAAAAAGAGGAATTCAAACCTATTCATGCCGAAGAAGTCGGCATGTACGTGTGTGGTATTACCGTTTACGATCTCTGTCATATCGGCCACGGCCGTACGTTTGTCGCCTTTGACGTGGTGGCACGCTACCTGCGTTTTCTCGGCTACCAACTGAAATACGTACGTAACATCACCGATATTGACGACAAAATCATCAAGCGTGCTAATGAAAATGGCGAAGATTTTGTGGCGCTGGTTGACCGCATGATCGTCGAAATGCACAAAGATTTTGATGCACTGAATATCCTGCGTCCGGACAACGAACCGCGTGCCACGCACCATATTCATGAAATCGTCGAGATAACAGAACGCCTGATCGAACGGGGTCATGCTTACGTAGCCGACAACGGCGACGTGATGTTCTCCGTGCCGAGCGATCCAAACTATGGTCTGCTGTCGCGCCAGGATCTCGACAACCTCCAGGCGGGTGCCCGCGTTGACGTGGTCGACGTGAAGCGTAACCCGATGGACTTCGTGCTGTGGAAAATGTCCAAAGCCGACGAGCCAAGCTGGCCGTCACCGTGGGGCGACGGGCGTCCAGGCTGGCACATCGAATGTTCTGCCATGAACTGCAAGCAGCTCGGCTCCCATTTCGACATTCACGGCGGTGGCTCGGACCTGATGTTCCCGCACCACGAGAATGAAATCGCGCAGTCCACCTGTGCGCACGACGGCGAGTACGTCAACACCTGGATGCACTCCGGCATGGTGATGGTTGACCGTGAAAAGATGTCCAAATCGCTGGGCAACTTCTTCACCGTGCGTGACGTACTGAAATATTACGATGCGGAAACTGTGCGTTATTTCCTGATGTCCGGCCACTATCGCAGCCAGCTAAACTACAGCGAAGACAACCTCAAGCAGGCACGTTCAGCGCTTGAGCGTCTGTACACCGCGCTGCGCGGCACCGATGCCCACGTTGCTGCAGCGGGCGGCGAAGCGTTCGAAGCACGTTTCCGTGAGGCGATGGATGATGATTTCAATACCCCGGAAGCCTACTCCGTGCTGTTTGATATGGCGCGTGAAGTGAACCGTCTGAAGAGCGAAGATGTGGCTGCGGCGAACGCCATGGCCGCGCATTTGCGTAAACTTTCTGCTGTGCTGGGCCTGCTGGCTCAGGATCCGGAAGAGTTCCTACAGGGCGGTGCACAGGCAGATGACGGCGAAGTGGCTGAAATCGAAGCGTTGATCAAACAGCGTCTGGACGCGCGTCAGTCAAAAGACTGGGCGGCGGCAGATGCGGCGCGTGACCGTTTGAATGAAATGGGTATCGTGCTGGAAGACGGTGCGCAGGGTACGACCTGGCGTCGTAAATAACGACCCTATTGTTTTTTCCCTCCTCCTTCGCGGGGAGGGCTTCTTACTTTTCTACCTGCTTTATATTTTCACTCTCGCTATTCAACCTCGCTGTTCTTTTATTTCCCCCGCCATGAACAGGTGTTGTGATAATATTAATTCATCTGAATTAATTATTTAATTATCTTAATCTTACCCTAAGCATTTCAATCAATTTCACGACTTCATTATGTTTTTATTGGTTTTTTTTATATCGCGATGAATTGATTTATTTGTTTTTCTGATGCTTTTAACTTTAAATATTCACCGTCTAGATTATTGGCGTTGGCATTGAAAATAAAGGGTCTTTCCTCTGTGCTTTGATGTGCGATAATGCGGAAATTGCTTATTCACCCCAGATCTATTTATTAACATCACTCATTCCTATTGCTACGTTTTTAAATGTTTCGAGGTTTTTTCATTATGATCTTAACTGATGCTTGCAGTGGCTTTATAAAAAGAATGTCATGCTTATTATTGGTGTTAACAGGCATTATTAGCGGTTGCCAACAACACCCGCAGCCTAAATCAATTGTCACTCAGCCTTTGTCCGCATCTGCAGAGGTCGATACCGTCCCTTCTGCGCAACTGATGACCGAAACGAAAACCCCGGAAGCCGTGGGCGGGAGTTCAGAGGGTATGGCTTCCGCCTGTCAGCAGGAGCTTTTAGCGCTTTCAAAAGTGAATCAGACGGCCTATGCGCAGCGGAAAGCCTCCTTTGATAATTTACTTGCTAGCGCCTCCGTTTATACGAATATCCGTGGTGATATTGGAGAAGACACGCGTACCACTATGGATGCTCTCTACAAATACAAAACGCAAAAACTTTGCAGCGATATCGAGCAGTCAGTTCGTCAGGCTCTGATTAATCGTGGAGAAAACTTTAAATGACAGACTTAAGAACGCTATTTTTTTTTTCACATTATCAACTCTGATCGGTGGGATTGCGGCGAGAAGCGCGAGTGCCAGCGACGAGATGGCAACCGTCCAGACGCTGAATGACATTACTGCTCAATCCAGCGAGATCCCCGCGTTACTGACGGGGAAAACCATTGACCTTCCACCTGCCGTTGTTGAAAAACCTACAAAACCTCAGCCTGCTAAAAAAACGATCCACGCCGAAATAGCGAATGCTTCCAAAAGCCCGATTTCTATTAGTGTGCAAGAGAATGGCGCGTTACAGAAAAAACTCGTCGATACGCAGAAGCAATTAGAGAGCCTGCAACAGCAGTGGCAAGACGTGAACCAACAGTTCGAAGAGAAAGCGCAACAGCTGGAACAATTGCGTAATACGCAAAAAAATGACACCACCGCGGCCCTCGACCTGAAAAAGAGTCAGGCCGAGAATCAGAAGCAAATCGATGCTCTCAAAGCGGAAATATCCGTGCTAACGGCAGCGCAGGTAACGAATCAGCTTGAACTTGCGGCGGCTAAAACGCGGGATAGTCAGGACGTTTTGCAGCTGAAAAAATCGCTGGCCGAAACCCAGGACCAGAGGAAATCACTGATTGAGCAAATTGCGACGCTCACCGCCTCGCAAATGGCGAATGCCAAGGCGCTCGCTGAGGTGAAGTCCGGAAATTCTGAAGCAGTGGAAACCCTCAAGCAATCGCTGAGCAAGAGCGTTACTGAGTCCACCGAACTAAAAAAATCGCTTGTCAGTGCACAAAACCAGGCAACGGCGTTAAGCAAACAAATCGACGAACTCACGGCCGCGCAAACGGCGACGACGCAAGCACAAACAACAGCGAAAGCGGATGCCGATAAGGTCATTGCCCAGCTGAAAGCATCGCTTACGGAAAGTCAGGCACAGGCTACGACGTTGAATAAACAGGTCGCAGAATTGACCGCTGCACAAACCGAGAGTGCCACTGTCCAGACGGCGGCGAAAGCCGATGCCGATAAGGTTATTGCTCAGCTGAAAACATCACTGACTGAAAGCCAGACACAGACCACGGCGTTAAATAAACAGGTCGAAAGTTTACAGGCAGCCAGTGACGCTTCTCCTATCTCTACTACCGTGCCGGTTTCGCAGGAGCAGCTACGCGCCTATTCCCTGGGCACTCTCTGGGGGCAGGAAATCAAGGGCGCGCTGGCCAACGTCCAGTCAAATGGGTTTACACCCGATCTTAAAGAGGTTATCAGCGGCGTTTCGGATTCGATTCGGGGCGAGTTTAAAATCCCGAAAGAGAAGATTATGGCGCAGCTCGAGACCATGAATAAACAAGTTCTTGCTAGCCAGCAAAAGACCTCTGAAACCACGGAAAGTGAAGGTGATAAGTTCATCACTGATTTCAGTAAACAGGCTAACGTGAAGCGAGCTGAGATGGGGTATTACTACCGCGTGTTGGCTGCAGGGCGTGGGAAAATCAAGCCTGATGCAGTGGTTTCCGTATCGGTGAAAGAGAGCCTTAGCAATGGCAATGTCATCAAAGACATGGCCAAAACAAAGCAGGTTGTGACTCTGCCTGTCGCTCAGTTCCCGCCGGTTTTCGCCTCTTCTATCGGTCTGGTGGGTGTTCACGGTAAGGTGCAGATTGTTGTTCCACCGGAACTGGCCTACGGGGATCGTGGCCTGTCGCCGCATATCCCACCGAAATCAACGATGGTGTATGAGATAACTGTCCAGGATGTGAAGCCCGGACAAGCGAAGTAATCCATGATATCAACGCCCGAGCCACTCGGGCGTTTTTTTACGCCGATTCCCGCGGCACCAGTTGGCCGGATAGCGTTATCTTCTGCGTCTGCAATTCAGGTTCTTTCAGCTTTCTGATGATCAATCCGGCCGCCTGTCGGCCCGTTTCTTCACTGGCGGAAGAGACAAACGTAAACGACGGGGAAGTGAGATTGATGTGCAGCATATCTTCAAAGCCAATCAGCGCCACCTGCTGGGTCAGGAACACGTCTTTGCCGATGGTTCGCCCGACCTGATGAATGCCATTGATACAGCCGATCATCGCGTCCGGAGAGTGGCATAGCAGGGCGGTGAGGGTGTTGTTTTTCTCGAGCAGTTGTCGAGTGGCGATGCTGGCTGCATGGGTATCATCGCTGCATGCCGGGGCCGAATCCTCTTTGTACACCATGCCATTTTGTACTAGCGCACTGCGAAAACCCTGCAATCGCTGCTGGCGAATCAGACATTCGTCCTGACCGCCGATATAGCCAATGCTGCGGTGTCCGCGCTCAATCAGATAGCGGGTCGCGAGGCTCGCCGCCTGGCGGTTATCGCGCATCACCAGATTGCAGTTTTCTTCCATCAGCGACTGGGAAACCACCACTAACGGTAACGGACACGCGCGAATATGTTCGGGCAGATGAGGGCGTTTGGTGTCGGATGCCAGATAAATCACGCCCGCCACGCCCTGTTGTTTGAACGACAGCAGGCAACGTTCGAGGCTGGCGTGGTCGTCCTGCGGCTGACCGAGAAACACCATAAACCCTTGCTTCTCAAGCTCCTGAACCACGCTTGCCATCACCTTGATGGAAAAGCTGTCACTAAAATCGCGCAGGATAAGGCCAATCAGATTGGAGGTGTTGGAACGCAGGTTGGCGGCAGCAACGTTATGCACGTAACCGAGTTGGACGATGGCGGCCTGAACTTTCTCAATAGTAGCGTCGGAAATTTTACCTTTCTGGCGCAGAACCAAAGAGACGGTGGAGACAGAGACGCCCGCCTGTTTCGCCACATCGATAATGCTGACTTTTTTCAAACCTGCTCCCTGAAAAACTCGCCGCAATCAAACAGATAAAAACGTCTCCCGCACGGGCAGGAGACGTCGACAGCGTATCATCTTCCACTTATTTGCCAATCATCGTCGACAGGGTTTGTGCGATAAATTGCGCTCTGGCACCAAAAATCACCTGGATACCGGTATCGCCGACGAATACGACGCCGCGAGCGCCGACGGCGTTGAGGCCATCTTTGTCCACGATATCGCTCTTCGCCACTTCCAGACGCAGACGGGTGATGCAGGACCCGACGGAATCGATATTTTGCGCGCCGCCCAGCAGGCCGATGATTTCGGTCGCGATTTCAGTATCGGTCTTATCGTTCGCATTGGCGGTCACGCTGGTACGGCCCGGCGTTTTGACGTCAAAGCGGCGAATCACGAAACGGAAGGTGAAGTAATAAATCAGCCCCATCGGGATGCCGATAATCACTGCGCTGAGGAAGTTGGTCTGGTAGCCGTTAAACGATGGCAGAATGCCGAACGACAGATAGTCGATGAACCCGGCGGAGAACGATTTGGCGATGTGGGCGTGCATCAGGTACATGGTCATGTACGCCAGACCGGCCATGATGGCGTTGAAGACGTACAGGATTGGCGCCACAAAGATGAAGGTAAATTCGACTGGCTCGGTAATACCGGTCAGGAAACAGGTCAGAGCCGCAGAGAACAGGATCCCTGCTGCGATTTTTTTGTTGGCGGTATGTGCTTCGTGGTACATCGCCAGACACGCCGCAGGCAGGGCGAACAGCATCAGCGGGAACTCACCCTGCATGAATTTACCGGCATTCTGGTAGCTGTCGCTGCTGAAGGATTTCACGCCTTCTTCCAGCATTTTGAACCAGATGGTCTGGTCGCCGTGGATCACCTGGCCGGCCTGAGTGGTGTAATCGCCGAAGGAGTACCAGAACGATGGATACCAGATGTGGTGCAGGCCGAGCGGGATCAGTGCGCGTTCAACCAGGCCAAAGATAAAGGTCGATGCCGCCTGATTATCGCCGTTGACCACCACCGACAGGGCGTCGATGCCAGACTGAATGTGCGACCAAATGTACGGCAGCAGCAGACCCATGATGAATGACAGAAACGCCGTCGCGATAGCCACGAAGCGCTTGCCGGAGAAGAAACCGAGGAATTCCGGCAGCTGCATTTTATGGAAGCGGTTATAGCACCACGCCGCCAGAACGCCGCAAATCAGACCGCCAAAGACGCCCATTTGCAGCGTCGGAATGCCGACCACCATCGCGTATTTCCCGCCCTGAGAGGCCATTTCAGGCGTGATGCTCAGCACGGTGCCGATGGTAATATTGGTGATAAACACCGATACCGCCGCGGACAACGCAGCAATCCCCGATTCGGACGCCAGCCCGACCGCAGAGCCGATGGCGAACAGCATCGGCAGGTTATCGAAAATGACCCCACCGGCGTTCATCATTAACGGTAAATGGAATTTATCACCGAACGCCAGCAGCAAACCGGCCGCGGGCAGCAGTGAAATTGGCAGCATCAGCGCGCGACCAATCATGGATAACTTTGACAACGATTTAACAAACCCTGAGAACAGACTCATGCTGTTTTCCCCCGACCTGAGACCCTGAGATGCACTGATTACGTGCTGTTGTTGTAAGTAGAACGTTTTAGTAGAACGTTCTACTTATCGTCTAAGAAGTATCCGAGACGCGCAACTTAAATTTCACATTCAGGCAGAGGAAATGATGATTCTTTGAAGTCGATCGATAATCGGAGTGGATGACGCGAAGGGGATAATAACGTTTTGGGCCCGGCAAATTCAGCGCCGGAGAGGTAAGTTGGCCCGGCAAACACAGTGCTGCCGGGCACAAACGCGGTATCAGGCGACCACGGTAATGCTCTGACCGGCGAAACTCACCGTCTGGCCTGCGACAATTTTGCAGCGTTTACGGGTTTCAACCGCGCCGTCGACGCTCACCTGCCCATCGGCGATAGTGAGTTTTGCCTGTGCGCCGCTTTCGCACCAGCCTTCGAGTTTCAGCAGGTCGCACAGTTCAACGTGTGGGTGTTTACCCAGGGAAAAAGTAGCCATTCTTAAACGTCCTTTACATCATGATATTCTTCGCACGCCTGCAGCGTGTTCTGGATTAGCGTTGCCACGGTCATAGGGCCAACGCCACCCGGCACGGGAGTGATATACGACGCGCGCGCGGCGGCATCGTCAAAAATCACATCGCCGACCACTTTCCCGCTTTCCAGACGGTTAATGCCGACGTCGACCACGATCGCGCCTTCTTTAATCCACTCGCCAGGAATAAAGCCCGGTTTACCGACCGCGACAACCAGCAAATCAGCGTTCTCAACGTGCTGACGCAGATTCTTGGTGAAACGGTGGGTAACGGTGGTGGTGCAGCCCGCGAGCAGTAATTCCATGCTCATTGGACGACCGACAATGTTGGATGCGCCCACGATAACCGCGTTCAAGCCGTAGGTGTCGATATTGTAACGCTCAAGCATCGTCACGATCCCGCGCGGTGTACACGGACGCAGACGCGGTGCACGTTGGCACAGACGACCGACGTTATACGGATGGAAGCCGTCTACGTCTTTGTCCGGCGCAATGCGTTCCAGCACCTTCACGTTATCAATGCCCGCAGGCAGCGGAAGCTGCACCAGAATGCCGTCGATGGTGTCGTCAGCGTTCAGGGTGTCGATAAGCTCCAGCAGTTCGGCTTCGAGGGTGGTTTCCGGCAGATCGTAAGAGCGGGAGAGGAAGCCCACTTCTTCGCACGCTTTGCGTTTGCTGCCGACGTAAATTTGCGACGCAGGATTGCTGCCGACCAGCACTACGGCTAATCCAGGGGCGCGTTTTCCGGCGGAAATTCTCGCCTTCACTTTTTCCGCGACCTCAGAGCGTACCTGCTGCGCAATCGTTTTACCGTCAATAATCTTTGCTGCCATCAGAGAGAAGATTCCGTCTGTCAGTGTCACAAGGGGGGATGGTCATATTTTGTCAGAAGCCGGGCGGGATGTCAGTCACCGTTTGCGTTTTTCTGGCGAGCTCACCGCCTGGCAGACCAAACCCCTGTTGTTTTTAGGCCTTTTCTTGTGTGTCATTATTTACGTAGTCATTTCCTAAATAATAATAGGACGTAACTGAAGACGATCGCAGCGTTTATACGTATTTTGCATCAGGTGAATTGTTTAATTTATGACTACTGCCGGAAAGCCTATTTTTGGTCAGTGTTGAAGGAACGACGAAACTTATTTTCGGATAGTTTCTTCGCCGTAAATAATTAGATAAATCATCAAGGAAAAATCATGAAAGTAAGCAAAATTGCTGCGTCTCTGGTGGCATCGCTGGGTCTGTTTGTTGGCGCAGCCAATGCCGACACCACCACCGTTAACGGCGGTAACGTGCATTTTAAAGGTGAACTGGTGAACGCAGCCTGTGCGGTCAGCACTGACTCTTCCAACCAGGAAGTGAAGCTGGGCCAGTACCGCACGGCGTCTTTCGCTAAAACCGGTGATACCTCTGCCAAAATCCCTTTCAGCATCGTGCTGAATGACTGCGACCCAACCGTCGCGGCAACCGCAGCCGTCGCCTTTACCGGTCAGATTGATGCGAAAGACAACACCCTGCTGGCAGTCGCTTCCAGCGACAACGCCGATACTGCAACCGGCGTCGGCATTGAAATCCTGGATACTTCTTCCGCGACGCTGGCTCCAAACGGCGCCACGTTCTCTACCGCGCAGAACCTGGTAGAAGGCACCAACACCCTGCGCTTCACCGCGCGTTACAAAGCCACCGCTGACACCACCGCACCGGGCCAGGCTAACGCTGACGCTACCTTCGTAATGAAATACGAGTAAGCCTCAGTCGCGCTCAGGATGAGCCTTGCCTCAAGGATGAGGACCTTTTTCAGAGCTCCCGGGAATCTATCATGATACGGACGTTGCCACTGCTGGCATTGATATTCGGCGCGGCTTCCCCGGCCTTCGCGCACACGGTGGTGGTCGATGGCGGGCGCGTTCAGCTGCGCGGCGAACTGGTCAACAGCGCCTGCGTCGTGGCCCCCGAAAGCCAGGATTTACGCGTGGAAATGGGGCAATACCGCAGCAATACTTTCGGCGAAGTGGGCAGTTACTCCACCGTTACCGTGCCATTCACGCTGCGCCTCGTGGAGTGCCGCCGCGATGTTGCAAGCCAGGTGGGTATGAGCTTTCAGGGATTGAGCCCAGCGGAGGATCCGCAGGTTTTTGTTGCCTCATCAAAGGCCAGTGGCAGGCCAGGAGAAAGCGGTTTAGGGCTGGCACTCTTTAATACCCAACAGCAGCTTATTATTCCAAATGCACCGCCCGATAATTATTTACCGATAACCGCTGAGGAAATGACGTTTCATTTTAGCGCGCGTTATCGCGTTATTTCATTACCGCTCGTACCAGGGAATTTACTCACTGACGTCTGGTTTACCCTCGTTTATCCCTAACCATCAGACGCTGTCAGAAAATAAGAAAACAGGTAACTGGGTTATGATCCGCTTAATTAAAAACACACTTTTTTTGTCGATGCTGATGTTCGTCAATGCGCTACCCGTGCAGGCGGCGGGCGGTATCGCGCTGGGCTCGACCCGGGTGATTTACCCCGCTGACGCCAAACAAACCTCACTGGCGCTGAGCAACAGCAACAAGCAGGAGCGTTATCTGATTAACGCGTGGATTGAAAACGCCACCGGTCAGAAAGAAAAAACCTTCGTCATCACGCCGCCGCTGTTCGTCAGCGAGCCCAATAGCGAAAACACGCTGCGCATTATTTATGCCGGGCCAACTCTGGCCACAGACCGGGAATCGCTGTTTTATCTGAACGTTAAAGCGATCCCGTCGATGGATAAAAACAACGGCGAAAACAACAACGTGTTACAGCTGGCGATCCTGTCACGCATCAAGCTGTTCGTTCGCCCCAATAAACTCGAGACGCAGCCGTTGCAGGCTCTCGACACGCTGGCGTTTACCCGCAGCGGTTCAGCCATCAGCATCAACAATCCTTCGCCGTATTTCATCACGCTGGTCAATTTACAGATGGGCGGCAAGAAGCTCGACAACGTGATGGTTGCGCCAAAAACCAGCGCCACGGTGACGCTGCCTGCAGGGGCGCAGGGCGCACTGAGCTGGCAGAGCGTGAATGACTACGGGGCAATTACTCCGGCTCGTCGCGTGAATCTGTAATGAATGCCTTTCCTCACGCCGAACACTCCAGGCGCTGGCCGCGCCTGAAACTGCTGACCCTTGCCTTGTCCGGCGTGTCGTTTGCGTCCGGCGTGCAGGCGGAAAGTTACTTTAACCCTTCGTTCCTGTCCGATGATGCGGCGGGCGTGGCGGATTTGTCGCGCTTCGAAAAAGGCAATAAGCAGCCCGCCGGGGTATATCGGGTCGATATCTGGCGCAACGATGAGTTCGTCGGCTCGCAGGATTTAACCTTTACGCCCGCCGAAGGCACACCGCCTGCCGCCGGAGGATTAGCCCCGTGCCTGACGCCAGCGCTGCTCAAGCGCCTGGGCGTCAACACCGCGGCGTTTCCTGCGCTGGCGAAAGAGGCACCTGAAGCCTGCGTAGCGCTGGAGAAAGCGATCCCGGGAACGGAAATCGCCTTCGATTTTGCGGCGCTCAAGCTCAATATCAGCCTGCCGCAGGTGGCGATGTTCAACAGTGCACGCGGCTATATTCCCCCCGAAGAGTGGGATGAAGGCATTCCGGCGCTGCTGGCGAACTACAGTTTCAGCGGCAACCGCGGCAGCGACGATGACAGCTACTTTTTGAGCCTGACCAGCGGGGCCAATTACGGCCCGTGGCGGCTGCGTAATAGCGGTACCTGGACCTATTCCGACAACAATAACCAGAAAGAAAACCGCTGGCGCAATGTCGCCACCTGGGTGCAGCGCTCGATTGTGCCGTGGAAAAGCGAACTGGTCATGGGCGACAGCAACACCGGCAGCGACGTGTTCGACAGTGTCGGCTTTCGTGGGGCGCGCCTCTATTCTTCCGACAGCATGTATCCCGACAGCATGCAGGGCTTCGCGCCGACGGTACGCGGCATCGCCCGCACGCCCGCCAAAATAACCATTCGCCAGAACGGCTATGTGGTCTATCAGAGCTATGTCCAGAGCGGGGCGTTCGCCATCAGCGATCTGAACCCGACCTCTTCGAGCGGTGACCTTGAAGTGACCATCGACGAAAAAGACGGCAGCCAGCAGCGCTACACCGTGCCGTACTCGTCAGTTCCGCTGCTGCAACGTGAAGGCCGCTGGAAGTACGACCTGGTGGCGGGGGATTACCGTTCCGGTAACAACCAGCAGGAGACACCTTTCTTTGCGCAGGGCACGGTGATCACCGGTCTGAACGATGGCTACACGGTGTACGGCGGCACGCAGCTGGCGGAAAACTACACCGCCGTTGCGCTGGGCCTGGGGAAAAACCTCGGTGACTGGGGCGCGGTATCGCTGGATATTACCCACGCGCACAGTCGGCTGGTGGACGACAGCACCCACGACGGGCAATCGCTGCGTTTCCTGTACGCCAAATCCCTGAACACCTATGGCACTAACTTCCAGCTGCTCGGTTATCGCTACTCAACCAAAGGCTTCTTCACTCTCGACGATACGACGTGGAAGAACATGAGCGGCTACCAGTACAGCGATAAGGAAACGGACGATGACGGCGTGCCGGACATCATCAGCTATCACAACCTGACGCAGAATAAAAAAGGCCGCTTCCAGGCCAATATTTCGCAATCGCTCGGCGATTATGGCTCGCTGTACCTTTCCGGCAGCGAGCAAACCTATTGGGGCTCAGACGATACCAACACCTGGTATCAGGTGGGCTATTCCGGCGGTTGGCGCGGGGTGAGCTATTCGGTGTCGATGTCGTGGAACCGCTCGATTGGGATTCCGGGCACCGATCAGATTGCATCTTTCAACCTCTCCGTGCCGTTCAGCCTGTTCAGTAACGGCGCGGCACGTCGCAATTCCGCGTTCGACCGCGCCTATGCCACCGTTTCCGCCAGCCGCAACAGCGACGGGGACAACAGCTGGCAGAGTGGCGTCAGCGGCACGTTGCTGGACGGAAACAACCTCAGCTACAGCGTGACGCAGGGCAGTACCAGTGGTCAGGGCTACACCGGCAGCGCCAGCGCCAACTGGCAGGCGACGTACGGCACGCTGAGCGGCGCCTACAACTATGACCGCGACCAGCACTCCCTGAACTGGCAGGCATCCGGCGGTATTCTGGCCCACGCCGATGGCGTCACGTTCAGCCAGCCATTGGGCGATACCAATGTGCTGATCAAAGCGCCGGGCGCGAGCGGGGTCAGTATCGAAAACCAGACCGGGGTCAAAACTGACTGGCGCGGTTACGCGGTGATGCCATATGCCACCGTCTATCGCTACAACCGCATCGCGCTCGACACCAACACCATGAGCAACAGCACCGACGTCGAAAACAACGTCAGCAGCGTGGTGCCGACCGAAGGCGCAGTAGTGCGGGCGACGTTTGATACGCGTATTGGCGTAAGGGCGTTAATCACCGTGCGTCGCGGCGCACAGCCGGTGCCGTTTGGGGCCATCGTCCGGGAAGCGACCAGCGGCGTCACCAGCATGGTGGGCGACGACGGACAAATCTACCTAAGTGGTTTGCCGCTCAGCGGTGAGCTGTTGATTCAGTGGGGCGAAGGCCCGGGCGCGCAGTGTCGCGCTCGCTACTCGCTCCCGGAAAAGAGCCTGCAACAGGCGATCACGCTCACGGAGGTTCGCTGTGATCAATAAAGTCTTCACCGTTTTACTGCTGGGGTGCGCGATGGCGTCTACCCCGGCGATGGCCACGGTTTGCCGCAACGCGAACGGCGTGGCATCGGACGTGTTTTACGATTTGACCGATACCTTTACCAGCGCCAACAACCAGGTCGGGCAGGTGGTCACACTCAGCCAAAAATCCGGCTGGGTGGGGGTGAATGCCATCTGTCCGAGCGGCACCACAGGCACCACCACTAAACGCAGCTACGTCTCCCCTTTCCCGGTGGTCAGCACCGAGAATGGCTTTAAGTACCTAAAATTGAATGATTATCTCGACGGCGCGATGCAGATAACCGACAGCTCCGCTGGCGTCTTTTATCCGCCACAGAATTACATCCAAATGGGCTCACACCCGAATGTGCCGAAGCAAAAAGCATTTCCGGTGAATGATTCGAAGCTGGTATTCCGCCTGAAGGTGACGCGACGCTTTATCAACATGGTGGTTATCCCGAAACAGACCATGTTTAACGTCTACGTGACCACAACCAGCGCCGACCCACTTACCACGCCGGTGTACACCATCAGCTACAGCGGCACCATCAACGTGCCGCAAACCTGTGAGATCAACGCGGGGACCGTGGTGCAGTTCGATTTCGGCGATATCGGTGCCTCGCTGTTTAGCCAGGCGGGGGCTGGAAACCGTCCGGCGAACATCCCGGCGCAGCAGAAAACCATCGGCATCAAATGCACCAACGTAGAATCGCAGGCCTATCTCACCATGCGTGTGGAGGCGGAAAAATCGCAGGGTAATGCGATGGTGTCGGATAACCCGGATTTAGGCTTTATCGTCTCCGACAGCAGTGGAAATCCGCTCACGCCGAATAACATCAATAGCAAAATCCCGTTCCGCCTGGACGGCAGCGCCCAGGCGCAGGTGGGGATCCGCGCCTGGCCAGTCAGTATCACCGGCAACAAGCCTGCGGAAGGGAAATTTACCGCCCGGGGCTATTTGCGCGTGGACTATGACTAGGGGCCTGCCGATGAAATCACTCTATTTGTGGCTGGCCATGCTGGCCGCGACGGCGATGAGCCACGGTGCGCGGGCCGATAACGCGCTGGGGGCAGTGAACATCGAGCTGTTTGGCAACGTGGTGGATTACAGCTGCGTGGTGGAAGCGAGCGACAGTGACAAATCCGTCGAGCTGGGGCGCTGGGCAACCAAACAGCTGCGCAACGCCGGAAGCACCACATCGGTGACGCCTTTCACATTGAGCCTGACTGGCTGCCCGCCGGGTTCGGCGTCGATAACCTTTGGCGGCAAAGCCGATGACGACGATCCCACGCTGCTTGGGTTGAATGACACCAGTAATGCCACACGGGTGGCGGTGGAAATCCGCGACGCCGACCGCAGCCGTCTGCCTTTACAGCAGGCGAGCCGCGAAGTCGCCGTCGATGCGTTGGGCAACGCCACGCTGCAGTTTTACGCCAACTACATTGCGACAGCCGATAATCCGCAGCCCGGTAAGGCCGATGCCGACGCGACGTTCATGATTAACTACAATTAATATCAACATGCCGTGCCCGTTATTTTAACGGGCGCGGCGCATTCTCCTAAACCAGCTCGTGGGATTTTGCGTAGTCAATCAATTCAACAATGGTATGTACGCCAAGTTTGGAGAAAATATTTGATTTATGCGCGCTGATTGTTTTGTTACTGAGCAAAAGCTGATCGGCTATTTCTTTATTTGTCAGACCATTGACCAGATAGCGCAGCACCGTCACTTCACGATTTGAAAGCGGAAGTTCGTTCAATTCTCCGCGCCTTGCCGGATTGTTACTGAGAAAGTTCAGGGTATCCGCCGGGAAGAAAGAATAACCTGCCAGCAGCATGTCCACTGCTTTATAGATGTCATTATGATCCTTTCGTTTACTGACAAAACCATTGGCGCCCGCGCGGATCGCCCGTCCGGCATAATAATTTTCCGACTTCGATGATAAAAACAAAACCTTGGTTTTTGGGCTGATGTCATGGATCCGTTTGAGCAGTGAAAAACCATCGGTACCAGGCAGTTCTATGTCGACGATAACCAGGTCTGTTTCGTTTTTTCGTACATAATCAATAACTTCTTTTCCATCGTCCGATTTAAGGACGACGCGAATCTGGCTATTCTTTTGCAACAGAACCTCTATCGACATCCTGACGATAGGTTGTTCATCCATAATAACAACGGAAGCAGGTTTCATTTTCTATTCCTCAGATTATGTATTCAGTTGTGCTGAGTTTGGAGAGAACTTCATTGCCAGCGTCGGCATGCATTTGTCTCATTTTGGGACACCCGATTACGCCCTAAAGGTCAACGTCCAGGGTGAGAGAAAACACAATATCTGGCTGGCAGGCCATTCGTTTGTAAAAAACGGTGGGTTGCATCAGTTCTTTCTGATGCTTACTTATTTGTGGACTGCTGTGATCAGCGTTCCCTTTTTTGAGTTACGACAAAATCGTCGTCATTTACATATTATCCATAGATGATCTGGTTGTGGTTTTTGTTATTTATCTCAACGGTGCCGATTATACCGTGTAACGTTTTAGGAAAAAGTCTGAGATTACGACAATTAACTTTACTAATTACGATGTTCTGTAGTGGATTGACCAGGAATTTTCTTTTGGGCCTAATTTCTGCGGTTTATCGATTTGCTGACGCTTAGTGTTTATGTAATAGCAAAAAACAAAACAAGCGACTGCTTGTTGTGTGGTTGTTAAATTAATTGCGAGTTGTGATGTTACGCCGAGTGTAGCGATACGGAAAAAAATGCTGACTGGATAACGAGTTAGAGGAAACGATTAGTTTAGCTTAGGGATTTTTTGCCTGTGTCGCTCACCCGTCGTTTGTCCTGCCAGACGGGGGCGGAAAGGGGGCTGGTTTGTCGATTAGCTCACATTACGCTCGAATAAATCACCGGAGAGGGGGAGGTGAGTTGATTTTCTGTAGAGATAAATTCCATGGTTTGTATCTGTCATGGTGATTAATCGTGCCCAGTGGGCATTCTTAGGAATAGTTGTAATTGTTTGTTTTTGGTTAAAAAAGTACCATCCATTAACGTTAATTTAAGTAATTTCTTAAAATTATCCCGACTTCAGTAGGTTATCCCGAGTGATGCGTGTCCCGAATGGCCCCTACGCGCTGAAGCAGGCGTAGCAGCTGGTGGCGATGGTTTAGCCGCAGCAGCGCTAAAACGCAGCCGACACGGTAGATAATCCTGTGATACGGACGAACCTGCAGGCGAGCGATATGGCACAAGGTGTAGCCTGTAGACATCAACATCAGCACGCTCCACTCTTTGGCTTTGAACAACCGGGGCAGAAGAGGCTGGGCCTGACTCTGGAGGTGAAGCGCATCGAGGGCCTGAAACAGCGCCAGGCGTTTGTTCAGCACCCGACAATGGCAGGCCAACTGGAGAAACTGTTGCGCAGCCGGGTCGACTTCAGGGGTGATCAGCACGATGTCCAGCGCCGGAGATTTTTGCTGCAACAGACGCAGGCGATCCAGAAGCGTTATCACGGCCAGGCTCTGGTCTTCGAGATCGATAATCAGACCGAGAGGGTGTGTCAGGCGAACCACGTCCAGCGCCTCGTCGATATCGTCGAAGATGCGACACAGGCACAAGGGAAACGGGCTATGACGAACGCCGTTGGCAAGATAGTGGTCACGTGTCACCAGAATGTGGTACTCGCAATAACGCGTTGTGTGGTTGAGCAAGTCGCTTCGCTCAACCAGCGCGTTATGGGGCAGGGGAAGCGAGTGCCCCTGAAATTCCATGATATTTCGCCGCCGCCTTTCCCTGCGTACCATCACGCGCATCGTTTCCCTCCGTCCTGTGACGTACTTCATTGTTGCTATAAGGGATATCTGAAGGTACCAGGCGTTGCTTAAACCGTAGCGGGATATTTCGTATAGGAAGGGGAGATTAACGCCAGTGCTTACGCTTTAATCATTTGATGGAGCAGTTTTTGGACGCAAAGGGGAAGATGAGGGCTTTGCAGGGAAAACCCATTGACTCACTGGCCTTAGACCGTATAATTCCCGGCGTTCAACACCGCGAAGTTTACCTTCTCAGTGCGCCCTTAGCTCAGTTGGATAGAGCAACGGCCTTCTAAGCCGTAGGTCACAGGTTCGAGCCCTGTAGGGCGTACCATTTAGATTCCCCCCTCTGAAGAATCAACCTCATCGTCAGGCCCGTGCGCGCCGAAGATCTCGCAGACTGTCACTCGTCCATCAGGCAAAGCAAAAAAACACTTCTTTTTCATCATCATCCTTGTCTTTAAATATTTTTGAATGAAAATGCAAAAATAATGAAAGTTTAAAATTAAACCCCGATTGCCATCTAAATAAAAACAAAAGTAATCTTTTTTAAAATATACCTTTCCCTTATAAAAGTTCAGAGCAGCGCCTGTAAATTTAATTTCTCCGTGCGTTTTGTAACGTATGGGTTTTTGACTGGGATGTCGATTGTCGTTCCATGCTGCCACTTATATTTTGTTTATTGGAGGTAATATTATGAAAAAAACTATTCTGGCTTTAACCTTTGCGACTGTGAGCATCTCTGCTTTTGCTGGTTTCCACCCGATCGCCCGAACTGCCGTTGTGGCAACATCTGACCATCCTGTTGCAATGGCTGCTGCAACCAGCGGTCACGGTGCACATCCGGTTGCCCGTGGTGCCGCAGTGATGTCTTCAGACCATCCTGCAGAGATGGCTGTAGCAACTTCAGGCGGCGCACATCCAGTCGCGCGTACAGCTGTTGTTGCAGGTTCTGATCATCCGCTGGCTGCCGCGGCTGTCACTGCACATTAATGATACGCCAGACGCCTTAACGTAAGGTTTTCTGCGGTCACACAAGCGCTATCCTTCACCGGATGGCGCTTTGTTTTTATGTACGGATCGTATGAAATACCGAAAATCCCCGCCCGCCGCATCAGGCATTTTTTATTTTTAAATAACATTCTACAATTATTGCTACCACTACTCCCCTATACTAGCTTGTTTTTTACTCGCCCTTTCGGCGGTTAATATTATCTCAACGGGAAGAACCCATGATGGAAAGCAATGATTTAATTACCATTGAAAGAAGACTCGTAACCAGATTTCTGGATATGTTCATTAAATTTGGACTGATCCTGGCACTGGCTTCTTTCTGTTTTACTGTATTTTCCCCATTCCTCAACGTCATGTTGTGGGGGCTGATTCTGGCCGTTACGCTTTATCCGCTGCACCAGTATTTTGCTAAAAAATTGGGCGGCAAGCAGGGCCTGGCCTCCGTCATTCTGGTATTGCTCGGCGTGATGCTTATCGTCGTCCCGACCATCACCATGATTACCTCATTAGGCGAGAGCGCCACCACGCTGGTTGAGCACGCCAGCCAGACGCATCTGGTTATCCCACCGCCTAATGTCAACATCGGCACTATCCCTGTTATCGGTGACAAGCTGTTTGCCTTATGGTCTCAGGCCTCACAGGATTTACCGGGACTGATCAGCGACTACCATACGCAGATTGCCCACGCGGCCAAGCTGGTGCTGACGGTTCTGGCGAGTATGGGCGGCGGCGTATTCGGATTTATTATTTCCTTCATCGCAGCGGGCATCATGATGGCCGTGGGCGCATCTGGAGCGAATGCCGCGACGCGTATCGCCATGCGCATCACCGATGAACGAAAAGGCGTTGAGCTGATCAAACTCTGCACCGGGACGATTCGTGCCGTGGCACAGGGCGTCATTGGTGTGGCGCTGATTCAGTCGCTGCTGGTGGGTGTCATCATGGCGCTGGCCGGTATCCCGGCCGTGGGTATCTTCTTCGTTGCAGCACTGATCCTCGGTATTGCACAGGTGCCGGTTCTGATCGTGTCTTTACCGGCCATCGCCATCATGTGGATTACAGGCGACCACGGAACCGCAATGAATGTGGTCTTTACCGTGCTGCTGATTGTGGCTGGCATGGTCGACAACGTGCTTAAGCCAATGCTGCTGGGCCGTGGCGTGGATGTGCCAATGCCAGTCGTACTGCTCGGCGCGCTGGGCGGCATGGCGACCAACGGTATTCTGGGCATGTTCATCGGCGCAACGCTGCTGTCGATTGGCTATCTCATCTTTATGGCCTGGGTTAATGAAGGTCTGAAGAAAGCCTCACTTGAGAACGCATCACAGTAATTGCTTTACCGGACGTCCCGAATTTTCGGGACGTCCGTCTGCACGTCGCTATTCCCGCCTTCCATTGAAAACATGGTTTTCGTCATAATCAGATATACGTTGTATTTACAACCTTGAGTTTTTGATAGCCGAAACCTCTGCTACGTTATCGCAATAGTGGTAATTAAAAACGATGCATTCAAGTATCGCCTTCAATGGTCGCTTTTTAGAAAAAGAAATAAATTCGAAGGTAGTAAGATTAGATGAAAGAGTTAAGGGTGTATTTGAGTTCAGTTTCTGTCCCGGTTATCCCACAGATGATCGACTTTGCAAAATGTGCAAATGATAAAAATGTGGTTAAAGTCATTGGCTGGTATAGAAACGAAATTTCTGATCAGAAGCTTAAAGGCACACAGGCTAAATATTATAGGCAGATATCCAGAATATCACCTGAGTTTGTTACATATATATTGAAGCTGGTAGGTGAATTTAAGCCAGATAAAATATCGCTGCATGTAAATATTTACTGGTGTCTTATGGAACTATTCCCTCTAGTAAGTTATTTGGCGAGACTTGTTCCAAGAGATAAAATACATCTTCATGTTTATGATGACGGCTCAGCAGGCGTTGTAGAACGTAACGCTATGCATCAATTATCTGAAGTCGATTTTCTGCACCAGAAACGAAATTGTGTTGAAAAACTCATGGGGTTATTGAGAGAGAATGTTCGTCCTTTTGACCACGGCGATCGCAGCCAGTGGCCAGCAATGATGAACTATACATGGCATGAGTTTTTCAATACGACTTATCATTTAATTAACGAATTTGAGTTGAGATGCCATGTCAATTCTCCTTTGTTTAATTATGTATCATCAAATATGGTGAGCTTAAACAATAATAATTTTTACACTCTGACAAAGCCGCAGCAAGCATTTTGCCTTTCATTATTAAATGTCGATACTTCTTTATTATTGGAAGTGGCCGCTAAAATAATGCGACCAAATAGTCTTTTGTATTTCGGATCAGGACGTTTCGGTAAGTCTGAAGATGATGATCTTACTGAGCAACAAATTATCAAAATTCGTGCATTGAAATCTCAGGGTGTCATCAAGAATAATGATCAGATTATCTTTAAGGCTCACCCCATTAATCACAAAGAAAATCGTGAAAAGATTAAAGATGAGTTAGGGCCGAATACCTATATGATCCCTAATGCATTACCTTTTGAAGCGCTGCAGTTGGCCGGGATTCCTTTGTGTGAGATTATAAGCACGTTCACAACGTTGATTTATACTCTCCCAAAAGCGCAATTTCGCCATGTTATAGGTGATGGTGATACTCGTTCAGAGGTTTTAAATAAACCTGTTATTCAACAGCTTATCGAGAACAACCAACTCAGTGAAAATAACATATCAGGATGGATGGATTGATTTAAAGATAAGGGTTTCATTATAAAATTTCTTCTCTCTCTAAGCAGAGACTTTCACTACATCCCGTTAGCATGTTTTATTCTTCACACTTCGCCATTTCTGGCGGAGTGTGTCACATAGGTGAGGTGCGCGAGCTTATTTTGAAGTCTAATGGGAAGTCAATGCTTGTCGTTATAAAACTTTATTTAAAATAAAACCCATCGACGGCAAAATATACTTCTCTTAATTCCTTTACACTTACAGTGAGTTTAAAACTTGCGCTCCTATGGCGTTAAGTTTAGTATTTCATTATTAAAACTGACCTTTCAACACTAAGAATATTCCCGCAGCGAAAATCCATATAATGAACGAATCCCGCGAAAAAGTAATATCTGACATCATTATCAAACGAATATCGAACAACCAAAAACCGTTCCCTGTTGATATCTGGTTCCAGCCGCTGTTTGATCTCTCGTTGTTCAAATGTACCGGCGGAGAAATTCTCATTCGCGGGCAATACCTGCGGGAAACTATTCTTCCGTTCCGGTTTATCGCAAGCCTTGAGCGCCATGGTACTGGCATCGTCAACCTCGGGCACTATCTGGTCAACGAGTCATTCGAGTACATCAATCGCTACTTCCCTGAGACCGAGGACGACAGGCTCTATAACATCAATATCTCTAAAACAGAGTTATTGCGAGCTGACTATGCTGAGCTGGTGATTACACAGGCGGCGCGTTACTCCATTTCTCCACCGCAGATCATTCTGGAGATAACGGGTGAAGATGCCATTCTGACCAAACAAATGCTCGCCAATCTGAAAGCGCTCCGGGAGCATGGTTTTACGATTGCCTGGGGGGATATTTATAGTCTGTTAATGCTCGAGCTTAAAAATAATTCATGGCAAGCCGACTATATTAAACTGGACCGACGTTTAATGGCGAAAAGCCGTCAGAAAGAAACGCAGGAAATTATTCTTGAAGCTCACCGTAATAATATTAAGGTGATTGCGGAAGGGGTTGAGACTTTGCAGCAGGTCTCTTTCTTGTTGAAAGAGAATGTGTCGCTGGGGCAGGGGTATTTATTCTCCCGGCCGATAACCAAAGAGATGTTCCTCGAAAAATATTCGGATGACGAAGTCTTCGAGCCCGACCTGGACGTCAATAGCGAAACTGACGAGTAAAAAAACGCCCTTCAATCTGCATTGAAGGGCGTTTTTTTTAGCTAAATAACTTCTTCTGAAGGCTGGCTAACAGCGTGTTACTTCCCGCCGCCGATGAGGGCTCCAGTGCATTGGCGATCACTTTCGCCGCACGGTTTGCCGCCTGACCATCCAGGAAGGCATCGCAATAATATTCCCGACATTCCTGCATCGCTTTATCCACTTCAGACCAGCGCGTTTCCTCTTTCAGCAAACTGACCAGCGTTTCGATATTTCCTGCGCTGGGCAAGATTTCCCGAATCTTTTGGTCCGCACTGTTGGCCGTGGAATAGCTGGCCCCGTCTTTCAACAGGTCGTCCATCCCTTCCCAGTTAAGCAGAATAGTACGCTTCCCGGCGTGAATAGCATCGAAGATAAAACCGCTGTTGTCAGTTATCACAAAATCCGCTTTTTCCAGCAGGGCCAGGGTGTGCTGATGTTCGCTCACGTGGCGTTTCAGATACCGTTTGACCAGGCTCAGCGAGGCTTTCTCTTCCGCGCGGCACAGCGTGCCGTGATGCAGCTTGGTAATCACATTGTACTGATGGCTCAGGTTATGCAGCTTCTCCGCCCAGTGTGGAATCGAACTGAGTGCCCCGTAGGTCGGGGCATACAGCAGCGTTGGCTTTGCCGGATCGATTCTGAGCGACGTCGGAAGTTCCCGGTCGAACTGCTGATCGTGCCAGGCATCGAAGCGAGGATTGCCAACCAGCACCGCGTTGCCGTTAATATTCAGCGCCTGCTGGGAGTGGTGGCTGTAGCAGAGAATGTGCTGATAGAACGTGTTCCACCAGGCGTGGTTCCATTCCTCTTTGGCCAGGCCGTACATGGCGCGAACGTGCACTTCGGCCAGGCCGTTAATCACCGGCGAATAGTAGGGGCTGACCAGGCAGCCATATTTCTGCCGACGCTCGGCCACTTTCGACAGCAGGCTGCCGCGCAGTTGTGGGTTATCCAGCGATGACAGGCAGTCCTGCATCTCGTGAATAAACTCCTTCGGCGTCCGGTCGTTGATCAATAGCTCGCACTGATAGCCCTGTGCCAGCAGCACATCCAGCATCGGTTTATAGATCTGATAATGGAAAGCCGTTTCCATAAAGAAGCCAATCGTCTGGCTGAGCATTTGCTCGGTCGGCGCGGCGTTTGTCATGCTGTCGGTATTACGCGGCTGACGACTGAAATAGTGCTGAGTCATGTCGCTGTATTCGCCGGTAATGTCGCTGATGCCGGGCTTCTGGTAGGCAACGCTCGGATAAAAGGCCAGCCATTTCCCCTGACGAAGCAGCGGCTGCCACTGTTCTTCGAGGGTGGTGGAAAGGTCTTCCTGCATCTGACGCAGTAGCGTGGCGTAAGAAGGGCCGTTCACCAGATAGGCACAGATATGATCGCAGCTGCTGGCGCGCACCAGGTTATCAAAGCTTTTCAGCTCGCTGCCGGTCTGCACGCTGGCACCCAACAGAATCACTTCCCACGGCAGAACCGGTAACGCACTCAACA